>ERZ941748.16-NODE-16-length-159340-cov-9.941652_pt1 | contig 159340 bp, 146 predicted proteins | sample MGYA00521092_ERZ941748 | MGnify/ENA primary metagenome ERZ941748 (study PRJEB32759, sample SAMN07749897) | skin metagenome | biome: transportation; feature: city; material: polyester macromolecule | host: Homo sapiens | place: Hong Kong:ISLAND line | collected... | reverse complement strand
GAGTGCGAGAAGTTTCGACTGGACTGAGGTTGCTCGAGTGGAAAAATTCGCTCCAATCCGCATCCCAAGTGCCATTGTTTCGCCTTCTCCAGTACACAGACCCGGTAGCCAGACCCGTGGCAAATTGGTGCTTATATTGCCCATTGCCAGAGCTAACCTGCCAGCCGTAGGTGGCTCCACCTGGCGGCTTATTGGCGGCTGACCCTGAACTGGCCATCAGGAAGCAATCGTGGTTCGGCGTCTCATTCCAGTCCGTGATGCTGGCCGTGGATGGAAATACCTGGTCTTTCAGTGGATAGCGGCCATCGTGATCATCGCTCTGGCGGTGATCGTTCATCGTCTTTGCCTGCAGCACTGTTGTGGTGCTGGTTGAGGTGCGGCTTGCGGTGGTGCCCATGGTGGCGGAGGCACCGAGGCCAAGGTTGCTGCGCGCCTGGCTTGGGCTGGGGAGGTCGCTGAGATTGTTGCTGCGCTGGGGGTAGCGGGCGTCGTGGTCGCCACTGGTGCGGTGGTCGTTCATGGCCGCCGCTTGCAGCAAGAGCGTGGTGCTGGCTGAGGTGCGTAGCGCGGTATTGCCCAACGTGGCCGAGGTGCCCAGGCCGAGGTTGACGCGGGCGGTGGCGGCGCTGGTGAGGTCGGCGAGGTTCTGGTTCTTGGCCAAGCGGGTGTTGGCGTTGTCGTTTGCCGACTTCACCGCGCGCGGCGTAGCGGCCTGGTTTTGGGCGCTGCTTTCGGTCGAGTTGCTGAGCGTGACCACGCCAGGCGTGGTGAGGCTGGCGGGTGGGTTGCTGAAACTGATGTCGCCGAATTCGAGGCTGGCGGCGTCGATGTCGGCCAGCACGACATCGATGGTGAGCAGCATGGTGGAGCCGCTGGACTTTTCGATGATGGGCGCGGCTTGGCCATACACGGCGAACAGGGTGCCGGACCCGGTAAAAATCCCGAAGCCGCGCATGGTGTAGGTATCGGCGCCTTCGTCTTTGGCGGTGACGCTGATTGTGTCCGGCGCGACGATCTCGCCCGCGATGCTGCTGACCCGTTTGATTTCACTGGGTAGCGCGGTGAGCCCAGCGTTGGGCGTGAACGCGGCGGCAGTGAACCCGATATGGGTGAGCGTGACGGGGGCGGTGCCGGTGTTGTTGGCGTTGATGATTTCGGCACGCCCAGCGTCGGTGATGGTGATGTTGAGCGCCATGTTATTCCTCTACCTGTAAGCGTCGATAAATGACCGGGCGGGCGGCGGCATAGGTGCCGATGCCGCCCTCGGCGGCGATGCCTGCAATGAGCGTGAAGTGGCTGCGTACGGGTTTGACGCGGTGCACTTCCTGGATGATGTCGTCTTGCAGTTCGGCGGCGTTGTTGTCGGCGCGCACCGTGAGCACCAGTTCAAACGTGTGCGGCGGGCCTTTGGGCTCGGTTTGCCACCATTCGCGGATGGCCACGCCTACGCCGAAGGATTCCACGACACGGCGCGCCGATTGCACCGTGCCTCGGCGGCGGTGGATCTCGACCGCTTGCTTGATGCGGCGTCGCTTTATTTGTTCTGACCAGTAGGGCTTCCAGGCGGCGACGCCGAGCGACCAGGCTAGCCAGGGCAGCAGCTCGGCGGGGCAGGTGTCTGGGTTCCATAGCTCGCGCAGCGGCGTGGGTACGTCTGACACGCGGGCAGTTGCCTCGGCGGCGCTTTTCTCTAACTTGGTGGCGTTGGCGGGTAGCAGGTGGTTACTCATGCACGCCCCCATCGGTGAGCGTGATGGCGGTGCAGTAGGCGGCCTGTTGGCGGTTGACGTTGATCGTTGCCGTGGGGCTGGCCAGCTCGACGCGCTGGACGCCTGCGCGGTGCAGGGCGGCGTAAACGCCTGACAGGGTGATATCCATGCCTAGCCGGTGTTGGCGATCTGCGTAGCGTTGGGCTTCGGCGCGAGCTTCGGCGAGCACGACTTGGCTATCTGGCCCCGGCTGAAAGTAGAGCGTGGCGGCGATGGTGTAGGGCACGATCTCGGCCCCTTGCACGGTGACGTGATCGGTCAGCGGGCGCACGGTTTCTGCGCTGACAGCTTGCTCCACGGCGTCGAGCAGTTCCGGCGGTGCGGTGCCGTCGCCTTCGCGGCCCAGCACGGTGACGACGACATCACCGGGCGCGGGGCTGGTGGCACTGGCGTCTAATACGCTGCCGCTGGCAGAGAGGGCGTGGAAAATGTAGGCGCCTTCTGGCCCTGCCGTTGATAGCCCTTCGAGGGAAAGCAAAATCCGCCGGCGGAAGTCGGGGTTGGTTTCGTACTCGGGCGGTACCGGGGGAATGGCACCGGGGTCACCTGCGTAGGTTTGCAGCCGTTTGACGTTGAAGAGTGCGCCGAGGTTGTCCAGGTCTTCATCTTCGGCATACGCAAGCATGACGGCGCGAGCCGCTTGGTTGACCCTCTGGCGAACCAACATTTCGCGGTAGGCGGCGACTTCCAGCACCTTATAGATGGGGTCGGACTCTGCGGGTACGTCAAATTCAGGGTAGCGTTCGACCAGGTCATCCAGCAGCGCTGACAGGATCTCTTCGTAGTCGATGGTCTCGACCACCTTTGGCACGGGCAGCTGGGAAAGATCAATCGCAATACTCATGCAACGGGCACTCCTACGTTCATGGACTGGCCATCGGCAGTGCGGCCCTGCAGCTCGATCAACACGGCGCCGTGCTGCTGGGTGTTGACGGTGCGGCGCGCGCCGGTGATCTGAATGCGCGGTTCCCAGCGGGTGACGGCGATGATGGTGGCGGCGTAGACCTGCATGAGCAGGGCGTCATTCATGGGCATGTCGAGCAGCTCGGGCACCAGGCTGCCGTAGTCGCGGCGCATGACGCGGGAGCCGATGGGCGTGGTGATGATGTCGGCGACGCTTTGGCGGATGTGGTCGATGCCATCCAACTGTTTGCCGGTGTTGACGTTCATGCCGGGCATTAGATGGGCGCTCCTGTGTTGGCGGGGCCGGGCTGAATGCCGCTGTGTTGGTGGTCGCTACCGGTGTTTTTGCCGTTATGTGTATGGGTGCCGCCGTTTTGCTGATAGCTGCCCTCGCGCTGCATATCGCCGTGGTGCTGGATGCTGCCTACCCACTGCGTGCCGCCGGGGGCGGCGATCTCTAAGCGGCCGGGTAGGTTGATGCGCACCACTTGGCGTTCGTGGTCGTACTCGATCAGGCCGCCATCGGGAAACGCGCGGCTGATTTTGCCGGGGTCGTTGGTCGGTGGCTGGGCGCTGAATTGGAACAGGCTGGGCATGGCCACGCCGTTGGCGAGATCCCCACCGGGGGAGAGGATCATTACCTGTTCGCCGACAGTGGGCGGGTTCCAATCGCGGGTAGTGCCCGCGCGGCCGCTGGCCCATGGTAGCCAGCCGGTGAGCAGATCCCCCGAGCGCACGCGCACGGCGGGCAGGCGTTCCCCCGGCGCACCGTGATCCACCTCGGCGATGGCACCAAAGCGGATCAGGTTTTGAATCAGGCGGAGTAGTTCGGCGACGTTGTTCATGCCGCCCATGCTGCGCGGCTTACGCGCGATGTGGTAGCGGTGGGCGTTGTGCCAGCCCAGCAGGACAAATGGCAGGTGCTAGCTGGGCGGTGACAGGTGGTTCAGCACGCTTTCAGCGATGCGGTCGGCGTCTTTAGCGGTGATGCCGATGAGTTCGCGGCGGGCGTACTGATGCTGTGGGCCGCCTTTCTCGACGCGGTCGCGCAGCCCGTAGTGGTGCACGCGGGCGATGCGAGAAACTCGGCCGAGGAACCCAACGGCGGCTTCGTCGGCGCTAGTTCTAATACGCAGGTATTTGGCGGTGCGTAGCTTGGTGAACATGGCTTTTCGGCGGATGGCACCGCGTCGGCCGCGTAATTGTGTGCGGGGCTCAAATGGGGTGCCGTCGGGGTTGGTTTGCGCTTTGATGCGCTCGCGGTTGGCGATGCGCAGATCCCGCGCGACCTCTCTGGCCAGCACGCGGCGCTCTTTGGGGGTGAGCTTTTCAATCAGCGGTGTTAGCCAGTTATCCAGCTGCTTTAGCTCTTGTTCGAGATCTGCGCTCATGCGGGGCTATCCCATTCGGCGGCCAGGTCGTAATCCGGGGTGTCGGGTTTTCGGATGTAGAGCTGCCAGTGTTTTGCGGGACAGGCATCGGCGGGGTACTCGGGCATGCGGTGCTCGGCGTTGATGCGGCCGGCACTGCAATCCACGTTTGCGACGACGCGCTCGGTGAGGCGGACGGTCAGCGCGAGATCCCAGTGGGTGTTGCTGAGGATCTCGGCTTCGACCTGGACGGCTTCGTCTTCGATGAGGTCCGGCTGGTAGGTGTTGAGCCATTGCAGTAGCGGGACCATGACGGTGTCGAGGCTGCCGCTGTAGTCGGTGATGATGATTTGGGCATCGACGGCGTACTGGTGGCTCAGGTTGGTGCCGCGAGAAAATTTCACCTTGCCGTCGTTGACGAAGGTGTGGAGCTGTTCGGGATTGAGGCGCAGCTCTTCGACCGATGCGAGCAGGTGTTGGCGTAGGGATTGGAGTTTGATCATTTCAGGGATTCCACCAGGCCGTTATGGCGTGTTGCGCAGTCATGGTACTGGCCTGCCCAAGCGTTCATGGTGAGTGCGATGTCGGCACCGGTGCCGTCGGTGATGTGTGGCAGGGTGTCAGGGCAGCGCGTGAGCAGGTTCTGTTGGTGCTGAGCCGTCGGCGGCGTGGTTGAGCAGGCGGATAACGTCAGGCTCAAGGCACACGCGCTGATAAATCGGTTTCTGGATTTCACGGATGATTCCCCTGTCGATAACCCGTTCATTGGCCTGCAGCTCTGCCAGGCGCTCTTCAACGTGCGCGGCGATCTCGGATTCACGCGCCATGGCGGCGTTGATGGCCTGCTGGGCGGCGCGCTCGGCGGTGAGGGCGTGGCTGTCGTTTTGCCAGTTGGCAATTTGCCAGCCAGCGCCGAAGGTGGCGGCCAGCGCGGCGGCGCTGGCCGTTATTTGCCAAGGTTTCATCCTTGCCACCGTGCTGGGCCGTTGGATCGCGTATCAACGTGGGTGAACGTGTTGTAGCGGCCGACGCTGACGCGGGGCAGATTGGCTTCTACCCATGCGGCGACTGTATGAGGGGCGACGTTGCGCACCTGGATATCAGCAGCACGACCGAGCGTATGTTGACTGTTGCGGGCACCGCCCACGCTGGCGTTATGGGTCGCGCAGCGGCAGCCGCTGGTAATGGTGACTGGCTGGTTAAAGTGTTGGCGGATTCGCTCAAGCGCTTCCAGCGTTTGGGCATCCACGGTATCGAACCCGCAGCCGCAGCGGCAGGCAAATTCACGGCGTTGGAAGTGAGGGCTTACGCGTGTCATGGAAATGGCCTTTTCAGTGGGTGGATGAGGTGGGCGACGTTGCCGCCGGTGCGAATGAGGCCGATGGCCAATGCCACCATGGCGAGGGCGATTATCCAGCGGACGGCATCGCTTGGCGGTGGGCCAAATACGGTTAGCACTGTGGCCAGCACGATGATTAGCCATGCGGCGAGCGATACGCCTGGGCGGTAGCGCCCACGGCGGCGAAACGTTAGCAGCCGCGCGACAATCACCAACGCGGCGGCAATGGTTATTGCGTAGGCGATGCTCACTTTCTGCCCCCTAGCCAGGCTTTGAGATCGAGCGTTTTTACTCCTTCAATCGCTCTTAGCCCGGCGCTTACGGAAACGGCGGATGCAATGAACGCGGCTACGGCAGAGTGCTCCAGTATGCTGCCGAGTGTGGCGGGGCCGCCGAGGTACCCCACCCAGAAACTGATGCACAGGTACACCAGGCGTTCGATCAGCCCGAGTTCCTTGGCGCTGATGACGAATAGCGTGGCGCCGCAAAATGCGCCTACGACGGCATTGGCGTCGATGCCTGGCAGCATGCTGATCACCAACGCGGCGAGCGTTGCGGTACCGGCGGCAGCGGCGGTGGATGGTTCGGCCATGGGCTCCCCTTGTTTTCGTTCAGCTCCAGAGCTGGATTTTCGGTTGCTTGGTTTCGCGGGTGTCCGGCGGTGGCGGCAGCGTGACCGGCGTTCCCTCTTTGAGCACTGGCCCTTGATCGGCCAGGTGCGGGTTGAGCGTGAGCGTTTGCTCGGTAATTGCGGCGGTTCTTCCGTACACGCGGTAGAGCAGGGCGTCCAACGTTTCGCCCTGGTGGGCGCGCACGATGCGCTTCATATCAGCTCGACCGTGGTGTGGGTGCGGCCCACCAATTCCGCGATGGCCCAACGGGCATCGGCGCGGTAGTCGTCGGCGGCGGCGTCCTTGGCTTCGCCGCGTTCGTCGCCTTTGCCGGTGGCGGAGGCGTCGCGGTAGCGCTCCAACAGATCCGCTTGGGCTTGGGCGTAAACGGCACGCAGGTAGAGCAATTGCAGGTCGCCGGGCGTTTGCCATGGCTCAATGGGCACTTCGCCGATATCGGCGCGGCCGCTGGCCTGCTGTTCTGCTTGGTAGCTGGCTAGCTGTCGGTTTACGTCTGCGATGGCGGCGCGTAGCGCTTGCTTGATGCGCTTGGGCGTGACGTTATGCACGCGCTCTTCGTCTCTGAATTCGTTGGGGTCGATATCGGGCCAAAAGCCGTTGTTGGCTATCGTTTCTAGCGGCTGGTTTTGCGGGTTGGTGCCGTGGGCGATCATGCTGGCCACCTGTTAAGAAAGAAGGGGGTGAACCGCTTCGCGCTGGCTAAAAGCCTTGCTTGGCGGTGCCCCCTTGCCGTCGGGGTGCGACTCGGTTGGCGGTCAGGCGGGGGCCTGTTCGCCCTGTTTTTTGATTAGGCTTTCCAGCTTCTGAATGTCCTGCTTAACGCCAATGCGTTCATCCAGCGCTAACGCGGCCTTGAGTTGATCAAGCGCGGCGTCGGGATCTTCGGCGGCGCGCAGTGCGTAGCCATAGCTCTTGTGCAGCTTGGCTTTGATTTCATCGTGCATATCGTGGCCATCCACGATGGCGGCGGCGCGTGCCATGACGTTGGCCAGGGCATCGGCGTCGGCATCCTCCTTGGCCAAGGCGCTTTTGACGCCTTCGGCGATCTCTTCGGTCAGGATGCTGACGGTGTCGCGCTCGTACTGGTCGGGCGTTTCGATGCTGTGCTTCACGGCGTAGGCTCCAATTTCCAGCGCTTTTTCGTAGTCGCCCACGTCGATACACCAGACCATCATGGTCATGAGCACGTCGTCTTTTGCGCCGTTGCCTTCGCTCAGCACGCCGTTGATGTAGGGCATGAATTCGGGCAGCAATTCCCGCTTTTTCTCGATCTTGGCCTGAACTGACTTGATGGTTTTGAGGGTGCGGCGGGCCTCATACAGGGCGTGCGCGTGGAGTTCGTATTGCTCGCCTCTTTGTTGCTCGCCAGGGGTGGCAGCGCCCGCCGCTTTCGCGGCGGTCACTTGCTCGAAGTGTTTACGGGCTGGGCTTTTCATCATTCGCCCTCTTGCTCGGCTGCTGTGATGTTCTCTACCAGGCAGCCGAAGCCGTAGTCTTCGATCACGTAGGCGTCGTTGCTGGATTCGTAGTTTTCCAGGCGGTTGCGCTTGGGGTTGTCCATGACGTAACGACGGCGGCTGCCGATCTGCCAGTAGAGTGAGAGGTTGGCCAGTGACGTGATCATCACGGCGCCGTCGGGCACGAACGGGGCGCGCACCGCTTGCAGGCCACCGACGCGCTTTTGGCTGATGATCAGGTCGAGGGCGCGGGACTCCGTGGGGGTCTCTGCGTGCTGCTGGATCAGCGGGAAATACTTATCGGCCAGCATTTTGCGGCCCATGATGGCTACGAGATCGGTGTCTTCGCGGTACCAGGGGTCGATCAGTTCATTGACCGCATCGAATACCAGGGCGTCGAGGTTTTCGTACGTGCCGCCTTTCCCGACAGTGACGCCGGACAGGACGCGGGCGGGTGCGTGGGTGCGGTATTTCTGCAGCCAGCCGATGTTTACATCCTGCAGCATTGTGTTGGCGGTGCGGTCGGTCTCTGTTGCCGCTGACGTTCCGTTGAAGCCGACCATGATCCGGTCGAGGGCCTGGCGGCGGAGGATGACGTTGCGGATCCGCGCCTGAAAGTCTGGGAAGCGTGACCAGGCATCCAGCTGTGCCCAGCGAATGTGAGTATCAAACTCGGTGCTGACCGCTTCGTAGCTGTTGTCGGTCAGCTCGGTGACGTCGCGGGTGGCGCGGTCTTTCTCTTCGGTGTTCGTGCGACCAGCAATCGGGCCGGTAACACCGAGGCCCACTTTCTGGCCCTTGATCTCATCGACGCCGACCATGTTGATGCGCGAGAGGAACTCGCTGGATTCCTGCATACGGGTTTCGAGCGTTTGCTGAACGCTGGGCACGACATTGAATTGCTCGCTGGCCGTTTCGACGCCGTTCAGTGTGGCGAGCTGTGCCTTGAAGGCGTTGAGGGCTTTTCGTGTATCTGTGCGCATGTGGCTTCCCTTGAATGAGTGATTTGGCGGCGGCTGGTGGCGGCGCTTAGCAATCGGTGAGTTGTTGGCCACCGCCTGTGGCGGGTGCGCGCTTCCCGGTGTCGGGTTCGTTGTCGAGCTTGTTGTACAGCTCTTCGAATCGCTTTTTCAGATCGTCGTGAGCGGTTTGCAACTCGCTGAACTGGTCGGCAGTGGGACGCTTTTCTAGCTCATCGGCCAGAGCGTTGTAGTGTTCGGCGACCACTTCCAGCGTGCCTTCCAACTCGGCGCGGAAGGCTTCGAAGCCTTGGGTGGTTTTGGTGTCGTGACGCTTGAACAGGCTGGCGATCTTTGCCTTGAGGCCTTCGGCTGCCGGGGGCTTCTCTTCGCTGAAATCCAGCTCGACCTCGACCGCTTCGCTGAACAGGTTGCCTTCGTGCTGCTTGCGGCTGGCCAGCGGGGAGCCCTTGCCCGCTTCGCGGCTGAACTTGATCATCTCGGTGCCGAGCGATGCAGGGGAATCAGTGACGGCCAGGCCTTCCAGGTACGCTTCGCCGGTGTCGCCAAACTTGGGGTTGACCTCGATGGAGCTGTAGACCTTTTGGCGCTTTTTGTTCATCGCCTTGAGTTCGTCGGTGGGGTCGATCTCGGCAAATAGGGCGAGCTTGCCGTCTTCCACTTCGCGGGCTTCTACCGAGAGCACGTCGCCAAGGGCGTTGAAGACGCTGTCGGCGGTCAGGCCGCGAATATGCTCCATCCAGACGCGGGCACCGTACTTTTTGGGGTCGTAGTTGGCGGCCATTTGCTCGATCCATTCACGTTGGATCTCGCGGCCGTCGGTGGTTGCGCCTTCGGTGGCGACGCGGAATGACTTGGGCATGTTGGGCTTCCTGAGCGGGTGGCTGTTCAATAGCGCTCAGGTTCCGCGTGTAGCGCGATAGTCTCAACGCCGTGGCGTTGTGCGAGCTGGGCAGGACAAGTTTGGGCAGGCGTGGGCATCGCGCGCGGCGGGTACGCTGGCGGCATGACGACGACAGCCCCTAACCTCATCCCTAGCGCGGAAGAATCGCCGCGCATGACCGCCCGCCACCTCTACTGGCAGGGGTGGCGGGTTGCGCGCATTGCCGAGGTTATTAACGAGAAACCGGCAACGGTGCATAGCTGGAAAGCCCGCGACCGCTGGGAAGATGCCACGCCCACCGAGCGGGTTGAACATTCGCTTGAGGCGCGGATGGTCCAGCTCATCGCGATTCCTGAAAAGGAAGGCAAGCACTTCAAAGAGATCGATCTGCTTGGGCGGCAAATGGAGCGCCTGGCCAGGGTCCGCAAGTATGACGAAACCGGGCGCGAAGGGGATCTGAACCCGAACATCGAGGCACGTAACGCTGGGCCGAAGAAGAAGCCGCGGCGCAATGCGTTGGACGATGAGCAGGTCGAGGCACTGGTAGCGGCGTTTCTTGATTCGCTGTTCGAATATCAGGCGGTGTGGCATGAGGCGGGGCAGAAGCACCGCATCCGTAACATTCTCAAAAGCCGCCAGATTGGGGCCACGTGGTACTTCGCCCGCGAAGCTATCGTTGATGCGTTTCAGCATGGTCGCAACAAGATTTTTCTTTCTGCCAGCCGCGCCCAGGCCCACATTTTCCGCAACTATATCGTTCAGTTCGTCAAAGAGGTGTGCGATGTCGAGCTGAAGGGCGACCCCATCGTTCTGGATAACGGTGCCGAGCTGCACTTCCTGGGTACCAACAGCAAGACCGCCCAGGGTTATCACGGTGACGTTTATCTCGATGAGTATTTCTGGATTCATCGCTTTGCTGAGTTCCGCAAGGTCACCTCTGGCATGGCGATGCACAAGAAGTGGCGGCAAACGTATTTCTCGACGCCTTCCAGTGTTGGCCATGAGGGGTATCCATTCTGGAACGGTGAGCTGTTCAATAAGCGGCGCAAAAAATCTGAGCGTGAAGAGTTTGATGTTTCTCACGATGCGCTGAAGAGCGGGAAGCTGTGCCCTGACGGCCATTGGCGGCAGATCGTCACCGTCATTGACGCCATGGAGGGTGGCTGCGACCTGTTCGACCTTGAGCAGCTGCGCCTCGAATACTCACCCGAAGAGTTCGACAACCTGCTGATGTGCGGGTTTGTCGATGACTCGCAAAGCGCGTTCCCGCTGGCCACGATGAAAGCGTGCATGGTGGATAGCTGGGAAGTGTGGGACGACTACCGCCCATTTGCACCGCGCCCGGTGGGTGATCGGGAGGTGTGGATCGGTTACGACCCGACCGGGCAGGGAGAGGATGGCGACGGTGCGGGGCTTGTGGTCGTGCTGCCTGCGCGCTCAAGCGATGAAAAGCACCGGGTGCTGGAGCGGCACAGGCTGAAGGGGCAGGACTACGAGAAGCAAGCCGAGTTCATCGAGGCGTTTCGCGACAAATACACCATCGGGCACATCGGCATCGATACGACCGGCATCGGCGGCGCCGTGGCTGAGTACGTCGAGAAGTGGTTCCCAACCGTGGTTCGGTACCGGTACGACGTCGCGCTCAAAACCTCGATGGTGCTGCAGGCCCAGCAGATCATGCGTAAGGACCGGCTTGAGTTCGATGCTGGTTGGTCTGATCTCGCCGCATCGTTCATGTGTATCAAAAAGGAGCTGACCGGCTCTGGACGCCAATTCACCTATGTATCGGGTCGCAACAAGGCGACCGGCCACGCGGATCTCGCGTGGGCAACGATGCACGCCTTACATTTTGAGCCTATCGACGGCCCGGCCAACGAAGGCGCTGGGCAATCCCTAATGGAGATGTACGAATGACAATGACCGCTGCGGCTAAGCCGCGTATTCGCGTGCCTGCCTATCATACTGAAACGGCCGCCCCAGCGGTGGCCACTGATAGTGGACGTATGGAGGCGTTCACCTTTGGCGACCCCGAGCCGGTCACCAGCATGCGTGACGTTTGGTATGAAGGCGTGTGGCTAACGCCGGATGAGTGGTACGAGCCGCCGATCCCGTTGAGCATTCTGGCCAAGAGCTATCGCGCGACCCCGCACCATGGCAGTGCCATGCAGGTGAAGCGGAACATCTTGCTTAAAACGTTTGTGCCTCACCCGCTGCTAAGCCGTCGTGCGTTTAGCGCGCTCGCTCTCGACTACCTGGTGTTTGGCAACGGGTATTTGGAGGAGGTGAGAGGGCGGCTAGGGCGGTTGCTGGGTTTGCAGCACCGCTCTTCAAAGTACATGCGCCGTGGTGACAATGACCGGTATTGGTGGAACCCCAACTATATGGAGCGCGTGGAACTGCCCAAAGGGAGAACCATTCACTTGTTGGAGCCCGATATAGACCAGACCATCTATGGGGTGCCGGACTATATCGGCAGCCTGCAAAGCGCCTGGTTGAATGAGAGCGCGACACTGTTCCGGCGCCGGTACTATCTGAACGGCTCACACGCGGGATTCATCATGTACGTGAACGACCCGGCCCACGACCAGAAGGATATTGACGCGATGCGTAAGGCGCTGAAAGAGAGCAAGGGGCCGGGCAACTTCCGTAACCTGTTTCTCTACTCGCCTCGGGGTAAGAAGGACGGTGTTCAGATCATCCCGGTGTCGGAGGTGGCCGCCAAAGATGAGTTCTACAACATCAAGAACATCACCCGCGACGACCAGCTGGCTGGCCATCGTATCCCACCCCAGTTGATGGGCATCATCCCGCAAAACACCGGCGGCTTTGGCGACATCGAGAAGGCGGCGCGGGTATTCGTGGCCAACGAACTGGAGCCGCTGCAGGCGACGATGAGAGAGATCAACGAGCATGTTGGTGAAGAGGTGGTGAAGTTCGACCCCTACCGACTGGATGACCCGAACGCAGAGTGAAACAAGCCACTGAACGCAGCCGCCCACTGGGGCGGCTTTTTTGCGCGCATACATGAAGCAAGTTTTTGAATGAGTCGCACTAGCCTTATGATTAGCTCTATTGTTCGCTACAAGCGACGCAAATTCTAAGCCTGCCCCGACCGTGCGCGAAGCGATAACGCGCCTTGTGGTGGCTGTACGGCCCGCCTGCCCACCTTCAGCGGCGACCCACGCCGCGCCATCGTCACCCCGCCCCGCCCGCGCGCTAAATGTAGTGGTTTTTATGCACTCTTGCGGCAGGCATCAAAGCCGCGCCGTTACTGGGCGGAATGGTGGTTCTAAGGGGCTATTTTTTTATGCGTTTTCATGCGCAATCATGCGCTTTTCTGCCGCCCGTTATTTTTGCGGTTTTGCTTCGTAGTACGTTTCTTTAAGTTATTGTTTTTTATGGGCTATCATCGCCCCTTTTACATAGTTCTTTTTCTTATATCAAACTGATTATTATATTAAATTGATATATCTTGTAATCAGTAGGTCCCGGGTTCGACTCCTGGTGTCGGCACCACTAAAAGTGGTTTAAAGCAAAGCGTTAGAGAACAAGATCAAGCCGCCCTTCGGGGCGGCTTTTTCGTATGTGTCTCGTATGGGATTGCTGCTTGCTCATCGCCAGCCAATTTTAGCGATATCTTTGGCACACTCTCACCGGGAAAGCTCCTGCAAATGTTTTGAACCCAGTCACTCGTTGAGCAGGCTCCTGAGTGTGCCATGCTGCTCGGGGTGGGCGATCAGCAAGCTGTTCCATTCGTCGGGATCATCGTGGCCAGCAAGGTCGCTAACCTGGCACCCAGCCTCACGTGCGATGACAATACCCGCTGCAATATCCCAAAGCTCTAGCTCCGCACCTTGAGACCAGAAGGCGTCAAACCTGCCCATGCCGGCATAGGCAATTTCCAATGCCGCAGAGCCGGGGCTGCGAATGCCTGCCACATGGGGCATCAGCGCCGCGAGCTGGCGTTGGCTCGTCATACAGTCGCCTTTATGATGGTAAGGCAAGCAAGTGCCAACCAGCATCTCGTTGAGGGGGCGGGCCGATAAGATGGGTAATCGTCTTGACCCTTGGTAGGCTCCTTGCCCGCGCACGGCCCAGAGCATTTCGTCCAGTAAGGGATGATAGACCAGACCCTGCGTGAGCGTTGCGCCTTGGCGCACCGCGATAGAAACCGAAAAATGAGGCACCCGGTGCAGGAAGTTATTAGTGCCGTCGAGCGGGTCGATGATGACGGTAAGGTCGCTACTGCGAGACGGCGTAACGCCCGTTTCCTCGCCAAGAAATCCCACCTCTGGATGCGCACGCTGAATGGTATCGATAATGGCGTGTTCAGCTGCCTGATCGTAATGGGTGACGAAGTCCGAGCTTCCCTTGCGTTCGAAGTCGATACCCCCCGCTTTGTGATACCCCTCAGTGAGAATTTTTCCAGCCAGCCGGGCTGCTTCTTGCAGCGTATGCATCAGGTCTGGCTGAGCTGTATGGCTCATGGCGGCGCTCCTGGTACGGGGTTTTGGACAACATATGTCACTATTAGCCTAAGAGGACTGTGTGGCAATAGTGTGACATCGAAAGCTCCTTTCTCTGCATTAAAGCGATTTATTGAAGTTTCTTCGCTTCTTGTCTTTTGTTGTTTTTCTAGTTGGTCGGTTGTTTTAATGCCTTATAGAATTGACTTTTTCGCTAGCCCAAGAGAGTTGGGCTTTCTGCTTTAAATGGCTGTTTGAGAGGCGGGTATATGTTTGGGTAAAGGGTTGAAAGGAGTGGGGAGAGTGGGTTTAGTTTTTTATTAGCCAGTTGTTTTAAGCTTAATCATCGTGATGGCGACAGCCTGTTTGTATTAGGGGTTGCTTCCATACTGTTAGTTTTCTTGATTTTTTGTAATGTTTTTAACAAATGTTAATAGTTTTGGGTTTTTGGGTATTTGATAGCGCAAACTATGAAAGTTTCTTGTTTGTATGTTTATAGTTGTCTATATTTTTGTCGCGTTATCTTCCTTTTAGTGTATAGATGTCGGGTCCCGTGTGATTGACCACCCGTTTGGTAAATAACTCAGGCCGCTTGGCCTGCCATTCCTTCATCGCCGTGATCGGCGATTGATGATGCAGCGCTTTCTGCGGTATGTGGTGATTGTACAGCCAGCAGTATCGCTTAAGCGTCTGCTCGAGGTCTTCGCCTGAGGTATAGCGCCGGGTCGCTAGCACGTCGCTGATACGGCCGTTGAAGCGCTCCACCATTCCATTCGTTTGCGGCCTTCCCGGCTTGATCAGGCGGTGCTCAATCCCGTGGGCCAGGCACTCCTGATCGAAGGGATGGCGCCCGCTGGGCTTGCGCTCACCTGCCCGCGTGAAGCGATCCGTAAACGACTTGCCGTTGTCGGTCAGCACCGTCTGAATCTTGAAGGGCACCTTTTTCTCCACCTGATTCATAAACGCCCGAGCATCCTTCGCGGACTGGCTGCCTCGGACCTCCAGGTAGACCCAGCGTGTCGCACGGTCGATGGCAACGTACAAGTAGCGCTTCTGCTCCTCGTCGGGCATTTGAGGCAGGTGCTTAATGTCGATATGCACGTAGCCCGGCTCATAGTCCTTGAAGGGCTTGTGCCGGGGCTTCTCGTCGCCACCGGCATCTTGCCGCGCCAGTTCCGCCAACGTCGGCACCTCACGCCGCTTGAGCATGCGATGCAAGGCAGAGCGCGACAAGCCTTGGCTCAGGAACTCACGCGCCACGACGAGAAGGTCATCCAAGCCGAGGCGCAGGAACTCACGAGCCGTGATCAGCACCTCCTCCTGCTCAGCTGTGAGCGTGGCCAGGAGGTTGTGACGGGTATGCGGTCGGTCATGGACATCGTCGCGGTAACGCCATCGCCGGATGGTCGCAGTAGCGACACCATACTGCCGGGCCAGTTCGCTATCCGTGATGCTGGAAGGCGCTGCCTGGATCTCGGCACGGATCTTCGGTGTCGTCGTCGCTTGTTTATGCAGCTTGATGTTCATGAACCTGTTCCCGGATGAATTGCTGAAGAAGCTCCCTGGCGGCTAGCAGAGGATAACTCTTATAGGCGATTTGATCATCCGGGACCCTACATATAGAAATTATAAACAATTCCGGGTGAGTATAGCATTTGTCTAACTACAAAGGAGTGTAGAGATGAATAAGGTTACTGCAGAAGAGTATAATCTAGTGGAAGATAGAAGTCGCAATGGTTTGCCGGGCCCCCTAGGGGCCGAGGGCGGTTGTATAAGTATTGGTGAAGTGTTGGGGCTGTACGGTGAGCTGGGGGCAGAGTCACTGGAGGCCTTGACCAACGTTCGACAAAAACCTGTCGAGCTGAAGAGAAACCAGAAAGTCTTTTCGCTATGCGAGGGGCGTGCCGATATCTTCGTGGTGAAAGAGGGCTGGGCAAGTCTATCCCATGCCACTTCTACACGTGGGCAAGATATTTGTAACGTCTTCATGCCGGGCGATATTATCGGAATGCGAGAAAGCTTTTTTGAAAGTCACGATATCGTGATTCTCTCGCTGACACATTGCAAGTTGGAAAAAGTATCGGTAGATGATTTGCATGCGTTGTTTAAAACCAACGACGAAATTCGCAAGGCCATTACCTCGTATGTCATGGTCAATGACAATATTACCATTGAGCGTTTGCGAAGTTGTACGCATCATCGGTCAGAAGAGCGAGTGGCGCACTTCTTGTTGGAAGTCTATGCGCGATTCAATTTCAAAGGCCTGCTGAACAGCAACGTATTCTCCTTTCCGGTGACCCAGGACATCGTAGGAGAGCTTCTGGGCATGACCAGCGTGCACGTCAGCCGCTGCATGACCGCGTTGGAGCAGAAGAAGCTGATCCGCAAGACGCGTAGCAGCATCAAGTTGCTGCAGCCGGAAGAGATGGCGCGTAATACGGGCTTCGACCGGGATTTCATCTACGGCCATATATGCCTGGGTTAGCGCACGTCCCTCGCCCGCCACCCGCGCCGCTTCTCTCGAGCGGCGCTTTTTTTGGCCCGATGTTTATCAAACATTGAAATTCGCCCGTAGTGCGCTGTGCGCAGGGGGGTGCTGCGGTGGGCCTCAACGGGGTGTCCATGAGCATGAAAAAAATGTCATAACGCACGTTATGAGCGGGGTTCCCAAGGGTTGCAAGCCGTCATGCGTGGGCTAGGCTTCTCCCTGCACTGTGTTTCTAAATGAGACACGCTTTAACTGAAATTTAATCATACAAGGAGTGGATTGGATGACAGTCGGCAATACACCTCTCAAAAACCTGACGGCCCACAAGCAGTACAGCGACATGGCAGATACCCCTTCTGCCAGCAATACGCGAGTGGACCTCTATCCTACTCGGCTGGCCACTGCGCCGGCATCATTGACCCAGGCACGCCATGACGACGTGGTCAAAGGGCGTGCGCTGCCGGGGCCGCTTACCCAGGCGCAGCTGGATGAGTTCGAGCGCAAGGGCTATCTGTTTATTCCAGACCTGATTCATGGCGACGAGCTGGATGCGCTTCGCGATGAAATCGAGTCGTTGCTGAGCAACGATGCTTACCGCGAGCGGGAGTTCAGCATCACCGAGCCGGAAAGCCAGGAGATTCGTTCGCTGTTTGCCGTGCACCATCTCTCTGCCCGTTTGGGGGCGCTGGCCAGCGACGAGCGGCTGGCAGGAGCGGCACGTCAGATCATCGGTGACGACCCTTACGTGCATCAGTCGCGCATCAACTACAAGCCCGGCTTTGCAGGCAAGGGGTTCAACTGGCACTCGGATTTCGAGACCTGGCACGCCGAAGACGGTATGCCCAACATGCATGCGGTCAGTGCGTCGCTGATTCTCACCGATAACCACGAGTTCAACGGCCCGCTGATGCTGATTCCAGGGTCGCACAAAGCGTTCGTGCCCTGCCTTGGTGAAACACCCGAGGACAACCACAAAAGCTCGTTGAAAGCCCAGGAGGTCGGGGTGCCCAGCCCGGAGGCACTGCGTCATATGGTCGACCAGTACGGCATCGAAGCGCCGAAGGGGCGAGCAGGGGGCTTGCTGCTGTTCGATTGCAACACGCTGCACGCTTCCAATGCGAACCTGTCGCCGGACCCGCGCAGTAACGTCTTTTTCGTGTTCAATCGGACGGACAACCGTTGCGGTGCGCCGTTTGCCGCCCCCAAGCAGCGCCCAGCGTTTCTGGCCCATGGGCCAGACCAGCCTTGGCAGCCGGGCGTTTAAACGTTTACGTGCTTTGGGTACATAAGCCAGGGTGCAAGAAAAGCAGCGGGAGGGTTGTGGAACAAGCGCCAGGGTGGGGTAGACTAGTGCGCCTGTCGTTGCGAATGCGGCACGCATAATGAGAAGGAGAATACCCGCCATGCGTTTTGTTCCACAGTTTACCGATGGCCAGGAGTTTCCCCACGCGCTGGGCAAAGTCGTGTGTGTAGGCCGCAACTACGCCGACCATGCGAAGGAACTGGACAACCCGGTTCCCAGTGAGCCGCTGCTGTTCATCAAACCGGCCACCAGCGTGGTGGATTTGACCAAGCCGTTGGACCCGCCGTTTTCACGCGGTGAGGTGCACTATGAAGTCGAGCTGGCGCTGCTGGTAGGGGAAACCCTGACCCACGCCACGCAGGATGAAGCGGAGCGCGCCATCGTCGGTATCGGCCTGGCGATGGATCTGACGCTGCGCGATGTGCAAACCACGTTGAAAGAGAAAGGCCATCCCTGGGAAATCGCCAAGGCCTTTGATGGGGCTTGCCCGCTGTCGCCGTTCCTGCCGTTGAGCCGCGTGCCCAACTGGAACGCGCTGAGCTTTGCGCTGGAAATCGACGGCGAGGAGCGCCAGCACGGTGAAGGCTCGGACATGATTTTTGCGATCCCGACGCTGGTCGCGGAAATGAGCCGTCATTTCACCCTGGAGCCCGGCGATGTCATCCTGACCGGCACGCCTGCGGGTGTAGGCGAGCTGACTCGCGGCGCATCACTGCGCTTCACGCTCACCGGCGGGCTGGAGATCAACACCAGCGTGGTCGAATAAACGACCCCACCGGCTGAACGTCAAAAGCCACCGCTGCCCTGGGCAACGGTGGCTTTTTTTATGCTGGAATGTCAGGCGAGAAGGGGGCTCCTGCCCCCTTGCTCTTGGCCCCTTACTCCTCCCCCCTTACCCCAGAGCGTTACTCCAGATAAGTGTAGCCTTCCAGTCCTTCGGTCAGGCTGGCGGCAAAGTGCGCCTGCTCTTCGGCCGAGAAGCCGCTGGTTACCAGCTGTTCGGTCAGCTTCTGTTTCAGGACGCGAGCATCGAAATTGACGTAGGCCAGCACGTCCGCCACGGTGTCGCCTGCCTGCGGGTTGGAGAGCACCCACTCGCCGTCGGCGCCCAGCGCGGCATCCACCGAGTCGGTGTCGCCGAACAGGTTGTGCAGGTCGCCGAGAATCTCCTGGTAAGCCCCTACCAGGAAAAAGCCCAGCCAGCGCTCGTCATCGTTGGCCCACTCCGGCAGCGGTAGCGTGCTCTCGACGCCCTGGCCGTCCACGTAGCTGTCAATGCGGCCGTCGGAGTCACAGGTGATGTCCTGAATCACCGCGCGGCGAGTGGGCGCCTGGTCCAGCCCGCTGAGTGGCAGTACCGGGAAAATCTGCTCGATCCCCCAGACATCCGGCACCGACTGGAACAGCGAGAAATTGACGAACAGCTTGTCGGCCAGTTTCTCGGCCAGCTCGTCCATGATTTCCCGGTGGGCACGGTTGCGGGTATCGAGCTTGCCCCGCAGGCGCGCGCAGGCAGCCATGTAGAGGCGTTCGCCTTCGGCGCGGGCGCTGATGCTGCTCAAGCCCAGCACGAAGCGGTCCTGAAGCTCGCTGACGGCTTGCAGCAGGTCGTGCCAGGCTTCGACCAGCACCCTGGGCTCCTGGTGTTCGGCCAGCTGGTCCAGCACGCGCCACAGCTCATCCACTTGGGGGTCGTCGGTAACGCTGCGCACCGGCGGCGTGTGGTCGATACGCTCTTCACCGATCACGTTGGTGATCAGCACCGCATGGTGAGCGGTCAACGAGCGGCCGGATTCACTGATCAGGTGCGGCTGTGGCAAGTCGGCTTCCTGGCACAGCTGAGCGAAGGCGCTGACCACGTTGCGCGCGTACTCCTGCATGGAGTAGTTGGCCGAGCAGTAGCTGCGCGAGCGGGTGCCTTCGTAGTCGATCCCCAGGCCGCCACCCACGTCCACGGTGTCAATGGGGGCGCCCAGCGCCATCAGGTTCTGGTAGAAGCGCGCACATTCGCGCAGGCCGCGCTGGATGTCGCGGATGTTGGCGATCTGGGAGCCCAGGTGGAAGTGCACCAGCTGCAGGCTGGCCAGGGCGTCCTGGGCGCGCAGGGTGTCCACCACTTCCAGGATCTGGCTGGCGGTGAGGCCAAACTTGGACTTTTCGCCACCGGTGTTCTGCCACTTGCCCTTGCCCACCGAGGCCAGCCGCGCGCGCAGGCCGATACGCGGCGTCACGTCCAGCTCCCGGGCTTCTTCCAGAATCAGGTCCAGCTCGGAGAGTTTTTCCACCACCAGATAGACGCGGTGGCCCAGCTTCTCGCCCAACAGCGCCAGACGCACGTATTCACGGTCTTTATAGCCGTTGCAGACGATCAGCGACGAACCGCCGTCGGAGAGCGCCAGCACCGCCAGCAGCTCGGGTTTGCTGCCTGCTTCGAGCCCTACGCGACCGTTGCCTCGCTCCGAGGTGGCCAGAATCTCTTCGACCACGCGGCGCTGCTGGTTGACCTTGATCGGGTACACCGCCGTGTAGCCGCCCTCATAGGCCACATCCTGCATGGCGGCGTCGAAGGCGCCACACAGCTGCTCGACGCGGTCGTGAAGAATGTCGCTGAAGCGCACCAGCACCGGTAAGCGCAGGCCGGCCTGCTGCAGCTGGCGAACCAGCGCGCTGATCGGCAGGGCAGGGCCTTCGGCATCGCTGCCCAGGGGGCGCACCAGCGCCTGGCCGTGGTCATCGACATCGAAGTAACCGCTGCCCCACTGGTCCATGTTCCAGGTACGGCGGGCGCGTACGGCGGGGCTGCTGGTTGCGGCCATGTCACTCATCAGGAAGCCTCCGGGATAGGGAGTGCCCCCAGCGCGATGCGTGCCTTGAGGATCACGCGGAAACGCTCGGGGTCGTGGGGGGTAAGGTCATGGGCAGGCGGGTCCACATATACCACCAGCAGGCGCGACAGCCAGTAGCGCAACGCCGTCAAGCGCAGCATGGTGGGCCACAGGGCCCGCTCGGTGTCGGTCAGTGGGCGGCGTGCCTGGTAGGCGCTCAAAATCGCCTGATAGCGCTCGGCGTTCAGGCTGCCGTCCTCGTTGGAGGCCCAGTCGTTGATGACGATGGCCAGGTCGAACAGCAGGTCGCCGGTGCAGCCATTGTAGAAGTCGATGATGCCGCCCAACTGGTCGCCTTCATACAGGGTGTTGTCACGGAACAGGTCACCGTGCAGCGCCCCCTGGGGCAGCGCACCATACTGGCTGAACGCGGTCTCGAAATCATCGACCTCGTTTTTCATCAGGGTCTGGTCGTCGGGGCTGATGTAGGTCAGCACCTTGTGGTGCACGGCGCGCAGCCAGTGCAGGTTGCGGGGGTTGGGACGATGCCCCGGAAAATGCTGCGAGACCTTGTGCATACGTCCCAGCGCGCTGCCCAGCGCCTGGCACTGGGCCAGGTTGGGGGCGGTGGGATGCTTGCCGGGCAAGCGCGGGAACAGCAGGGCCGGTTTGCCCGCCAGGCTGTGCAGCGCCACCCCTTCGCGGTCATGAATGGTGCCTGGTACGGGCAGGCCGTGTTCATCCAGGTAGTCCAGCAGCTCGACGAAGAACGGCAGCTCTTCGTGCTCGCCTTGTTCGAACAGCGTGAGCACCATTTCGCGGCGCTCGGTAGTCACGAAAAACGTCGAGTTTTCCGTGCCGCCTGCCACGCCCTGAAGGGACACCAGGCTGCCAACATCGAATTTTTCCAGAAACGCGGCGACCTGTGCGTCGCTCAGCGGAGTAAATACAGCCATGAGAATCTCGCCCAGGTTGCTAAGCCGGTCATTGTAGCGGCTTGGCGCGCCAGTTGGCAGCGCTGTGAGCGGTGAAGGGGCGCTTTCACAGTGCTTTTCTGCAGTCGCGCCGCCGAACGCGTATCATTGCAGAATAGACGCTCTTACTGTTCTGCTGACTATGGAATCTGGTTATGGCCCGTGCCCCTATCGTGCTAGTTGATGGCTCTTCGTACCTTTACCGTGCGTTCCACGCGCTGCCGCCGCTGACGAACTCCAACGGCCAGCCCACGGGCGCCGTGAAAGGCGTGCTGAACATGCTCAAGCGGCTGATCAAGGACTACCCCGATAGCCCCATGGCGGTGGTCTTCGATGCGCCGGGCAAGACGTTTCGCGACGACATGTACAGCGAGTACAAGTCCCACCGCCCGCCGATGCCCGATGACCTGCGTAGCCAGATCGAGCCGCTACACGCCTGCGTGAAAGCGCTGGGGCTGCCGCTGCTGTGCATCGAAGGCGTCGAAGCCGACGATGTCATCGGCACGCTGGCGCATCACGCCACCCAGGCCGGGCGTGACGCGGTGATCTCCACCGGCGACAAGGACATGGCCCAGCTGGTGAATCGCCATATCACGCTGGTCAATACCATGAAGGAAGAGACCCTGGATGAGGCCGGTGTCGAGGAGAAATTTGGGCTGCCGCCTGCGCTGATCATCGACTTCCTCGCGCTGATGGGCGACAAGGTGGACAACATTCCTGGCGTGCCCGGCGTGGGAGAAAAAACCGCCATTAGCCTGCTGCAAGGCATGGGTGGCGGGCTGGAGACCATCTATGGCGACCTGGAACGGGTCACCACGCTGGGCTTTCGAGGAGCCAAGACACTCCCCAAAAAACTGGAAGAGTACCGCGAACAGGCGTTTCTCTCCTATCGGCTGGCCACCATCAAGGTCGACTGCGACCTGCCCGTAGGGCTGGACGACCTGGAGATCGCCCACCCGGATCGGGAAGCGCTGGTGGCGCTCTACAAGGAGATGGAGTTCAAGCAGTGGCTGGCGGAGCTGCTGGAGGGCAAGGACGAGGGCGTGGACGACGTCAGCGGCGGCCAGCCAGCCCCGCAGGCCGAGCAGGTGGCGTCGGGCACGGCCCCAGGCCCACGCCACGACCACGTGATCACCGAGCAGGCCGAACTGGACGCGTGGCTTGAGCGGCTGCGCAGCGCCGAGCGCTTCTGCTTCGATCTGGAAACCACCAGCCTCAACTACATGGATGCCGAGATCGTCGGGGTCGGCCTGGCGTTGGAACCCGGTGAAGCGGCCTATATCCCGCTGGCCCACGACTATCTGGATGCGCCTGCCCAGCTCGACCGCCGCAGCGTTCTCGAGGCGCTCAAGCCGCTGCTGGAAGATCCCGGCAAAACCAAGATCGGCCAGAACCTCAAGTACGATATTTCCGTATTGGCCAACGTGGATATTCACGTCACGGGGCCGTTTGCCGATACCATGCTGGCGTCCTACGTGCTCAACTCCACCGCGACCCGCCACGACATGGACTCGCTGGCCCTCAAGTACCTGGGGGAAAAGACCATCTCCTTCGAGGAGATTGCCGGGAAAGGCGCCAAGCAGCTCACCTTCAACCAGATAGCCCTGGAGCAGGCCGCGCCCTACGCCTGTGAAGACGTGGACATTACCCTGCGCCTGCAGCAGACGCTGCGCCCGCAGGTCGAGCAGGAAGGCCGCCTGGCCGAGGTGCTCGATCATCTGGAGCTGCCGCTGATCAAGGTGCTGTCGCGGATCGAGCGTAACGGGGTGGCGCTGGATGCCGAGCGCCTGCACCAGCAGAGCCAGCAGCTGGAGCAGCGTATTCGCGAGCTTGAAAGTGAAGCCTTCGAGCTGGCGGGCCGCGAGTTCAACCTGGGGTCCCCCAAGCAGCTGGGCCAGATTCTGTTCGAAGAGCAGAAAATTCCGGTCATCAAGAAAACGCCCAAGGGCGCGCCTTCCACCGCCGAGGCCGTGCTGGAAGAGCTGGCGCTGGACTACCCCTTGCCCAAGGTGATCATGCAGCACCGTGGCCTGGCCAAGCTGAAGTCTACCTATACCGACAAGTTGCCGCGCCTGTTGAACAAGAAAACCGGCCGCGTGCACACCAGCTATCACCAGGCGGTGACCGCCACCGGGCGGCTCTCCTCGTCGGACCCGAACCTGCAGAACATCCCGATCCGTACCGCAGAGGGGCGCAAGATTCGCCAGGCCTTCGTGGCCCGTCCCGGGTATCGCATCGTGGCTGCAGACTACTCGCAGATCGAGCTGCGCATCATGGCCCACCTGTCGGAAGACAAGGGGCTGCTGGAAGCCTTCGAACAGGGCCGCGACATTCATACTGCCACCGCCGCCGAAGTGTTTGGCACCGCGCTGGACAAGGTCACCGCCGACCAGCGCCGCAGTGCCAAGGCGATCAACTTTGGTTTGATCTATGGCATGAGCGCCTGGGGGCTGTCGCGTCAGCTGCATCTCGAACGCCAGCAGGCGCAGACCTACATCGACCGCTACTTCGACCGTTACCCCGGCGTTGCCCGCTACATGGACCGCATTCGCAGTCAGGCCGCCGACAACGGCTTCGTCGAGACCGTCATGGGGCGGCGGCTCTACCTGCCCGAGATCCACTCGCAGAACCGCAACCGCCGTCAGGGGGCCGAGCGCACCGCAATCAACGCGCCCATGCAGGGCACGGCGGCAGACATCATCAAGCAGGCGATGATCGACGTGGATGCGTGGCTGACGGAAGGCGCGTTCGATGCCCTGATGGTCATGCAGGTGCACGACGAACTGGTGTTCGAGGTGGCTGAAGCGCAGGTAGACGCGTTTATCGAGGAGGTCAGTGCACGGATGCAGTCGGCGGCCACACTGAGCGTACCGCTGATCGTGGAAGCCCAGAGCGGCGCCAACTGGGACGAAGCACACTAAAGTAAGAAACGCACCAGGCGCCGTTCAACCCCTGGCTGACTGGCCATCCACAAAAAAACCCCACCTTGCGGTGGGGTTTTGCATACTGCCTGGGCCAGCGCTTAGCGCCAGTTGACGCGGTCAAAAATGCGCACGGCTTCCGGGTTGTTGTTACCCAGCTCGCTGATGTTCACTTCGTCGCGCTGGAAGTCGCCCCAGGACTCCAGAACCGGGTTCTTCTTCACGCCATCGACCACCGGGAACTCGTAGTTACGCTCGGCCAGCACTTCCTGGGCCTGGTCGGAAGCCAGGAACTCGAGGAAGCGGATGCCGTTCTCGGCGTTCTGCGCGTTGGCGACCAGACCTGCACCACCCACGTTGATGTGCGTGCCGCGATCATCCTGGTTCGGGAAGATCACGCCCACTTTACGGGCGGCTTCGCGGTCGGAAGCTTCGCTGGAGTGCAGCAGACGAACATAGTAGTAGTGGTTGGCCACGCCCAGCTCGCATTCGCCGCTGGCCACGCCCAGAATCTGGTCGGTATCACCGCCTTCCGGGTTGCGCGCCAGGTTGTTGACCACGCCCTGTGCCCACTCTTGCGCTTCTTCCGCACCGTGGTGCTCGATCATCGAGGCCAGCAGAGACTGGTTGTAGATGTTGTTGGAAGAGCGGATACAGATCTTGCCTTCGAACTGTGGGTCGGCCAGGTCTTCATAAGTAGCGATCTGGCTCGGGTCGAAGTTCTCACGGTTGTAGAAAATCACCCGTGCGCGCTGGCTGAAGCCAAACCACATGCCTTCGGGATGACGCATGGACTCCGGCAGGCGCTCGTTCAGCACGTCGGAATCCACGGCCTGGAACAGGCCATCCTGCTCGGCACGCCACAGGTTGCCGGCATCCACGGTCAGCATGACGTCGGCAGGGCTGGCCACGCCTTCACGCTGCATACGCTCCATCAACTGATTGGCGTCGCCTTCCAGTACATTCACCTTGATCCCCGTTTCTTCGGTGAACGCGTTGTACAGAATCTCGTCTGAGTCGTAGTGGCGAGCGGAGTAGATGTTGACCTCGTTAGCCAGTGTGCTGCTAGCAAATGCCGAGCCAGCCATGACGGCGGCGACAGAGACTGCAAGACGTGTCTTTTTCATAACATACACCCTAAATGTTTATGATAATAAGTTGCATTGGCAAACTGCGCCTATTGAAGCGTCTTGTTCCATGGACGTCAAGCGAAATGATAATGACACGCAACACTTTTTGTGCATGTGCGTGCATCTGCCGCCAATAGAAAATAGAATGCAAATAACTTTCAACCGTGTTCGCAGTCAGGCATCTGCGCTGCGCACTAACCATGGGTGAACGAATGACGGCAACGGTGTCATTTTCAGAGGTGGCAGCACCGGCGGCGGCGCTGTCGCTGCGGGGTGTCGAGCACACGTTTGCAGCCAATAAGGTGGTCAAGGGCATCGATCTGGAGATCGGCCAGGGCGAAGTGGTGTGCCTGCTGGGTCCTTCCGGCTGCGGCAAGACCACCCTGCTGCGTATCGCGGCAGGCCTGGAGGTGGTGCAGGAAGGCGAGGTCAGCCTGGACGGGCAGGCCATCGCTGCCCCTGGCAAGCGCCATGTGCCGCCCGAAAAGCGCAACGTGGGCCTGGCGTTCCAGGATTCGGCGCTGTTTCCCCATCTGAGCGTGCTGGAAAATGTCACCTTTGGCCTGAAACAGCTGCCCTCCAGCCAGCGCCGCGCGCGTGCTTTGGAGCTGTTGGACCAGCTGGGCATGGCCGCCTATGCCGAAACTTACCCGCACATGCTGTCGGGAGGCCAGCAGCAGCGTGTCGCGCTGGCCCGCGCGCTGGCGCCTACGCCGCGGCTGATGCTGCTGGACGAGCCCTTTTCCAGCCTGGATGCCCGGCTGCGGGATCGTATCCGAGACGACACGCTGCACGTGTTGAAAAAGCTGGGTTCGGCCACGCTGCTGGTGACCCACGACCCGGAAGAGGCGATGTTCATGGCGGACCGCATCGCACTGATGCGCGATGGCAAGATCGTCCAGACCGGCACGCCTCGCGAGCTTTACTGTGCGCCCATCGACCCCTTCGTGGTGACTTTCTTTGGCGAGGTCAACGAGCTGGCGGGAGTGGTGCAAGGCGGGCGAGTGCAGACCCCCGTGGGCGCGGTGGATGCCAGCTGGCTGCCGGAAGGCAGTGATGTGCAGGTGATGATTCGCCCCGAGGCGCTGCGCATTCAGGAGCGAGACCTGCCAGCCGAAGCGCACAGCCATAGCCACGTGGTCATGGCCAAGCTGCTGGGCCGCACCAGCCTGATCCACCTGTGTGCCCATGGCAGCGATGGCCAGGAAGCGCACCTGCATGCCCGTGTACCTGGGGTGTTCCTGCCCCAGGAGGGCCAGCCCATCGACATCGATCTGGACCACTCCCAGGTCTTCATCTTCCCACGCTGAGGCGCGGGAAGGCGTGTGTTTGAACTTACTCGGCCTGGCTGCCGGGGCGCGCTCGGCGCATGGCCAGGCTGAGGAGAATCACCGGTAGGATCCCCACCACCACGATGGTCAGTGAGGCCGTAGAGGCCTCCGCCAGCCGCTCGTCCGACGCCAGGTTATGGGCGCGCACCGCCAGCGTATCGAAGTTGAACGGCCGCAGGATGATGGTGGCCGGCAGCTCCTTCATGGCATCGACGAAGACCAGAATCCCCGCCGCCAACAGGCTACTGCGCATCAGGGGCGTATGAATGCGTCGCAGCGTGCCCCCTGCGGTTTGGCCCAGGGTGCGCGAGGCGGCATCCATGCTGGGGGTGACCTTGCCCAGGCTGGCTTCCACGGCATTGAACGACACCGCCAGAAAGCGCACCACGTAGGCGTAGATCAGAATGAAGGCCGTGCCGCTGAAGACCAGCCCGATAATCTTGCCGTAGTTGGCGTGCAGCCAGGAGTTGAGGGTGTGGTCCAGCCAGGCAAAGGGAATCAGAATGCCGACCGCCACCACGGAGCCCGGAATGGCGTAGCCCATGGCCGCAATGCGGGTGAACAGGCGTGCGCTGGGGGAGTTGTTGAGGCGTACGCCATAGCTCAGCAGCACCGCCAGCCCCACCGCAATCAGGGCCGCAATGGCCGACAGCGACAGGCTGTTCAGGGCGAAGCCGATGAAGCGCGTGCCGAACAGGCTGTCGCCAATCCGAATCGCCATGTTCAAGAGCAGGCCGCTGGGCAGCAGGAAGCCGATGGTGATGGGCAGCAGGCAGGCCAGAAACGCGCCGGTGGCCTGCCAGCCGCGCAGACGGTACTCGGGCAGCTGCTGGTAACGGCTGGAGGTATGGAAGTAGCGCCGCTTGCCCCGTGACCAGCGCTCCAGCAGTACCAGCACGATCACGAAGGTCAGCAGGCAGGCCGCCAGTTGTGCGGCTGCCACCGGCTCGCCCAGTCCGAACCAGGTGCGGTAGATACCGGTGGTGAAGGTGTCCACGCCAAAGAATTGCACCGCCCCGAACTCATTGAGGGTTTCCATCAGCACCAGCGACACGCCGCCCACCAGCGCAGGCCGCGCCAGGGGCAGGGCCACGGTGCCAAACAGGTGCCACGGCCCGCGCCCCAGCGTGCGTCCCACGTCCAGCACGCACACCGACTGCTCCAGGAACGAGGCCCTGGCCAGCAGGTAGACATAGGGGTAGAGCACGAAGGTGATCAGCGTGATGGCGCCCCCCAACGAGCGAATGTTGGGAAAGTAGTAGTCGCCCACTCGCCAGTCGAACCACTCCCGCAGCATGCTCTGCAGCGGCCCGGCCACCTGCAGGAAATCCGTGTAGGCATAGGCGATCACGTAGGTGGGAACGGCCAGCGGCAGCAGCAGCGCCCACTCGAAGATGCGCTTGCCTGGAAAGCGGCACATGACCACCAGCCAGGCGGTTCCCGTGCCAATCACCAAGGTACCGAGGCCTACCCACAGCACCAGCCAGAAGGTATTGCTGAGATAGCGGGGCAGGACGGTACTGGCCAGGTGCTGCCAGATGCCGTCGGTGGGCAGCACGATATGGCCCAGAACCACCAGAATCGGCAGTGCCACGGTCAGCGCGATGAGAAACAGCGCCATAGACCAGGGGTTGAGCGACAGCGCAAAGCGTGAAGCGACCCCTGACAGCAGAGCCGATGATGAGCGGCGAGCGGGCGTGGACACGTCGTGATCTCCTTGGACGAGAAGCTGCGTGGCTCGTCAATGCGAAAAAATAGCGGTTGCAAATAGTATCACCTGCGCCGGTAGGGTGCAGCTCATCGGCCGCCCATTAAAAAACCCTGCCCGTGGGGCAGGGTCGAGGCGTGTACCCGTGGGGCTCCTTCAGTGGGCGGTCCAGCCGCCGTCCACCATCAGCGCGCTGCCCGTAACCAGCGCAGCGGCAGGCGATGCCAGAAACACCACGGGTCCCATCAGGTCCTCCAGCTGGCCCAGGCGGCCCAGCGGGATCTTGCCAATGACCTGCTCCTTGAAGCCGGGCTCGGCCAGGAACGGGCGCGTCATGGGTGTTTCCACGAAGGTGGGGCAGAGCGTATTCACCCGGATGCCCCGAGGGCCCAACTCTATCGCCATGGCCCTGGTCATGCCTTCCACCGCGGCCTTGGAGGCGCAGTACAAGGTGCGGTTGGCGGCGCCCACGTGGCCCATTTGTGATGAGACATGGATGACGCTGCCGCCTGCGGGCATGTGCGCCACGACGGCCTGGGTGAGGAAATAGGTGGCCTTGACGTTGAGGTCCATGACCGCCGCATAGTCCTCCTGGCTGATCTCCTGCAGGGGCTTGGGTCGATTGGTGCCCGCGTTGTTCACCAGGATATCGAAGTGCCTGCCGACAATGGCCCGTTGCAAGGCCGCGTGGTCGTTGATGTCCAGCGCGATACCTTCCGCCTGCCAGCCAGCGCCTTGCAGGCGGCCAACGGCCTCGTCAAGCGTGGCCGGGTTGCGGGCCACCAGCGTGACGCTGGCGCCCGCGTCGGCCAGCGCACAGGCGCAGGCAAACCCGATGCCCTGGCTGGCGCCGGTGACCAGCGCCTGCTTGCCGTCCAGCCTGAAGCCGGGGGCCTGGGGCAGGTTCATGCGTCCACCGCCGAGGCGTAGGGCACCTCCTGTTTGCCATAGCGGCGCACGCGCTCGTTGGCCTGTTCGGCGTGACCTGCAAAGCCTTCCAGCATGCAGAGTCGTGAGCAGTAGCTGCCGATCTCTGCCGAGGCTTCATCGGTCAATACCCGCTGATAGGTGCAGGTCTTGAGGAACTTGCCCACCCACAGGCCGCCCGTGTAGCGCGCTGCCTTTTTGGTGGGCAGCGTGTGGTTGGTGCCAATCACCTTGTCCCCATAGGCGACGTTGGTGCGCGGGCCGAGGAACAGCGCGCCGTAGTTGGTCATGTTCTCCAGGTAGAAGTCTGGGTCTTCGGTCATGACCTGAACGTGCTCGTAAGCCATCTCGTTGGCCACTTGCAGCATTTCCTCGTGGCTGTCACAGACGATGATTTCTCCATGACTCTCCCAGGCCTGGCGCGCGATATCGGCGGTGGGCAGTTTCTGCAGCAGTTCCTCGATGGCCGCCAGAGTGTCCCGGGCCAGCGCTTCGGAATTGGTCAGCAGGGCGGCGGGGGAGGTAGGGCCATGCTCTGCCTGCCCCAGCAGGTCGGTGGCGCACAGCAAGCCGTCCACGCTCTCGTCGGCAATCACCAGCGTCTCGGTGGGGCCCGCGAACAGGTCGATGCCGACACGGCCATATAGCTGGCGCTTGGCCTCGGCGACGAACGCATTGCCGGGGCCCACCAGCATGTCCACTGGCGCGATGGAGTCGCTGCCGATGGCCATGGCACCCACGGCCTGAACGCCGCCGAGTACCAGAATCTCATCCGCGCCTGCCAGGTGCATGGCCGCTACGATGGCGGGGTGGGGCTTGCCCTTGTAGGGCGGCGCCGCCGCGATGACGCGTTTCACCCCGGCGACCTTGGCCGTCAGGACGCTCATGTGGGCAGACGCCACCATAGGGTAGGAACCCCCGGGGATATAGCAGCCCACCGCGTTCATCGGCAGATGTTTGTGGCCAAGGATGACGCCGGGGCGGGTTTCGATCTCGATCGGCTGCATGGAGGCCAGCTGCGCCTCGGCAAAGCGACGTATCTGGGCCTGGGCAAAGCGGATGTCGTCCAGATCACGCTCGGACACTTCGCTCATGGCCTGAGCAATCTCGGCTTCGCTCAAACGGAAGTTTTCCGGTGACCAGCCATCGAACTTTTCCGACAGCTCGCGAATGGCGGCGTCGCCTCGGGCCTGGATGTCGGCCAGCGTACGCTCGACGGTTTCGCGTACCTGGCGGTCCGCTTCGGCGCGGGTTTCGAGGGAAGCACCGGCTTTGAGGTGGCGAATCATGACGCTCTCCTGAAAGGATTGTTGTTGGGTAGAGTCAGCTGGGTCGGGTCAGCATGATGGAGCAGAATAAGGCTAGGGCCTGTTGCATACGAATGCAAACACTTTTGGAGCATGCTATGTTGAACCGGATGCGGGTCTTGCAGGCCCCATTTGAAATGCGCCTGCCAGGGCGGGTCGCGCCCTCGGAGCAGACCCATGCAGCGGTGGTCGAACGTACCCTGGTGCTGATGCAGGAAGTGGGGCAGGCGCCCATTCTGGTCAAGCGTGAGGTGCAGGGGTTCATTCTCAATCGGCTGCAGGGCGCCTTGCTCAACGAAGCGCTGCGTCTCTTCCGTGATGGCTATGTGTCCGCCGAGGACCTGGATAAAACGGTTAAACACGGGCTGGGCCTGCGCTGGTCGTTCATGGGGCCTTTCGAGACCATTGACCTGAACGCCCCAGCCGGTGTCGTGGACTACGCCGGGCGCTATGGCCCGCTCTACCGTGACGTGGATACCCAGCGCAGCGCGGCCAACCCCTGGGAGCCCGCGACACTCGAACGCCTGGCGCAGGAGCGTCGCGAGATATTGTCGGAAGCACAGCTGGCCGAACGCCAGGCCTGGCGTGACCGCCGCCTGATGGCGCTGATGGCCCATCAGCGTCAACACGGCTAGCGCGGCGGTTGCCGGGGCCTTGCGACCAACCAAAGGATGAGCATGAAAAAACGGCCCGTGACATCACGGCAAGTGGCAGAACTGGCGGGGGTGTCGCAGTCGGCGGTCAGTCGCTGCTTCTCTCCCCACGCCAGCATTGCCCCCCAGACCCGGGAAAAGGTATTGGCGGCGGCCCAGCAGTTGGGATACCGCCCCAATGCCATCGCCCGCTCCTTGATTACGCGCTCGTCGCGCACCATCGCGGTCGTCATGACCCAGCTGGACAACCCGTTCTACGCCCAGATGCTGGAGTATGCCGCGCGGCGGTTTCAGCAGCATGGCTACCACTTGCTGCTGTTCATGAGCAGCAACGAGCAGCAGACGGCGGGCGTCATGGCGGACATTCTGCAGAGCCAGGCAGACGGCATTCTGATGCTGGCAGCGACGCTTTCCTCTTCGCTGGCCAGCGAGTGCGTCTCCCGGGGCATTCCGGTGGTGCTGATCAACCGCACGGTGGCCTTCGAGGGGGTCAGCCAGGTCGCCAGCGATAACTATCGTGGAGGCTATTGGGTGGGTGAGTTCCTGGTCGCTAGCGGTTATCGGCGCATCGCGCTGGTGGCCGGGCTTGCCGACTCTTCTACCAGCAGCCAGCGGCGTGATGGCTTCATGGCGGCGCTGGCGGCGCAGGGTGTTAGCTGTTGGGGGGAGGCATGCGGCGACTATGACTTCGCGGCGGCCCAGACGGCGACCCGCAAGCTGTTCGAGGCGGCGCCCTACCCGGATGCAGTCTTTGCCGCCAATGACCATATGGCCATTGCGGTGATCGATACGCTCAGCGGCGAGCTGGGGCTGCGGGTGCCTGAGGACGTGGCGGTGGTAGGGTTCGACGATATCCCCATGGCGGCTTGGCCGAGCTATCGGCTCACCACGGTTCAACAGCCGGTCGAGCCCATGGTGGACGAGGCGGTGGCCCTGCTGCTGGCGCAAATCGCCAGTGGGCAGGTCGCGGGGGAGCGAAAAGTATTGCCGGTGACGCCCATCGTACGCGCCAGCGCCCCGGCAACGGGGCGTGGTGTTGCGTCATCTTCATGAAGTTTGCCGCCTTGCCCGGCAAGGCGGCAACGCGAGGGCGCCAGTTTAGCCCAGCAGCATGCGTGGCAGGCCGGTGACCAGCCAGGGGAAGAACGACATCAGCGTACAGGCCAGCAGAATCAGCGCCACGAAGGGGATGACCGCTTTGTAGAGATCGACGATCTCCACACCCGGCGGGGAGACCCCTTTCAGGTAGAAGAGCGCATAGCCAAACGGTGGGGTGAGGAAGGAGGTTTGCAGCACCACGGCCACCATCACCACGAACCACAGCGGGTCGACGCCCATTTGCTGAACGATGGGCAGCATGATCGGGAAGCTGAGCAGAACGATGCCCGTCCAGTCCAGGAACATGCCCAGAATGAACACCAGAAACAGCATCATGATCAGCGCACCGGTGGTGCCGCCCGGCATGGCCAGTAGCAGGTCCTGAATCACCTGCATGCCGCCGCCCCGTGAGAACACCCCGGTGAAGGCCGTCGCGCCCACCAGTACCAGCATGACCATGGTAGTGGTCTTGCCGGCTTCCAGCAGCGTCTTGAAGCAGGTGGAGACCCGGCGGTCACCAAAGATCAAAAACAGGATAAAGGCAATGAACACGCCGATGGCCGAGGCCTCGGTAGCGGTGGCCACGCCGGTGAAGAGCGCGCCGAGTACCCCGAGGATCAGCGACATGGGCGGCACCACGTACTTGCCCAGCATGATCAGCAGCTGCCGAGTGCTGACTTCCGCACGCTCTTCCTTGGGTACCGGAGGGCCATAGGAGGGCTTGAAGTAGCAGATCAGCAGTACGTAGAGCGCGTACATCACCCCCAGCATCAGGCCGGGAATCATCGCCCCTGCAAACAGGGCGCCTACCGATACCGGCGAGTAGCTGGCCATCAGGATCAGCATGATGCTGGGCGGGATCAGGATGCCCAGACAACCGCTGGCCATGATGACCCCGGTGCTCAGCTCCTTGTTGTAGCCATACTTGAGCATCGGCACCAGTGCAATCATGCCCATGACGGCAATGGAGGCGCCCACGATACCGGTGGTGGCGGCCAGCAGGACAGAGACGATGACCACGGTCAGCGCCAGCCCGCCCCGCAGGTTGGCCAGCAGCAGGCGCATGGCATCGAACATCTTTTCGGTGACCCCGGAATCGTTGAGAAACCGTGCCATCAGGACGAACAGTGGTATGGCAACCAGCACGTAGTTGTCCATGGCGTTGCCGAAGATGTTGTTGATCAGAGTGCCCAGCACCCGCTCGCCAGGGCCGAGAAAGGCGCCGATGACGGCGACGCCGCCGAGCACGAAGGCCAGCGGATGGCCCATGAACAGGCCGATCAGCAGCCCGCCAAACATCACCAGCGCCAGCAGTTCAGGACTCAGGTTCATGCCGATTTCTCCTCGCGCAACTGCATGATGGCCCGCAGTACGATGGCAATGGCCTGCAGCAGGATGAGGGCAGCCGCCACCACGATAACGCCTTTGATCGGGTAGACGGGAATCGACACCATGCCGTAGGTGGTCTCACCCCGGGTGTAGGAGCGTTCGAAGAAGCGCCAGCCGTAGGTCAGCAGCATCCAGATGAAGGGAACGAAGAAAATCAGGTAGCCCAGGACTTCGATCAGGGCCTGGCGCTTGCGGGACAGCAAACGTTTCAGTACGTCGACCTCGACATGGGCGTGATGGCGCAAACCGTAGGCGGCCATCAGCATGAAGTGGGCACCAAACAGCATCTTGGTAACATCGAACGCCCAGTCACTGGGGCGGCCGAGAAAAAAGCGTGACGCAATGTCGTACAGCACGATGAGGGTAATGATGGCAATCAATGGCGCGATCAATCGCCCAAACAGCTCATTGATTGCATCGATCGCCTTGGCAATCGCATTCATGGAAGATCTCCGCGGTCAGCATACAAAACCGCCCCGGTCGGCCCGGGGCGGCGCAGAAACGCCTTACAGGCAGGCTTCGATCTCTTCCAGTGAGGGCAGGTTATCCATGGTGCGGCTCATGTTGAAAGGAGCCGAGACGTCACGCCATTTGGCGTAGTCTTCCAGGTAGGTCACCATGGAGTGATAGACCTTGGCGTGGTCACTGTTTTCACAGGCGCCGCGCACGATGACCTCGTTGGTGATCTCCTGAATGCGGGCCAGATCCTCTTCCGAGAACTGGTTGATGGTGATACCCGCATCGATGAACTTCTGGGTGGCATCGGTGGACTCACGCTCGGACCAGGCCAGTGACCAGGCCATGGTGGCGTCGGCAGCGATGCGCAGCTTCTGCTGGGTCTCTTCCGACAGCGCGTTCCAGGCGTCGAGGTTGATCATGACCCCAAAGACGCTGGCGGACTGGTGCCAGCCAGGCGTGGCCCAGTAGTCGGCCACTTCGGCAAAGCCTGCGTTGTAATCCACGCCGGGGGTCGAGAACTCACCGGCATCGATCACGCCACGCTCGATGGCCTGATAGACTTCGCCACCGGCCAGGGTTACCTGAGAGCCACCCAGGGCTTCCAGCACGCGGCCCTGGTCACGGCCCGAGAGACGCAGACGCTTGCCTTCCAGGTCGGCGATGCTTTCGATGGGCGTACGGCCCATGAAGCCGGACTCGTTGTTGAGCGCGGCATAGGGCAGGTACATCATGTTGTACTGGCCGTAAATCTCTTCGTACAGTTCGCGGCCGCCCCACTGCTGAATCCAGTTGATGTAGTCAACGGCGTTGAACAGGCTGGTGGTGGTGGCCAGCGGTGAGAATGCGGGGTTCAGGCCGGCCCAATAGCCTGGCCAGTCGCCGGCGGCTTCGATACTGCCGGTCTCGGTGGCATCGAACACTTCCGTGCCGGGCATCAGCGTACCGCCCGCGCGGAAGTTGATCTGAACTTCGTCTCCCGCCAGCTGGTTGACCAGCTCGGCCCAGTGCTGGTCGAGTTTGATCAGATCGAGGTTGTCGGGCCAGGTGGACGTCATGGTCCACTGCTCTTGTGCCTGGGCCGTCGTGGTGAGAGCGGCAAATGCGACGCCAGCGGCAAGGCTGGTCAAGGCAAATTTTGTAGTCTTTTTCATTATCAATTTCCTGGTACTTTGGCGGTTGGCGTTATTAGTGTTGATTACCTGAAAGCAGGAAAGCACAGCGAGTAGGGCTGACGTTTACGTAAAGTAAAAGCGGCCAAGGCTGTACCGCTAAGCTAGCACACTCCCCCCGCTGCGGCGCAATATCAGAGTTTGCAGGAAGTTAACGCACGCCATGAAACATCGATTGATGTAAAAATTGTTTAAAAACATTTGGTTAAGTAATTGTTTAAACGGTTGGACAGGTCTGGATAGCGCGTTGAAGCGTTGAAAATGTGTGCCTTGTTGTACCAAAGTTGTAAGCAATCGACCCTTGAGGAGCGTGATGAGCGAAGCAAGTGATGACCGCCGCATATCACTACTGGTGGGCCATGCGCGGCGCTGGCAACGCCGCCGTTGGCGGGGGCTCGTGTGGCTCAGCGGACCCGCCGAGCACACTCGCCGTCTGGCACTCACGCTGTGGCACGCCCAGCCATGGCAAGCGCCCTTGTGGGTGGGCGACCCGCAGGAAGCCCCCGTGTCGCCTTGCCTGCCCGCAGCCAAAGCGCGCACGCGGCTGGGGGCCGAGCATCAGCTGATCGTCATGGACGTCAGCGGTCGTGACGGGCTGGACCCGGACGCCCTGGGGGCGCTGGCCGGCACGCTGACGGCGGGCGGCATGCTGCTGCTGGTGACCCCCGAGCCTTGGGGTGAGCGCCCCGACCCGAACTACGCACGCTTTGCCGACTACCCCTGGCACTGGAAGGCGCTGAGCAGCTTTTACCTGGCACGATTGGCGCGCCAGCTGGGTGCTTCGCCTCAGGTGGTGCGCTGGCCGGTGGCTGGCCCGCTGGTGCTTTCCAGGCTGCCCGCCGGGCAGCCCTCGCCACGCCGCCCTGAAGACCCCGCCTGCCTGACGCCCGACCAGGCCCGTGCGGTCACGGCCCTGAGCAAGCTCAAGCGTCGTCGCCCGCTGGTCATCACGGCCGATCGGGGGCGCGGGAAAAGCGCGGCGCTGGGCATTGCCTGCGCGCGCTTGCTGCAGCAGGGGAGCTACCCGCAGCTGCTGGTCACCGCCCCCAGGGCCAGCGCGGTGGACAGCCTGTTCGAGCGTGTCATGGCGCTGTGCCCTGAGGCGCAGCGCCATGGCCACGAGGTGCAGCTGCCTGCCACGGGGAGCTCGCTGTGCTTCTTGCCACCAGACGTGCTCGACACCCAGTTGGCCCAGGGCACGTTGGGGGGCAACGGGGCGCTGCTGCTGGTGGATGAGGCCGCGGCACTCCCGGCGGCCATGCTGGCCCGCTGGCTGGCCGCGTTCCCGCGTATGGCCTTTGCCACGACGGTGCATGGTTACGAGGGCTCTGGCCGGGGCTTTGCGCTGCGTTTTCGGCAGGTGCTCGAGCGCCAGACGCCCCAATGGCGGGAGCTGACCCTGGAAACCCCGATTCGCTGGGCAGCCAATGACCCTCTGGAAAGCGTCATTCAACAGGCGCTGCTGCTGAACGCGCCGCTACCTGAGGCCCACGCGCATGGCCTTATCGACGCGCAGACCCTCAGCCTGAACCAGGCACAGCTGGCTGCCAACGAACCGCTGCTGGAGCAGCTGTTTGGCCTGCTGGTGCAGTCGCACTATCGCACCACCCCCAGCGACTTGCGCCAGCTGATGGATGGCCCCGGCACGCAGCTGCGCGTGGTGATGGCAAGCCAGGGCCACACCTCGGCTGCTTTCATGGGGGGCACCGAGACGGCGCCGCTGGCGGTGCTGGTCACTCGGGAGGAGGGCGGCTTTGACCCGGCGCTGGCCGAGCAGGTGGCACTGGGCCAGCGGCGGCCCCAAGGGCATTTGCTGGCCCAGTCCCTGGCGGCTCACGGGGGGCATCGCGAGGCGTTGACCGCTAGCTGGCGCAGGGTGGTGCGCATTGCGGCTCACCCCGAGCGGCGCCGCGAAGGGCTGGGGCGCAGGCTGTTGGCAGCCGATATGGCCAGCGCAGCAGAGCAGGGCGTGGCGCTGTATGGCGCCACCTTCGGCGCGGAGGCGGGGCTGCTGACATTCTGGCTGGCCCTTGGGTTCACGCCGGTGCGGCTGGGCGTGACCCGGGAAGCGGCCACGGGGGAGTATGCCATCATGGTCGCCAAACCGTTGAACGAGACCGGCCAGGCCGTATTGCAGAGTATGCAGCAAGGTTTTGTGGCTTCTTTGCAGGGACTATTGGCCTTCGAGCTACGCGACTTGCCCGCACCGGTGGTGGCGCTGCTGCTGTCCGAGCTGCCGGAACGGCCGCTGAGTGCTGTGGAGCGACAAACGATCCGCGACGTGGCTTACGCCCATCGCGACCCCGCCCTGGCGCGGGCTGTCTTGCAGGCGCTAGGGCGGGAGGCCAGCCGTGTGCCGCTGGGAGAGGCCCGGCTAGCGCATCAGCAGCTGGTGGCCTGGGCTTACCAGAATCAGCCGCTGGCCGATGCCCCACGCGAAGCCACGCAGCAACTGCGCCGAGTGACACAGCAGCTGATGACCGCGTCGATGCTTTTCTCGGATGGGCAGGAGCGGTTAAAGTAGCTCGGTTATCGATGACGAAGAGTTTCCATGAACGCACATCTAGAAGCGCTCGCGCCCACGTTGGTGTGGCAGCATTTTCGCACGCTGTGTAATACCCCTCGGCCATCGGGCCACGAGGCAGCACTGGTCGCCAAGCTGGAAGCCTGGGCCGATGGCCTGGGGCTTGCCCATGACCGGGATGCCTTCGGCAACCTGCGTATCCGTAAGCCCGCATCGCCAGGGTGTGAAGCAGCGCCGGGCATCATCCTGCAGGGGCACCTGGACATGGTGGCGCAGGCCAACGCTGGCCAGGCCCACGATTTCACGCGGGATCCCATCCGCACGGTGGTCAAGGAGGGGTGGCTGCACGCCGAAGGCACCACGCTGGGGGCCGACAACGGCATGGGCGTGGCCGCCATTCTGGCCGTGCTGGAGGACCCGGAACTGACCCACGGGCCGCTGGAAGCGCTGTTCACCCTGGAGGAAGAAACCTCCATGGGCGGGGCGCTCAATCTGGCCGAGCAGTGGCTCGAGGGCTCACTGCTGCTCAACCTCGACAGTGAAGACCGTGGCCAGGTCTATATCGGCTGCGCGGGCGGTGCCGACGTGGTGGTGGACGCCCAGCTGCCAGGTGCGGCGCTGCAGCCCGATGAGCAGGTCATCTCGCTCTCCTTGACCGGCCTCAAGGGCGGTCATTCGGGCATGGATATCGACAAGCCGCTGGGCAACGCCAACCGACTGCTGGTACGCGTGCTGTGGGCGCTGGAAGCCTTCGATGCGCGGCTGGTGAGCTATCAGGGCGGCACCCTGCGCAATGCCATTCCCCGTGAAGCCTTTGCCCAGGTGGCGCTGCCCGCCGACGATGTCGAGGCCGCGCTGGCCACGGTGGAAACCCTCGCTAGAACGCTCAAGGCGGAGCTGGGTAGCGGTGACCCTGGCCTAGTGCTGACGGCTACGCAAGCGGCCCCTGCCGAGGCCGAACCGCTGACCCGCGACGCCAGCGCCATGCTGCTGGCCGCCTTGCATGCGGCTCCTTGTGGGGTCGAGCGGATGAGCGCCGATGTGCCGGGGGTGGTCGAAACCTCCAACAATCTTGGCGTGCTGAGCGTGGAGCAGGGACGTTTTCACCTCTGTGCACTGGTGCGCTCGCTGCACGACAGCGCAGCGATGGCCATGGCCGGGCGCTTCCAGGCGCTGTTCGGGCTGATGGGTGCCCGCGTAAAGGTCGAAAATGGTTACCCAGGCTGGGCGCCCAACCCGGAAAGCCCGCTGTTGGCCACTTTCAATACTCGCCATGCGGCGCTGATGGGCCACGCTCCAGAGGTGAAGGTCATTCATGCCGGGCTGGAGTGCGGGATTCTGGGCAGCAAGTACCCTCATCTGGACATGATCTCGTTCGGGCCCTTGATTCGCGGGGCTCACTCACCGGACGAGCGCGTGGAAATTGCTTCCGTGGCGGAGTTCTGGGCCATGCTGCGTGATCTGATCGAAACCCTGGCCAGGCAAACCGCCGACTCGGCCAGTCGCCAAGTCTGAGCTGACATGCCCGCCCAGCAACATTGGCGGGCAACAAAAACGGCACCGCAAGGGTGCCGTGGGTGGTGTCTCGGCGGTGCGCCGCCGAGAGGCCTACTTGCCCAGGTAGGCGTTGAGCATCCAGACGGTCTTTTCCTGCTCGCGAATGTAATCGCCCGCCTGAGCGGCGGTACCTTCGTCGTCGGCGTCCGAGGCCAGCGACAGCAGCTCGCGCTGCAGCTCGATCAATGTCTGATATCCGCTGAGCACGCCTTTGACACAGGTTTTGCCGTCGTGGACATCCTTGTCTTCCTGAATGCGCGACAGGGCGATGTAGTCGCTGTAGGCGTGGATGGGCTTGTGTCCCAGGGTCAGGATGCGTTCGGCGACTTCGTCCACTTTGGTCAGCAGGTCGGTGTAGAACTCTTCGAACTTGGCATGCAGCTCGAAAAAGTCGTTACCCTTGACGTTCCAGTGGTAGCCCCGCACGTTCATGTAGAAAATCTGGTAGTTGGCCAGTAGATGATTCAGCTTTTCCGCAAGCTGGCTGGCGCTGCCTTCGTGTAGGCCAATGCTGTTGGTATCTTCCATTGTCTGCTCCTCCATCGTTTCGTTTTTTCCAGCTTAAGGCCCTGGTTGACCAATGCAAAACAGGTTTTTTGCATCGCCACCATAGCGGCCTGCCATGACCGGCGGTGAGCTGGCGACGGCTGACTCATCGCAACATATCAAGAGATGTTGGCGACCCGGCGATTTTTCAAGGGGGCCGCCGCCTTCAGTGGGCCAGCCACAGCCGGGCTATGCTGTCGCAGCGGTCGCTGAGCAGTTCAGCGGTACGCGGCAGGGCGTCTTCCAGGCCCATGGGGCCATCGGCCAGGGCAAAGGCGGCGGTGACGCCTTCATTCAAGCAGGCCTGCCAGCCATCCCCCAGGCTGCCCGCCAGCACGATGACCGGTTTACCCAGGCGCTGGGCGGCACGGGCCACGCCAATCGGGGTCTTTCCAGAGAGACTCTGGCCATCCAGGCGGCCTTCGCCGGTGATCACCAGATCCGCCTTGGCCAGCAGGCTGCTCACCTGGGCTTGCTGCATGATCATGTCGATACCCGGCGAGAGTCTGGCGTTCAAGAAGCTGCTGGCGGCAAAGCCCATGCCGCCCGCGGCACCCGCGCCTGGCATGTCTCGGTCATCGCGACCCAGGGCTTCTACGGCGAGCGTGGCAAAGTGCCCCAAAGCGCGGTCGAGGGTGGCCACGTCGTCGGGGCTGGCCCCCTTTTGCGGCCCGAACACGGCGCTGGCACCGCGCTCACCGAGCAGCGGGTTATCCACGTCCACGGCGGCCGTGACGTCCAGGCTGGCCAGCCTCGGGTCCAGGGTGGTGAGGTCCAGCGTGGCCAGCTGCTGCAGGGCAGCCCCACCGGGAGGCAGCGGTTGGTCGTGCTGGTCGAGCAGCCTGGCCCCCAGCGCCTGAAGCATGCCGGCGCCCGCATCGTTGGTGGCGCTACCGCCCAGCAGGAGCAGGGCCTGGGTGGCACCGGCGTCCAGGGCCGCCAGGAGCAGTTCGCCCACGCCATGGGTGCTGGTATGCAGTGCGTTGCGCTCGTCGCTGTTCAAGTGCTGCAGGCCACTGGCTTCTGCCAGCTCGATAAACGCGGTACGCTGCTCGCCAAGCCAGCCCCAGCGGGCCTGGCGGGGTCTGCCCAGGGCATCTTGAACGGTGAGCGTGCGACACTCTGCCTGAGTGGCTGCCATCAAGGCATCCAGGCTGCCCTCGCCGCCATCGGCCAGCGGGCAGAGGTGCGTGATGGCCGAGGGTGCCGCCCGTGTAATGCCGTGTGCCATGGCCTGGGCCGCTTGTTCGGCGCTCAGGGCATCCTTAAAACTATCCGGGCAAAGCAGTACATTCATCGCACAACCTCCTTGAAACGTTGTCTCAGCGTATTGTCGTTCTTTTTCGTGTTAGCCTGCGAGCTTAGCGTGCTGCTGGACCGCACACCAGTCGCACAAAGGGCAAGAGGAATTCACATGAAGGTTATCCCGATCAGCATGACCTGCCTGCTGGCCTTGGCCGGCTGCCAGACAGTGCCAGACCGCTTGCCCCAGGCCGAGCCTGGGCCTGCTGCGGCCTGTGCATTCCCGGTCCATCAGGCAGCCGACTCCCTGGCGGCGGTCACTCGTGCTGTCGATGTGCTGGAAGCGTGGGGCTTTAGCCTGGACGCCACCGACACTCGGCTTGGCCTGGTCAGCGCCTCCCGCGAGCGCGAGCTGGTGGGATATTATGACCGTTATGATTATTACTCCCCCTACGGCAGCGGCTTCCGGCTGTTTGGCGGGATGGGCGTGGGACGCGGCTCCAGCATCGGCCTGGGCGTCGGCGGGCGTTTTGGTGCGGGCGCCGGGCAAACGCCCACGGAAGTGGAGCGTGTATCGGTGCTGGTCAGTGACGCGCAGCTACGCCTGTCTCGGGACATTCGCCGTTTCGATCACTTCGGTGAGCAGCGCGAGGCCTACAGCGCCAGTAACGATGACTTTTGCGGACGCTTTCAAACAGCCTTTCAACAGGCCCAGGGGCAGGGGGGCTTATGAGCCGTTTCATCAAGTGGGGAGCCGCGCTGGTCACACTGCTGTGGCTGGCCGGATGTGCAACGACGCAGCCGCTGGAAAGCCGCGATTTGCACTACCGTGCCGATACCGAGCAGACGTTCCGTGAGGCCGTCGCGATGATGATCGAACAGGGGTATGTGGTGCGCCATGCCGATATGTCCCTGGGGTGGGCGGAAGCGGTGCTGGCCCGCTGGCCCGGCTACCGGTTGCAGCTTCAAGTGAGCGAATCGGGCGGCGGCACGCGGGTGCGGGTATCTGCGCTCAGCGGCAGTCAGCCGATTCCCCCCTATGTGCTGGACCCGTGGCTGGTGGAGTTACAAAGCAGATTAGGAGAGTTACCGTGACGTGGAAAACAGCCAACCGCTGGAGGTGGATGAAAGGGGTAGCCTTGGGCATGGGCCTTGGGCTGGCCAGTGGTAACGTATGGGCGCACCCCCATAGCTGGATCGATCTCAGCATACGCGTGATCACCAACGAGGCGGGTGAGGCCACTGGCGTGCATCAAACCTGGCGCATGGATCCGTTTTACAGCCTGGTGGTGTTCGAGGAGCTGCAGCAGGTGCCCGGCGCGTCGCTGGAAGAGGGCCTGGACCAGCTGGGCAGCGATATCCGCGACAATCTGGTGCCCCAGCACTACTTTACCGAGCTGCGTATCAACCGCGAGCGGCTGGCCTTTGGCGAGGTGACGGAGTATACCGCCATGGAGCGGGATGGCCGTTTGACCTTCATGTTCATACTGCCCCTGGAGAGCCCTCAGCCGTTGCAAGGCAACGTGCTGGAGTACCAGGTCTTTGACCCTACCTATTACATCGAAGTGGTGCATGAGGCCGATAACGATGGCCCCAGCAAGGGGGCGCTGGTGTTGAATGGCGAGCCCGCCTGCGAGCTGAGCATCATCGCGGCCGATCCAGACCCCGAACTGGTGCTGCAGGCAGCCCTGCTGGACGTGGACGAAGAGGGTGAGCCGGGCCTGGGCCGCCACTTTGCCGAGACCGGCAGGGTGGATTGCCGCTGACGCAGACGCCTGCTATCGTATATCAATTTGTTACTTTATAACTTTTTTGCCGTGGAGGGAGGATGCCGGTAACACGACAACAGTTGGCCTGGGCAGCAGGCGGTATTCTGTGTGCCATCCTGTTGGTCTGGGTCGTGCAAAGCAATCTGCAGGGCGTCAGCTACCAGCTGTTGGGCTGGCAGCGCGACTTGCATCGCAGCCTGACGCTGGCCATCACGGAACTCTCCCGCACGCCGTCTACGGGTGCGTGGATGACGCTGCTGGGAGTCAGCTTCGCCTATGGCGTGTTTCATGCTGCGGGGCCTGGTCATGGCAAGGCGGTGCTGGCCACTTACCTGGCTTCCCATGGGGGAGCGACCCGGCGTGCACTGGGGCTGTCGTTTGCGGCTTCCTTGCTGCAGGGTGTGACGGCCATCGTCATGGTCGTGGTGCTGGTGCACGGGCTGGGGTGGCTCACTCGGCAGGCCATGGGGAGCGTGGTCTGGGTGGAACAAGCGAGCTTTCTGCTGGTGGCGCTGCTGGGCGTCTGGCTATGCTGGCGTGCCATCAGGCAACTGCGCCACGCCCATCGCGCGCAGGCACCGGTGGCCGAGCCCCACCATCATGAGCACAGCCACAGCCACAGCCACAGCCACGATCATGCCCACTGCTGCGGCGGAGCCCACCATATCGAGCCGCAACAGGTGCTGGAGTGGCGTACTGCGCTAATGACGGTGGGGGCCATTGGCATGCGCCCCTGTACCGGGGCCGTGTTGATGCTGGGGGCGGCCAGCCTGCTGGGGCAGTTTCATGTAGGGATGGCCGCAGTGCTGGTCATGTCGTTAGGTACCGGCATCACCGTTTCGGCGCTGGCCATGGCCAGCATCGTGGCGCGTGGCTGGGCAACAAGGCGGCTGCAACGGCAGCAGAGTCGGCAAGCGGTGGAAAAAATCGCGGGGTGGGTTGCCCTCACAGGGGGCGCGCTGATCGTGGCGCTGGGCGTCTCCTTGTCGTTGGCGGGAGCGGCTCAGCCTGCCAGCGGCCCGCTGCTGAGCGAGCCGCCGAGTCGCAGCGTACTGCCCGGCGGCTGAGGCAGCCTAAACGCTCAAGCCATTGATCAGGGCCAGCAGCTGTTCACGCCGTTTGCCCTGGTCCGCAAGCTCATACGGCTCAGGCGTGCCGTTGCCCCATACCGGGGCGGGCCAGCTGGCATCGTCGCGGTAGCGGATCACCACGTGAAGGTGCAGTTGGCTCACCACATTGCCCAGGGTGGCGATATTGAGTTTGTCGCCGTGATAGGCCTCTTTCATGGCCGCCCCCAGGGCTGCAGCTTCTCGCCACAGCTGGGCCTGGTCTGCGTCGCTTAGCTCGAATACCTCGCTGATGTCGTTAACACGGGGCACCAGCACTACCCAGGGGTAGCGGGCATCGTTCATAAGCAGCACCCGGCACAGGGGCAGGTCGGCCAGTGGGAAGGTATCCGCTTCCAGGCGGGGGTCGAGAATCAGGTCGGCCAAGTGACGTCTCCAGGTAGGGCGTGGGGCAAGCATGGGTCTAAAAGCTCAGCATAGCAGGCGAAATGCTGAAAATCTGTTAGGCTCAAAGGGTAATGTCTTCATGCCAGCCAAGTGAAGACGCAAAGGCGACATCACCTGTTAAGGAGAACACGATGAAAAAGTTACTGGCGACAAGCTTCATTCTACTGATGGCTGCGGGTGCTCTGGCAGGCTGTAACACCGTGGCAGGTGCTGGCCAGGATGTTCAGGAAGGTGGTCGTGCCGTTCAGGATGCCGCTAGCTGATCAAGGTGGGCTTTGAGCAAGCAAGGGTCAGGCAGCCATGCCTGACCCTTGCTTTTAAAGGACGACCATTAAGCGCTTTTCTTGAGGAACACGCATGCCACTTCCCCTTTCCACCTTCCGACCTACCCGTGCCTTAGCGGCGCTGCTGGCTGCCTTGCTGCTGGCCGCTTGTACGTCCCAGGCCCCCAGTGAGCCAGCCCCCGAGCCTCCCGTAGTTGGCCGCACGCCGGTGGATGCCGAGGCGGTCTGTGATGCCGATGCCGTGGCCCATGCCATTGGCGCCTCTTTTGACGAGGCCCTTGTCGAAGCGCTGCGCGACGAGAGCGGTTCCCGTCATGTACGGGTATTGCGGCCTGACAGCGCCGCGACCATGGATTACCGGGAAGATCGTTTGAACATTGTGCTGGGCAGTGACGAGCTGATCGAGGCCGTGCGCTGCGGCTAACGCAGTATCAGCCACACGCAGGCAGCGGTGAGCACGCCCATGGTGACATTAAAGGCCCGCCATGCCCGGTCGCTCTTGATCCATTGCCCGATGGCGCTGCCAAACGCGGCCCAGAGGGCAATGCAGGGCAATGCGACCAGCTCGGCAAAGCTTGCCAATACCAGTGCGTTCACCACGGGCTGCCCGCTCTGCGGCAAGAAGCTGGCCATGAGGGCCAGCCCCATCACCCACGCCTTCGGATTGGCGAACTGAAACATGGCGGCTTGCCAGAAGGTGAGCGGCACGCTGCGCTGCTGGCGGTTCAGGTTGGGCGGCGGTGCCGTGGCAATCTTCCAGGCCAGGTACAGCAAGTAGCCGCTGCCTGCCCAGCGCAGCAGGTTCTGCACCACGGGAAAGCGTTCGAACAGCACGCCGAGCCCCAGCGCAATGGCCGAGAACAGCAAAAAACAGCCGCCCAGAATGCCCCACATGTGGGGTAGGGTGCGCCGAAAGCCAAAGTTGGCCCCGGAGGCGGTCAGCATGAGATTGTTGGGGCCCGGAGTGAGCGTCATGGACATCATGTAAAGCGCTGCTGGGCCCAGTACTAACCATTCACTGTTCATTTTGCACCCATACAATTTTTTGGGTTGAGTTGTTTTTCCCACCTGATTGTTAGCATAATGACCGCTGAATTCCCGTCAAAGGTTTTATTGTCACCATGACAATTTGGGTGCCTCACATCGATTCGCATAGCGGCCCCCGCTATCGCGCTATTGCCCTGGCCATTGGGGAGGCCATCCGGCGGGGTGAGCTGGCGCCCGGTACGCGCTTGCCACCTCAGCGGCGCCTGGCCGATGCGTTGGGTGTGACGGTAGGTACGGTCACCCGTGGCTATGCCGAAGCAGAACACCAGGGTTGGGTCACGGCTCGGGTGGGCAGTGGCACCTACGTCAAGTCGCATCAGCCCCATGCCTTTGACACGCTCCATGAGCGGGAGAGCGGCCTGACCGATCTCAGCTTGAGCTTGCCGCCGCCTCATCCGCTGAGAGCCCAGGCGCTGAGTACGGCGCTGCATGCCCTGAGCGGCGACCCAGAGGTACTGACACGCGGAATTACCTACTCCGGCGCGCAAGGGAGCGAACACCATCGCCAGCAGCTGGCACACTGGCTGGGCAGGCTTGGCATGGCGCTGGCGGCCGACGAGCTGCTGGTGACCCAAGGGGGCCAGCACGCCATCAGCCTGGTGTTGAATACTCTGCTGCGTCCCGGCGAGCTGGTCGCCGCCGACGCCTTGACCTATCCCGGCGCCATCAGTGCCGCGCAGCAGGCACATCTGAAAATGGTCGGTATCGCCTTCGACCAGGAGGGCATGAGCATGGCAGCGCTGGAGGCGCAGTGCGCACGCCAGCCGCCACGGCTGATCTATCTGACCCCCGATCAGAACAACCCGACGGGCACCTGCCTCAGCGAAGAGCGCCGCACCCAGCTGGTGGCGCTGGCCCGGCGATACGATATATGGCTACTGGAAGATGGCGTTCAGTACCTGCCGGTAGAGCAGCGCGGTACGCCGCTCTACCAGCTGGCCCCGGAGCGCACGCTGTTCGTGTTCAGCACGGCCAAGGTGCTGGCGGGTGGCCTGCGTATCGGCGTGCTGCGTGCACCGCCAGCGCTCCTGGAGCGGCTTGCGGCGGGGGTGCGGGCGCAAAGCTGGATGGTGCCGCCGCTGATGGTGGATGTTGTCTGCCATTGGATTCATCAGCCAGCCGCCAGCGAACTGTTGGCCTGGCAAACCGGTGAGCTGACGGCCCGCCAAGGGCTTGCCGAACAGCTCCTGGCAGGCTACGCCCTGGGCCGTCGGCCATCAGGAAGCAATGTTTGGCTGGCGCTGCCCGAGGGCGTGCGTGCCCTGGAGCTATGCATGCGGCTTCAGCAGCAGGGGGTCAAGGTGGAGAGCGCCGAGCCTTTCTGCGTGGGCAGTGCCCCGGCACCTCAGGCCATACGCATCTGTATTGGTGCCGCATCGGACCGGCCCGCCCTGGCGTCGGCGCTGAACACCGTACGCGCCAGCCTGGCGCAGCCGCCGTTGGCCACCACGACCGTGTGATGCCAAAGCCCGTGGCCAGCCGCCTCAATCATAGCGATCTTTCCAGCGCTGTCGCGCTACCTGCTCCTTGAGCATCTCCAGGATATCCAGCAGCACCTGCTCGGTCACCTGCTGGCTACCCTGGTCGACCTGCAGCCAGCTATCGAAGCCGCTATCGGCAGTCTGCTCCAGCAGCTGGCGAAAGGCCGGGGAGTGCAGCTGCTGGGCAATCTCGTCCACCAGCCGCTGGGCAACGCCGCTCAGCGACGCTTCCAGAGCGCTGGACGCCGCCTGGCCCATGGGCAGGCGCTGCAGGCGACGGATCTCCGGGCTTTCGCGCAGCGTACGGCTGACCAGCTCGCTGATGGCGGTCTGGATGGCGCTGCGGTTCTGCTGATAAGCCTGCCCTGCGGTGGCTTCCAGGCGCTGGGTGATCTCATGGATCAGCTGACGTTTGCGCGGCATGATGACCCGCTCGATGACGCGTTCCGAGAGGGAGTCGCTGGCCGTGATCTGCTGTTGAACGTTGCCCAGTAGGCGCAGAGCGATACGGTCCGAGAGCTCTTCCAGCAGAATGTCGTAATACTTGGCAAAGAAGCGGTAAAGCGGCCACTGGGTGACCGTGATGAGGCCAAGTCGATGCAAGCGGTGCAGCAGCGACACCACGCGCAGGATGCGCAGCAGCCGGAAGCCGCCCACCGGAATGCAGCCCAGTACGTCGTACCAGTGGACGAACGGGTAGAAAAACCAGCGGTGATAGCGCCGTTCGGCGATGGCCACCGTCCAACCCAGCAGGACATCGGCCACGAACAGGCCGACAAACATCAGGTCGATGGTGGTGAAGCGGCTATGGATAGCCGTGTCGTAGGCCGCATGGGCGCTCGGGGCCATGGCAGCGAAGGCTTGATTGAGCGGCTCGATCAGAAACAGCGAGTCGAACAGCAGCAGGCTCAAATTCACGGCCACTGCCGTCAGGATCAGTAAATCCCAGCCGATGTGTGCGTATTCGACCCCCTTGGGCAGATGGGGGTAGCGCCGCCTGATGGGCATGGTGACTCCTTGTCATGACGAATAGGGCAGCATCTAGCGCTGCCGGTGATGCTGTTGGGCCCGCTCCTCTTCCTGTTCGGCCTGTTTGCGCAGCTTCTTGCGCAGGGCGGCTTTTTCGAAGCGCAGTTTCTGTAGCGGCGTCTCCAGTGCCAGCGGCGGCACGCGAGCCGGTTTGCCCTGCTCGTCCACGGCCACCATGGTCAGGTAGCAGCTGTTGGTGTGGCGTATCAGCTTGTCGCGAATGTCTTCGGCCACCACCTTGATGCCGATCTCCATGGAGGAGCGGCCAACGTGATTGACGCTGGCCAAAAAGGTGACCAGCTCACCCACATGGATGGGCTGTTTGAACAACACCTGATCCACCGAGAGCGTCACCACGTAGTGGCCCGAGTAGCGGCTGGCACAGGCGTAAGCCACCTCATCCAGCTTCTTCAGGATAGCACCGCCGTGCACCTTGCCACTGAAATTGGCCATGTCCGGGGTCATCAGTACCGTCATGGACAGCTCGTGCTGGCCGGGCAGTGGGCTGTGTTCAAGCGTCGTGTCGGTCATGGAGATCACCTTTTGAAAGCCAAAAAATACCCGCCCCCTGGCGCACGGGCCGAGCGGGGCGGGTGGTCAACAGCGTACCAGGGGGCTTAGAACCAGACCAGCCCCGCCGAGATGATCGCACCGGTAATGAACAGCTGGATCAGGCAGAAGCCCATGATGTCCTTGGCCTTGAGCCCGGCAATGGCCAGCACCGGCAGCGCCCAGAAGGGTTGCAGCAGGTTGGTCCAGGCATCGCCCCAGGCGACCGCCATGGCGACCCGAGCGATATCCGCCCCAAGCGCTTCGGCCGCCGGTAGCATGACCGGTGCCTGTACGGCCCACTGGCCGCCGCCGGAGGGCACGAACAGGTTGACGATACCGGCACTCAGGAACGACCAGAAGGGCAGCGAATTGGCGGTGGCAAACGACACCAGCCACTCGGACATGCTCTGGGCCAGACCCGACTGCACCATGATGGCCATGATACCGGCGTAAAAGGGAAACTGGATGACGATGCCCGCGCCGCCCTTGATGGCCTCGTTCAGGCTGGTAAGCAGGTTACGTGGCGTGCGGTGCAGCACGATCGCCAGGAACAGGAACATGAAATTCACCACGTTCAGGTTCAGGCTACCGCCGCGCAGCAAGAAGTGGTCCAGCAAGAACAGCAGGCCAGGCACACCCACCAGCAGGGCCAGTGGCATGCTGTTTTCGAGCTTTTCGGCAGGACGGGTAATGCGGCCAACGGGCTCAGGCTCGTCATCGAGAAGCCGGGGGTCTACATAGACGCTGTCCTTCTCATCCGGCAGCATCAGACGATTGACCAGCGGTACGGCAATGAACAGACACACCACGATGGCCAGGTTGAAGAAGGCAAAAATCGTCGAGCTGGTACTGATGACACCGATCTGGTCGGCAGAGAAATGCCCCTCGGTGGCGATGGTGAGCGGCACCGAGCCAGCCAGCCCGCCGTGCCAGACCACGAAGCCGGAGTAGGCGCTGGCCACCAGCAGGCGATAGTCCACCTTGATCAGGCGGGCCAGTTCCTTGGCGAACAGGGCACCGACGACCAGGCCGAAGCCCCAGTTGATCCAGCTGGCGGCCAGCGATACCAGGGTGACCAGAATGATGGCCCCGCCCGGCGATTTAGCGGTACCGGCAATTTTCTGCAGGATGCGCTTGACCGGCGGCGAGCTGGCCAGCATGAAGCCGGTGACCAGCACCAGCAGCATCTGCATGGAGAAGGTCAGCAGGCCCCAGAAGCCATCTCCCCACATGCGCAGTACGGCCAGGGGCGTTTGTCGCTCGACGGCGATGGCCGCCACTGCCGCTATCAGAGTCAGCAGCAGGACAAAAATATACGGGTCGGGTAAATAGCGTTCGACCAGCTTGACCGCCGGTTTCGAGATGAGTTTTAGCATGGAGTGCTCTCTTTATTCGTTATTAGGAAGTGCGCGGCTAATATACGGCGGTGCGGCATAATTTTCACCCTTCGACGACTCACGAAGCAGCCCCCCTCAAGCTCACGTGAGCGTAATTGGCCAAAGCCGCCCGTTGTGGGCTTCAACGCTAGCTTAGCGAGCTGGATGGTCGCACCAGCGGGTGCGCCGGTAGTGGCGGTAATAGAGAATCAGCACCAGCGAACGTGTCACGGTGAACAGGGTGAGTGCCAGCCACAGGCCATGATTGCCAGCGTCCTGCAACCACCACCAGCAGGGCAGGTAGACGGCCAGCCCGGCAAAGATGCTGTTACGCATTTGGCTGACGGCGGTGGTACCAATGAAAACGCCGTCCAGCAGGTAGCTCCACACGGCGATCAACGGCATCAGCACCATCCAGGGCAGATAGACGGCGGCCACCGCGCGCACTTCTTCCAGCCCGGTAAGCAGGGCAATCAGCTGGTTGCCGCCCAGCGCAAACAGCAGGGCGGCGGCCCCGGCGGTCCAGAAGGAGAAGCGTGCCGTGGCCCGGACGGTGGCGGCGAACGCTGGCCAATCACGGCGCCCGTAGGCTCTGCCCACCAGCGATTCTGCAGCGTGGGCAAAGCCATCCAGGGCGTAGCTGGTCAGCATGATGAACTGCAGCAGCACGGCGTTGGCGGCCAGCACGGTATCCCCCTGGCGAGCCCCCTGGGCGGTGAAGAATGCCATGGCGAACAGCAGCCCCAGGGTGCGCACGAACAGGTTGGCGTTGACATTGAACAGCGCCGCATAGGCGTTCCATGCCAGCAGCCGCTGGCGCTGAAAGTGGCCCTCGAGAAGCCCCAGTTGGCGCATCACCAGATAACCGCCAAATGCCAGCGCGCTGTAGTCGGCCAGTACACTGGCCAGCGCGACGCCGTTGCTGGTCATGCCCAGCCCCACCACGAACCAAACGTCCAGAAGGATGTTCACGCCGTTGGTCAGCAGCAGGATCATCAGCGTCACTCGGGAATTCTGCTGCCCCAGGAACCAGCCCAGGATGGCATAGTTGGCCAGCACGGCGGGGGCCGACCAGAGGCGGATTTCAGCGTACTCCCGGGCCAGCGGGGTGGCCTCGGCGCTGCCGTCCAGCAGCCACAGCCCCAGCGAGATCAACGGGGAGCCCAGCAGGATCAGCAGCACGCCAATCCCCATGGCGATGATCAGCGACTGGCCCAGCAGGTTGCGTACATCGCTGGGCGCATCGCGCCCCATGGCTTGTGCCACCAGGCCAGTGGTACCCATGCGCAGGAACCCGAACCCCCAATAGAGAAAGCTGAACAGGGTGGCCCCCAGCGTGACGCCTGCCAGGTAGCGGGGGTCGGGCAGGTGGCCCACCACGGCGGTATCCACCAGTCCCAGCAGCGGAACGGTGATGTTGGAGAGGATGATGGGCCAGGCTAACGCCCAGATACGCACGGGTCAGGCTGCGGTGATGATGCGGTACTTCTCCATCAGCTGTGCCTGGGTCTCGGGGCGCTCCGGGTCCAGGGGAATACAGTCGACCGGGCACACCTGCTGGCACTGAGGCTCGTCGAAGTGGCCAACGCACTCGGTGCACAGGTTGGGATCGATGACATAGATCTCCTCGCCGGGAGAAATGGCATCGTTGGGGCATTCGGGTTCACAGACGTCGCAGTTAATGCATTCGTCAGTAATCATCAGGGCCATGGGCATACCTCACGAATGGCGGAACACTCGGGCGGTGATATACCCGAGTGTTTTACTCAACAATAGCGATGGCTAGTTAGTGTAGTGCTTACGCAGCGCCTCTGCGACCTGCGGATGCACCAGCGCTGAAATATCGCCTCCCAGCTTGGCGATTTCACGCACTATGGTCGAGGAGATGTAGGAGTTCTCCACCGCAGGCGTCAGAAAGACACTTTCCAGCTCGGGGTTCTGGGCGCGATTCATGTTGGCCAGCTGTAGTTCGTACTCGAAATCCGAGACGGCGCGCAGGCCGCGCAGAATGATCGTCGCGCCCTGTTCGTGCATCATGGTGGTGAGCAGCGACGAGAAGCCGATCACCGACACGTTCTCCAGCGACGCGCACACCTGCTGAGCCAGCGCGATGCGGGTCGGCAGCTCCAGCGCGGGGCGTTTGCCAGGGCTGGCCGCCACGGCGATGACCACCTGGTCGAACATGCGCGCTCCACGCTCGATGAGATCGAAGTGGCCATTGGTGATGGGATCGAAGGTGCCGGGGTAGACTGCGATATTGCGGCGTGGGGCGCTCATGACTGCCCCTCGCCGTTCAGTGAGCCAAACGGGTTGTCGACGTTCAGCGATACCGCCTGGTGGTAGCCGGGGATATGAATGCGGTCGGCCCGGATATCCAGCTCGGGGCCTTCCAGCACGGCTTCGCCAAACTGGTAGCGCGGGGCGTAGTGGCCCTTGTCCGCCTCGCTGAGATACGCGGCGGCCTGGGCACGCACGGTTTCCCGCTTGGCTTTCCAGGCCTCCACGGCAGCGCTGCCATGGCGCTGGAGGAGCAGCTGCTCGGTGACCTGGGGGGACAGCACCACGCCGGTGGCGTTATTACCACCAAACCCTTTGGCGTTGATGAAGGCGGCATCGGCGTTGAACGCCTGGGGCGTCGTGAAAAAGCGCAGCCGCTCGGCATAGACGTCATCGGCCACTGCATCCAGAGTGGGAATGCCCGGCAGCAGGCCGTGGGCGAAGCTGCCCAGGGCGCTGGCCAGCTGGTCGCCCGCCGCAGAGCCCTGGGAGTGGCCAATGAACGCCTTGATGGCCACCACCGGCCACTGCGCGATTCCGTTCGCACGGGCAATCTCATCGAATACATGGGATTCCGTGGTGCGGTTCTTGGGCGTGCTGGTGCCATGGGCATGCAGATAGGTACGCTCCTTGAGCGCGGTCTCTCCCAGCATGTTCCTGACCAGCGCCGCAGCCTTGCCCAGCGTGATGTAGTTGCCGATCCCCGGCGCCGAAATGGAGCGCTTGTAGCCGTCGGCGTTGACGAACACATCGGGGACGGCCCCCAGAATGTCGGCCCCCAGCGTCAGAGCCAGCGTATCGTCCATCAACAGCACGAACTGGCTGGCTTCGGCCATGGTGAAGCCGCAGTTGCGGGCAAACGGGCGGCAGGCGCGCTGGTAGTCGGCATCGGTGAGCAGCGTCAGGGCGTCCAGGGCTTTCAAGCTGGCGTCGTCTGCCAGCGCGCCCATGGCCCGAAAGCCTTCGATGATCTCGGGGGTGATCGGCGCATCGGCGGTGCCGACCATGACCACGCGGCGGCGTCCGGCGCGAATATCGTCGATGCCCAGGCGCAGGTTGTAGAGGAAGCTGGCGCAGGCGCCCAGCGCCGCGCCGGTGCCACCCACGCTGCCCAGTACATAGGCATTGAGGAAATCGGCCGGCATCTGCCCGTACCCCAGGGGCATCTGCTTGGACGTTGCGCGCTGGCCACTGACCAGACTCTTCAGCAGCCCGCCCCAGCCTTCGTCATCCAATTGACCAATCGAATTGCCCGCATAGACGGCGATATGGTCAGGGTTGAGCTGCTGGCGCAGGGTCTCCCAGTCAAGTCCACTGGCGCCAAGGCAGTCGCTGGCCCCGAAAATGGCCATGGCCAGCCCGCGCGGGTGGTGTACGCTGCGGTACAGGCTGGCTGGGTCGAACCCGGAGGGCAGCTGGGCAGCGGCCTTCACCTTGGGTTCCTGAGTATCGGGTAGCAGGACCTCCAGCATGCCCGCTGGCAGGGTCACTTCTACTTCTCGGGCGTCCAGTTCGCGTACTTCCCAGCCTTCCGGCAGCTGCTCGGGCAGCTGTTTGCGACGCAGCGTGACGCGCACGGGCTCGGCCAGCGCCAGCTCTGCACGGCGGTTGGCGGGCATGCCCGGTGCCTGGAAGCGTGGATCCTCGTTACGGCGGATCAGGGTATGGTCAAGCACCTGCTCACGCAGCAGGCTGGCAGGCGAGTCAAGGGGCTGTCCTGCGCTGTCCTGCCAGCCATGGTCGGAGTGCTCGGCGAGACGCATGAGCGCGGCCAAGCCTTCCAGTGTTTGGCGCTGCTGATCGGCGGGTAAGGCATCAAGCACGGTGCGGCGGAAGGCCTGATGGCCCGAGGTTCTGCCGGCGGGATTGATGCCGCCCATGCCGACAATCACCGGTAAGTGTGACAAGCCGGGTTCCTCGTGGTGCGGTGGTGTTTAATGACAATTATCGCCAGGAGGCCGTTTCACAGCGCCTGTCCTGAACTTAATAGTGAGCTTAATAGCGACTCTGGCGTGATCATAGCACCGGGCGAGCAACGGCGTCATGCCGCGCAGCCGGGAGACTGATAGAATCACGTTTTTTTCATGCAGAGGATGTCATGCAGCACACCTCACGATCGGTGACTTCCAACCAACCGGGACCACACCAGGATGTGGTGCGGCGCGTCGAGCGTGCCCTGGCGCATCCGCTGCGCAAACCCATTGCCGAGCATACCCGCCTGGCTTTCGAACAGGCGGACCTCTGGCGGCGCCAGCACGCTGCACCGTTGATCATCGATGCAGGATGCGGAGTCGGGCTATCGACCCGCCGTTTGGCGCAGAGGTTCCCCGACCACTGTGTGATCGGGGTGGATCGCAGCGCAGACCGGCTGGGGCGAGATCACGGCGAGCTGCCGGGCAATGCGCTGCTGGTGCGTGCCGACCTGGTGGATTTCTGGCGCCTGGCGCAGGCAGCCCGGTGGGCGCCTGCGCGTCATTATCTGCTCTATCCCAACCCTTACCCCAAGTCGGCCCACTTGAAAATGCGCTGGCATGGTCATCCGGTTTTCCCCACACTGTTGGCGCTGGGTGGGCGGCTGGAGCTGCGCTCGAACTGGGACCTCTACGTGGAGGAGTTTGCCCAAGCCGTGCAGGTGGTCACTGGGCGTGAGGCGGCGGTGGCCCAGGTAACGCCCAACGGCGACTATCTGACGCCGTTCGAAGCCAAGTATGATCAAAGTGGCCAGGCGCTATGGCGCTTGACCATCGATTTAGAGCGGCCGTAGCGAGTTTCTTCCTGAGCATGGCCAGCGTTTTCCACGATGAATCTGTATTGATACTGTGTACTGAGGTAGTCCAACGTGACGTGTTTTTTTAATTTACCTGCGCGCTGGCTGCGCGCCAGTATGGTGGCAGGCGTTGCCAGTGCCGCGCTCTGCGCCAGCACCTCTCTGTGGGCGGATTTCACTCGGCTGAGCCAGCTGGAGGCCAAAGGGTTTTCGGTGAGTGCCGAGGCGCGCCTGCTGGAGGGGGGGAGCCCCAGCGAGCTGCTGTTGGGAAGCCTGAACCCCGAGCGTCAGCTGTCGCCTGCGTCGGTGACCAAAGCCTATATGGCGGCTGCGCTACTCAACCGCTTTGGCCCCCAGCACCGCTTTACCAGCCAGCTGGTGAGCACCGCGCCCGTGGAGAATGGCGTGCTCCGTGGCGATCTGGTGTTCGAAGGCGGCGGTGACCCTGGGCTGACCAGCGAAGACCTCTGGCGGCTGGTGCAGCGCCTGCAGCTGGCAGGCGTCGAGCATGTGGACGGTGCGTTGGTGGTCAGCCAGTGGCGCTTTGGCCCGGTGGAGTGCATCACCACCGACCGCTGCAACGCACGCACGCGGGTCGCCAATGCTTACAGTGCGCCGCTGACCTCGGCGGGGGTCAACTTTGGCACCTGGTGCGTCAACGTGGCGCCCGCTACCACTGCTGGGCAGCCCGCGCGCACGGGCTTGTGTGACAGCGCCGCGCCGCTGATCGTGATCGACAACCAGGTCGTCACGCGCCCGGCCAATAGCGGCACGGAAATCAGCGCCGAGCGAATCACCGATGAGCGTGGCGACGTCATGCGCCTGACCGGGCAGATTTCCACCAACGCGGCGGCCCGGGATGTCTACCGTGGGGCTGGCGATGCCGCTGAGCAAACGGCGCAAACACTGCAGGCCATGCTGAATCAGGCCGGTATCACCGTGCGTGACCCATGGCGTGTGGGCTCGACACGGCCGCCCAGCGAAGCACGTCGCCTAGCGGCCGTCGATGGACAGCCGCTGCAGGAGCTGCTGCTGCGGACGATGAACTATTCCAACAACTACATGGCCGATGTGCTGGCGCTGAACCTGGTGGAAACGCCCCAAGCGCAGCTGCGACAGGCGGGCCAGGCCATCGAGGCCTATGCTCAGGGGCTGTCTGGCCACGGGCCGATCACGCTTTCCAGCGGTAGCGGCTTGACCACGGACAACCGCACGTCGGCCCATGGTACCAACGTGATGCTGGAAGACATGTATCGTCAGAGCGCGCTGTTTCCGAGCTTCGTGGCATCGTTTCAGTCGCCTGCCAACGGGGTGATGCGCTTCATTCGCCGCGGTTCGCCCACGTTCCAGAACAACGTCATGCTCAAGACCGGCACGCTGAATCAACCCTTTGCCGTGCGCGCAGTGGCGGGCTATTTCCGCACGGCGCAAGGGCGCTGGGGAGTCTTCAGCGTACTGGTCAACGGCAGCGGCAGTACCCCTTATCTGAGCTGGCCGGAAGTCCTCGACCCGCTCTCCCTGGATCTGGATGCCATGATCCTGGCTCATTAATCAACGTGCAGACGAGACAACGGGCATGAAGCCACAACACACCGGGTTAACCCATCTGGTTCACTCCACGCGCTACTCATGGAAAGGCCTGAAGGCCGCGTTTCGAAACGAAGCCGCCTTCCGTCAAGAGCTGGCCATTGCTGCCGTACTGCTGCCGTTTGCCTGGTGGATCGGTGAGGGGCCGGTCAGCTGGCTGCTGCTGGTGGGCAGTCTGCTGCTGGTACTGATCGTGGAACTGTTGAACAGTGCCATCGAGAACGTGGTGGACCGTATCGGCACCGAACATCACGAACTCTCTGGCCGTGCCAAGGATATCGGCTCGGCGGCGGTCATGTTGTCACTCATCATGGCGGGGCTTACCTGGGGCCTGTTAGGCTGGGAGAAGTGGCTGGGCTGACCCGCTCCCATGGCCCAGACCGGCAATGACAGACCAGCAATGACCGACAAGCAATGAGTCGTGTCACTTCGACGTGCGTTAGGCGCAGAGGTAGATATGCAGACACCGCAGGCTCTCTTTTCCACCACCACGCTGCCTGACGCACTGTCAGGCCCGGCCGCCGACGCTCGGCAGCGTCTCGTGGATGCCCTGACACAGGCCGACAACCTGGCCTCGATGACCGGCAAGGCACTGCCTTCCGAGCCATGGCATGACCTGCCAGAGGCGCGTCGGGAAGCGTTGGCCCGGGTGGTGACGGTCTCGACGTTCGCATTGGAAACCCTGGCGCGCTTTCCCCACTGGCTGGCCGAGCTGGAGGCTTCTGGGGAGCTGGACCGCGCTCCCGACAAGGCGACGCTCGTGCAGTGGCTGCACGACGCCCTAACAGACTGCGAGGATGAGGAGAACCTGCAGCGCGCCCTGCGCCGCTTTCGCCGTGCCCGTATGCTGGGCATCGTCTGGCGTGACCTGAACCGGCCTGCAGGTGCCACCATGTGGCAGACGGCGCAGTCGGTTGCCTGGCTGGCAGAGGTGTGCATCGAGGCGGCACTGGGATGGCTGGAAAACTTTTACGCCCCCCGGTGGGGGCTGCCTGAAGCACGACGTGACGGCTCACCCCAGCGGCTGGTGGTGCTGGGCATGGGCAAGCTGGGCGCGGGCGAGCTGAACCTCTCTTCCGACATCGACCTGATCTTTGCTTTCCCCGAAAAAGGCGAAACCCAGGGAGGGCGCAAACCCCTCGAGCATCAGGAGTATTTTACCAAGCTCGGCCAGCGCTTGATTGCTGCCCTGGATGCCATGACGGCCGACGGTTTCGTGTTTCGCGTGGACATGCGTCTGCGCCCGCTGGGCGACGGTGGGCCGCTGGTGGGCAGCTTCTCGATGCTGGACAGCTACTATCAGGATCAGGGGCGTGAGTGGGAGCGTTACGCCATGCTCAAGGCGCGCCCCGTGGCAGGGGATATCGACGCCGGACAGACGCTGCTGGCGAGCCTGCGCCCGTTCGTTTATCGCCGCTATCTGGACTTCGGCGCCATCGAGTCGTTGCGCGAACTCAAGGCGATGATCAACCGGGAAGTCAAACGCAAGGGCATGGAGAGCAATATCAAGCTGGGGCCCGGGGGCATTCGCGAAGTCGAGTTCATCGTGCAGGCGTTTCAATTGATTCGCGGTGGGCGAGATACCGAGCTGCAAGTGACATCGCTGTACACGGCTCTCAATCGTCTGCCTGAATTGGGTTTGTTGCCCACTGCCGTGGTGGACGAGCTGCTGCCGGATTACGCCTTCTTGCGTGATCTGGAACATGCCATTCAAGCCCTGGAAGATCGCCAGACCCAGCAACTGCCTACCGATGACGATGATCGCGAGCGGGTTGCCTTCGCGCTGGGCTACGACGGCTGGTCATCCCTGCAGGAGCAGTTGAACCGCGTGCGTGAGCGGGTGCGTCGACACTTCGATGCCGTGATTGCCGACCCCGAAGAAGAAGCCGACGAGCCGCAGAGCGAAAACGCCCTGGCGCAGTGGCGCTTGCTGTGGCGCGAAGAGCTGGAGCCCGACGAGGCGCAGGCCTTGCTGGCCGGGGCAGGGTTCCATGAGCCTGAGCGAGCCCACAAGCGGCTGGTCAGCCTCTACCACTCACGGGCAGTGCAGAGCATGCAGCGCATTGGCTTCGAGCGGCTGGACGCCCTGATGCCGCTCCTGCTGGAGGCGTTGGCCAGCAGCGACGCGCCGGACACCGCCTTGGCGCGGGTGCAGCCCTTGATCGAGGCCGTGCTGCGTCGGACGGCCTATCTGGCGCTGCTGCGTGAAAACCCCCATGCGCTGGAGCATCTGATGCGGCTCTGCTGCGCTAGCCCCTGGATTGCCGAGCAGCTGGCCAGATACCCCATCCTGCTCGATGAGCTGCTCACCCCGGACACGCTCTACACGCCTGCCGACAAGGCGCGCCTTGCCGACGAGCTACGCCAGACGCTCAATCGCCTGCCCGAGGATGACGAAGAGGCGCAGCTGGAAGCACTGCGGGTATTCAAGCACGCCCAGATGCTGCACGTGGCGGCATCGGATGTGGTCGGTACGCGGCATCTGATGAAAGTGAGCGATTACCTCACCTTCATTGCGGAAGTGATTCTGGAAGCGGTGCTGGCCATGGCCTGGAAGCACTTGGCCCGCAAGCATGGCGTGCCCCCTGGCTGTAATAACCGTGAGCCGGCGTTTCTGATCATTGGCTATGGCAAGCTGGGCGGCATCGAATTGGGCTACGGCTCGGATCTCGATCTGGTGTTCCTGCACGACAGCGACGGCAAGGGCGCTACCGATGGCCCGCGCCCGCTGGACACCCCGGTCTTTTTTACTCGCCTGGGGCAGCGCATCATTCACCTGCTGACGGCCATCACGCCTGCGGGCAGCCTTTACGAGGTGGATATGCGGCTGAGGCCTTCGGGCAACGCTGGCCTGCTGGTGACCTCGCTGGAGGCTTTCGCCGACTATCAGCGTCAGAATGCCTGGACCTGGGAGCACCAGGCGCTGGTGCGGGCCCGGGTAGTGGCGGGCAGTGACGCACTGGCCGCGCGCTTCGAGACGCTGCGAGGTGCGATTCTGGGCGTCGAACGTGCCCAGGACACCTTGCGCAGCGACGTGGTCAACATGCGCCACAAGATGCGTGACCATTTGGGCAGCAAGGGGGCGGCCAATACCGTGAGCGCCGAGGGCACCTTCGACTTGAAGCACGATGCGGGTGGCATGGTGGACATCGAATTCCTCTGCCAGTATGCCGTGCTGGCCTTTGCCCACCAGACGCCCGCGCTGCTGACCTACAGCGACAATATCCGCATTCTGGAAACCCTGGCCGACAGCGGGCATATCACCCCCAGCGAAGCCGAACAGTTGAAAGAGGCCTACCTGGCTTACCGTAGCCGCACGCACCGGGCCGCGCTGACCGGCGAAAAGGCAGAAGGAAGTGCCCGCGAGCTGGCGAGCCATCGTCACGTGGTGGCGGACCTGTGGCAGCGTTTTCTGGGCGCATGATCCACCAAGGGCTAATGGGCAGCCGCAGGGATAAAAAGATAGCCTGTTAAGATAACAACAAGGACGACAGGACATGCATGCCACAACCCCAGCGGGCTCGCCGGTTCGGCAGGGCAGCTCATGACTGGCCACATACTCACCACGCTGCTGCCGGTATTCCTCATTGCTGGCTGCGGCGCTGCCTACGGGCGCTACCGCAGCCCCGACATTGGCAGCCTGAATACCCTGAACATGGAGCTGTTCGTGCCGCTGCTGGTATTTGCCGTACTGGCAGACCGCCAAGCGCCGCTGGCCGACTATGCCTGGCTGGCAACGGCGGCTGCCCTGGTGGTGCTGGGTTCCGGCCTAGTGCTGTGGCCGGTGGCCAAGTGGCTCTCGCTGGATATCAAGGTCTTCCTGCCGCCCATGATGTTCAACAACTCCGGCAACATGGGAGTGCCGCTACTGGTGCTTGCCTTTGGGCCCCAGGCGCTGCCCGCTGCCGTGGTGGTGTTCATCATCGAAATGCTGCTGCATTTTTCGGTAGGGCTCTACATGCTGGACCCGCGTACTTCCCTGTGGCGGATGCTGCGCATGCCCATCGTGGCTGCCAGTGTGGCAGGGCTGCTGGTCAATGTGGGGGGAGTGGCACTGCCCAGTTGGCTGTTGGAAGCCATGCACATGTTGGGAGGTATCTGTATCCCGCTGATGCTGTTTGCCTTGGGGGTACGGCTGCTGGAGATCGATTTCAGCGACTGGCGCACAGGGTTGCTGGGTGCCGTGCTGTGCCCGCTGTCGGGGCTGGTGGTTGCCTTGCCCTTGATGTGGCTACTGCCGTTGAACCCGCTGCAGACCGCCGTGCTGCTGGTATTTGCAGTGCTGCCTCCGGCAGTGCTCAACTATCTGGTCGCGGAACAGTACAAGCTGGAACCCCACAAGGTGGCTTCGCTGGTACTGATCGGTAATCTGGGCAGTCTGGTGGTCATGCCGCTGGCGCTGGCAGCGGCCTTTGCCTGGATACAAGCACCACCCTAGTGACGTGCTGACCAGGTGACGTGCCGACTCAGTGGCGCGGCTCGTCCTTCACTTCATAGCTGCCTTCCAGAACGTCCTGGTGCGGGCGATGACCATGAGATGTCTGATTTTGGGAAGAGGCATGACGTTGAGAGGCATAGCCGCCACCGATATCCTGAGCCTGCTCGGCACGCATCTGTTCCATGCGCTTTTTCATCTTGTGGCGTACGAAGGGCATCATGGCCCAGCCGATCAGCAAAAATATTAGGCCCAGTACCATGCCGACGATCATCAGCGCCCCGAAGGCAAGCCAGGTCAGCAGGAGCTTGACGCTGCCCATGACGCCAGTGGGGCGTGACTGAGCAGCTCGGGCGCGCCACTGGTGCGCAGCTTGCCAAGCAGCATTACGTTGATCGCGATTCATCTGTGGCATATATGCCTCCATCGTTCGTTTGCCTTATTGGAACATACCCCGATGGGCAAGTTCACTCTTGTGCTCGCCGTTTATCCGATTTGAAAATCAGTAAAGGCTAATTATGCAGCGTTAAACACCTGACATGCGGCTTCCCCCGTTGAGTGTTAGGATTTATGAGAACGCACCAGGAGAGTGCCAACCAAGTTCATTAACCAGGGTGGTGATATGACGAATCATGGAGGCAAGTCGGTATTTATCGCTTCGGCGATCATTATTTTCGGCTTGGTCATTATTGGCGCAGCGTTTCCAGAGGCCTTTGGCAGTGCGGCGGAAACGGCACTGGCAACCGTCACGGAACTGTTTGGCTGGTTTTATCTGTTTTCGGTCTTTGGCTTTGTCGTGTTCTTGATTGGTCTTGCACTGAGTAAATACGGCAAAGTGCGCCTTGGGCCACAGGATAGTACGCCCAGCTACAGCTTCTTTTCATGGATCAGTATGTTGCTGGCGGCTGGTTTTGGGGTAGGCCTGGTGTTTTACGGTATGGCCGAACCCATGTCGCACTATATCAACCCTCCCTACGGCGATGTGCCCGCCGAAAGCGAAGCTGCCGCCCGTTATGCCATTCAGTACAGCTATTTCAACTGGGGTATCCACCAGTGGGCGGCTTTTTCGGTCGTGGGCCTGATCATTGCCTATTTTCAGTTTCGCAAGGGCCAGGCGGGGCTGGTGTCGTCGGTTCTCTCTTCGGTCACCGCAAAACATCCTCGAGTGCGCCCCTACGCGTCCTGGCTGGATGTGTTTGCGGTCGTGGCTACCGTCATGGGGGTCGCTACCTCACTAGGGTTGGGCGTACTGCAGATGAACGGCGGCTTGAACGCCGTTTTTGGCTTGCCTGAAAACGGCTGGTGGCAGTTCGTGATCCTGCTGGTGATGTTTTGTGCCTACATGGCCTCCACCTGGTCAGGGCTGGATAAAGGCATCAAGCGGTTATCCAACCTTAACATGGTGCTGTGCATCGGCTTGATGGTCTATGTACTGGTCACGGGGCCGACGGTGGCCATCCTGGAAACCATCACCTTGGGGATCGGTGATTATCTGCAGAACTTCATTGGCATGAGCCTGCGTATTTCCCCCTATAGTGATAACGAGTGGGCCAGCAACTGGACGATCTTTTACTGGGCTTGGGTGATTGCCTGGTCTCCCTTCGTCGGCACCTTCGTGGCTCGGGTTTCCCGTGGGCGTACGATCAAGGAGTACGTGTTTGGGGTGCTTTTCGTGCCGCCGCTGTTGGCCTGTCTGTGGATCGGGGTGTTTGGCGGTGCCGCTTTGAACCTGGAGCTCAACGGTGATGTGGGGCTGGCGGCGGCCACGGAAGCGAATATCACGGTGGCGTTGTTCGAGATGTTTGCCCTGATGCCGTTTTCTGGCCTGCTCTCGGTCATTGCCATGATGTTGATCTTCATTTTTCTGGTGACTTCGGCGGATTCGGCGTCGTACATCGTGGCGCAAATGACTGACAATGGCTCGATCAACCCGCCCCTTTACAAGCGCATTATCTGGGGCGTCTTGATTGCCGCGATTTGCCTGACGCTGATCGTGGCAGGCGGGCTTTCGGGGCTGCAGTCTGCAGCCGTGCTTGCGGCGCTACCGTTTACGTTCATTTTGTATATGATGATTGTCGTCCTGGTACGGGAGCTGCGTGCCGATCGTAAAGCCATGCTGACCCAGCTGTATCGGCGTCATGGTGAAACCCCGGTGGGAGCCGATGCTTTCGAGGCCGAGCAGCTGGGTGAAGAAGAGCGACTGCGTCGTGCGCCCAGCGTAGTGAATCGGCGTATCAATAGCTAATCAACAGTGTCGATAGAGGACGCACCGATGGAACAGGCGTGCTAATGGCCCGACAGGGACGTCACGGAGCCACGCGAAGGCAGCCCAAAGGCGTTGCCTTCGACCGTTGGCTGGATCGTATCGTAACCGTCGCCGTAGTGACCGCTATGGTGGTGGGACTCTCCGCCGTCCTGGCGCACTGGCTGCTGTAACGAGCTGCTGAGTGCCTTCGAGCAACGCCCGGCTAAGCCGGGCGTTTTTGCGTTTCGATGCGATTTCGGCCACGGCGCTTGGCATGGTAGAGCTGCTGGTCGGCCCTGCTGAGCAATTCGTCATGACCCAAGGGATGGTCAGGGGTGGTCGTTGCAATGCCCATGCTGGCGGTCAAGTGCGAATGCGTGGTGGAATAAGCATGGGGAATTGCCAAGGCAAGAATGGCCTGACGTAGGCAGTGGGCGGTTTGCATGGCTTCATCGGCATCCACGCCGGGAAGCACACACACAAACTCTTCCCCGCCGTAACGTGCCAGCAGGTCGCGGTGCGGTGTGATGCAGCCATTGAGCGCCTCAGCGACAGCACGCAGCGTGTCGTCACCCATGGCGTGGCCATAGTGATCGTTGAACTCCTTGAAGTTGTCGATATCGATAAAAATCACCGACAAGGGCTGATGCTGGCGTGCACCGCGTTGCCACTGCTAATCTTGAGCTTCTTTTCCTGTGAGTCCTTTATATGCTGCCCAGTGCTGCGCCAGTGATTAAAACGCCTTATGCTTCCCGCCGGGAAATTTTCGGCTGGGCAATGTTCGATTTTGCCAATCAGGCCTATACGTTATTAATTATTACCGTGGTATTTGGCGAGCTGTTTACCACCGTCATTGTGGGGGACCGCAATGACGGCTTTCGCCTGGCCAACTTTTTGTGGAGCCTTGCGCTGGCGATCAGTTATCTGATGGTGGTGATCACGGCTCCCTTGTGTGGCGCGATCATGGATTATCGTGCCGAGAAGAAGCGCTTTCTGTTCTTCAGCTATCTGGCCACGGTGCTGACCACCGCCATGCTCTATTTCGTGACGCCAGGCTACGTGGTGTTGGGGCTGCTGCTGATCGTGCTTTCGAACTATGCCTACTCCATGGGCGAATCGTTCATTGCTGCCTTTCTTCCCGAGTTGGGCCCACCGGATGCATTGGGACGGATTTCCGGGTTTGGCTGGGCGTTAGGCTATGTGGGTGGACTGGTGGCTGCAGGTTTCACGCTGATGGTGCTGGGCGAGGCGACGGCGGATAATTTCGAGCAGATCCGCTGGGTGGGGCCCTTCGCAGCCGGGTTCTTCCTGGTGGCGGCAATCCCTACGTTCCTGTGGCTGAAAGAGCGTGGCATACCGCAGCCCGCTGGCGTCCCTTACCGTCAGATTGCTCGGCAGCGGATCATGGGGACCTTTCATGAGCTGCGTTACTTCAAGGACTTGAGCATCTTTCTGGTGTCGCTGCTGTTCTCCATGGCCGGCGTTTACATCATCATCGCCTTTGCCTTTATTTACGGGGCCCAGGTCATTGGCTGGGATGAGAGCGTACGCAACATCATGTTCATCATCGTCCAGGTGACCGCGGCCACTGGGGCCATCGGTTTTGGCTTTTTGCAGGATCGCCTGGGCGCCAAACGCACTTATCAGATGACACTGGGGCTATGGGTAGCCGCCATCGTCGCTATATGGGCTACGCCGGAACTCACTGCCTGGTTGAACGACCAGTTTGGGCTGGCGTGGCAGGCGCAGCATATCTTCTTGTGGGTGGGGTGCCTGGCGGGCTTGAGCCTGGGATCCAGCCAGTCCGCCAGCCGTGCCCTGGTGGGGGTCTTTTCCCCGTTGCCGAAATCTGCCGAATTTTTTGGTTTCTGGGGGCTGGCCAACAAGCTCGCAGGGGTGATGGGCATCGTCATGCTGGGGGTGTTGCAGGCCCTGATAGGCCTGCAGGCCTCCATTCTTCTGTGTGTGGTGCTGTTCATAACGGCTATGCTGATTTGTATGTTCGTGAATGAACGACGGGGTCGCGATGCAGCGGCGGCCTGGAAAAGCTCCTGAACTCGTGAGGTACGTCATGACGACAGCCAAGTCACAGCAGGGCGGTATCGTCATGATGCTGCTGTTCTGGGTGCTGCTGATCGGTGTCGGCACCTGGTGGGTCCAGGGAGGGCTCGAGCAAATGCTGTACCCCAATGCCCAGATCATGAATACGTCGCCGGAAAACGGTCCTGTCACGCTCAGGCGCAACCGTGCCGGCCACTTTGAAGCGCCGGGGGAGATCAACGGCGAAAGCGTTACGTTTTTGCTGGATACCGGCGCGACCTATGTGGCCGTGCCCGGGGAGTTGGCAGCGCAGCTTGGCCTGGAGCCTGGTCGGCGTGCCTGGTTCAATACTGCCAATGGCCGTGTCGAAGGCAGCCTGACTCAGCTGGATGAAGTGGCGCTGGGCGGCATCCGCATGAGTAACGTGCAAGGCTCCATCAGCCCAGGCATGGAGCGGGATACCGTCCTGTTGGGCATGAGCTTTTTGAATCACCTGGCCATCGAGATTCGCGGTGGTGAAATGATTCTACGTGTGCCAGAACCTTGAACCAACCTTGTGCGCTTGCCTAACATGTGCTTAGCTAAATGCTCACGGATGCAACCCAACAAGGAGTTACCATGGGTATTGAAGTCGGCGGTTTGTTAGGTTTGATTTGGCTCGTCATTGTCGTGTGGGCCATCGTCAAGGTCGCCAAGAGTTCGGCGGGCGGCCTTGCCAAATTGCTATGGATTATCGTGCTGTTGATGTTCCCGCTGGTGGGCCTGATTGCCTGGTTTTTGTTGGGGCCCAAAGGGTAGCGTAACCAACGGCTAACACTGTTGAACAGGCAGATATTAAAAAAGGCAGGCCCTATGGGCCTGCCTTTTTGCGATCAGTGCGATGGACGCGCTCGAGTCAGCTGTTACTATCGCTGGGTGGGGCCTTGTAATGCCCCGGGATTTTCAACTTCTCACCGTTGGGCAGATCGCGCACCTGGGTGGGTACATAAACACGCTTGATCACACTTTTTGCCTTGCCATTTTCCATGGCGATATCCTCCTGCCACATTGTCGACAGTTGCGCCTTCACATTAGCGCTTGATGGTGGAAGAATCAAGCCACCCACGGAAACGTCAGGGAGATGGGTACTGAACGTTGATCAAGGGGCAGGCGTTACCGCGGTTTTAGGGTATCCTGAAAGCGGTCACAACCTGCGGTTGCAGAGGGGGTGTGCGGGTGACAACACAAACTGCCTAAGCGGAGTGAAGGAAAAGGATGGTGGATCACTTGGAACAGCAATTTCAAGCACTTGGGTCGCAGGAGGCGGTAACGCCCGACTACCCCGACCAGGATCATGTGCTGATTATTGAAGATGATCAGCGCTTGGCGGAGCTCACCCGTGACTACCTGGAAGCCAACGGCTTTCAAGTGACGATCGAGGCGGATGGTGCGAAGGGGGTAGATCGTATCCTGACGCTGCAGCCGGATCTGGTGATTCTGGATCTCATGCTGCCCGGTGAGGATGGCCTGGCCATCTGCCGCCGCGTGCGGCCCAATTTCGCCGGGCCGATCATGATGCTCACCGCGCGCACCGACGACCTGGATCAGGTGCTGGGGCTGGAAATGGGCGCCGATGACTACGTACCGAAGCCGGTACAGCCGAGGGTGTTGCTGGCCCGTATGCGTGCCCTGTTGCGACGTGCCGACGGCCCTGCTCCCGACGGTGAAATGCGCCTGAAGTTCGAGAACCTGGAAATCGACAACGCCACCCGCGAGGCCTGGTTGGCAGGTGATCGCATCGACTTGACCAGCGCCGAGTTCGACCTTTTATGGTTGCTTGCCCGCAATGCGGGGCGGGTGTTGACGCGGGAAGAGATCTTCAGCGATTTGCGCGGCATCAAGTATGATGGCCAGGATCGCTCGATCGATGTGCGGGTCTCCCGTATTCGCCCCAAGATTGGCGATGACCCCAATCAGCCTCACCGCATCAAGACGGTGCGTAGCAAGGGCTATCTGTTCGTCAAGGACAGCTAACCAGGAGAGGTCGCCCAATGCGGCGAGTGCTGAGTCACGGCTCGTTTTTACGCTTCTACCTGCTCCTCGGGTTAGCGCTATGCGTGGTGTTTCTGATTGCCCTGGGTGGACGCTCGTTCATCGAGCAGGTGCGTCGAGAGGATTACCGAGAGCAGCTGGCTGCACTGCCCATGTCGATGATGACTCAGCGACTGGCCAGCGTGGCTGAGGAGGAGCGTGACGCGCTATTGGGCGAGCTCTCCGAGCGCCTTGGCATGCAGCTGGCGCTGCGTCGCATGGCCGATACCCCGCTGAGCTATTTCGAACGATCACGCATCGAGCGGGGTCGTGTGCTGGTGGCGGAATCCCCCTGGCAACTGCGCCAACGTTTGCCGGATTCTCCACGCCAGCATGAGGTATGGCTGCTGGAAGCGAATTTTGCGGCCTGGGGGGAGCGCCAATGGCAGGGTAGCCTGGTGGCGTTGGGCGAGTGGCTGGCTAGCATGCCGCCTCAGGAACGGGCCGATACCCTCAGCCACTTGCACCCTGGCAGCTGGCCATTGACGCTGCTGAGCGCACCACCAGAAGACCTGACTGCCGAACAGCGCTTTCAGATGACGCTCGGGGGCGTCATTACCCGATTGATGTCCGACAAGCTCGCCATCACGCTGGTCTACCAGCTCCCCGTCCCGCCGGGCGACGCTCCCCAGTGGCTACAGGCAGGGCCGGTGACCCGGGGCGACACGCTGCCGCTCAACTTGCATCTTCCTTTACTGGTTGGCCTGATGGCCGTGCTCAGTCTGATCGTTTATCTGATCATGCGTAGTATCGAATCACGCATGGCGCGACTGGAGTTGGCGGCAACCCGCATCGCCAGTGGCCGCCTGGAAACCCGTGTAAAAGTGGAAAGCGGTGATTTTCTCGGTCGTGTCGGCATGGCGTTCAACGGTATGGCCAATCAGGTGCAGAGCTTGCTGCGCGGCCAGCAGGAGATGATCCGCGCGGTCTCCCATGAGCTGCGTACCCCGGTGGCGCGTATCCGCTTTGCCGTGCAGATGGTGGAAGACATGACCGACCAGCCGGCCATTCAGAGGCAGCTACAGGGCATCGATGCCGATATCGCCGAGCTGGATGAACTGGTCGATGAGATTCTGACCTATGCACGACTGGGGGGAGAAACCTTGCACGGTGCCGAGCTTGAAATGAGCCTGGTCGACTGCCGTGCCATGGCCCATCGAGTCATCGAGACTCTGGCGCCGCTGCATGGTGGGCTGACCCTTGCCCTCGACTCGGGTCCGGACATCGAACTGCTGGCCGAGCCTCGCTACCTCCAGCGGGCGCTTCAGAACCTGGTGGGAAATGCTTGCCGCTACAGCAAGTCACAGGTGGTCATTCGGCTCTGGGATGAACCCCACCTCGTACGCATCGACGTGGAAGACGATGGGCCGGGCATACCGCTGGAAGCCCGTGCCGATATCTTCAAGCCATTTGCCCGACTGGACGATAGCCGCGCCCGCAGCTCGGGCGGCTACGGGCTCGGGCTGTCCATCGTGCAGAAAATCATGAGCGGCCATGGCGGCAGCGTCACCGTAGACAGCAGCCCAGCGCTGGGCGGCGCCCGCTTTACCCTGCTGATTCCTCGTCGCGATTCGCCGGCCTGATCCCGGAGAGTACCGCAAAGGAAGTCTCCTGAGCCGTGCGTAGAAAGTCCTGCATCCACGGCGCTTCCATGGTCTCTTCACGAATGGCCGCGTACAGCGTGCTCCAGATGCCCTGTTCGCCCAGCTTGACGGCACTAACGTAGTGGCGCTCCAGATACTCGGTCAAGGCCCAGTTGGGCAGCGCGCAAACCCCACGGCCGCTGGCCACCAGCTGCATCATCATGATGGTCAATTCGGCCGTACGAATCTCCCTGGGGCGCACATTGGCGGGCGTCAGGAATTGGGTGAAGACGTCCAGTCGTGACTGTTCCACCGGGTAGGTGATCAACGTCTCTTCGGCCAGCGCGGCGGGCAGAACATACGCACTGCCCGCCAGCCGATGCTGACGGGCCACGGCCAACAACCCCTCGTAGCGAAACAGCGGCTCGTAGTGGACCCCTTCCAGTGGCTGTGGGTCGGCGGTGATGACCAGGTCCAGCTGTTCGCGGGCCAGGGCAGGCAGAGGGTCGAAATGGTGGCCGCTGGGAATGTCGATTTCCACTTCCGGCCAGTGGTCACGAAAATAGTCCACGGTGGGCATCAGCCACTGAAAGCAGCTGTGGCATTCGATGGCCATGTGCAGGCGCCCCTGCTCGGTGCCTGCCAAACGCGCCAGGTCCCGTTCGGCCTTGCGTACTTCGGGCAAAATGTCATCGGCCAGCGCCAACAGGCGCAAACCGGCGCGGGTAAATTCCACGGGGCGCGTCTTGCGCACGAACAGCGCGCTATCGATACGGCCTTCCAGGTCTTTCAGCTGATGGGAAAGCGCCGACTGGGTGAGGTGCACGCGCTCGGCGGCTTCCACCAGCGATCCTGTCTCCCTTAGCGCCAGCAGCGTGCGCAAATGGCGTAGCTCAATCATGGTGAGTGGTTTTCATGTTTTATATTAGAATCTTTAGTTTGATTCACTTTGGTGCGGTGAGCAAACTGAGTGACATCATTCGCATGGGAAGGATTCATCATGACAGTGTCTCATATACTCGGCTACCCCCGCATTGGTGCACAACGTGAGCTGAAGAAAATCACCGAGGCCTACTGGCGCGGTGACGCCACCCGAGAAGCCCTGGAGAGCACCGCTCAGGCGCTACGGCTCCATCATTGGCAAATTCAGCAGGCGGCTGGATTGGACATGGTCAGCGTCGGTGACTTCGCCTTTTACGATCAGGTGTTGAATGTCTCGGCCATGTTGGGGGCGGTACCCGAGCGCTTTGATGCTGCCGATGAAGTCAGTCACGGTAGGGTAGACCTGGATACCGCGTTTCGTATGGCTCGCGGGCGAGCACCCAGCGGAAAGCCCGCCGCCGCTTGCGAGATGACCAAGTATTTCGATACCAACTATCACTACCTGGTGCCCGAGCTGCACCAGGGCCAACGCTTCACACTGGCCTCGGAGCGGCTGTTCGATGAGGTCGATGAAGCGCTGCAGGCAGGGTTCACCCCCAAGGTCACACTGGTGGGGCCTCTGACCTGGTTGTGGCTGGGCAAGACCAAGGGAAGCCGTTTTGATCGACTCACGCTGTTGGATAGCGTGCTGGATGTCTATAGTGATATCCTGGCGCGCTTGGCGACCCAGGGCGTGGAGTGGGTGCAGCTCGATGAGCCTGCTCTGGTGCAGGACTTGCCCGTGGCCTGGCAGCAGGCGTACGAACGCGCTTATCATCGCCTTCAGGCGGCACCGTCGAAACTGTTGCTGGCGACCTATTTTGGCGCCCTGGGCGATAACCTTGCCTTGACCACTCGACTGCCGGTCGCTGGGCTGCATATCGATGCTGTGCGTGCTCCAGAGCAGGTCGAAAGTGTTATCGACCGTTTGAGTCCGCACCAGATTCTTTCGCTCGGTTTGGTCGATGGCCGCAATGTCTGGCGGGCCGATTTGGCCGCCTTGCGTGAACGCCTGCTGCCCATCAAGGTGCGTCTCGGCCGGCGGCTCTGGCTGGCGCCCAGCTGCTCGCTGCTTCACGTGCCGGTGGATTTGGCTCAGGAGGAGAGCCTGGACCCGGAGCTGCGATCATGGCTGGCCTTCGCTCGTCAGAAATTGGACGAGGTGGTCAGCCTGGCGCGTCTGATCGACAACCGCGCCACACCTGCCGATGAGCAGCGCTTGAACGAGGCCACTCGTGCGCTGGACACGCGGCGCGAGTCGCGGCGTATCCACCAGCCCGAGGTAAGCGCGCGCCTCGCTGGCATCACACCAGCGGATAGCCAGCGACGGTCAGCTTACCCCCAACGCGCGCTGGATCAGCGACGTGCGCTGGCGCTCCCTCTGTTTCCCACCACTACCATTGGCTCCTTCCCGCAAACCAGCGAGATTCGTGAAGCACGACGAGCATTCAGAGCCGGTGAGCTTGGACAGGCCGGTTACGACGCGAGAATGGAGCAGGAAATTGCCTATGTCATCGCACGCCAGGAAGCTCTGGGGCTGGATGTATTGGTACATGGCGAAGCCGAGCGTAACGACATGGTGGAATACTTCGGTGAACAGCTGGACGGCTTTGCCTTTACCCGCTTTGGCTGGGTGCAAAGCTACGGCTCGCGCTGTGTCAAACCGCCGATCATCTATGGTGATGTAGCCCGCCCCGCGCCCATGACGGTGCGTTGGAGTGAGTACGCCCAGTCGCTGACGCAAAAGCCGATGAAGGGCATGTTGACCGGTCCGGTGACGATTCTTCAATGGTCCTTCGTGCGTGATGACCAGCCCCGGGCCCTCACCTGTCGCCAGATAGCCTTGGCACTGCGTGATGAAGTTCGTGACCTGGAAAGCGCGGGGATCCGGGCGATCCAGATTGACGAGCCCGCCCTGCGTGAAGGCTTGCCGCTGCGCCAGAGCGAGTGGCAGACCTACCTGGATTGGGCCGTGGAGAGCTTTCAGCTCAGCGCGGCCGGGGTGGCCGACAGTACCCAGATTCACACCCATATGTGTTACTCGGAGTTCAACGATATCATCGGTGCCATTGCGGCCCTGGACGCGGACGTGATCACCATCGAAACATCGCGCTCGGACATGCAGCTGTTGGATGCTTTTCAGGACTTTGCTTACCCTAATGAAATTGGGCCTGGGGTATACGACATTCACACGCCCAACACTCCCGAGGTGAGCTGGATGGCCGCGCTCATGGAGAAGGCGTTGGAAAAGATTCCCGCTGAACGGCTATGGGTCAATCCTGACTGCGGGCTGAAAACCCGTGAGTGGGCCGATGTGGAGCCGGCCCTGGCTAATATGGTGAAAGCTGCCCACCAACTGCGCCAGCAACACACGTGAGAGGGAAGTGTGCCTGAGCCGCCCCGGCTGGGCGGCGGCCTCGGCGTCAGCTCTTCGTGGCGTAAGCGTAGAGCAGTGTTTCCTGGGCGCTGATGGCATCGCCGTGGCCCGGGTCCTGAAGCTGGTAGCTGCCATCGCTCTGCAGTAGCCAGCTCTGGCAGTTATCGACCAGGTAGGTCTCCAGGTCCTTGCGCACCCGGGTGGCGAGTTTCTTGTCCAGCAGCGGGAAGCAGGTTTCCACGCGGTGGAACATGTTGCGCGACATGAAGTCGGCGCTGGAGCACCAGATTTCCGGTTTGCCGTCGTTATGGAAGTGAAAGACTCGGGTATGTTCCAGAAAGCGGCCAATGATCGAGCGCACGCGAATGTTTTCCGACACGCCCGGTACGCCGGGTTTCAGGCAGCACATGCCGCGAATGATCAGGTCGCACTCCACGCCCGCCTGAGAGGCTCGATAAAGCGCCTTGATCAGTTTGGGCTCGGTCAGCGAGTTGCACTTGATGATGATATGGCCACGTTTGCCCTTGCGGGCGACCTGGGCTTCCCGGTCGATCATTTCCACCAGCCGCTCGTGCAGCGTGAACGGCGCGTGTAGCAGCGTATCGATCTTGCGCGCGCGGCCCATGCCCGAGAGCTGCTGGAAGACCTTGTGCACGTCGGCACACAGCGCCTTGTTGGCAGTCAGCAGGCTGTAGTCGGTATACAGCTTGGCGGTCCTGGCGTGGTAGTTGCCCGTGCCCAGGTGCGCATAGTGACGCAGCTCGCCGCGCTCGCGGCGGACGATGTGCAGCATCTTGGCGTGGGTCTTGTAGGCCATGATGCCGTAGATGACGATGGCCCCGGCTTCCTGCAGGCGCGAGGCAAGCTGCAGGTTGTCTGCTTCGTCGAAGCGTGCCCGTAGCTCGATGACCACGGTGACCTCCTTGCCCTGGCTGGCGGCATCCACCAGCGCGCTGACGATGGAGGAGTCGGCCCCGGTACGGTAGAGCGTCTGCTTGATGGCCAGCACGTCCGGATCGCGTGCGGCTTCACGCAGCAGATCTTCGATGGGGGAGAAGGCCTGAAAGGGGTGGTGCAGCAGAATGTCGTTTTTGGCAATGGCGCTGAACAGGCTGCCGCCCTTCAAGCCCTTGGGCACGCTGGGGGTAAACGGGCGATAGAGCAGCTCGGGGCGGTCCACGTCGCCCAGCACGGCCATCATGCGGGTCAGGTTCACTGGCCCCTGTACGCGGTACAGGTCGTCGTTGTCCAGCTCGAACTGGCGCAGCAGGAAGTTGATGAGCTCATCCGGGCAGTTATCGGCGACCTCCAGGCGTACGCCGCTGCCATAGCGCCGAGCCAGCAGCTCGCCGCGTAACGCCGATGCCAGGTCTGAGACCTCTTCCGGGTCGACGGTCATGTCCGCATTGCGGGTCAGGCGGAACTGGTAGCAGCCGCGCACGCGCATGCCGGGGAACAGCTCTTCAGCATGGGCATGAATGAGCGAAGACAAAAAGACATACTCGGTGTAGCCCTCTGCACACAGCTCTCTGGGCAAGGCCATCAGCCGTGGCAGCGAGCGTGGGGCGGGCAGAATCGCCATGCCGCCAGCACGGCCAAAGGCGTCTTTACCGTCGAGCTCGACGATGAAGTTGAGGCTTTTATTGACCAGCCGAGGGAACGGATGCGAGGGATCCAGGCCGATGGGGCTGATGACCGGCATGATCTCGTTATCGAAAAATTCCCGCGCCCAGGCCTTCTGCGCCTCGGTCCATTGATCACGGCGGCGAAAACGTAGCCCCTGGGCTTCCAGGGCAGGCAGCAGGGTGTCATTGAGGATCGCGTATTGGCGGGCGATTTGCTGGTGGGCAATGGTGGAAATCTCCCCCAGCACGGCCTTGGGTAAACGACCATCGGCGGCGGTGGTGTCATCGCCCAGCGCCATTTGGTGCTTGAGCCCCGCGACCCTGATTTCGAAAAACTCGTCCATGTTGGACGAGAAGATCAGCAGGAACATGAGACGGTTCAGCAGCGGATGCGCATCGTCCAGCGCCTGCTCCAGCACGCGAATATTGAACTGCAGGTGCGAAAGCTCGCGGTTGAAGTAGAGCTGTGGGTCATCCAGGTCGGCTTCCGGGAGCACTTCACGGGCCTGTACTCCCGTCGGTGTACGGTTGACCCGTAAAGGCAGTGCCTCGGTACTGTCGCTCACGAAAGTCTCGTTACCGGGCACGGCACTGCTGACATCGGTGGTGGAATCGGCTGAGTTGTCTTCCATGCTGGCCCCCTGCGGTAATGGCGCTTGCCTGTGCTGCTTGTTATAACGCGAATTGCGTTAAGTATGCAGGGGGAAGATGACAAACAGGTGTCACCGATTTGTCATCCTGGTGGCATCAGCGCTGCAGCAGACGTGCCGCTTCCAACGCGAAGTAGGTCAATATGCCGTCGGCCCCCGCCCGCTTGAAGCACATCAGCGATTCGAGAATCACCGGCTCTGCGGCCAGCCAGCCGTTGTCGAAGGCCGCGCGGTGCATGGCGTACTCACCGCTCACCTGATAGGCGAAGGTTGGCACCTGCAGCTCGCTTTTGACACGCCGCACTACGTCAAGATAAGGCATGCCCGGCTTGACCATCACCATGTCGGCACCTTCGGCGATGTCCAGCGCCACTTCGTGCAGGGCTTCGTCGCTGTTGGCGGGATCCATCTGGTAGGTGCGTTTGTCGGCCTTGCCCAGGTTGGCGGCGGAGCCGACGGCATCCCGGAAGGGGCCGTAGTAGTTCGAGGCGTACTTGGCGCTGTACGCCATGATGCGCACGTTGTGCAGCTGCTCCTGCTCCAGTACCTGGCGAATCGCACCAATCCGGCCATCCATCATGTCGGAGGGGGCCACGACATCGGCGCCGGCTTCCGCATGAGAAAGGGCCTGCTTGAGCAGCGTGTCCACCGTGCGATCATTTTGCACGTAGCCCTGGGCATCGAGAATGCCGTCCTGACCGTGGCTGGTGTAGGGGTCCAGCGCCACATCGGTGATGATGCCAAGCTCTGGCACGGCTTCCTTGAGAGCGCGGACGGTGCGCTGTACCAGGCCACTGGCATTGTAGGCCTCTTCGGCCAGCTCGCTTTTTTGCTCGGCGCCGATCACCGGAAACAGCGCCAGCGCCGGTATGCCCAGTGCATGGGCCTCCTTGGCCTGTTCGATCAACAGGTCGATCGACAGACGCTCCACGCCGGGCATGGAGGCCACCGCTTCACGCTGATTTTCGCCTTCCAGCACGAATACCGGCAGGATCAGGTCGTTGGGCGTCAGGGTCGACTCCTGCATCAAACGGCGTGAGAAGTCGTCCCGGCGCATGCGGCGCATGCGGGTGGCGGGGAAATGGCGCGGGCTTGAGGTGTTCAACGGCTCTCTCCAGACAGTCTCGAAAAGGGTGCCCCACGAGCATTGGCCAATAGCGCGGACAACTCTCTGGGCGTGGGTTGAGTATATCAGTCATGCCATGCAGCGAAAGCCGCCTTGTGGCCGCAGGGCAGACTGACTAAAGTGAGTCACTCAGCCATTTGCATGGCTTCGACAAGGAGTAGAGGTATGACCAAGCAGGTAGCGGTGGTATTAGCCGGCTGTGGCGTGTTCGACGGTTCGGAAATCTACGAAACGACCCTGACACTGCTGCGTCTGGATCAGTTGGGCATCGGGTATCGCTGCTTTGCACCCGATGTAGAGCAGCATCACGTCATCAACCACCTGGATCAGACGCCGGTGGAGGGTGAACGACGCAATGTGCTGCAGGAATCGGCCCGTCTGGCGCGTGGCGAGATCAGTCCGATCACCGAGCTGGTATCCGATGACTTCGATGCGGTGATCGTGCCCGGTGGCTTTGGCGTTGCCAAGAACCTGTGTGACTTTGCCATGCAAGGTGACGAGATGCAGGTGCTGGAAAGCGTCAAGGAGGCGCTGGCAGGATTCAAGGAAGATGCCAAGCCGATTGGCTTGATGTGCATTGCCCCGGTCATGGTGCCTCGGCTGTTGGGGGATGGCATCGCCGTCACGGTAGGCCATGATCCGGGCGTATCCGGGGCGATCAGTGCCATGGGCGGGCTGCACCGTAGCTGCGGCGTGGAAGAGATCGTCGTGGATCTCGAACATCGCGTGGTCACCACGCCTGCCTATATGCTGGCAACGCGCATCAGTGAAGCTGCCACGGGCATCTTCAAACTGGTGGACCGCATCGATGAAATGATGGGCTAGGCTGGCTGGCAAGCCCGCCCGTAGGGAAAAAGCCTCTGTCATCGTGGGATGACAGAGGCTTTTTAATGGCCTTGAGCATACAGGAGCGCTAGTCGGTCTGCTCTTCCTCGGTGATTTTTGGCTTGCGCACCAGGCGGCCAAACAGCAGGCCCACTTCATACAGCAGGTACATGGGAACCGCCAGCAGACTCTGGGAAATCACGTCGGGTGGGGTGAGCAGCATACCGACGACAAAGCAGCCCAGTATGATATACGGGCGCTTTTTCGACAGGCTTTCCACGGTCGTCGCGCCGGAGAGAATCAGCAGGAAGGTGGCGATGGGTATTTCAAAGGCCACGCCAAATGCAAAGAACAGCTTGAGCACGAAGTTCAGGTACTGATTGATGTCGGTCATCACCGCGACATTTTCCGGCCCCGTTTGAGTAAAAAACTCGAACAGCAGCGGAAACACCACGTAATAGGCAAACGCTGCCCCGGCATAAAACAGCGCCACGCTGGAAACGAGGATCGGAATGGCCAGCGCTTTCTCGTTATCGTAGAGCCCCGGTGCCACGAAGGCCCAGGCCTGGTGCAGCACGAAAGGAATGGCAATGAAGACCGCCACCACCAGCGTCAGCTTGAAAGGCGCCATGAAGGGCGAGGCGACCTCGGTGGCAATCATCTGAGAGCCTTCGGGCAACAGCGCCATCAGCGGCTCGGCCACAAAGCTGTAGATATCGTTGGCAAAGGCGTAGAGCCCCAGGAAAATCACCAGAATCACCACGACCGCTTTCATCAAACGCGAACGCAGTTCGATCAGATGCTCGATGAGGGGCGCCTGGCCCTGGTCGTTGTGCGGTGGCTGGGAGTTGCCAGACGTACTCATGAGTGGGGTCTATCCTTTTGATCGGCCGTGTCGGTGTCGCTCGGCAGGTCTTCACGTACGGTCTGCAAGGCGTCATCCAGTCGTGCGCTGGCCTTGGCGACCCGCTGCTCGGTGTCTGCCTGAGCGGAGGGCTGGGCAGACGAGGCTGAAGGGGCGTCTGCAATGCTCTCGACATCCTGTTTGGCTTTTTTCAGGCTGTCATTGAGCTTGCTCTGCTGCTCATTCAGCTTCTGCCGCAGCTCTTCGGCTTCCAGTTGGGCACTGATTTCACGCTGCATACCGGATACCGTACGCTTGATCTTGCCGATCCATAAACCCGCCGTGCGCGCCGCCTTGGGCAGGCGTTCCGGGCCCAGCACCAGCAGTGCCACCACGCTGATGAGCATGAGTTCAAGAAAGCCGATATCCAGCATGGGTTATTTGCGCTCTTCGTTGCGGTCGCCAGAGTGAACGTCTGCTGCTGGCTTCTGCTCAGCTTGAACGTCGTAGGTGTTGCCGTTCTCTTCGTGGGCGACCTTGGCTTGAGGCTGGTCAGAGGGCTTGTCGCCGTCCTTCTCTTCCTCGTGCATGGCTTTCTTGAAGCCCTTGACCGCGCCGCCCAGGTCGGTGCCCACGTTACGCAGTTTCTTGGTGCCGAAAATCAGGATGATGATGCCCAGAACAATCAGCAGCTGCCAAATACTGATACCACCTAACATATGCGTTTCCTCATGGATGCAGGGTTAACGTTGTGATCGGGACGCTTTTTCGTCGTGACCAGAGATTCCAAACCGTCGCGCAAGCTCGTCCAGCACGGGCTGATGGTCCAGATCCAGATGCGACAGCATGACCAGGCTATGAAACCACAGGTCGGCCGTTTCGGCGATCAACGCTTGGCGGGCCTGCTCATCGCCATGCTCGGCATCCTTGGCGGCCAGTAGCGTTTCGGTGGCCTCTTCGCCCACTTTCTCGAGTATCTTGTTCAAACCCTTATGATGCAAGGAGGCAACATAAGATTCTTCTGGTTGGGCATGGCGACGCTGTTTCAAAACGTCGGCCAGGGCGTCCAGTACGGGGGCTTGGTTGGCATCTGTCATGGTGTTCTCGTTATTCATCGCAATAGAGTGTCATCCGGCTCGCGCTGGGAAGGCTCACTGCCAGATCAGCAGCAGCAACCCGACCCCGGCAGCTGCCAGAATCGGCCAGTCCTGGGTGGCGGCCCAACTGCTCAGCGGCTGCCAGGCAAGCGCGATGGCCACTAGTGCCAAACCGATGCGCAGCCGATGCTGGCGTTTGCCCTGTTGTTTCAACTGGTGGCGCATCTGACTGAGGGCGGTGACCTGCTGATGCCGCTGGCGGTGTTCATGTTCCATGCGGCTGAGCGCCTGATGTGCCAGCACCGGCAGCTCTGGCAACTGATGCGAAAGCTCCGGCGCCTGGCGCTTGAGCGATGCCCAGAGCCCGCCGATACCAGCGCGCTCTCTCATCCACTTTTCCAGGTAGGGCTTGGCGGTGCTCCACAGGTCCAGCTCCGGGTAGAGCTGACGCCCCAGCCCTTCGATGTTGAGCAGGGTTTTCTGCAGCAGCACCAACTGCGGCTGAACTTCCATGTTGAAGCGTCGCGCCGTTTGAAACAGCCCCAGCAGCACCTGCCCAAAAGAGATGTCCTTGAGGGGCTTTTCCAGAATCGGTTCGCACACGGTACGAATGGCTGCGGCAAATTCGTTGGCACGGGTGTTCTCGCCCACCCATCCCGACTCGATGTGCAGGGAGGCGACCTCGTAATAGTCCTGATGGAAAAAAGCCAGCAGGTTGCGCGCCAGATAATCCTGGTCTTCCCGGGTGAGGCTGCCCACGATACCGCAGTCGATGGCGATGTACTGGGGGTCGTCCGGGTCGTCACAGTTGACGAAGATATTGCCGGGATGCATGTCCGCGTGGAAGAAGTTGTCCCGGAATACCTGGGTGAAGAACAGCTCCACGCCGCGCTCGGCGAGCTTTTTCAGATTGGTGCCGCGGGCCCGCAAGGTCTCCAGGTCGGCCACCGGTACGCCGCGAATGCGCTCCTGCACCATCACGTGTCGCCGCGTGTAGGGCCAGTAGATGGTGGGCACGAAGAGGAGCGGCGAGTCCTTGAAGTTACGCTTGAGCTGAGAGGTGTTGGCCGCCTCCTTGTAGAGGTCCAGCTCGTCGAACAGGGTGGCTTCATAGTCGCGAATGACTTCTACCGGACGCAGGCGTCTGGCTTCGGGCACTTTGGCCAGCAGCTTCGCCACCTGGTACATCAGCCCCATGTCCTGACGCATGATTCGGTCGATGCCGGGGCGAATGATCTTGACCACTACCTCTTCGCCACCGTGTAGGGTGGCGGCATGCACCTGGGCGATGGAGGCCGAGGCGAGGGGCACGCGGTCGAAGGCCGCAAAGGCCTCCACCAGGGTCATGCCCAGCTCTTTCTCCACCCGGGCCGCTGCCAGCTCGCCAGCAAAGGGCGGCACCTGATCCTGCAGACGTTTCAGCTCGTCGGCAATGTCTTCCGGCAGCAGGTCGCGGCGGGTCGAGAGCATTTGGCCGAATTTGATGAAGATCGGGCCCAGTGCCTCCAGCGCCAGCCGCAGGCGCTCGCCGCGACTGCGCTTGCCCACCGGCACCAGCTGAAGGGGCGAAAAACGGGTCAGCAGCCGCAGCCAGAGCGGCATGCGCTCGGCAGGTACGAGCGTGTCCAAACGGTGCCGCGTGACTACCCAGAGAATCTTGAACAGCCGCAGGCTCATTCGCTCGGCTCCTCGGGCGCGCTGGCCTTGGTCAGCTGGGTAAGGCGCCGATTCAAGCGCTGCAGTCTGGCATCCAGGCGGTCGGTGGCGATTTCCAGCTCGGTGAGGTGATCGCGCAGCACGTCGCGCTGCTGACGGCCCGGCAGCAGGCGTGCCTCTTCGAAGACATACTCCGACACATCCTGCAGTAGCTCGTCCTTGGCGCGCAGGCCCCAGCGCGCGGCTCGGCGTAGCCCTTCGGCCAGCGAATGGGCGGGCATGTCACCCAGCCAGTGCGCCAGCTCGCCTTCCCAATCGATCTCCAGGTCCAGCAGCAGCTCCCGGGTGGCCTCCAGCAAGTGCACCTGGCCTCGAATGGCCAGCTTGCCCTCGAACATCAGCCGCTCCACGGAGGCACCGCTGAGCCACTCCGAGAGGGTTTCCGAGGTCAGTTCGACCACCGCATCGACGTCGCTTTCATCGACGTCGTCGCCGTGCTGCAGGTCCAGTCCGGCATTGTGATAGCAAAGCAGCAGCGCCAGCTGTGGCTTTTCCAGACGCACCAGCAGGCGGCTGCCCGCCAGCGCGGCCAGCCGCCCAGGGGCAGCAGGGTCACGGGCAAGCAGTGCGTTCAGCGTACGTTCACAACCGGCCAGCAGCAGGGTCGGGGTGACTAGCATGCGGGCCTCATCGTTCGGTGGGTCAGCGTGCGAGGCGTCATAGCTTGATGCCGCGGTGCAGGGCGACGATGCCGCCGGTCAGGTTGGTGTACTCCACTCGATCGAGTCCGGCGGTTTCCATCATGCCCTTCAGGGTTTCCTGGTCGGGGTGCATGCGGATCGATTCGGCCAGATAGCGGTAGCTTTCGCCGTCGCCGGCAACCAGTTCACCCATTTTGGGCAACAGCCGGAACGAGTACTCATCGTAGGCCCTGGAGAGCAGTGGGTTGTTGGGTTTGGAAAACTCCAGCACCAGCAGGCGGCCGCCGGGCTTGAGTACCCGTGCCATGGAGCGCAGCGCGGCGTCCTTGTCGGTCACGTTGCGCAGGCCAAAGGCGATGGTGATGCAGTCGAAACTGTTGTCCGGGAAGGGCAGACACTCGGCATTGGCCTGGACGTACTCGACGTTGCCACCGACGCCGTTGTCCATCAGCTTGTCGCGGCCGACCTTGAGCATGGAGGCGTTGATGTCGGCCAGAACGACCTTGCCGCGGGGGCCGACCAGACGCGAGAACTTGAGGGTCAGGTCCCCCGTGCCGCCAGCGATGTCCAGCACATGATGGCCGGGGCGAACGCCAGCACGCTCGATGGTGAGGCGCTTCCACACACGGTGGATGCCCATGGACATCAGGTCGTTCATGACGTCGTAGCGAGCGGCGACCGAGTGGAAGACATCGGCGACGCGAGAGGCTTTTTCGTCGACCGGGACTTCCTGGTAGCCAAAATGGGTGGTGCGTTTTTCCGTGGGGCTCATGGGGCTTCAGCTCCCGAGTTCGAGGCGGTAGTAGTCGACCATAAGGTCATCGCAATCATTGATTGGCAACATTGTAGCCTTCTCGAGCCTGCTTTGTCTGCGCTTCACCTGGGGCGCGGCGTCACAGCTGCTTGAATTGAATGCCCGCAGGCTCGCGGGAGGCGCCTGCTGCTTCCAGCCGCTCAAGGTAGTTGTTCCAGTAGGCGTGTTGATGCGTCGCGAGGTCGTGCAGGTAGTTCCAGCTGTAGAGGCCGCTGTCGTGGCCATCGTCGAAGTGCAGCTTGAGAGCGTAGTTGCCCGCCTGGGTGATGTTCTGCAGGCCGACGTCCTTCTTGCCCACTTGCAGCACCGCCGTGTCGCCACCGTGGCCACGCACTTCGGCAGAGGGGGAGTAGACGCGCAGCAGCTCCACGGGCAGCCGGTAGGTGTCGCCCGAGGCGTAGCCGAGTTCCAGCTCGCGGGCCTGCTTGTGGTAGTGCACTCGGGTGGGGACCGGGGCATCGGTGGTAGAGGGCGTGTGGGTAGACGTGTGGGTGTTGGAGGCGTTCATGGTCGGGGCACTCATGGTTGGCATGACGTCGCTCAGGCACGAGTGACACCTGGCCGGGGTGGCCAGGTGTCGGGGTGCGGCAGAGGTTACAGAATATAGCGGGAGAGATCTTCGTCTACCGCCAGTTCTCCCAACTGCGCGTTAACGTAATCTGCATCGATCACCAGCGGGCTATCCATATCGCCGCCCTTGAACGAGGCCTCTTCCAGCAGCCGCTCCATGACCGTGTGCAGGCGGCGCGCGCCGATGTTCTCGGTCCCTTCGTTGACCTGCCAGGAGATCTCCGCAATGCGCTCGATGCCGTCGGGAGTGAACTCTACGTCCAACCCTTCGGTGCCCAGCAGCGCCTGATACTGCTTGGTCAGCGAGGCGGAAGGCTCGGTGAGGATGCGCTTGAAATCGCCGGGAGTGAGAGCGTCCAGCTCCACGCGAATGGGCAAGCGACCCTGCAGCTCGGGGATCAGGTCGGAAGGCCGCGCCAAGTGGAAAGCACCGGAGGCGATGAACAGGATATGGTCGGTCTTCACCATGCCATATTTGGTCGACACCGTGGAGCCTTCGATCAGTGGCAGCAGGTCGCGCTGCACGCCCTCGCGTGATACTTCACCACCGCTGGACTGGCCACTGCCCTTGGCCACCTTGTCGATCTCGTCCAGGAAGACGATGCCGTGCTGCTCGACGGCCTCGACGGCGCGGGCCTTGATCTCCTCTTCGTTGACCAGCTTGCCCGCTTCCTCGTCACGCAGCAGCACCAGGGCTTCCTTGACGGTAACGCGACGCTTTTCACGCTTTTGCTGGCCCATGTTGGAGAACAGGCTCTGCAGCTGGCTGGTCATCTCCTCCATGCCCGGCGGCGTCATGATGTCGATGCCCTGGCTCTGGGCGGTGATTTCGATGTCGATTTCCTTGTCGTCCAGCTGGCCTTCGCGCAGTTTCTTGCGGAACAGCTGGCGCGTGCTGTTATCGTCCCGGGGCTGCTCTTCCTGGCCGCGGGGCGGCGGCAGCAGCGCATCGAGAACGCGGTCTTCGGCGGCATCTTCTGCGCGGTGGCCGACTTCTTCCTTGGCGTGCTCGCGCACCATCTTGATGGCGGCTTCCATCAGGTCGCGGATGATCGATTCCACGTCGCGACCCACGTAGCCCACTTCCGTGAACTTGGTGGCTTCGACCTTGATGAAGGGCGCACGGGCCAATTTGGCCAGGCGGCGGGCGATTTCGGTTTTACCCACGCCGGTGGGGCCAATCATCAGAATATTCTTGGGGGTGACTTCCGGGCGCAGATCATCGTCGAGCTGCATGCGCCGCCAACGGTTGCGGAGCGCAATGGCAACGGCGCGTTTGGCATCCTGCTGGCCGATGATGTACTGGTCCAGCGCATGGACGATTTCACGGGGTGTCATCTGAGTCATAAAGGGGCCTCAACGGTCGTCGATGTTCAGCTCTTCGAGCGTGACGTGGTGGTTAGTGAATACGCAGATGTCACCCGCGATTTGCAGGGATTTTTCGGTGATTTCACGGGCGGAGAGATCGGTGTTTTCGAGCAGCGCGCGGGCGCTGGCCTGGGCAAAGTTGCCCCCCGAGCCGATGGCGATGATGCCGCGTTCGGGTTCGACCACGTCACCGTTACCGGTGATGATCAGCGAGGCGCTGTGGTCGGCTACGGCCAGCAGTGCTTCCAGACGGCGCAGGGCGCGGTCGGTGCGCCAATCCTTGGCAAGCTCCACGGCCGCCTTGGTGAGATGGCCCTGATACTTCTCCAGCTGAGCTTCGAAACGTTCGAACAGGGTAAAGGCATCCGCAGTGCCGCCGGCAAAACCGGCCAGTACCTTGCCGCGATAGAGGCGGCGAACCTTGCTGGCGTTGCCTTTCATCACGGTGTTGCCCAGCGATACTTGGCCGTCGCCAGCAAGAGCGACCTGGTTACCGCGGCGAACGGAGACAATGGTGGTCATGGAGATAACTCCTTGGGGGAGACGCGCTCCCGATGACTGATCGGCCACCCTGGGTGGCCGTAAAAAAAGCGATTCCCAACAAAATGCGGGCGGCTGATGAAAAATCAACCGCCCGCTCGAGAAAGCCAGGTGATAAAACCGCGCCTTCAGGCGCGGTCAGGGGGGTAGCTCAGTTCTGCAGCTGTATCAGCAGGGGTTCGATCCCTTGAGTGCTCATCAGGTCCTGGGCGCGGTTCAGCTCCCGGGTATCCTCGTAAGGGCCTACCTGCACGCGGTGCCAGGTGTCGCCATTGGCCTGCACTTCGCTGATTTGTGCCAGCAAACTCAGGTTGCGCAGCCGGCCGCGCAGCTGCTCGGCGTCGCTGAGGTCGCGAAACGAAGCGGCTTGCAGCATGTAGCGGTTCGGCGTGCTGGCACTACTGCTGGTGCTAGTGCTAGTGCTGCTAGCGGCAGGCGGCTGGGTAGCCGCCACGGCGGCCTGTTCGTTGGGTCGCGTGTTGGCGGCAATGACCTGAGCAATCGGGTCGTTGGCGCTGCTGCCGGTGCTGCCCGGCGAGGCGTCGTCCGCGGCTGCCGCGTTGCTGGCAGCCTCTGTGGCGGCTTCGGCGATCTCAGGCCGAGTGATATTGGCCGGAATGGCGCCTCCCGGAGCGATGACCTCGGTTTCGGGGAGCAGCGTGTAGAACTCGAAGGTGGGCATGGCAGGCTCGGCCGAGGCTGCCTGCCCCGTGCCTTGGGCGTCTCCGCGCTCATCGCTGGAGGGCTTGGGCAGCACCGTGGCCTGGGGCGTGCTGCTCTGCTCCTGCCACGGGGCGGTGCCGTGCTGATGCTGCGCCAGGAAGAAGCCAGCGGCCACCCCGGCCACCCCCCACAGCCAGCCGGGAATACGCCACCCGTCGCCGGAGCGGCGAGCAGGTTTACGCTGCGAGGTGGCGCCTCGACGGGACGGCTTGTTACGCGGGCTGGCCATGAATTACATCTCCTCTGGGGCGCTGACCCCCATCAGATCCAGCCCGTTGCGCAGCACCTGGCGTGTGGCCAGGCCGAGCGCCAGGCGGGTGTTGCGCAGCGTGTCGTCCTCAACCATGACCTTGACGGCGTTGTAGCAGGTGTGGAAGTCGCCCGCCAGGTCCAGCAGGTACTGGGCCACCTGCTGAGGCTCGCGGTTGCGGGTCGCATGCTCCACCACTTCCGGGTAGCGGGCCAGGCGGTTGAGCACGGCTTTTTCCTGATCGCTGTCCAGCAGCGCCAGGTTGGCCATCGCCACGCCGTGGTCGAAGGGCTGGCCTGCCTCTTCGGCCTTGCGCAGCATGCTGCATACCCGGGCATGGGCGTACTGGATGTAGTACACCGGGTTGTCGTTGGACTGGGAGCGCGCCAGATCGATATCGAAGGTCAGCTGCGAGTCGGCGCGGCGCGCGGCCAGGAAGAAGCGGGTGGCGTCACGGCCGACTTCGTCGATCAGGTCGCGTATGGTGACGTAGCTGCCTGCGCGCTTGGACAGTTTCACTTCCACCCCCGAGCGGGTCACCATGACCATCTGGTGCAGCACGTAGTCGGGCCAGCCCTGCGGAATGCCCACGCCGAGTGCCTGCAAGCCCGCACGTACGCGGGTAACGGTAGAGTGGTGGTCGGCGCCCTGCTCGTTGATCACGGTCTTGAAGCCGCGCTGCCATTTGTTCAGGTGGTAGGCCACGTCGGGCAGGAAGTAGGTGTAGCCGCCTTCACGCTTGCGCATGACGCGGTCCTTGTCGTCGCCGAAGTCGGTGGTGCGCAGCCATAGTGCGCCATCCTGCTCGTAGGTGTGGCCGTTGGCGACCAGGGACTCGACAGTGGCCTCGACCTTGCCGTCCTCGTAGAGGGATGATTCGAGGAAGTAGACGTCGAATTCGACGCCGAAGGCCTTGAGGTCCAGATCCTGTTCGCGGCGCAGCCAGGCCACGGCGAACGCCTGAATGGCTTCCAGGTCGTCGGCATCGGCCTTGGCCGTCACCTTGCGGTCGTCGGCGGTGACCGTCTTTCCGGCCATGTAATCGTTGGCTACATCGACGATGTATTCACCGCGATAGCCATCGGCAGGCCAGCTCTCATCCTCGGGGCCCAGCCCCTTGGCACGGGCCTGCACGGAGAGCGCGAGGTTGTTGATTTGCGCGCCCGCGTCGTTGTAGTAGAACTCCCGAGTGACGTCATAGCCGCTGGCTTCCAGCAGGCGGCAGAGGCAGTCGCCAATCGCGGCGCCGCGACCGTGGCCCACGTGCAGCGGGCCCGTGGGGTTGGCCGAGACGAACTCCACCTGCACTTTTTCGCCCTTGCCGATCAGGCTGCGACCAAAGGCGTCGCCGCTATCCAGTACCTGAGCAACGATCTGGGCGGCGGCATCGGCGGCGGCGAAGAAGTTGATGAAGCCGGGGCCTGCGATGTCGGTTTTCTGAATGGCGTCGCTGGCGGGCAGGGCGGCGACCAGGGCGTCGGCCAGCTCTCGGGGCTTCATACTGGCGGGTTTGGCCAGCATCAGGGCCAGGTTGGTGGCGTAGTCGCCGTGGGCTTTGTCCTTGGTGGGGTCGACCTTGATGACCGGCTGTACATCGTTGGGCAGCACGCCTTGGTGTTTGAGCGCATCAACGGCGCCTTCGAGCAAAGCAATAATCGTGTCTTTCATGTCAATATCCGGGTGTCTTCGGTGGCGGCGTGTGCAAGCGCCCAAATGGTGCAGCGTCAAAACGGCCATTATCGGCAATTGGCGCGCAGTTTCAAAGCCGTATTCCCGGCCGGGGCAGGCTGGGCGTCGCGGGTGTGGTCATGGCTAGGCCAGTGTTTGTGGGTCGATGTCCACGGACCAGCGCACCTTGCGCGCATCGCGATGAGCTTCCAGCCACTGTACCAGCCAGTGGGCCGCCGTGTGTCGGTGGCTGCGTTTCTGGGCCGTGATCATGACATGCAGATGGTAGCGATTCTGGCGGCGCTCCATGGGGGCTGGCACTGGCCCCAGGCAGCGTACCGGCAGGTTGGCATCCGTGAGCCACTGGCGCAAGGCCTGTGCAGCCTGCTGAGTCAGCGCCATGGCAGCAGGCTCCTGGGGGCTTTCGACGCGCAGTAGCGCCATGAAACAGAACGGGGGGAGCTGTGCCAGCCTTCGTTCTTCCAGCAGGTTGCGGGCCAGGGCGCCATAGCCATGTTCGGCCAGCTGGCCCAGATGGGGGTCGTCGGGGTGCAGGGTCTGCACCAGCACGCGGCCGGGATGAGCGGCCCGCCCGGCTCGGCCAGCCACCTGCTCCAGCAGCTGGGCGCTATGCTCCAGCGCGCGGAAATCGGCGGCATAAAGGCCGCCATCGGCATTGACCACCACGACCAGGGTGACGTGGGGCAAGTGGTGGCCCTTGGCCAGCATTTGCGTGCCCACCAGCAGGCAGGGTTCACCGCGATGGATCTCCTTGAGCACCTGTTCGAAGCTCTCTTTCTTGCGGGTGCTGTCGCGGTCGATGCGGTGCACGACGGTGTCAGGAAAGAGCCCCTGCAGGGTCTCTTCGGTACGTTCGGTGCCGCTCCCCAGTGCGCGCAGGTCGCCGCTGCCGCACTCGGGGCAGGCATCGGGCAGGGCGCGTCGGCTGTCGCAGTGGTGGCAGGCCAGCAGAGGGGGCTGCCTGTGCAGCGTCATGCGGGCATCGCACTGATGGCACTCGGCCAGCCAGCCACAGCTGTGGCACGCCAGGCTAGGGGCAAAGCCACGCCGGTTGATGAAGACCAGCGCCTGCTTGCCAGCTTTCAGCGTCTGGCGGATGGCTTGCAGCGCGCCGGGCAGCAGGCCTCCCTGGCGACGTTGATGGCGCATGTCCAGGAGTTCCAGCTTGGCGGGCGGGTGGCGGCTGGGGCGCTGGGTCAGGCGCAGGTGCCGATAGACGCCCGAGAGCGCTTGCTGAAGGCTTTCCAGCGAAGGGGTGGCGCTGCCCAGCAGCAGTGGGATCTGGTGGTGGTGTGCCCGGGCCACGGCGAGATCCCTGGCGTGGTAACGAAGCCCGTCGTGCTGCTTGTAAGAGCCGTCGTGCTCCTCGTCGACGATGATCGCGCCAGGCTTGGCCAGCGGTGTGAAAATGGCCGAGCGGGTGCCGATGATGACCATGGCGCGCCCGCTGGCGGCGGCTTCCCAGACGTCCAGGCGCTCCGGGTCGGTGAGGCCCGAATGTAGGGCCACCACGGGCACCCGGAAGCGGCTCTTGAAGCGCGCCAGGGTTTGCGGCGTCAGGCCGATTTCGGGCACCAGCACCAGCGATTGCTTGCCCTTGGCGGCCAGTGCCTCGATCAACTGCAGGTAGACTTCGGTCTTGCCGCTGCCGGTCACGCCTTCCAGCAGGCATGGGTGGTAGCCGTCCAGCTTTTCGTGCAGCGCCGCCAGGGCCGTGGCCTGCTCACGGTTGAGGGGTAATGACGGCGTTGCCAGCAAGCTGCCGGAGACGGGCTGCCCCGCCGTCAGGGTGATCTCCTGGGGCTCGGCCAGGCCCTTTTTTTGCAGCGCATGGAGCTGTTCACGGGTGAACCCGTGGGCACTGATGGCCCGCCCTGCCAGCCCGTGGGGGTGCTGGCGCAACAAGCGGTAGAGCTCGGCCTGCCGCGGCGCGCGCTGTAGCGGCGTGTCATCGCCTTGACGCGCATACCACAGGGTTTGCGTGCGGCCCGCCATGGGGTGGCCCTGGCGCAGGCGTGCGGGCATGGCGTGCTGCATGGTGTCGCCCAGGCTGTGCTGGTAATAGCGGGCGGTGAACTGGCACAGCCACTGCCAGTCTTCGGGGAGCGGCGCGTCGTCCAGCGCTTCACTGACCGCGCGCAGTTGGGCGCGGGGCAGTTCGCTGCCGGAAGCCAGAGAGACGACGACCCCCACCACGTCGCGGCGGCCAAACGGTACCCGCACGCGCAGCCCCGGCAGCCAGCCGCAGGCGGGCGCGCGGGGTGCCGGCAGGTAGTCGAACAGGCGGCGCAGCGGCGATGGCAAGGCCACTTTCAGCACCTGGAAAGCGCCCGGAGCGCGCTCTGTCGTGGCGGGTGGGGATGAAACAGAATCAGACAATTGGCCTCCGGCGTTTAGTTTGCTAGAATGCGCGGCCGCTCTCAATCTATCGGATCGAGCGGTTAACCGGTTAGCAGTTTTTCACACCCGTATGCGGTGCCTGGCAGCGGATCAGGTGGCGGCATATAGCTCATGAGGCTCAAGATGAAACAAGGTATCCACCCGAATTACAACACGGTCACCGCCAACTGCTCTTGCGGTGCCAGCTTCCAGGTTGGTTCTACTTCTGGTCAGGACTTCTCTCTGGACGTATGCTCCAACTGCCACCCCTTCTACACGGGCAAGCAGAAGCAGGCGAGCACTGGTGGCCGCGTAGAACGCTTCAACAAGCGTTTTGGCGCTGCTGTCAAGCGCGGCTGATCCCGACGACGGATTCAGCCATCGCAGGCACGCCATGTGTCCTGTGCAAAAACCCACGCTACGGCGTGGGTTTTTTGTCCCTGCCTTATTTTGCCGCTCCCTGGTGGCACCGGCATCTGAACGCTGGCCGAACGCTGTGTGATGAAGCCATGGCCCTGAGCCTCCTGTCGCGACATTGTCCACAGCCGCTATTGCGCGGCGGGTGTGGATAAGTCCGAATGTCGTTTTGGAATCTATTTCCAGCTTATGCTGCAGTGCATCCATAATGAAACCGTTATGGGTCAGGGTGCTATGCATAACTTGCAGCAAATGAAGCTGAAAAGTTACGAATGGATGGGAAAAGCCGCTAAAACGCAAGTTTCATAGGCTGGTTGACTAGCGGCTTGAGACGCTTGGGTTTTTTCTATATTCTGATATGACTTTTCTACTTTAGATTGATTGGACCTTGACCATGACGGATGCAAACAAGCAGGCAGCTCTGGATTATCACGCTAAACCGATCCCCGGTAAGCTCTCCGTGGAGCTGACCAAGCCCACCGCGACGGCGCGGGATCTGGCCCTGGCGTATAGCCCGGGGGTGGCTGAACCGGTTCGCGAAATCGCTCGCGAAGCGGAAAATGCCTACCGTTATACCGGCAAGGGAAATCTGGTAGCGGTCATTTCAGACGGCAGTGCCATTCTGGGCCTGGGGAATCTGGGGCCGCTGGCCAGCAAGCCGGTGATGGAAGGCAAGGGCGTGCTGTTCAAGTGCTTCGCGGGCATCAACTCGGTGGACATCGAAGTGGATGCCGAGAATCCGCAGGCGTTCATCGATACCGTGGCACGCATCGCCGATACCTGGGGCGGTATCAACCTGGAAGACATCAAGGCCCCCGAGTGCTTCGAAATCGAAAAGGCGCTGATCGAACGCTGCAACATTCCCGTGTTTCATGACGACCAGCACGGTACGGCCATCGTCACCGCTGCCGGCATGCTCAATGCCCTGGAAATCGCCGGCAAGCGTATCGAAGACGTGAAGATCGTCTGCATGGGCGCAGGTGCTGCGGCGATTGCCTGCATGCGTCTGCTGATCTCCTGTGGCGCCAAAAAAGAGCATCTGGTCATGCTCGACCGTCGCGGCGTGATTCACACCGACCGCGATAGCATCAACGAGTACAAGGCTGAGTTCGCCCGTGATACCGACATGCGCACCCTGGACGATGCCATCGACGGTGCCGACGTGTTCATCGGCCTGTCTGGCCCCGGGTTGCTGTCTGCCGAGCAGGTGAAGAAGATGGCGGCGGATCCGGTCATTTTTGCTTGCACCAACCCGGACCCGGAGATTCATCCGGAGGTGGCTCGGGCAGCGCGCCCGGACGTCATTATGGCCACCGGCCGCTCGGATTTCCCGAATCAGGTCAACAACGTGCTGGGCTTCCCGTTCATCTTTCGTGGTGCCCTGGACGTACGCGCCACGCGTATCAATGAAGCGATGAAGCTGGCCGCCGTGCATGCGCTGAAAGATCTGGCCCGCGAGCCAGTGCCCCAGGAAGTGCTGAACGCCTACGAGCGTACCGAGATGAGCTTTGGTCGTGAGTACATCATCCCCACGCCGGTCGATATTCGCCTGCTGGAGCGCGTCTCCTCGGCGGTGGCCCAGGCGGCGGTGGACTCCGGGGTTGCCCGCAAGCCCTACCCGGCGCACTATCCGCTCAAGACCATCAGCGATGTCTACGGCAGTTAAGTGCCGCTCGACACGAGATTGGCTGTTCGAGACGCCATGACGACAACGCCCGCGGAAGCGGGCGTTGTCGTGTGTGGTGTTCGTGTGGGGCCGGGCGTCAGGTGAGCGGGTAGCGCACCAGCCCCTCTTGTGCCGTCGAGGCAATCAGCTGCCCATCGCGGCGATAGATATGGCCTCGCGCCAGCCCTCTGGCACTGCCGCTCCAGGGAGAGTCGATGGCGTACAGCAGCCACTCGTCCAGCCGCGTATCTTCGTGCAGCCACAGCGCGTGGTCGAGGCTGGCGATGCGCAGCTTAGGGTCCGTGTACTTGATGCCGTGAGGGATCAGCCCGGTGGTCAGCAGGTTGAAGTCCGACGCGTAGGAGAGCAGGTGGCGATGCAGCGCGGGGTCGTCGGGCAGCGGGCCGCCAGCGAACCGGAACCATAGGCACTGCCCGGCAGGCGAGGCGCTGTCCGGATTGTTCTTCAGGTGCAGGAACTCGATGGGGTGGCCTGGGAAACGAGCATGTTTGGCGTCACCGCTCTCCAGCAGCGCTTCGGGTGTGGGCACGTCAGGCATGGCGCGCTGATGGCTGATGCTCTCTTCCGGGCTTTGAAACGAGGCGCTGCAGAAGAAGATGGGCCGCCCCTTTTGAATGGCGGTGACTCGGCGGGTGGTGAAGCTGCCGCCGTCGCGAATGGTATCGACCTGGTAAACCACCGGGCGATGGGGGTCACCGGGGCGCAGAAAGTAGCCGTGCTGGGAGTGAGGGCGACGCTCCTCGGGGACGGTGCGGGCGGCGGCGGCCAGCGCCTGGCCAAGTACCTGCCCACCGTACAGCTGGGGAAACCCAAGGTCCTGGCTTTGGCCGCGAAACAGCGTCTCTTCCAGGGGTTCCAGCTCCAGCAAGCTAACCAGTGACTTCAGCGCATCGTTCATTCTCGGTATCCTTGGTGCTGTCTGCTTGATCACTGAGGAGGCCGCCCTCAGCGTTTGGCGATCACGCCATTGAAACGATCGTTTCGCTACCTTAACGGAGTTTGTCTTGATACGCAGCGATGAATTTTACATGCACCGCGCGCTGGACCAGGCGCACCTGGCGATGGCCGCCGGAGAGGTGCCGGTGGGGGCCGTGGTGGTGGACGCCGGGGGGGAGATCGTCGGGGTGGGCCACAATGCGCCGCTGTCCAGCTGCGACCCCAGTGGTCATGCGGAAGTGCGTGCGCTGCGCGATGCCGGGCAGCGGCTGGGCAACTACCGTCTGGAGGGCTGTACGCTCTACGTGACCCTGGAGCCTTGCATGATGTGCACCGGCACCATGGTGCATGCCCGCATTCAGCGGCTGGTGTACGCTGCCGCCGAGCCACGGGCAGGAATGGTGGAATCAAAGGCCAATCTGCTCGCCCAGCCCTGGTTCAATCACCATATCGACGTCACCGGCGGGGTGCTGGCGGCGCAAGCCAGCAAGCTGCTCAAGCAGTTCTTTGCCGACAAGCGCTAGCGCCGTCCCGGTATCACGGGGTGAGCGGTGGCACGATCTCGAACAGCAGCAGCGGCTCTTCACTGGCCGGTGTCTGCTCCAGTTGGAAAAACTGCTGTCGACTGCGCTCCACGTATTCGATCATTTCGTAGTAACGGCGAATGTTGCGCACGTAGATCACCGGCTCCCCGCCACGGGCGTACCCGTGGCGCGTTTGGCTGTGCCACTCGCGTTGCTGCAGCAGCGGCAGCGCGGCACGCACGTCCTGCCACAGGTTGGGGTCGCCGCCGCGTCGCTCGGCAATGTTGCGGGCATCATACAGGTGGCCAAGCCCCACATTGTAAGCCGCCATGGCCATATAGAGGCGATCTTCGCCGGTGATGCTGTCCGGTAAGCGGTCCTTGATGCTGCGCAGATAGCGGGCACCGCCGTCGATGCTCTGGGCGGCATCGGTGCGGTCCGTGACGCCCATCTCACTGGCCGTGGGGTTGGTCAGCATCATCAGGCCACGCACCCCCGTGGGGGAGACGGCGTTAGGGTCCCAGTGGGACTCCTGGTAGCCCACGGCGGCCAGCAGTTTCCAGTCGAACCCCGTGTCTCGGGCGGCCTGCTTGAAGAGCTCGGTGTAGCGGGGCAGGCGCTCATCCAGATGGTCCAGAAACGTGCGCGTGCCCACGTACTCCAGGTAATCGTCATGGCCAAAATAGCGGCTGATCAGGCGGTCCAGGGTGCCGTTTTCATGCAGCTCCTGCAGGAACTGGTTGGCCGCCTCGAGTAGCCCCAGCCCGCGCCCGCTGGGCAGCGCCCAGACCAGCGAGAGGGGCTCGCCCAGATAAAAGCCGCGCTCGACATTGGGAAAGAACAGCCGGTTCAAACGAAATTGGTGATCGAAGATGATGGCCGCATCCAGGGTACCGTTTTCTACCCTGGCCATCAATTCGGCCACTTCCAGTTCGTTGGACTCTTTCCAGCTCAGGTTGGGATAGTCGCTTTGCAGGGCTTTCAGAGCACCGCTGGTGCCCGCTTCGCTCTGGGTGCCAATGGACAGGCCGACGAGATCTTCGGGTGCGTTGATGCCATAGAGGCCGCGCCGGTAGACCACCAGTGGCTGCATCTCGATGATCGGACGGGTGTAGTGAATGCCGGGGGTATCGGCCATCAGCGGCAGCGACGCCGCCCCCAGGTCGCCCTGTTCGCGAACGGCAGGCAAGACACCATCCGGGTGGTGGCTGGCGTTCAGGTTGAGGCTGACCCCCAAGGCGTCTGCAAAACGGTGCATCAGTTCATATTCGAACCCGGTTGGCCCCTGGCGGCCTTCGTAGTAGGTGGTGGGGGTATTGCGGGTATGTACGGTGATGAAGTCTTTGGCCAGCACGCGGGCGAGGTGTTCGCCGTCGGGAAAGGTCGATGGGCGCGGTGTCAAAACCAGCAACAAAGTCGCGATCATCGCGAAATATGCCCGATAAAAGGCGCTAAAATGTCGGCAAATCAATGTCGGCATGGTGTCTTGTCGGCGTGGGACGAGCTGCCACGATACCCAGCCTTTATCGCCGTGTCACCTTGTTGATTTCGTGTGGCCGCCGCTTTCCAGTATCATAGTGCGCAGTCCGTGTGTCGGTCGCTTAGCGGCCCGGTGATTTCCTGCTCGACTCTTCCTGCTTTAGAGGCTCCCAGATATGCTCGAACTTCGAGGCGCGCCCGCCCTTTCTGCCTTCCGTCATGAACGGCTGCTAACGGTGTTGCGTGAATGTGTTCCAGAGGTGGAAGCGCTATCCGCCCACTACGTCCACTTCATTGACCACCACGAAGAGCTCGATACCGCCTCCCCGGAACGGCTGGCCAGGCTGCTCGATTACGGCAGCCAAGCCGCCCAGGAACCCCTCGAACAAGCCCAGCGTTTTCTGGTGGTGCCGCGCCTGGGCACCCAGTCGCCCTGGTCTTCCAAAGCCACGGACATCGCCCATAACTGCGGGCTGAGCCAGATCCATCGCATCGAGCGCGGCGTCGACTACCGCGTCGCATTGCGTGGCACGGCCACGGCAGAGCAGTGGGACGCCATCGGCGCACTGCTCCACGACCGCATGACCGAAAACGTGCTGGCCGACACGGCGGCGGCCAGCCAGCTGTTTGCCCACCACTCACCGGCACCGCTGGGCAGCGTGGATATTCTGGAGGGCGGGCGTGCCGCGCTGGAAGTCGCCAACCGGGAGCTGGGTCTGGCGCTGGCAGACGACGAGATCGACTATCTGGTGGCGGCCTTCGTCGAGCTGGGGCGCAACCCCAGCGACGTGGAGCTGATGATGTTTGCCCAGGCGAACTCGGAGCACTGCCGCCACAAGATCTTCAACGCGGACTGGATCATCGACGGCGAGGCCCAGAGCCATTCGCTGTTCAAGATGATCAAGAACACCTTTGCCACCTCACCGGACAACGTGCTGTCGGCCTACAGTGACAACGCGGCGGTGATCAAGGGCAGTCACGGCGGTCGTTTCTTCCCCACGCCGCTGACCGGCGCAGAGGGTGAGCGCGCTCACTACGACGCTCATCAGGAGCCGATCCATATCCTGATGAAGGTGGAAACCCACAACCACCCCACGGCGATTGCGCCTTTCCCGGGGGCGGCGACCGGCTCCGGCGGCGAGATCCGCGACGAAGGCGCCACCGGTATCGGCGGCAAACCGAAGGCGGGCCTGGCGGGTTTCACCGTCTCCAACCTGCGTATCCCCGAGTTCGTGCAGCCCTGGGAGGCCTTCGATTACGGCAAACCCGAGCGCATGCAGTCGGCGCTCAACATCATGCTGGAAGGCCCGATTGGTGGCGCGGCCTTCAATAACGAGTTCGGCCGCCCCAACCTGACCGGCTACTTCCGCACCTACGAGCAGGATGCCCTCAGTGCCAATGGCATCGAACGTCGCGGTTACCACAAGCCGATCATGATTGCCGGTGGATACGGCAACATACGTGCCCAGCACGTCCAGAAGGGCGAGATTCCGGTGGGCGGCAAGCTGATCGTGATGGGCGGTCCGGCGATGCTGATCGGTCTGGGCGGCGGTGCGGCGTCCAGCATGGCGTCGGGGGAATCGAGCGCCGATCTGGATTTCGCCTCGGTGCAGCGGGAAAACCCGGAAATCGAGCGCCGTGCCCAGGAAGTGATCGACCGCTGCTGGGCAATGGGTGAGAAAAACCCCATTCGCTTCATCCACGACGTGGGTGCCGGTGGTCTCTCCAATGCGTTGCCGGAGCTGGTCAAGGACGGCAACCGTGGCGGCCTGTTCGACCTGCGCGCGGTGCCCAACGCCGAGCCGGGCATGAGCCCGCTGGAAATCTGGTGCAACGAAGCCCAGGAGCGTTACGTGCTGGCCGTGGCCCCGGAAGACCTCGACACCTTCGATGCGCTGTGCAAACGCGAGCGCTGCCCCTATGCGGTGGTGGGCGAAGCTCAGGCAGAGCACCATCTGGAAGTGCGCGATGGCCACTTCGAAACCAAACCCGTCGATTTGCCCATGAGCGTGCTGTTCGGCAAGCCGCCGAAGATGACCCGCTCGTTCGAGCGCCAGATGCCCGAGCTTTCCGGCGTGATGCTCGACAACCTGGACCTGCGCGAAGCCATGGACCGAGTGCTGCGTCTGCCCACGGTGGCCTCGAAAAGCTTTTTGATTACCATCGGCGACCGTTCGATCACAGGCCAGGTGGCTCGTGACCAGATGGTCGGCCCCTGGCAGGTGCCGGTCGCCGACGTGGCAGTGACCACCGCCAGCTTCGATACCCATGCCGGTGAAGCCATGGCCATGGGCGAGCGCCCGCCGGTGGCGCTGATCGACCCGGCTGCCAGCGCCCGTTTGGCGGTGGCAGAGGCGATTACCAATCTGGCCGCCGCGCCGATCGCCAAGCTCTCGGACATCAAGCTCTCCGCCAACTGGATGAGTGCTGCCGACCACCCTGGCGAAAACCAGGCGCTGTACGACGCCGTGCACGCGGTCGGTATGGAGCTGTGTCCGGCGCTGGGGATTGCCGTGCCGGTGGGCAAGGACTCCATGTCGATGCGTACCGCCTGGCAGGAGGGCGACGATGCCGAAGAGAAGAGCATCACCTCGCCGCTGTCGCTGGTGGTCACTGGCTTTGCACCGGTCACCGATGCGCTGGCCACGCTGACCCCACAGATCAACCTGGAGCAGGCTGAGTCGGACCTGATCCTGATCGACCTGGGCAACGGCCAGAATCGTCTGGGCGGCTCGGCGCTGGCCCAGGTGTATGGCCAGGTGGGCGACGAGTGCCCCGACGTGGACGACCCGGAGGACCTGAAAGCGTTCTTCGAGGTCATTCAGGGCCTGAACCGGGATGGCAAGCTGCTGGCCTACCACGACCGCAGCGACGGCGGCCTGCTGGTGACGCTGCTGGAGATGGCCTTTGCGGGTCATGCCGGTCTCGAAATCAAGCTCGACTGGCTGATCGACGAGCCGGTGGAAGCCTTCAATGCGCTGTTTGCAGAAGAGCTGGGGGCGGTGATCCAGGTCAATCGCCAGCACACCGAAGAAGTGCTGACCCAGTTCGCCATGGCCGGTATCGAAACCTGCGGGGTGATTGCCCGCCCGCGCTACGACGATCAGGTTCGCGTGACGCTGTTCGAAGAGCCGCTGCTGGAAACCACCCGTCAGCTGACCCAGCGCACCTGGGCCGAGACCAGCTACCGGTTGCAGGCGCTGCGCGATAACCCCGAATGCGCCAAGAACGAATTCGACAACCTGCTCGATGTGCGTGACCCCGGTCTCAGCGCGGCGCCGACCTTCGATGTCAATGACGACATCAGCGCGCCTTACGTCAACACTGCCAGGCCAGCGGTGGCCGTCCTGCGGGAGCAGGGGGTCAATGGTCAGGTGGAAATGGCCTGGGCCTTCCACAAGGCCGGGTTCGATGCGGTGGATGTGCACATGAGCGACATCCTGGAAGGTCGTGTCTCGCTGGATACCTTCCAGGGCCTGGTGGCCTGTGGGGGCTTCTCCTATGGCGACGTGCTGGGGGCAGGCGGCGGCTGGGCCAAGTCGGTGCTGTTCAACGAACGCGCCCGCGAGCAGTTTGCGGCGTTCTTCACCCGGGACGACAGCTTCTCGCTGGGGGTGTGCAATGGCTGCCAGATGCTGTCGCAGCTCAAGACGCTGATCCCGGGCGCCGAAAACTGGCCCAGCTTCGTGCGCAACGAATCCGAACAGTTCGAAGCCCGCGTGGCCATGGTGCGGGTAGAGAAAAGCCCCTCGATTCTGCTGGCCGGCATGGAAGGCTCGACGCTACCCATCGCCGTGGCCCACGGCGAAGGGCGTGCCGAGTTCCGCGATACGGCGCACCTGCGCAGTATGCAGTCGAGCAGCCAAATTGCCCTGCGCTACATCGACAACTACGGTCAGGTCACCACTCGCTATCCGGCCAACCCCAATGGTTCCCCGTCGGGGATCACGGGGCTGACCACGCCAGATGGCCGTGTGACCATCATGATGCCTCACCCGGAGCGGGTGACGCGGGCAGTGACCAACTCCTGGCATCCGGCAGAGTGGACCGAGGATGGCGCCTGGCTGCGGCTGTTCCGCAATGCGCGGGTATGGCTGGGTTGATGGGCAGGCGCAGCATGAGGCTGGTGTGCCATGACATACCCTGAAAAGGCGGCCTCCGGGCCGCCTTTCTCGCCTGATGCGCCGCCGCAGCTGCGCGCCTACCAGCAGGAAGCGGTCAAGCGGGTGGTTCACCACTTTCGCGCCACCAGCGACCCGGCGGTGGTCGTGCTGCCCACGGGCAGCGGCAAGTCGCTGGTGATTGCCGAGCTGGCGAGGCTGGCCCGTGGGCGGGTGCTGGTACTGGCCCACGTTCGCGAGCTGGTGGAGCAGAACCACGCCAAGTACCAGGCCTATGGCCTGGTCGCGGATATCTTCAGCGCCGGGTTGAAGCGCAAGGAGGCCAGTCGGCAGGTGGTGTTTGGCTCGGTGCAGTCGGTGGTGCGCAACCTGGCGCAGTTCAACGACGCCAGCTTCACGCTGCTGGTAATCGACGAGTGCCATCGGGTGTCATTGGAGGAGGATTCCAGCTACCGCCAGGTGATCGACCATCTGCAGCGGCAAAATCCGCAGCTGAAGATTCTCGGCCTCACCGCCACGCCCTTTCGGCTGGGCCAGGGGTTTATCTATCACCGCCACTACCACGGCATGGTGCGCGGGGGAGAAGAGAGTTTCTTCACCGATTGCGTGTTCGAGCAGCCGCTGCGCCTGATGGTCAAGCAGGGCTTTCTGGCTGCCCCTCGGCGGCTGGACATGGCCATTGAGGGGTACGACTTCTCGGCGCTTGCTCCCTCTTCCAGCGGGCTGTTTCGGGAAGAAGAGCTTAATCGGGTGGTGGCCGGAAGCCGCGCCACGCCGGGCATCATTGCCCAAGTGGTCGAGCAGGCGGCCGACTGCCAGGGGGTGATGATTTTTGCCGCGACGGTCGCTCACGCCGAAGAGATCATGGGGTATCTGCCTGCCGAACAATCCGCGCTGATCACCGGCGCGACGCTCTCCGCCGAGCGCACCGCGCTGATCGATGCGTTCAAGGCGCGCAAGCTCAAGTATCTGGTCAACGTGGCGGTATTGACCACCGGGTTCGATGCTCCCCATGTGGATCTGATTGCGATTCTGCGCCCCACCGAATCGGTGAGCCTCTATCAGCAAATCGTGGGACGCGGGCTGCGCCTCTCGCCAGGCAAGGAGGCGTGCCTGATCCTGGATTATGCGGGCAACCCTTGGGACCTCTATGCCCCTGAGGTAGGCGAGCCGCGTCCCGACAGCGATAGCGAGCCGGTGCAGGTCGAGTGCCCCGAGTGTGGGCATGCCAACCTGTTCTGGGGCAAGCGCGACGGCGAGCTGGTGATCGAGCATTTTGGCCGCCGCTGCCAGGGGCTGGTGGAGGACGACGCCGGACGCCGTAGCCAGTGCACCTTTCGCTTTCGCTTCAAGGTCTGCGATGCGTGCGGGGCAGAGAACGATATCGCTGCCCGCCGCTGCCATGGCTGCGAGAAGCTGCTGGTGGATGCCGATGACAAGCTCAAGGAAGCGCTGCGGCTCAAGGACGCCAAAGTGCTGCGGGTGAGCGGCATGCAGCTGGAGGCGACCACCAACGGGCGCGGCCTGCCGCGCCTCAAAGTGACCTACCATGACGAAGACGGTGCCAGCCTGAGCGAATGGTTTGCCCTGGAAACCGCCGCCCAGCGCCGTGCCTTTTATGCGGTCTTCTTGCGCGCCCACCTGCGCGCGCCGGGCGTGCCGTGGCAGCCAGCAACGCCAGACGACGTGGTGGCTGCCCAGTCTCGCCTGCGCCATCCCGACTTTGTGGTGGGCAGAAAGGTAGGCCGCCACTTTCAAATCCGCGACAAGCTGTTCGACTATCAGGGCCGCTATCGTAAAGCCGCCGAGGCGGCCGAGATGCCGCGTTGATGGAGCGCTGTTACACTGCCGTTTTCAACTGACAAGGACTCGACCCGCGTGAGCGAGACGCCCAGCGCCGTGCCGGATCAAGACGCGATGCCCTCTACGGTGGAGCCCACCGTGGAGGCCCTTGGGCGCCTGTTCGATGAGCCCATTACGCAGCTGCCGGAAGATCTCTATATTCCCCCCGAGGCGCTACGGGTCTTCCTGGAAGCGTTCGAGGGGCCGCTGGATCTGCTGCTGTATCTGATTCGTCGGCAGAATCTCGACATTCTGAGTATCAACGTGGCGGTGATCACCCATCAGTACATCGAGTACGTGGAGATGATGAAGGCCATGGAGATCGAGCTGGCCGGCGAGTACCTGTTGATGGCGGCCATGCTGGCCGAGATAAAATCACGCACGCTGCTGCCGCGCCCCCCCAAGGCGGAAGGCGAGGAAGAAGAGGACCCCCGGGCGGAGCTGATACGCCGCCTGCAGGAGTACGAGCGTCTCAAGGAGGCCGCTGAAGCGCTGGATGCCCTGCCCAGGGTGGGCCGGGACTGGTTTAGCGTGCAGGCGGGCCTGCCACCGCTGGAAACCCGCGTGATTCATCCCGATGTCGAGCTGGACGAGCTGCTGGGCGCGCTGTCGGACATTCTCAAGCGGGCCGAGCTGGCTCAGGCCCACCAGATCAGTCGAGAGGTGCTCTCGACCCGGGAGCGCATGCTGAAGATCATGGAGCGCTTGCACGAAGATGGCACCCATGGGCGCTATACCCCCTTTGAAGCGCTGTTCTCCCTGGAGGAGGGGCGGGCAGGGGTCGTCGTGACGTTCATGGCCATTCTGGAGCTGGCCAAGGAGTCGATGATCGAAATCGTCCAGAACGCGCCGCTGTCGCCGATCCATGTGCGTGCTCGGCAGGCGGCGCTGGCCGATGAGGACGAGGACCCCTTTGCGCGGGAAAGTGATGACCCTGCGGACGAAGAGTCTGCCTTCGAACCTGACGAGGAGTCACGGTGAGAGACACCACGTTGGACGATATTGTCGAAGCCGCGCTGCTGGCGGCCGGAGAACCGCTGCCCGTGGAGCGGCTGGAGACGCTGTTTCTGGAGGATGAGTGCCCGTCTCGCAAGGCGCTGCGCGACGCCCTCGCGCGGTTGGCCCGGCGCCACGAGGACGGGGCGCTGGAACTGGTCGAAACGGCTTCGGGCTTTCAGCTGCGCATTCGCCCGCGGCTGTCGCACTGGGTATCGCGGCTGTGGGATGAGCGCCCCCAGCGCTACTCCCGTGCCCTGCTGGAAACCCTGGCGCTGATTGCCTATCGCCAGCCGGTGACCCGGGGCGATATCGAGGAAGTGCGGGGCGTCAGCGTCAGCAGCTCGATCATTCGCACGCTGATGGAGCGGGGCTGGGTACGCATCGTCGGGCACCGCGACGTGCCGGGGCGTCCCGCCGTGTATGCCACGACGCGCAGCTTTCTGGATGACTTCGGGCTCAAGACGCTGGATGCCTTGCCGCCCATGCACACGCTGGTGGCCGCCGACGAAGCAGCATTGGCTGAGGAACCGCCCGCTGCGACGCATGTCGCACTGGACGAAGCCGTCGAAACCGTGCAGGATGCGCCACCCCAGCAAGATCAGAACACGTCGGCAGCGAGTGCCGACCCCCACGCCGAGACGGCGTTAACCCAGCCGCTGAGCTTTGCCGATCTGGAGGCACGGCTTGCGGCACGTGCCCAGCGTCGAGATGAGGACGCGGGCACGCAGACCAACGATGTGAGGTCAGACGACCATGAGTCAGAGTAACAACACCACGCCGCCCACCAGCGAAAAACTGCAGAAAGTGCTGGCCCGTGCGGGCCTTGGCTCCCGCCGTGAAATGGAAACCGCGATTGCCGATGGCCGGGTGAAGGTGAACAGCCAGGTGGCCAAGCTGGGTGACCGCGTGGAAGCCCGCGACAAGGTCAGCTTCGATGACCGCCCGGTCACGCTGCGCCCGGAAGAAGAAGTGCCGCGCCGGGTCATCATGTACAACAAGCCGGAAGGCGAGCTGTGTACCCGCAAGGACCCGGAAGGCCGTCGCACGGTCTTCGAGCGTCTGCCGCGCCTGAAAGGCGAGCGCTGGATTGCCATCGGGCGGCTGGATATCAATACCAGCGGCCTGCTGCTGTTCACCACCGACGGTGAACTGGCCAACCGCTTGATGCACCCCTCCACCCAGGTGGAGCGTGAGTACGCGGTGCGGGTCATGGGCGACGTCAAGCGAGAGCATATCGTCGCCATGGTGGATGGCGTCATGCTGGAAGACGGCCCCGCCCGTTTCACCGACGTGCAGGAGTTTGGTGGCGAAGGCATCAACACCTGGTTCCACGTGGTAATTCTGGAAGGCCGCAACCGCGAAGTACGCCGCTTGTGGGAGTCCCAGGGGCTCACCGTCAGCCGCCTGAAGCGCGTGCGCTACGGTAATATCTTCCTCGACAAGCGTGCCAAGGCAGGCGAGTGGGTCGAGCTTTCCCAGGACGAAGTCGACGATCTGGCGACCCTGGCCCACCTGGAGACCCGCAAGGTGCCCGAGCTGACGCCGGACGAGAAAAACCGCTGGAGTCGCGACAAGCACAAGCGTCGCCCGGTTCAGGCCATGCGCAAGCCCAAGCGTCGTTAAGCGATGCTCGCCGCGCGGTGGGGGCACGCCGAGCACCGCGCGGTTTTTTTAGACGAAAGACAAAAAAGGCTTGCTATTGTCGGGTGTGATCCGTACTATATGCATCCGTTCGGACGGGTCGTTAGCTCAGTTGGTAGAGCAGTTGACTTTTAATCAATTGGTCGTAGGTTCGAATCCTACACGACCCACCAAATTCAACGCCCCTGGTAGCTTGCTGCCAGGGGCGTTCTGCTATGCGCGTTCTGCCCTAGCGATGGGCAGGGTGCATCGGCAAATCATGCCGCACTGCAGCGTGCGGTTCTGCTTGCAGCAGGCAATACTTGTCCACCACAATGGACCCGTAACGATGTGTGGATTTGGCTGTCGATCATGCTCGGCAGCGCTGGCCCGCAGTAGCAGGCCAGATCGGCAACTGGCGAGTGCGACAGACGCAGCGGCCAGTTGCCCCGAGGGCGGCGCATGCGGAGCGCATACGTCGCAACTGGTGTTTAACGGGGGGATTCCCTGTTCGTCACAGTGGTAGACACGATGACTATTCTGACTTCTCAAGTGGCGCTGGAGGCACCGCTTCCCAGCCCATACTGCCCAACGCGCATCCCGGCGGAAGACGAAGCCCGCGTGGCTGAGATCAAACAGCTGCTCAAGGCCCACAACGCCGTTCTGGTGGCGCACTACTATACCGATGATGCCATTCAACAGCTGGCCGAAGAGACCGGTGGCTGCGTGGCAGACTCCCTCGAAATGGCCCGGTTTGGCGCTCGCCACGACGCCACTACTCTGGTGGTGGCCGGGGTACGCTTCATGGGCGAGACGGCCAAGATCCTCTCCCCGGAAAAGCGGGTGCTGATGCCCACCCTGGAGGCCACCTGCTCACTGGATATCGGCTGCCCCATCGACGAATTCAGCGCGTTCTGTGACGCCCACCCGGATCGCACGGTGGTGGTCTACGCCAACACTTCGGCGGCCGTCAAGGCGCGTGCCGACTGGGTCGTGACCTCCTCGATCGCCGTCGAGGTGATCGAACACCTGCAGGCCAAGGGGGAAAAAATCCTCTGGGCACCCGACAAGCATCTGGGGGGCTACATCCAGAAGAAAACCGGCGCCGACATGCTGATGTGGGATGGCGCCTGCATCGTCCATGAGGAGTTCAAGGCCAGGGGGATCGAGGACCTGAAACGCCTGTACCCCGAAGCGGCCGTACTGGTGCATCCGGAGTCGCCGGAGGCGGTCGTCAAGCTCGCCGATGTGGCTGGTTCGACCTCGCAATTGATCAAGGCGGCGCAAACGCTGCCCAACGACAAGCTGATCGTGGCCACCGACCGCGGCATCTTCTTCAAGATGCAGCAGGCTGTGCCGGGCAAGACGCTGTTCGAAGCGCCGACCGCAGGCAATGGAGCCACCTGCCGTAGCTGTGCCCACTGTCCGTGGATGGCGATGAACGCGCTGGATAACCTGGCGGGCGCGCTGCGCGAAGGCAGCGGCGAAATTTTCGTCGATGCGGCCTTGCGTCAGCAGGCGCTCAAGCCGCTGGAGCGGATGCTTAACTTCAACGCATAGGCTGTGCCTGGCGTGAATGGACAAGGCCCGGCGCCCTTTGGCGCCGGGCCTTGTCGTATTTGGCTGGGCGGTGGCTGGGCAGCGTGGCTAAAACTTTTCCAGCGCCTCTCGGTATTCGATGAACGCTTCGCGGCGCTGCTCGATGCGCGCCAGTGCCTGCTGGTCGTTCTCCTGCTGGGCAGCGTCTCGGGCGATGCCCAGCTGGCGAATGCCGCTATCCATTCGGCCGGTGAGCTGCAAATGTTCGGCTCGGGCCAGGTGCCCCCAGGCATTGTGGCCACTGCGGCCAGCCGCTTCCGCCAGCAGGTTGAACCCCTGAGGGTTGTCCGGGTGGCGCGCCGTGACTTCTCGCAGCAGCGTGTAGGCTGCCTGAGGGTCGCGCTGCAGCTGCGCTTCTGCCAGGGTGAGCTGAGCGGGCAGGTAGTTGGGCATCAGGCGCAGCAGCCGCTGGCTGCGCTGGATGGCATCGTCATAGCGCTGGGCCTGCAGGGCCACCTGGGCGGCCGAGGCGGGCAGCATGGCGTAGTCTGGCAGCTCGCTGGCCAGCCGATCCAGAGTCTGGAGCGCCTGATCGGTCTGGCCATTCTGAGCATCGATCAGGGCTGAAACATAGCGCAGGGCGGGCTCCTCGGCGCTCTCCTGTTCGAGACGGGCCGCCGCTTGTTGAGGGCTGTTACGATGGATGCTGAGCAGTGCTCGGGCGCGCATCATGTCGTACAAGGTATCGCTGGTGTATCGATTGGCGACGCTGAGCTGTGCCGCCCGGGCCTGGGCATCGCTCAAGCGGCTGTCGGAGACCGGGTGGGTCAGCAGAAATTCCGGGGGCGTGCCGCCCTGCAGGCGCGCCATGCGCTGCATGGCGCCGAACATGCGCACCATGGCTTCGGGGTCGTAACCAGCGGCGGCCATGGCTTGCAGGCCCACGCGGTCGGCTTCCTGCTCGAAGCGCCGCGAGTAGCTGAGCTGGTCCTGAATCAGCGCCGCCTGGGAGCCCATGGCGGTGGCGATACCGGCATCGCCACCGCCGCTAGCGGCAATCAGCATGCCTGCCAGCATGGCGGCCATGGCGGGCAGTTGCGTCTGCTCCGCCCGAGCGCTGCCGCGCGCAAAGTGGCGCTGGGAGAGGTGCCCCAGCTCGTGGGCAATGACCGAAATGAACGCGCCTTCATCCTCGGCAAAGGCAAACAGCCCCGAGTTGATGCCCACCACGCCACCGGGCACGGCAAAAGCGTTGAGCGAGCGGTTATCGACCATTACCGTGGTCGTCTGCAGATTGCCCAGCTGGCTATGGGGCGCCAGCCTGGCCACCAGGCTCTCCAGGTAGTCGTTGACGATGGGGTCCTGCCACTGAGGGGCATGGGCCCTGAACTGGCGCAGCCAGGCACGGCCCAGGCGATACTCCTCGTTGCTCACCGAAGTGGAGGCGCCCCCCAGGGTGGGCAGCTGATAGCTGTCACTGCTCTGAGCAGGCGCGCTGAGGCCCACAGTGCCCAACAGCAGGGCCAGTGCGCAGGCCAGGCGTGGCGTAACAGTCTTAAGGTGCGCCATGGCATCCCTCGTGATGGTTCTCGATTCGCACGATCATTGCGGTGATGGATGTTGCAAACACAGGCTGTGACATTGATTCAGGCAAGGAAGTGCCGTTAAATCGAGACAGGCTGGTCATCGTCCGAACAGTGTATGCAACAATACCGTGGTTATGTAGCGGTGAACGGTGGTCGTTATGAATCGCTGTATGGATAGCTGTGTCATGTGTCGTTTCGTTATAGGTAAAAGCGCTTTCACAAGGGAGAGGGTATGTCTGAGCAAATAGCATCCGCGCTGGCCGAGGGGGTAGAGCCCGATGCGGTACTGGACGCTACCGGGCTGCACTGCCCGTTGCCGCTGTTGAAGGCCAAGCAGGCGCTAACCGGGTTATCGGCAGGCCAGTTGCTGGAGATACGTGCCACCGATGCGGGCTCCTGGCGCGATGTCGCTTCCTTCGCCGAGCTGAGTGATCATCGGCTGGAAGCCAGAGTTCAGCAGGGCGAGATCTACGTGTTCTGGCTGCGTAAAGCCGGGGCGGCTCGCTCATGACCATGCGCGCCATTCTCAGAAGCTGGATCGAACGCTATTTCTCCGATGAAGAGGCACTGGTCCTGCTGGTGGTGCTGATCGCGGGGCTGGCAGCCATCGTGCTGTTTGGCCGCATGCTGGCGCCTTTCTTCACCTCATTGGTGCTGGCGTTTTTGCTGCAGGGGCTGGTCAGTGGGCTGACCCGGCGAGGCGTGCCCCACCTGTTGGCGGTCATCATCGTGTTCGTGGCCTTTGTCAGCGTGCTGCTGTCCATGGCGTTCATTCTGATGCCGTTGATATGGAACCAGCTGGTGGGGCTGGTGCAGGAGACGCCACGCATGTTTGCCACGGCGCAGATATGGCTGGACGAGCTGCAGGCGCGCTTCCCCAACCTGATCACGCCTGATCAGATGCAGAGCTGGATCGGGGTGGCCGGACGCGAGATCAGCCAGGTAGGGCAGCGCGCCTTGACGCTGTCGCTGTCGTCGCTGGGTAACGTGATGTCGTTGATCATCTACCTGGTGCTGGTGCCCATTCTGGTGTTTTTCATGCTCAAGGATCGCGAGGCGCTGGTAGGGTTTGCGCTCTCGCTGCTGCCGCAAAAGCGCTCGCTGTTGACGCGTATCTGGCAGGAAATGGATCGCCAGATCGCCAACTACATCCGTGGCAAGGCCATCGAGATCGTGATTGTCGGTACGGTCTCGTATCTAACCTTTGCCCTGTTTGGGCTGCCCTATACGGCGCTATTGGCCGTGCTGGTGGGCTTCTCCGTGTTGGTGCCTTACATCGGTGCTGCGGTGGCCACCATTCCCGTGGCGGCGGTGGCGGTCTTTCACTTTGGCGTCAGCGAGCAGTTTGCCTATGTGCTGCTGGCCTACGGCATCATTCAGGCCCTGGACGGTAACGTGCTGGCGCCGGTGCTGTTTTCCGAGACCAACAACATTCATCCGGTGTCGGTCATTCTAGCGGTGCTGTTTTTCGGCGGTATCTGGGGGTTCTGGGGGGTATTCTTTGCCATTCCCTTGGCCACCCTGTTGAAAGCCCTGGTGACCGCATGGCCCAGAGGGTTGGAAGGGCACCAGGAGTTGCGTGACCAGATAGAGCTGAAGGCCGACTAGCCCCAACAGGCTGACGGCGTCGAGGGGCTCGATGCCGTCAGCCCGAGTTGTCAGAACGCGTTATTCGCCATTCAGTGCCTGAGCGGCTGCCAATACCTCCTCCGCGTGACCGGGGACCTTGACGCCACGCCACGCTTTGGCGAGCTTGCCATCCCGGTCGATCAAAAACGTGCTGCGCTCGACCCCCAGGTGCTCCTTGCCGTACATCTTCTTCAGTTTGATGACGTCAAACAGCTGACAGACCGCTTCGTCCTTGTCCGAGATCAGCGCAAAATTGAAGTCCTGCTTGGCCTTGAAGTTCTCCTGGGCGCGCAGGCCGTCTCGAGAAATGCCGATGACCACGGTGTTGGCGGCATCGAAGGCCGCCTTGCGGTCACGGAAGTCGCCGCCTTCGGTGGTACAGCCCGGGGTGCTGGCCTTGGGGTAGAAGAAAATCACCACCTGCTGGCCGCGTAGTTCGGACAGCGTGATGGTGGTGTCGCCAGTGGCGCTGGCCGAAAAGTCGGGAACGGGTTGACCGAGTTCGAGTGACATACAAGCTCCTCACAGATAGGGGTTCGCCAAGATTACACGCATGCGCCGCCGTGCTGTCAAAGCGAATCGTTCTGGTTTGGCCCGGCTCAGTGGTAAACTCTGCGTGCTTTACGCTGTACAGGCTCGAATCGCCTGAGTACCATTTGCTGTTTACAGGCGGGGTCATCGTGTTCCTTCGAGGTATCCGCGCCGCGTCTTTTACTCGATCATGGGCCATGCCACCCCGCCTGGCCGGGCGAGTTCCACTTTTTTGCAGGTGAGGAAAATACGGATGATCACAGGCAGCATTGTCGCCCTCGCGACGCCGATGAAGGTCAATGGCGACATCGACTGGGAGGCGCTTCGTCGCCTGGTGAACTTCCATCTCGAGAACGGTACCGATGCCATCGTGGCCGCAGGCACTACCGGTGAGCCCACCACCATGTCGTTTGCCGAGCACTTCGATGTGATCCGCAGCGTCGTGGAAGAGGTCAATGGGCGTATCCCGGTCATTGCCGGTACCGGCGCGAACGCTACCTCGGAAGCGGTCGAGCTGGCGCGCTATGCCAGCGAAGTAGGCGCCGATTACTGTCTCTCCGTGTGCCCTTACTACAACAAGCCTACTCAGGAAGGCCTGTACCAGCACTTCAAGGCAGTGGCCAAGGGCAGCAAACTGCCGGTCATCCTCTATAACGTGCCGGGACGTACCTGCTCGGATCTCTACAACGAAACCGTCATTCGCCTGGCCGAGGTGGACAATATCATCGGCCTGAAGGATGCCACCGGGAACCTTGAGCGCGCCGAAGATCTAATCTCTCGCCTGAAGGGCAGCGACTTCATGCTCTACTCCGGTGACGATGCCACGGCCTGTGATTTCATGCTGATGGGTGGCCATGGTGATATTTCGGTCACCGCCAATGTGGCGCCCAGGGCGATGCACGAGCTGTGCGTCGCCGCGGTGGCGGGGGATGCCGACAAGGCGCATCAGATCAATACGCGCCTGATGCCGCTGCATACCAACCTGGGCATCGAGTCCAACCCGATCCCCGTCAAGTGGGCGCTGAATCGCATGGGTTACATGGAGCAGGGCATCCGCCTGCCGCTGACCTGGCTGTCCGAAAAGTACCACGGTACGGTAAACGAAGCGCTGCAACTGGCGGGTTTGATCAAGGAGTAACCCCAGGCGCTGCGAACGCATTTGCTACCCGGTGACGATGTACCTTGCCGGGTAAATGACCTGATGACTGTTAAGGTGGCTTGATGAGCTCTGTGCTAGAAAAACGTGCGCTGAAATGGATTCCGCTGGCGCTGGCTGCAACCGTCACGCTGGCGGGCTGCGCGCGTGACGGGTACTACCACGACCGTAACCTGGACTACACCGAAGCCGCGCCAGCGCCGCCTCTCGTTTTGCCGGAAACGCGCAATACTCAGCGTTATCGGGATGCCATGCCGGTTCCTCAAGCGGGCCTGCAAGGGTCGCGTGTCGATGAAGCCGCGCGTATCGGTCCGCCACCTTCTCTGGCGCTAGGCAGCGGGCTGGAGCCGGAGTACGTCGAGCGGCGTCAGGCGGGTGACCAGGTCTGGCTGGTGGTCGCTGCAGACCCCGGCGCGGTATGGCCTCAGCTGGAGGGATTCGTGCGCAGTCGCCAACTGGGCGTTCAGGAGAGCAGCGCGACCCAGGGTGTCATCGTGACGCCTCAAGCCACGTTACGCTTGCAGAGCGCCCTGCGTGCCGGCAGCAGCGAAGTGCGCTGCGAGCAGGGTGGGCAGAGCGTCGAGAGCTGTGTGGCGGCGCTGGAGCAGTACCTCGGTGCGCGTAGCGCAACGGCCAGCGCTTCCTCCTGGACTGCGCAACGCCTTGCCAGCGAGCAAACGCTGCAAATGCGTCAGCAGGGCGATGAGTGGGAGGTCCTGATTCCGCAGCCCATCGAGCGCGTCTGGGCCGAAATGAACCACTACCTGGCGCTGGATTTCACCCAGGAAGGCCAGCGTGATCTGCTGGAAGCCTCGGCTGACGACTATGAGTTCCTGGTCGAATACATGACCCAGACCGAGCGTGGACGTAACCCGCTGCAGATCGTGTTCAGCCAGGACGTGCGCCGCATGTCCCAGAATATTCGCCTCGTGCTCCAGCCGGAGGGCAACCAGACCGTGCTGCGTGCCGTCAATGCCAGCGAGCGTGGATTCAGTGCAGATGACCAGCGCGAGTTGCTCGAGCGTGTCTCCGGCTACTTACGTTAACTCTTAGACCTTGATTTTAGACGGAGCCCCCATGGAAAAGCGCCAGGAACTCTATGCCGGTAAGGCAAAATCCGTATACACCACCGACGACCCTGACTTGCTGGTACTGCACTTCCGCGACGATACCAGTGCCTTCGATGGCAAGAAGAAAGAGGCGCTCGCCCGTAAAGGCATGGTGAACAACATCTTCAATGCCTACATCATGCAGCGCCTGGAAGAGGGCGGCATCCCCACCCACTTCGAGCAGCAGATTTCCGACACCGAAAGTCTGGTCAAGAAGATGGAGATGATTCCCGTCGAGTGTGTCGTGCGTAACATTGCTGCGGGTGGGCTGGTGAAGCGTCTGGGCGTGGAAGAGGGCATTGCGCTCAATCCGCCTACCTTCGAGCTGTTCCTGAAGAACGACGAGAAGGGCGACCCGATGATCAACGAGTCGCTGGCCGAAACCTTTGGCTGGGCCACGCCGGAACAGCTGAGCAAGATGAAGGCGCTCACCTTCAAGGTGAACCACATCCTCAAGCAGCTGTTCGCCGAAGGCGATATGCTGCTGGTGGACTACAAGCTGGAGTTCGGCCTCTTCAAGGGTGAGGTCGTGCTGGGTGACGAGTTCTCCCCGGACGGCTGCCGCCTGTGGGATGCCAATACCCGTGAGAAGCTCGATAAGGATCGCTTCCGTCAAGGGTTGGGCGGGGTCATCGAAGCCTATGAAGAAGTCGGCCGTCGCCTGGGTATCACCTTCCCCGCCTGATCCGTCAGGCTTGCCATGGGGCCGCTCGCTGGCGCCATGGTCACTTGCGGTCTTCGGGCTCTATCGCCACCACCTCCAGGGTGGTGGCGTCGTTTTCGGCGGCGGTCAGCGCCCGAAAGCGCACATCGACATTGCGCAGGCGCACCCCGTAAAGACGTTCGGCCTGTCCGCCCCGCTGATAAGCAGGGCGGGGGTCCTGGCCCAGCACCTGCTCGATCAGCGCCCGCAGCGACGCGCCATCCTGGCGTAGGGATAGCACGCCGTGAGCCTCTGGCGAGAACACCACGGCCACCGTCTCCGGCGGTTGAGGGGCAAACCCTGCCTGGGCGCTGGGAATGGCCTCTGCCCAGGGCAGGTATGGCTTGATGTCCACCACGGGGGTGCCGCTGACCAGGTCGCAGCCCGCCAGGTGAAGCGTCACGCCGGGCCCGGTCTCGATACCGGAGAGCGCGACCAGCGACAGCCCCAGCCGGTTAGGGCGATGGGTGCTGCGGCTGGCGAAGACGCCCACTTTGCGATTCCCCCCCAGCCGAGGCGGGCGTACCAGGGGCGACCAGCGTTCGGGGCTTTGGTGAAAGATGAACGATAGCCACAGGTGGCTGAAGTCTTCCAACCCGCGTACGGTCAGTGGGTCGTCGAAAGGGTGGGCCAGTACCAGGCGCGCATGGGCTGCCGGGGCCAGGCCAGGCTGGCGAGGCACGCCAAACTTGTCCGGGTAGTCGCTGATGATATGGCCAATGGGCGTGATCGAAAACGGCCCGTGGCCCCGAGAATCGTGCATGGCACTCCCTTTTGCGTGTCAGCGCGCTTGTGCATGGTGGCATGGCGACGCACGCTCGATGAATTCAAGCTCGGCTGGCACGGGTTGCCCGCCAGGGCGATGAGTATAGACTAGCCAACGGAACCGACACAGCGCTGCGCTTGACGGCCAGCGGTCACCCCATTGAGGCAACGTATGTCCAACATCGACCCTTCTTCACCGGCATCCACGCCAACGGCCCGCGTCACGTATCGCGCGGCGCTGGCCAAGGACGCCGCCGACCAGGCCGAAGTGTTCTATCACGCCGTCATGCAAGGCGCAGCCAACCATTATGGGCTGGCCGAGCGGCGCGCCTGGGCCCATGCGCTGCCCCGTGAAGGCACCGCCTGGGCGGCGCGTCAGGCGCTCTACATGACGCTGGTGGCCGCCTGCGATGGCCGCTGCGTTGGCTTTCTCGAGCTGGACGTGAGCGGTGGGCGCATTGAAACGCTTTACGTCTGGCCGTCGCTGGCGGGGCGTGGCATCGGCACCACGCTGTTGATCCATGCCGAGCGCATTCTGCTGGAGCATGGCGTTTCGCAGGTAGAGATCGAAGCCAGCCGGATGCTGCTCGAACGACTGCAGCGCCGTGGCTACGATAACCTCGGCGAGCAGTGGGTCGAGCGCAGCGGTGAAATGCTTCAGCGCTACCGGCTGGTCAAGCAGCTCAGCGCGGTGGAAACCTGACGATCAAACGTTGAAGGTCTGGATGATGCGCATCGACAGGTCGACGGAGGCCACATCCTTGGTGAGCGCGCCGCTGGAAATGCAGTCCACGCCGGTGTCCGCAATGGCTTTCAGCGTCGAGTCATCGACGTTGCCGGAGGCTTCCAGGGTGGCGCGACCCCCATTGATCTCTACCGCTACGTGCAGGTCTTCGATGTCGAAATTGTCCAGCATGACGATATCGGCGCCCGCCGCCAGCGCCTGGTCCAGCTCTTCGAAGGTTTCGACTTCCACTTCCACCGGTACGTCGCTGGCCAGCTTGCGGGCCTGCGCCACGGCGGCCTGAATGCCACCACAGGCCGCGATGTGATTCTCCTTGATCAAGAAGGCATCCCACAGGCCCAGGCGGTGATTATGGCCACCGCCACAGGTGACTGCGTACTTTTGTGCCAAGCGTAGCCCCGGCAGCGTTTTGCGGGTGTCCAGCAGGCGTACGCCGGTGCCTTCGATCAGGTCTACATAGCGGCGAGTGGCGGTGGCCGTGGCAGACAGCGTCTGCAGAATGTTCAGCGCGGCGCGCTCGCCGGTCAGCAGGCTGCGGGCGGGGCCTTCGAGCTCCAGAAAACACTGCTGGGCCTCCAGCATGTCGCCATCGCTGGCCTGCCAGCGCAGCGTGACGCGCTCGTCCAGACAGCGGAAAATTTCCTCGACCCAGGCAACGCCACAGAGTACCGCCGGTTCGCGGGTGATCACCTTGGCGGTGGCCCACTGGTTCTCAGGGATCAGCTGTGCGGTGATGTCCCCGGTGCCCAGGTCTTCCGCCAGCCAGCGGGGAACGCAGGTGCGAATCTCTTCATCAAGCGCGGTTTGATAATGCATAGCAGTGGGTTCTCGAAGCGTGATCTTGGGTGAAAGGCATTATAGTGAAACACAACGCGAACGTAGAGGAGCAAGTAAGCCGAATGAACCAACTCGCATCCCGCGGCCAGTGGGCCAAGGCTCGGCAGGTCGTGTCACCCAACCAGGATGCGCGGCCCGAGCAGGAAGTGTCGCTGCTGTTGCTTCACGCGATCAGCCTGCCCCCCGGGCAATTCTCGGGTCACGCCATCGAGGCGCTGTTCACCAATCGGCTGGTGCCCGACGCACACCCTTTCTTCGCCACGATTGCGTACCTGCGGGTGTCGGCGCACCTGCTGATTCGCCGCGATGGCGAGTGCGTTCAGTTCGTCGACGTCGACCAGCGCGCCTGGCACGCCGGGCAATCGCGCTGGTGGGACCCGGCTGCGCAGGCATGGCGGACACGCTTGAACGACTTTTCCGTGGGAATCGAGCTGGAGGGCGATGATCAGACACCGTTCAGCGAGGCGCAGTATGCGTCACTGGTCGAGGCCACGCACTGGCTGATGGCGCGTTACCCGGCGCTGACCGCTGAACGGATCACCAGTCATGCTCATGTGGCCCCCTTGCGCAAGACCGACCCGGGGCCCGCCTTCGACTGGGCCTATTTCCGCCAGCGCTTGATGGCACCCACCCAATAGACGGTTAAACGGGGCAAATAAGTGGTTCTTTTAGCAACAAATGAAACGGTAGTTTGGTTACAGGAAGGTATCCTAAGTCGTAGCGACCAAGGTCCTATAAAACGCTTATGTTGCAGTGCAATAGTTTGTTTTCGATGGCTTTTTGCGGCGTGCCGCAATTGGCAGCGTGACGACTTTGCGGTATCTTCGCATATACAAAAGGCTAATTTTTACCGAAAAACTGTAGCTTAACTACATTCATGAAAGCGTAGCTCATTGAATGTAGGGTGAAAATCCCCTGCTCGATGCATCGCGTCGGCTATTCACAGGCCTGTGGTGGCCACACACCGCAGCCGCCCCAGGCCCGAAGGGTTGGCGGGGCTCATTGTCATTTATCGTCATTCGGAGAGACCTCTATGAGTCTGGAGACAAGAGAAGATCTCGATCCGGTCGAAACCACGGAGTGGCTGGAATCCCTGGAATCGGTGCTGGATCGTGAGGGCGAAGATCGCGCCCGCTACCTGATGACCCGCTTGGCGGATCGCCTGCGCCGGGACGGGATGAAGGTGCCCTTCTCGGTGACAACCCCCCACCGCAACACGATACCGGTTCATCGCGAAGCCCCGATGCCTGGCGATCTGTTCATGGAGCGTCGTATTCGCTCCCTGATCCGTTACAACGCCATTGCTCAGGTCATTCGTAACAACCGTGCCAATCCTGGGCTGGGTGGTCACATTGCAAGTTTCATGTCGTCGGCCACGCTGTACGATGTAGGCTTCAACCACTTCTTCCGCGCCCCCAAGGGGGACTTCGAAGGCGACCTGATCTATATCCAGGGCCACGTGGCACCGGGTATCTACGCGCGTTCCTACTTGGAAGGCCGTCTGACCGAAGAGCAGATGGACAAGTTCCGCCGTGAAGTGGATGGTGACGGCCTGTCGTCTTACCCCCACCCCTGGCTGATGCCTGACTACTGGCAGTTCCCCACGGTATCCATGGGTCTTGGCCCGATTCAGGCCATCTATCAGGCTCACGTGATGAAGTACCTGCATCACCGTGAACTGAAAGACATGAAAGACCGCAAGATCTGGTGCTTCATGGGCGACGGCGAGTGCGACGAGCCGGAATCGCTGGGTGCCATCTCGCTGGCTGGCCGCGAAAATCTGGACAACCTGATCTTCGTCATCAACTGCAACCTGCAGCGTCTGGACGGCCCGGTACGCGGCAACTCCCGCGTCATGGACGAGTTCGAAGGCGTCTTCCGCGGTGCCGGCTGGAACGTGATCAAGGTCGTTTGGGGTCGTCTCTGGGATCCGCTGTTCGAGAAGGACAAGAAAGGCATCCTTCAGAAGCGCATGGACGAGGCGGTCGACGGCGAGTACCAGAACTACAAAGCGAACGGCGGTGCTTACACCCGTGAGCACTTCTTTGGTAAGTACCCAGAAACCGAAGCGATGGTCAAAGACCTCTCCGACGAGGATATCTGGAAGCTCAACCGGGGTGGCCACGACCCGTTCAAGGTCTACGCGGCTTACCACGAAGCGGTCAACACCACCAACGGCAAGCCCACGGTCATCCTGGCGCACACCGTCAAAGGGTACGGCATGGGCAGCGGCGACGGCGAAGCCGCCAACGAAGCCCACCAGGTCAAGAGCATGGAGTACGAAGCGCTGAAGAAATTCCGCGACCGCTTCGGCATTCCGCTCACCGACGAACAGCTCAAGGAGGTCCCGTACTACAAGCCGGAAGAAGACTCTCCCGAGCTCAAGTACATGCACCTGCAGCGCGAGCGTCTCAACGGCTACCTGCCGAGCCGCCGCAGCGATTTCGAAGCGCTGGAAATCCCCAGCCTGGAAGACAAGACGTTTGCTTCCCAGATGGGCGGTTCCAAAGGCCGCGAAATCTCTACCACCATGGCCTTCGTGCGTATCCTGAACGGCCTGGTGAAGGACAAGCAGCTGGGCAAGCAGGTCGTACCGATCATCCCCGACGAAGCGCGTACCTTCGGTATGGAAGGCATGTTCCGTCAGCTGGGTATCTACACCTCGGAAGGTCAGAAGTACGAGCCGGTCGATAAAGGCCAGATCATGTACTACCGCGAGGACCAGAAAGGTCAGGTTCTCGAAGAGGGTATCTCCGAAGCTGGCGCCATGTCCGCGTGGATTGCGGCCGCCACTTCCTACAGCAACAACAACGTCACGCTGCTGCCGTTTTACATCTACTACTCGATGTTCGGCTTCCAGCGTATCGGTGACCTGGCCTGGGCCGCAGGCGACCTGCAGGCACGCGGCTTCATGGTCGGCGGTACCGCCGGGCGCACCACGCTGAACGGCGAAGGTCTGCAGCACCAGGATGGCCACAGCCTGATCCAGGCATCTACCATCCCCAACTGTCGCAGCTACGACCCGACCTATGCTCACGAAGTCTCGGTCATCGTGCAGGATGGTCTGAAGCGCATGTTCACGGATAAAGAGAACTGCTTCTACTACCTCACCGTCATGAACGAGAACTACGAGCACCCCGAGCTCGAGAACGTCCCCGCCGACGATATCGTCAAGGGCATGTATCTGCTCAAGGAGACTCAGGGTGACAAAGGCCGCGTTCAGCTGCTGGGGTCGGGCACCATCCTGCGTGAAGTCGAAGCCGCTGCCGAGCTGCTGGCCAACGACTGGGGTATCGGGGCCGATATCTGGAGCGTCACCAGCTTCAACGAGCTGCGCCGCGAAGCGCTGCTGCTGGAGCGCGAAGCCTTCCTGAACCCGGACGCCGAGGCCAGCAAGCCTCACGTGACCCAGTGCCTGGAAGGTCGTGATGGCCCGGTGATTGCCTCTACCGACTACATGAAGCTGTATGCGGACCAGGTACGCGCCTGGGTACCCAGCGACTACACCGTGTTGGGCACCGATGGCTTTGGCCGTTCCGATACCCGCGAGAAGCTGCGCTACTTCTTCGAAGTGGATCGCTACTTCGTGACCGTTGCGGCGCTGCGCGCGCTGGCCGATCGCGGTGAGATTGATCGCAAGCACGTTGGCGAAGCGCTGAAGAAGTACGGCATCGATGCCAACAAGCCCAACCCGCTGACCAGCTAAACCGCTGCCCGGCGGGCCACTGCCCGCCGGCTCGATCCGATTTGGAAGGAGCGCGACCTTGAGTAGCGAAATCATCAAAGTTCCCGATATCGGTGGCGATACCGATGTCGAAATCATCGAGATTGCGGTGTCAGAAGGCGACGTCATTGAAGCGGAAGACACCCTGATCACTCTGGAATCCGACAAAGCCAGCATGGATGTACCGGCCCCGAAAGGCGGCAAGGTGGTCAAAGTGTTGGTGAAAGAGGGCGACAAGGTCTCCGAAGGCGACGACATCGTCGAGCTGGAAGTGGAAGGTAGCGGCGATGCCGAACCGGAAGCAAAAGCTGACAGCGCCGCCGAGGAAGCCCCCGCGCCCAAGCAGGAAGAGGCCCCTGCACCGGCAGCGAAAAAAGCCAGCGGTGGCAAGCAGACCGTTGACATCAAGGTGCCTGACCTGGGTGGTTCCGACAACGTCGAGATCATCGAAGTGGCCGTTGGCGAAGGCGACGACGTCAACGCCGAAGACACGCTGATCACGCTGGAGTCCGACAAGGCTTCCATGGACGTGCCCAGCCCGCATAGCGGGAAAATCGTCTCCTTGACCGTCAAGGAAGGCGATACCGTGTCGGAAGGCGATGTCATCGGCAAGATGGAAATCGCCGGTGGCGATGACGCTGCCGACGAAGAGCCTGCCAAGGCCGAACAGCCTGCCCCTGCCAGCGAGCCCGCCGAAGAAGAAGCGGCTGAAGAAGAGAGTGGCAGCGGTGAGCCAGAGCGCAAGGAGATCCGCGTGCCGGATCTTTCCGGCTCTGCAGACGTGCCCATCATCGAGATGGGTGTGTCGGTAGGCGACGAAGTCGACGTCGAAGACCCGCTGATCACGCTGGAGTCTGACAAGGCTTCCATGGATGTGCCCAGCCCTTACAAGGGCAAACTCGTCGAGCTGACCGTCAAGGAGGGCGATACCGTCTCCGAAGGCGACGTGATTGGCTACATGGAAGTGGCGGGCGCCAGGAAGGCCGCGCCGAAGAAAGCGGCGCCTGAAAAGGCAGCGCAAAGCAGTGCCAGCCCGCCGAGCCCAGAAGCGCAAATGGCAGCACACAAGCCCCGTGACGGCAAGCTGGTACATGCTGGCCCGGCGGTACGCATGCTGGCCCGCGAACTGGGTGTCGACCTGGGGCTGGTGAAGCCCAGCGGCCCGAAAGAGCGCGTGCTCAAGGAAGACGTGCAGGCCTACGTCAAGCAGGTGTTGGCCAACCAGGGCAGCGCCCAGGCCGCCGCACCGGCAGCGTCAGGTGGCGCGGGTATTCCTGCCGTGCCGGAAGTCGACTTCAGCCAGTTCGGTGAAGTGGAAGAGAAGCCGATGGGCCGCCTGCTCAAGATGGGTGCGACCAATCTGCATCGCAGCTGGCTCAACGTGCCTCACGTCACCCAGTTCGACGAAGCCGATATCACCGAGCTGGAAGACTTCCGCAAGGCGATGAAGGCCGAGGCCGAAGCCCAGGGTGCGAAGCTCACGCCGCTGCCGTTTTTGGTCAAGGCGTGTGCCTTTGCACTGCGCAAGTACCCGCAGTTCAACGTCAGCCTGAAAGGCGACGGCGATACGCTGGTCTGGAAGAAGTACGTGCATATCGGTATCGCGGTGGATACGCCGGATGGCCTGATGGTGCCCGTACTGCGCGATGCCGACAAGAAGTCCTTGATCGAGATCGCCAAGGAAATGGCAGAGCTGGGCAAGAAAGCACAGACCAAGAAGCTCAAGCGCGACGAGATGACCGGTGGCTGCTTCACTATTTCGAGCCTGGGCTCGATCGGTGGCACGGCCTTCACGCCTATCGTCAATGCGCCTGAAGTGGCGATCCTGGGCGTGTCGAAAGCGCAAATGAAGCCGGTGTGGGATGGCAGTGCCTTCCAGCCGCGCTTGATGATGCCGCTGTCGCTCTCCTATGACCACCGGGCGATCAACGGTGCCGATGCGGCACGCTTCACTGCCTTCCTGGCAGACGTGCTCACCGATATCCGCCGTCTGTTGCTGTAATCAGACCACGAGCAAGCCACAAGCGGCGCCCCTATGGGCGCCGCTTGTGTTTCTGTGGCGTCAGCAGAAAACCAGCGTGACCAAAGTACTAGCCATCGCCACTTTGCTGTTTTCGCTTGAAAAAACGCAAAATAATCGGCCTTTCAGGCTTTTGGGGAGTTGTGTCGCCTGAACGGCACGGTTATTGTCGATTCATTGATTTATTCGATCACCACCAATCAAGTACGAACATTCAAGGAGCAGTGCCATGCGTTTAATCCTGTTGGGTGCCCCCGGCGCGGGGAAGGGGACTCAAGCTCAGTTTATTTGTGAGCAGTTCAAGATTCCCCAAATTTCCACCGGGGATATGCTGCGCACCGCCATCAAGGACGGCACTGAGCTGGGACTCAAGGTCAAGGAGATCATGAACAGTGGTGGGCTGGTGTCCGACGAAATTATCATCGACCTGGTCAAGGAGCGCATCAGCCAGCCGGACTGCGCCAACGGTTTCCTGTTTGACGGGTTCCCCCGCACCATTCCTCAGGCCGATGCCATGAAAGAAGGCGGCGTGAAGCTCGATCACGTGCTGGAAATCGCCGTACCGGACGAAGAGATCGTCAGCCGCCTTGCCGGACGTCGTGTTCACCCCGCCTCGGGCCGTGTCTACCACATCGATCACAATCCGCCCAAAGAGCCGGGCAAGGACGATGTCACCGGGGAAGCCCTGATCCAGCGGGAAGACGATCAGGAGTCTACCGTGCGCAACCGTCTGTCGGTGTACCACGAGCAAACGGCTCCGTTGGTGGAGTACTACCAGCAGTGGGCCAAAGAGGACCCGGCCGCTGCACCTCAATACCACCGCGTGGAAGGGGTGGGCAGCGTGGCCGATATCACCCGCCAGGTGAAAGAAGCGCTGAGCTGAGCCTGGTAAAGATTGTCGACTGACGATGGCCCGCAGGTTCCCTGCGGGCCATCGTCGTCAAGGCCGCCAGACGGTATACTGGCGGCCTATTTTTTTCGGAGTGCCACACGGTTATGTCGTCGCGATATCTTCTGGCATTGGATGCCTCCTCCAGTGCCTGCTCTGCCGCGCTGCTGCGTCAGGAGAGTGATCAGTCCGAGTGCCTGGCGCGTTACGAAATGACGCCGCGCGCCCATACCAAACGCTTGATGCCGATGGTCGACGAGCTGCTGGCTACCGCCGCCATTGTGCCCGGGCAGCTGGACGCCGTCGCGTTTGGCCGTGGGCCGGGCTCCTTTACCGGCCTGCGCATTGCCGCCGGAGCGGCCCAGGGGTTGGCCTTCGGCCTGGAGCGCCCGCTGCTGGGTATCTCGACGTTGGAGTCCCTGGCCCTGCAGGTGCATCGCCGCTATCACTTTCGCCATGTGGTGACCGCGCTGGATGCCCGAATGGGTGAAATTTACGTGGCCAGCTGGCACTGCCTGAATGACGTGGTCAGCCCGCAAAGCGATGAGCGAGTACTGGCCCCAGGCGCTTTTAGGCTGCCATCCGATGAAACCGACTGGGTCGGGGTCGGCTCGGGCTTTGCGCTTTGGGACGCTTTCGATGTGGCAGTGCATGTGGGCATGACCCAGCACCTCAGCGACGACCTGGAGCCGCGCGCCGAAGAGATGGCCTGGCTGGCCGCGCGGGACCTGGACGCAGGGTTGGGTGTCGCCGCCCATGAAGCGCAGCCCGTCTACCTGCGTAACGACGTGGCCTGGAAAAAGCCGGCATGAGCTCGGCGCGCCCACCGATAGCGCTGCCCGCGGGGCTGACGCTGGAAGAGCGCGATGGCCGATTGGCGCTGGTCGGTGACGAGCGCCAGTACGGCAAGCCCTTGAGCGTCGATTTCGTGTCCGGCAAGGCGGCCCATCGGCGTCAGTTTGGCGGTGGGCGCGGCCAGCTGGTGGCCAAGGCGTGCGGGCTTTCCAAAGGCGTGACGCCAAGCATCGTGGATGCCACGGCAGGGCTCGGGCGTGACGCGTTCGTGTTGGCCAGCCTGGGTGCCGAGGTGCTGATGGTCGAGCGCGTGCAGGCCATTGCCGCGCTGCTGGAGGATGGCCTGGCCCGGGCGGCCAGGGACGCCGAGACGGCGCCCATCACCGCGCGCATGCAGCTGCGTCATGGCGATGCCTGTGAGGCGCTGGCGGCGCTGGTGGCCAGCGCCGCGTTCACCCCGCAGGTCGTGCATCTGGACCCCATGTTTCCCCATCGCGAGAAATCGGCGCTGGTGAAGAAGGAAATGCGCTTGTTTCGTGAACTGGCCGGAACGGACGATGACGCCCCGCGCCTGCTGGAAGCGGCGCTGGCGGTGGCCACTCACCGGGTGGTGGTCAAGCGCCCGCGCAAGGCACCGCCTATTGCAGGTCCTGCGCCACAGCATACAATCGAAGGCAAAACCAGCCGCTATGACCTGTATGTTCACCGCTCCTTGAGCCGCTAAGGCGGCCTGCAGGCAGGGCGCAAGAGAAGGAGTCTCTATGCAGTACGCGTGGCGAGAAGGTAACCGTGTGGCGCTTCTGCCGGAAGCGTCGCGCTTTCTGCCAGCCATGTTCGACGCCGTCCATCAGGCCCAGCACTATGTTTTCGTAGAGCTTTACCTGATGGAGTCGGGGGCGTTGGCCGACCAGATGATCGATGTACTGGTGGCCGCGGCCGAGCGTGGCGTGCAGGTGTATGTGCTGCTGGATGGCTATGGCGCCATGGGGCTGAAGCGCGAGGATCGTGAGCGGCTGCAGGCGGCAGGTGTGGCCTTGCAGCTGTTCAACCCGATTGGCTTCCACTCGCTGGCACGCAACCTGAGCCGTGACCATCGCAAGATCGTGGTGGTGGATGGCGAGGTAGCCTTCACGGGCGGGTTTGGCGCGGTGGATGAGTTCCTGGAGGCCTGGTACGAAATCGCCGCCCGGGTCCAAGGGCCCGTGGTGGCCGACTGGGAGGCGCTGTTTCGTCGCTTGTGGCGTTCGCGGCTGACCCGCTATGCGTCCCCGCAAGGGCCGCGTCTGGCACTGCCGGAGGCGCGGGTAGCCGAGCCGCACGAAGAGGGCGTCAGGGGCAGGGTCATCTCGGGCCGTGGCTATCGCTATCAGGCCATTCGGCACTCACTCTACGCGCGGGTCCACCAATCTCGCCAACGGCTGTGGCTATGTACGCCCTATTTCGTGCCGACCTTTTCGCTGCGTCGGCGGCTGGTGCGCGCGGCCCGGCGCGGGGTGGACGTTCGCCTGCTGCTGCCCGGTGCCAAGCATGATCACCCTGGGGTGCGTTACGCAGGCCAGCGCTTTTATCACAGCCTGCTGAAGGCGGGCGTGCGTATCTTCGAGTTCCAACCCACGTTCATTCATGCCAAGTTTGCTCTGGCAGACGACTGGGTGAGCCTGGGCTCCTGCAACTTTGACCACTGGAACCTGCACTGGAACCTGGAGGCCAATCAGGAGGTGGAAGATGCTGCCTTCGCCAACGACGTGCGCGAGCTGTTCGAGCGCAATTTTGCTGCCAGTGACGAGGTGGATGCCCAGGCCTGGGCCGCGCGGCCCTGGTGGCAGCGCGCCCGGGAGTGGGTGTATGGCGCGCTGGATGGCCTGGTGACGCGGCTCAAGTAGCGGCTACTTGCGCTTTTTGCCCTTGGCCGGGGTTTTCTTGCGGGGCTTGGGTTTGGGCGTTTCCGGGGGCACGCGGTAGTGCAGGTAGAGGTCGAGCACCAGTTCGGGTAGCTGGGCCACCAGCGCTTCCTGATTGGCCTGGTCGCTGGCCATCTCGGCCATGTCGGGTTCGTCATCAAACAGACCCGAGAGCAGCATGAAGGGCAGCAGCAGGGTGGCCGCAGCCTCTTCGTCCTCCTGGAACCAGGCGCTTTCGTCGCTGAACACGCCTTCCATGAAGCCTGCGCACCAGTCGCCGATGGGGGTCTCTTCGGCGGGCAGGCCATCCAGGGTCAGCTCGAAGGGCAGCTCTGGCAGACCGCCTTGCTCCAGCACCGCCATGGCGTTATCACGCAGCAGGCAGAGGAGGTGCGTGACCTCGTCGCGTTCGGCGTCGTCCTGGTAGTTGGGCTCGCCCTGAAAGAGCTCGGCAAGCCACGCGTCGCGGGGCTGTTCGCTGGGCGCCACGGCCAGGGCCACTAGAAAGCCATGGGCCGAGATCAGGTCCAGGGCATCTTCGCCCACGCGGTCCGAATCGAGAAAGTCGTCCAGCCTGTCCAGCTGCTCATCTTCCAGCAGCGGCTGGGGTGGCACGCTGTCGGAAGCGGTTGCGGGGGGCTCGTTGTTGCGCTCTGCCATGAAAAGCCTCATCGGGTATCTTGAATCGAACAACATCTTGACGGTTAGTTTATCACTAATGAACACCACACCACTGCCTTCCTGGCCTGCTGATGAGCTGGAAGCGTTGTCACCACCCGCGCTGGCTTCCGCCGCCCGTGAACGGGTCGCGGAAGCGCTGGCCCGCTGTCGGGAAGTGTATCCGACGCTACCGACCCCCGGGGTCTGGTTCGATCTGAAGGGCGCAGGGGCTGGGCAGGCCCACTGGGGCCGGCAAGGGCTGCGCTTCAATCCCGTGCTGATGGCGGCCAACCGCATGGCCTTCTTCGACGAGGTGATCCCCCATGAAATGGCCCACTGGCTGGTCTTTCACTTGGCCAACGGCACCCGTTTGAAACCCCATGGCCGGGAGTGGCAGACCGTCATGCGTGACCTGTTTGGGCTGGAACCCCGGGTTACCCACCGTTTCGATATCGGGCAAGCGCAGTCGCGGCCCTACCGCTACCAGTGCGCCTGCCAGACCCACGCTTTTACGGCCAGACGTCATGCCTTAGTGGTAAAAGGGCAGCGATATCGCTGCCGACATTGTCATCAGACCTTGGTCTACAGTACTTGATGAATCCCGGAAATATGTTTTAAGTGTATGTTTTTTAAAATAAAAATGTTAATACCAATGTCTAAGGGGAAGCCGTCATCGGGAGGTTTATGCTAGGTAAAGATTAGCCGGGTCGGTGCCACCAATAACAAGACCGACACAACTTCCACGAGAGTGCATTTTCACGGACAGAGGCAATTTCATGAGCGAGCATCAGAACGTCTATCCAGTGCGCGATAGCATCGCAGCCAAGGCATGGGCCGACAAAGACAAGTATGCGGCAATGTATCAGCAGTCCATGGAGGACCCTGAAGGCTTCTGGGCCGAGCAAGCCAAGCGTCTCGACTGGATCAAGACCCCCAGCAAGATCAAGAATACCTCGTTCGCCCGCGACAACGTCGATATTCGCTGGTTCGAAGACGGCGAGCTGAACGTCAGCGCCAACTGCCTGGACCGCCATTTGGCCACGCGTGGCGACCAGACGGCGATCATCTGGGAAGGCGATGATCCCAGCGAATCCAAACACATCACCTACCGTGAGCTGTACGAGCGTACCAACCAGCTGGCCAATGGCCTGAAATCGCTGGGCATTCAGAAAGGCGATACGGTCACGCTGTATATGCCGATGATTCCCGAGGCCGCCATGGCCATGCTGGCCTGTGCGCGGATTGGCGCGGTGCACTCGGTGGTCTTTGGTGGCTTCTCCCCGGACGCCGTGGCTCAGCGAGTGATTGGCGCGGACTCCAAGCTGGTGATCACCGCCGATGAGTCGGTGCGCGGTGGCAAGCATGTGCCGCTGAAAGAGAACGTCGACTCGGCGCTGACCCGTGACGGCACCGACGTGTGCAAGAACGTGCTGGTCGTCAAACGCACCGGAGGCGATATCGACTGGCAGGCAGGCCGTGACCTGTGGTTCGACGAGCTGGTTGATCAGCAGTCGACCGAGTGCCCGGCGGAGCCCATGAACGCAGAAGATCCGCTGTTCATTCTGTATACCTCAGGCTCTACCGGCGCACCGAAAGGACTGAAGCATACCACGGGCGGCTACCTGACCTATGCCGCCATGACCCATCAATATATTTTCGACTACCAGGAAGGTGAGATCTACTGGTGTACCGCCGACGTGGGCTGGGTCACCGGGCATAGCTATATTGTGTACGGGCCGCTGGCCAACGGCGCCACGACGCTGATGTTCGAAGGCGTGCCCAGCTATCCGACCCATGGCCGGATGGGCGACATCGTCGACAAGCACCAGGTCAACATCCTCTATACCGCGCCGACCGCCATTCGTGCACTGATGGCCCATGGTGACCGCGTGATGGATTCCAGCAAACGTGACTCGCTGCGCCTGCTGGGCTCGGTGGGTGAGCCAATCAACCCGGAAGCCTGGGAGTGGTTCTACCGGGTCATCGGCAACGAGAAGTGCCCCATCGTGGATACCTGGTGGCAAACCGAGACGGGCGGCATCATGATTGCGCCGCTGCCGGGGGCCACTGACCTCAAGCCGGGCTCGGCCACTACACCGTTCTTCGGGGTCAAGCCAGCGCTGGTGGACAGCGAGGGCCAGATGCTGGAGGGGGCCAATGAAGGTAACCTGGTGATTCTCGACTCCTGGCCGGGGCAGGCGCGCTCCATCTGGGGGGATCACGAGCGCTTCGTGCAGGCCTACTTCTCCACCTACGACGGCATGTACTTCACCGGTGACGGCTGCCGCCGCGACGAGGACGGCTACTACTGGATCACCGGCCGTGTGGACGACGTGCTCAACGTCTCTGGCCACCGCATGGGCACCGCCGAAATCGAGTCGTCGCTGGTCGCTCATTCCGCCGTGGCCGAGGCCGCCGTGGTGGGCTTCCCCCATGACATCAAGGGTCAGGGTATCTATATCTACGTGACTTTGAACGATGGTGTGGACCCTACCGACGAACTGAAGAAAGAGCTGACCCAGTGGGTGCGTAAGGATATCGGCCCCATTGCGTCGCCGGACGTCATCCAGTGGGCGCCGGGGCTGCCCAAGACCCGTTCGGGCAAGATCATGCGACGCATCCTGCGCAAGATCGCGGCCAACGAGTGTGATGGGCTGGGCGATACCAGTACGCTGGCAGACCCGTCGGTGGTCGATGATCTGATCGAACATCGTGCCAACCAGTAAGGGAAGCACCCCCATGAATCGTCTTGTGGGGGCTGCTTTCAATGACCAGCGTCACGCCTGGATTTATTAAATCAGGGCAAACTGCGTTAGTCTGTTGCGGTGCCGGCCATGAGCCGGCACCGCTGTTTCTGTTTGAATGACGTTCCAATGACAAATTGTGCATGTGATGCTTGGGCATGATGAAGCCCATGGGGTACCATGCCTCAACCGTATGAGCCTAGCGTCGCGGCGGCAGGCAACCCCGCTGCTCGAGGAACCGGAGGAAAATCCATGGCAGTAGCCCATAAGTTTATCGTCGCTGACGACCATCCGCTGTTTCGCGCAGCGCTTACCCAAGCGTTGCGCCAGTTGGCCCCCCAGGCCGAGATCGTCGAAGCCGACACCATGGAAGCCACCACAGAGGTCGTCAACCGACATCCCGATGCGGATTTGATCCTGCTGGATCTGCACATGCCGGGAGCCCACGGCTTTTCGGGGTTGATTCAGCTGCGCGGGCAGATGCCCGATATTCCCGTTGCCGTGGTGTCCGGCAGCGATGAGCCTTACGTGGTGCGGCGCGCCATCGACTACGGGGCGTCCGGGTTCATCCCCAAATCCTCCTCACTGCAGCTGATTGCCGAAGCCGTGGGCGAAATTCTGCAGGGGGAAGTCTGGTTGCCTGAAGCGCTGGCCAACGTATTGGAAGAGACCAGCGAAGAGGAGTCGCGTTTTGCCGAAGCGATTGCGTCGCTGACTCCCCAGCAGTTCCGGGTATTGAACATGCTCACCGAAGGTCTGCTCAACAAGCAGATTGCCTATGAGCTGAATGTCTCGGAAGCCACGATCAAGGCGCACGTCACGGCAATTCTGCGCAAGCTGGGCGTTCACTCGCGCACCCAGGCGGTCATCGCCGCGCAAAAGCTGGAAGTGGAGCCGCCCAAAGTCGAGTCCTGATCGCGACGGTAGGCAACCAAAACGCCGCGCCTGGAATTCTCCAGGCGCGGCGTTTTGTTAGCTATGGCTTTGTCAGGGGCAGGGTCAGAGTTTGGCCCGACTGGCCTGCAGGGTGCGTGTCAGCAGAGCACGCAGGGCGGCGGGTTTCACGGGTTTCAGGAGCATGTGGTACCCCGCCCGCTTGATCTCCTCGGCCACGGTTTCGGTGCGGTCAGCGGTGATCACGATGCCCGGCACGGCCCCTTCGAAGCGCTCGCTGAGGGCTTCCAGAGCCATCAGGCCGGTGACTTCGTTATCCAGATGGTAATCCGCCAGAATGGCATCCGGGTCGCCATCCATGTTGCGCAGAATCGACTTGGCCCCTCCGATGCTGGTGGCGGTGAAGACCTCACAGCCCCAGCCGCTCAGCATGGCGGTCATGCCCTCCAGTATCAGGGTTTCATTGTCGATACAGACGATGCGGGTGCCCGCCAGCTTGTTGCCACTGCGGCGATGGCCAGCCTCTTGCTCTATCGGCGCAATCTCCTTGGCCGCCACGATGGGCACGCTCACCGAAAAGACCGTCCCGATGCCTTCCCAGGAGCGTACCTTGATGGGGTGGTCCAGCACGCGACTCATGCGGTCGGCGATGGACAGTCCCAGCCCCAGCCCTTTTTCGCTCTCCTTGTGACGTGACACCTGATCGAGACGACGAAACTCCTGGAAAATCTCGGTGAGCTTGGACTCGGGAATGCCGGGGCCGCTATCCCATACCTCGATCAGCAGCCGCTCGCCCTGGCGGCGGCAGCCCAGCAACACGCGCCCTTCCTGAGTGTAGCGAATGGCGTTGGAGAGGAAGTTCTGTACGATACGGCGCAGCATTTGCGGGTCAGAGTCGACCCACTTCTGGGTGGGGACGACGTCCAGGTCCAGACCGCGGTCGTCGGCCATGACTTCGAACTCGGCCCGCAGCGGGCGGAAGATGTCGGCCAGCGCGAAGTGGCTGCGGCGTGGGGTCAGCGCGCCCGCATCCAGCTTGGAGATATCCAGCAGCGTACCCAGCAGCTCTTCGGCGGCCTGCAGCGAGTTGTCGATATGCCCAATGGTGCGCTGGGTATCGCTGGCGGTGACGTTTTGCATCAGCGCCGAGGTAAACAGGCGCGCAGCGTTCAGCGGCTGCAGCAGGTCGTGGCTGGCGGCGGCCAAAAAGCGCGTTTTCGAGGCGTTGGCATCCTCGGCCAGCTGCTTGGCCTGGCGCAGCGCTTGCTCCGCTTCTGCGCGCACCCGGTTCTCCTGGCGCAGAGCGGCGTTGGCCTCTGAAAGCGCCTGGGTGCGCTCCCTGACGCGCTCCTCCAGGGTTTCATTGGTCTCCTTGAGCGCAATCTCGGCCTGGCGGCGTTCGGTAATATCCTGATACAGCGCAAAAAAGCCCAGAATCGACTGGCTGTCGCCAAAGTGGGGCGTATAGGTCACCAGCATGTAGCGCATGGCGTCATTGACGCGCATGGAGACCTCGAAGCTGACACGCTCACCGGCCAGCGTTCGCTGTACCCAGGGCAGCCGCTCTTCGGCCTGCTTGACCGGCAGAACGTCTTCATAGCGACGCCCGATGACCGCGTTACGATCAATGCTGAAGGCCTGCTCGTAGGCGCGGTTGGTGAACAGGTAGCGGCTCTCCTTATCGAAGTAGGCAATCAGCGCCGGTACGTTATCGGTGTAGATACGGATATTGTTTTCAGAGCGAATCAGCGCCTCTTCGATGCGCTTTTGCTGGGTAATGTCCTGATAGGTGTAGACGAAGCCGCCTCCGGGCATGGGGTTGCCCTGCACTTCCAGCACGCTGCCATCCTGGCGGTAACGCACGTAGCGGTGGGGCTGGCCTGCTCGGATGTTGTCGAGCAGCAGTTGGACATGCTCCTCCGGGTCGCCGGGGCCATACTCGCCATTATGGGCGTTGTAACGGAAGATGCGGTCCATGGGGGCGCCGACTCGAATCAGGTGGTCGGGGAAGCGAAACAGCTCCAGATAGCGCTGGTTCCACACCACCAGTCGCAGGTTCTGGTCGACCACGCTGATGCCCTGGTTGATGTTTTCGATGGTCGCCTGCAGCAGGGCGCGGTTGAACTCCAGCACCTGGGAGGCTTCATCGACGATGGAGATCACATCGGAAATGCCGATGCCGCGCCCCTGCAGCGCCGAGTTCACCACGATACGCGCCGACGAGGCGCCCAGCACCGACGCCAGGAAGCGTTCGGTGAACTGGATGACGTCAATGGACGCGCGGGTGCCGTCGTCCAGCGGTTTGCCCGCCCGGCGGGCGTAGTCTTCGAAGGCGCGGTCCACCTGGCCTGCCCCGAGGAAGCGCTCACACAGTACCTTCAAGTCGCCTACCGTGGTCGCGCCCGTCCAGGGGCGGTTCACCGAGGTCTGGCGGGTCTCGACGCTATCGACGAACAGCGACGCCTGAATGCGCTCGACCACGCGCTGGGAGGTGATCTGCGAGACAAAGATATAGCAGAACAGATTGATCCCCAGCGAGAGCATCACCCCGAGGGTGAACGGGTCGCCCAGGTTGAGGCCGAACAGGGCTGTGGGCGAGAGCCAGGAGATGCCCAGTGGCCCGCCTAACAGCCATGCCTGGGGCAGCACGTCGGCGTTGATCATGGCCGGCATCAGCAGGCTGTAGGCCCAGATGGCAAAGCCGGCATTCATGCCGATGACGACGCCCAGCCGGTTGCCGCGTTTCCAGTACAGCCCGCCGATCAAGGCAGGCGCAAATTGCCCGGCCGCGGCAAACGAGAGCATGCCGATGGAAGCCAGCGAGGTGAACTCGCCAATCAGCTGATAGAAACCGTAGGCCATGGCCAGCACGGCGATGATGGTCAGGCGGCGGGCGCGCAGTACCAACCGCCCGTAGTCTCGGGCCTTGGTGTCGAACCAGCGCAGCCGGAACAGGGCCGGAATGACGATTTCATTGGAGATCATGATGGACACCGCCACTGCGGCCACGATAACCATGCCGGTGGCTGCGGAAAAACCGCCAATGAAGGTCAGCAGGGTCAGCCACTGCTGGCCGGAGGCCATGGAGAGCGCCAGCACGTAAGTGTCGGGCTCGACGCCGCTTTCCGAGAATAGCATCAGTCCCGCGGCGGCCAACGGCACCACGAAGAAGGCAATGGCCAGCAGGTAGAGCGGGAATAGCCAGCGCGACTTACTGGCGTCGTCCGGGTGAATGTTTTCGACTACCGCCACGTGAAACTGACGTGGCAGGCAGAGGATGGCCAGCATGGCCAGTAGTGTCTGTGCCCAGAAGCTCTGGCCGAAATCCTGGTTAGCCAACTGGCGCTGCAGCTCCAGCTGACTTTCCGCATGACCCATCAACTCACCCAGCCCGCCGAACATGCCCCAGGTGACGAAGGCCCCCAGCGCCAGGAAGGCCAGCAGCTTGACCAGCGACTCGAAGGCGACCGCATGAATCAGCCCCTCATGGTGCTCGGTGGCATCGGTATGGCGCGTACCAAACAGGATGGCAAAGATCGCCATGACGATGGCCACATAAAACGCCGTATCGGCAAACAGCGGGGTGTGGGTGAGGTCCTGTGCATCGGTCAACACGCTGAAGCTGGTCGAGACGGCTTTTAGCTGCAGGGCGATATAGGGCAGCGTACCGATCAGCGCCACCAGGCTGGCAAAGGCGGCCAGCGACTGCGTCTTGCCGTAACGCGACGCAATGAAGTCGGCAATGGAGGTGACGTTCTGGTGCTTGGCAACGCGAATCATCTTGGCCAGTACCGGCCAGAACAGCAGAAACGTCAGAATTGGCCCGACGAAAATGCTGGCGAACGACCAGCCTGCCGTGGCGGCTTGGCCCACCGCGCCGTAAAACGTCCAGGATGTACAGTAAATTGCCAGCGCCAGGCTGTAGATGATGGGGCGGCGGCGGCTGGCGCCATGGGTGCGCGCCCGGCGGTCACCGTACCAGGCAATGCCGAACAGCACGGCAATATAGAGTAGTGATACGGCTACCAGCAGCCCGCCGTGAAACATGCTTCTCTCCCTGTCTTGTTATCTGCGCCCCATGCGGCGGTGCGTTCAGTGAGGCTCCATTCTAGGGGAATTGCCCTCCAGCGCCAGTGCTCAAGATGAATGAGCAGGCTCGGCGCAGGCTTGCTCGAGCAGCGTGGAGGCGGTGCGTAACGTGCGGATGCCGGTGATGTCCGGCGAACGGGTGTCGATATCCACCGGCACCAGCTCACGGCTGCTGCAGTTCAATAGGTAGGCCTGGGGAATCACCAGGTCCGTATGGTGGCGCTCGAAGTGGTAGAGCATGAACTCGGCAAGCAGGGCACCTTCGTGCTGGGTGCGCTGCAGGCTATCGCGGTCGAGCACGCTGAAGCGCGTGGTCATGGGAAACACGAAGGTCCAGGGGCGCCATACTTCGGTGCCGGTACTGCTGTCCACGACCACCGCCGAGGCGGGCAACTGCTGCTGCTTGTGATCGAACCAGGAGTACTCCACGTGAATCTGGTAGCTCAGCATGCCGAGTCCGGCAAAGACCGGCACGATCCATTTGGGCAGACGGCGTCCTGACAGGTGGCGCAGTATCAGGGCAATACCCGCCGCCGCCAGGGCGGCGAAGACAGCGGCAATCAAGTGCCAGATCATAACGATGCTTCCTAAAACAGCTCGGGCTTCCCATGGGAAGCCCGATGCGTGATGGGTTCCAGGGCTAGCCCGTTGGCTAGGCCTGGAACGATTATGGCTTAGTGATCGACAGCGGCGCCAGCCCCTTTCGGGTAACGCACACTCTCGACAAGCTCCTGAATCTCCTTGGGCGGCGCTGCCGTGACGCTGGAGACAGCGAAGGCGACCGCAAAGTTGATCAGCGCGCCGACGGCACCGAAGGAGAGTGGTGAAATGCCGATGAACCAGTTGTCAGGCGTGTTCGGCAGCATGTTGGTACCGGGGATGAAGAACCAGCCCAGGTAGGTGAAGATGTACAGCAGGGTAGCCACGAGGCCCGCCAGCATGCCGCAGATTGCGCCAGCGCTGTTCATGCGGGTGGAGAAGATACCCATCATCAGCACGGGGAACAGCGAGGCTGCCGCGATACCGAAGGCCAGGGCGACCGTCTGTGCCGCAAACCCGGGAGGGTTCAAGCCCAGATAGGTGGCCAGCAGAATGGCACCCCCCATCGAGATCCGTGCCGCCAGCATCTCGTTTTTCTCGGAAATGTTGGGGTTGATGGTGTTCTTGATCAAGTCATGACTGATGGCCGAGGAGATCGCCAACAGCAAGCCTGCGGCCGTGGAAAGGGCTGCGGCGATACCCCCTGCCGCGATCAAACCGATGACCCAGCCGGGCAGGTTGGCAATCTCCGGGTTGGCCAGTACCAGAATGTCATTGTTGACGTTCAGCTCGTTGCCTTCCCAGCCGCGTGCTTCGGCGGTGGCTGCAAACTCCGTGTTGGTGTCGTTGTAGAACTGGATACGGCCATCGTTGTTCAAGTCATTGAAGGTGATGAGGCCGGTATCTTCCCAGGTTCTGAACCAGGTGGGACGGTCTTCGTACAGCAGAGGCTCGGCCGCTGCCATTTCGTAATCCTCTACCTGTCCGGTCATCTCGGGATAGACGGTGGTCATCAGGTTCAGACGTGCCATGGAGGCCACCGCAGGCGCGGTGAGGTAGAGCAGGGCGATAAACACCAATGCCCAGCCAGCCGACCAGCGCGCGTCAGCCACCTTGGGCACCGTGAAGAAGCGAATGATGACGTGGGGAAGACCCGCCGTACCGATCATCAACGACAGGGTGAACAGCACCATGTTCAGCTTGTTGTCCACATCCGCCGTATAGTCCTGGAAGCCTAGTGCATTGACCACATCATCCAGCTTTTGCAGCAGCGGTACGCCCGACTCGGTGTGGGTGCTGAACATGCCGAACATCGGGATCGGGTTGCCGGTCAGCTGCATGGCGATGAACACCGCCGGAATGGTGTAGGCCACGATCAGTACGATGTACTGAGCCACCTGGGTGTAGGTGATGCCTTTCATGCCGCCAAACACGGCGTACAGGAAAACGATCGCTGCGGCGATCCAGATACCCCAGGTGCTGGGCACTTCGAGGAAGCGAGAGAACGCCACACCAGCGCCGGTCATCTGGCCGATAACGTAGGTCACTGACGCGATGATCAGACACACCACCGCTACCACGCGGGCGGTGCGGCTGTAGAAGCGCTCACCGATGAAGTCCGGCACGGTAAACTTGCCGAACTTGCGCAGGTAAGGTGCCAGCAGCATCGCCAGGATAACGAAGCCGCCCGTCCAACCCATCAGGAAGGTGGAGTTGGCGTAGCCACCCGAGGCAATCAGGCCTGCCATGGAGATGAACGACGCGGCAGACATCCAGTCGGCGGCCGTGGCCATACCGTTGGTCACGGGGTGAACACCTCCCCCCGCCACGTAGAAGTCCTTGGTAGACCCGGCCCGCGCCCATATCGCAATGCCGATATAGAGCGCGAACGATGCGCCTACGAACAGAAGGTTAATGGCAAATTGGCTCATGCTTGCTTACTCCCCCAGGCCAAATTTCTTGTCGAGCTGATTCATTCTCCAGGCATAGAAGAAAATCAGGCCGATAAAGGTAAGAATGGAGCCTTGCTGAGCGAACCAGAAGCCCAGGTCCGTACCGCCAACGGGAATGCTGGCCAGCAGGGGGCGGAAGAGGATGGCGCATCCGTAAGAGACGAAGGCCCAAACGATCATGCACCCGAAGATCAGGCGTACGTTGGCCTTCCAGTACTCAGCAGCATTGGTCTTGTCGTCTGCCATTGTGTTGCTCTCCAGTTGTGATTTTTAGGGTTGGAAAGTGAACTCAAGATAGCGTGTGATCCATCAGGGCAACGTAGACAAGAGATCCTGTCGGTGGTGGATTCCTTGAATGGCGTTACCAGGCACGTCACCTTATTATTGTTAAGCCGTCAGCGTTGAGGTGTTCTCGAGTGGTTGTCAGCGGCTCTGGATACATGGCTAGGGTGGTGTGCTTTAACCCTGTATGACTCACTAATAATACTGGGCAATAAATACAAAAAATAAATCCCAGACTTTGGTATCACGTCTTGGTAAGGGCTTTTTTTGAACCTGTGTTGTTTTTATATCTTACTGTTTTTTAGAGGATAAGCGACCTTTTTTGCAAGCTGGGGTATGACGATAGGACAATGGTCTATGGCTCTGGCTAAACCAATGTTTGCTACCTTGGTAAAAGTGACCAAAGAGCGTTAAGAGAGAGTAAAAGGCGCGACTTTAGTCGCTAAACAAAAGTCGTTAAGACGTTAGCGTTATAGCAGAAAGTAGTAGGGTATAAAGCGGGTCAAAGAGAGTGACAGGTTAATAATAATCACAAAAGCCATTGCGTGGCGCGAGACAAGGCGCTTGATCGAGGTTGCTACATGGTAGAAGTAGAGCTGTCTCAACTGCCCTTCACCCTGCTGGACGAGGAGGGTCGGGATCACGTGCGCCGGGGCATGGACCTGGCCTATTTCGAACGTGATGAGGTCATTCTGGAAATGGGCCAGCCTGGCGCCTCGGTGTTTCTGATTCACAAGGGCGAGGTGGCCGAGCTGGACCCCTCGCTGCCGGCTGCCAGTGCGCGTATCGGCCACTATACGGCGGGTGATCTGTTTGGTGCGATCAGCATCCTGAATGGCAAGAGCCGCTACCGCTTTCAGGCCGAAGACGAGTGCCTGTGTTACGTCATGCCCAAGGCGCTGTTCAGCCAGCTGTGTCGGCACTACCCGGCGTTCGAGCAATTCTTCAAACAGTCGCTGTCTCACAAGGCGCGTCTGTTGACCGAAAAGCGTGCCGATGGGGGAGTCACCATGGCAGGGTTCATGTTGGCCCGGGTGAGCGAGTGCATGCGTTTGCCGCTGATGATGGATGCCCAGGCCTCTGTTCAACAGGCCGTCCAACAGTTGAAAGACAGCCATGCCGACAGCCTGCTGGTGGCCACCGACGACGGGCCGGGCATGGTCACCAAGACGGACCTGCTCAATGGCCTGGTGCTCGAAAACGCCTCGTTGGAGACCCCGGTGGCGTCACTGGCCAATCGGTCACTGGTCACCGTTGCTCCTGGGCAGTACCTGTTTGATGCCTTGATCACCATGACCTGCCATCAGGTATCGCGGGTGGTGGTGATGGAAGAGGATCAGGTGCAAGGGGTGGTGGAGCTGACGGATGTATTGGGGTTCTTCTCCAGCCGTAGCTATGTGGTCAGCTTGCAAGTGGAGCAAGCCGATAGCCTGCCTGCCCTGGCATCGGCTAGTCAGCGCACGCCCGAGCTGGTCAAGGCGCTCATGGCCCAGGGCGTCAAGCTGCGTTTTGCCATGGACCTGCTGGCCGCGTTGAATGGCCGCATCATGAGCAAGGCGTGGACCTTGACCGTGCCCGAGCAGTACCACCCGCAAAGCTGCCTGATGGTCATGGGCAGCGAGGGCCGTGGCGAGCAGATTCTCAAGACCGACCAGGACAACGGGTTGATCCTGGCTGACGATTGCCAGTGGCCGGACGTGGCCGAGTGCATGAACACCTTGTCAGAGACGCTGGTGCAGCTGGGCTACCCGCCGTGCCCTGGCAACATCATGGTGTGTAACCCTGAGTGGGTGGGCACGGTGTCGACGTGGGAGTCGAACATCGCCAGGTGGGTGTCGGCCCGGGATGGCGACAGCCTGATGAAGCTGGCCATTTTGCTGGATGCCCACGGCGTCGCGGGCAACCCCGCGCTGCTGGACCGTGTGCGCGAGGCGCTGTTTGCGCGCTGTTCCCATGATGAGCTGCTGCTCTCCTATTTCGCCCGCGCGGCGCTGCGTTTCTCGACGCCGTTGACGCTGTTTGGCTCGCTGAAAAAGCCCCAGCACGGCATCGATATCAAGAAAGGCGGCATTTTTCCGATTGTTCATGGAGTGCGCACCATGGCGCTGGAGCGGCGCATCAAGGCGACCTCTACGCTGGATCGGCTCGATGCCTTGGCCGCTGATGGCCGTCTGGACCGCCGCTTTGCCGACGACCTGGGTGAGGCGCTGGCGCTGTTTACCGAGCTGCGTCTGAAGCAGCAGTTGCAGGAGCTGAAAAGCGCGGGCGCCCGCGATGCCGATACCGGCAAACGCACCAACCGAGTCGTGGTCCAGGAGCTTTCATCGCTGGAGCGTGACCTGCTACGCGAAGCGCTGCACATCGTCAAGGACTTCAAGCAGCGGCTGTCCCATCGTTATCATCTGGAGTATTCGTGAGTGGAATGCGGCTATTGGATAGGCACGTGGGTCTCTTGAGCGGCTCACTGAGAACCCTGGTGCAGCGTGAAAGCGATCGACGGCGGTTCGCGGACACGCCGCATGGCTGGCTGTTCCAGCCTTATATGGGCGAAGAAGCAGTGGCGTTGGCGTGTCGTGAAAGCCAGGCTCGCCCGGGCGAGCTGCGCGTGGCCGCTGTCGTATTGACGCCGCGCCGGGTGTTGACCAGCCATGCCTGGAGCGACACGCTGACCATGAAAGGCGAACACATGCCTTATCGTCAGGAGCGAGACGATGCACCTGCTTCGTCAGTTGACTCGGGAACTCGGATCGAAGTGCTGGCGGGGTTCATCGGTAACCGGCCCGTGGTGGGGTGGCAGTTGGATGCCCTGCTGGCGCCGCTTGGCCGGATGTTCAAGGCCACGCTGGGGTTTGGGCTGCCCAATGCTCAGGTCGACCTGGCTAGGCTACATGCTCGTCAGCTACGCCGTTTGCATCCCCAGGCGGAGGTCGGCCCGAGCATCAACGAAGCGTTGTCGTGCTGGTCTCTGCCGCTGGCCTGGCCCTCGGTACAAAGCGAGGCCACGGCGGCGGCGCTGCTCTATCAGCGCTTGCAGAGTGAACGCCTTTTCACGGTGTGAGCCGACGCGCTGGCCAGAGGCCGACGATGGGTTTGTATTGGGTCGCGCCTGCGAGTCTTGTAGAATAGCCGCTGCTCCTTCACCCATCGGCAGTACAACGACCATGTTATCACCTGATTTTTTCGACCCCTCCTCGGCGACGCGTGCCACCAATGCGGCGTCTGAACAGCAGCCTGAACTTCAGGATGCCAAACAGAAGCGCGAATTCAACAAGTTGCAGAAGCGTCTTCGTCGTGAAGTGGGCAACGCCATCATCGATTACAACATGATTGATGAGGGGGATCGGGTCATGGTATGCCTGTCGGGCGGCAAGGACAGCTACACCATGCTGGAAATCCTGCGCAATCTGCAGCGCAATGCGCCGGTCAACTTTTCCCTGGTGGCGGTCAACCTCGACCAGAAGCAGCCGGGCTTTCCCGAGCACGTGCTGCCCCGTTACCTGGATCAGCTGGGTGTGGAGTACCACATTCTGGAGCGGGATACCTATTCGGTGGTGAAGGAGAAAACCCCGGAAGGCAAGACCACCTGCGCGCTCTGCTCGCGACTGCGTCGCGGGTCACTTTACGGGTTTGCCGAGGAGATCGGCGCCAACAAGATTGCCCTGGGCCACCACCGGGAAGATATCCTCGAGACGCTGTTTCTCAACATGTTCTTTGGCGGAACCCTGAAGGCCATGCCGCCCAAGCTGCTGTCCGACGACGGCAAGAACATCGTGATCCGCCCCTTGGCCTACTGCAAGGAAGCGGACATTGCCGAATTCTCACGGCTGATGGAGTTTCCGATCATTCCCTGCAACCTGTGCGGGTCGCAGCCCAACATGCAGCGTCAGATCGTCAAGGACATGCTGGCCGAATGGGACAAGAAGCACCCGGGGCGGCTGGAGAGCATGTTCAAGGCCGTCACCAATGTGGCGCCTTCCCAATTGGCCGACCGGGCGCTGTTCGACTTCGTCGGCCTGGAAGCCAAACAGGCGGCGCTGATGGAAGGGCGGATTCAGGCGTTCAACGTGAGCTGATTGCCTGCTCCTCTTCTTCGGCCAGGGTGATGAGCCGCTGCAGGTCGAGAATATTGACCTCTCGGCCCGAGACGGCCACCACGTTCTGTTGCTGAAAGCGGCTCAGGATACGGCTGACGGTTTCGACGGCCAGCCCCAGGTAGTTCCCCATGTCGGCGCGAGACATGGAGAGCCGGAAGCTGTAGGGCGAGTAGCCGCGTCGCCGGAAGCGATCAGAGAGGGTAATCAGGAAGCTGGCTAGCCGCTGGTCGGCGGTCTTGCGCGATAGCAGGCGCATCATGCGCCGATCATCACGCAGCTCTTTGCTCATGCTGCGGTAAAGCTGGTCGCGCAGCTCCGGCAGCTCTTGCGATAGGGTGTCCAGGCGGTCGAAAGGAATCTCGCACACTGCGGTGGTTTCCAGGGCGATCACGCTGCCGGGATACTGCTCTCCATCGATACCATCCAACCCCACCAGCTCGCTGGGCAGATAGAAGTTGGTCAACTGATCGTTGCCGTTGCCTTCGCTGGTCACCTGTTTCAGGCTGCCGGAACGTACCGCATAGACGCAGGTGAACGCATCGCCCTGGCGAAACAGCGGTTCGCCCTTCTTGAGCGGTGCGCGGCGGCGGATGATGGCGTCGAACTGGCTCATATCCTCCAGCTCCAGGGCGAGCGGTAGGCACAGCGAGCTGAGGCTGCAGGTCTGGCAGTGCGCCCCTTGCAGCAGTGAACGCCGTTGGCTGGCAGGATATGGCATGTTGTTCTCCCTTTTTATTAGCCATCATAGGGTCAGGGGATGGATGTCTCAAGGTGTCGTTTATACGATCTTCGAGTAGCGTTGCGATGACTGGCTTTGCAAGCGCGCATCGAACGCCATGGCCAGGTGGCGAATCAGCAGCCGCCCGGTCGGTGTTGCCCGCAGGCGGTTCCCTTCGCGCTGCAGCAGGCCATCCCGCTCGGCGGGCTGCAGGCGCTCCAGCGCGCTGGCGAAGTAGGCGGGCGCGTCGATGTGCCAACGTTGGCCAACGCTGGCCAGGTCAATTTCCATATCGCACATCAGGCGCTCGATGACGTCTCTCCGCATTAGGTCGTCCTTATTTAAACGTACTCCTTTGACGGTTGCCAGCCGACCTTCATCCAATGCCGCTTCATACGCGGCCAGCTGGGTGGGGTTCTGGGCATACAGATCATCGATACGGGAAATGGCCGAAACGCCCAAGCCAATCAGGTCGCACTGGGCGTGGCTGGAGTAGCCCTGGAAGTTACGCTGCAGAGTGCCTTGGCGCTGGGCCTGGGCGAGGCTGTCGTCCGGGCGGGCAAAGTGGTCCATGCCGATATGCACATAGCCTGCCTGAGTGAGCATCTCGATGGTGGTGCGCAGGATCGCCAGCTTCTCGTCGGCGCTGGGCAGGTCTGTCTCGCTGATGCGCCGCTGGGGGGCAAAGCGGCTGGGCATGTGGGCGTAATTGAACACCGACAAGCGGGCCGGGTTGAGGTCGATGACCTGGCCAAGCGTGTCGGCAAAGCTCTGCTCGGTCTGAAACGGTAGCCCGTAAATCAGATCCAGATTGAGGGAGCGAAAGCCCAGCCGATGTGCTTCGTCCATCAGGGTTTCGGTCATGACCTTGGGCTGCACGCGGTTGATGGCCGCCTGTACCCTAGGGTTCAGGTCCTGGACGCCCAGGCTGAGGCGATTGAAACCCAGCGACTGCAGGTGGCGCAGGGTAAAGACATCTGCTTCACGGGGGTCGATCTCGATGGCGTAATCGCGGTCAGGAGCGTTGGAGAGCCCAAACCTCGCGTCCAACCTGTCTACCAGGTCGCTCATTTGCGCCAGGGTCAGGAACGTTGGGGTGCCACCGCCCCAGTGCAGCTGCTGCACGGGCCGCCGAGTATCCAGATGGCGCGAGGTCAGCACCATTTCACGATCGAGGCGCGATAGGTAGGGTTCGGCCAGCTGGGTGTTCTTGGTGGCGATCTTGTTGCAGGCGCAGTAAAAGCAGATCTTGCGGCAAAAGGGCACGTGCACGTACAGGGAGAGCGGCCGTTGGCTGGCATTGCTGCGCGCCAGGGCTTCAGTGACGTCGTCGGCACCGATGTCTGCGTCAAAGGAGAGTGCCGTAGGGTAGGACGTATAGCGTGGGCCGCTGGTGTCGTAACGGCGCAGCAGGGCCTCGTCCCAGGCAGGGGTCTCGGCCGCTGCGAGGTGAGGAGGTACGGTGGCAGCAGAGGCAAGGGGCATGAAGAGACGCTCCGTGGTAACAGGGCAAAGTAGCCAGGTGGTGGGCCACCGGCCGACATATGCCTGCATGCTAAGGCATCGAAGCGGGCAAAGCGTTGAGCTATATCAAGCTATGAGTGATGCGCCGTCGGCAGCAGCGACCACAGTTGCCACAGGGCAAAGCCGATGATGGTCAAGGCAGCCACGGTACGCGTGGCGGGGTGGCGAATGAGCTGGCCCATCTGGCGAGCCGCCAGGCCGGTGGCCAGCAGGGCTGGCAGGGTGCCCAGTCCGAAGGCACCCATCAGCAACGCGCCCTGCTGCGGGTCGGCCGTGGCCAGACTCCAGGCCAGCATGGAGTACACCAGCCCACAGGGTAGCCAGCCCCAGATTGCACCCAGGGCAAAAGCCTGGGGCAGGTGCACGACAGGCATCAACCGTCGGCCCAGGGGTTCGAGATAGCGCCACAGGTAGCGTCCGGCGGCCTCGACTCGGAGCAGACCTTTCCACCAGTTGGCGATGTACAGCGCCATCAGAATCAGCATGACCGCCGCCACCACCTGCAGGCTCACTCCGGCGGCCGGGGAGAGCGAGACCAGTGTGCCCAGCGCAGCCACTAGCGCTCCGGCCACCATGTAGCTGAGAATACGCCCCAGGTTGTAGCTCATCAGCAGCCCGCCCAGGCGAGCAGGGTGGCGCATGCTGGGCGGCACGGCGAAGGTGAGGGCGCTCATGATGCCACCGCACATGCCGATGCAGTGCGCCCCGCCCATGAGGCCAAATACCCAGGCCGCCAGCAGCGGCGGCAGGTCCAGCCCGGTCGGGTTCATGGCGGGGGCTCTTGGTCGCGAGGCGGCCTGGCCCTGTTTTTTCGCTCGGCGCGCTGTTCAGGCGTCAGGTCGTTTTCGTCGTCATCGAACAGGATGCGGTGGGCAGGGCCTTCCAGGTCTTCGAACTGGTCGTGCTTCACCGCCCAGAAGAAGGCCCAGACCGCGAGGCCGAGCAGGATCAGCGATAGCGGAATCAACAGGTACAGAATGCTCATGCAGTCACCGGTTTGGTGGGGGCGATGCTGGGGGTTGGAGCACTGCGCCAACGCGATAGACGCAAGGCGTTGCCCACCACCACCAGCGAGCTCAGCGACATGCCGATGGCGGCCAGCCAGGGCGGAATGAGCCCCATGGCGGCCAGCGGCAAGGCCGAGAAGTTGTAGCACACCGACCAGATCATGTTTTGCCGCATGATGCGGCGGGTGGCCTGGGCAATATCCACGGCATCGTGGATGCGCATCAGGCGTGGGCTCATCAGTACCGCATCGGCGCGGGTACGCGCCAGGTCGGTGGCACTGTTCATGGCAATCGCGACATCGGCCCCCGCCAGCACGGGCACATCGTTGATGCCATCGCCAATCATTACCACCCGTTCGCCCTGGGCCTGCAGCTCGCGCAGCCGGTTCAGCTTGTCCTCGGGGGACTGGCCCGCGTGCCAGGTCTCGATATTGAGCTGATCGGCCAGGCTTTCCACGGCTTCCCGGGTATCCCCGGAGAGCAGCTCCACCGCCAGACCGCGTGCTTGCAGGGCCGCCACGGTTTGCGCGGCGTCTTCCCGAATGCCGTCATGCAGCTTGAACCAGGCGCGCGGCTGGTGATCTTCGCTCAGCAGCAGCCACTGCCCGCTGCCCGGCACCGCGATGCTTTGCTGGCTGGCGAAGTCGGGCTTGCCCAACCGCCAGACGGCTCCATCGAGGGTGCCCTCCAGGCCGCTACCGGTATGGCTCTTCACATGGCGTGCCTGAAGCGTGGCATCGCGGAAGGGGCGGAAGGCGCGGGCGATAGGATGCTCGGAGTGGGCCTCCAGCGCGGCGGCAATGGCGCGTAGATGCTCGCTATCGTGATGCCCCAGCGGTTGGGTCTGGGTGAGCTGCATTTCACCGCGGGTCAGCGTGCCGGTCTTGTCGAAGATGACGCGGGTAACGTTGGACAGCGACTCGATGGCATCGGCGCGGGTAATCAGCACGCCCCGCTGGCGCAGCTGGCCGTGGCCGGCGGTCAGCGCCGTGGGCGTGGCCAGAGCCAGTGCACAGGGGCAGGTGACCACCAGTACCGATATCATGATCCAGAGCACTCTCGACGGGTCGATGATCCACCAGGTGATGGTGACACAGGCCGTCACCAGCAGTAGCCGAAGGACGAACAGGTGGGCCATGCGGGCGGCCATTTGCGCCAGGCGGGGGCGGCTGGCAAAGGCGCGATCGGTCAGGTCGACGATGCCTGCTACCCGAGCCGTATTGCCAGGGTGGGTGACGCGCATGGTCAGCGGGTTTTCCATGTTCTGGCTGCCGCCCACCACGCTATCGCCGATGCGCCGGGTCACCGGCAAGTACTCGCCGGTCAGCATGGATTCGTCGAGGCTGGATTCGCCCTCTTCGATCACGCCATCGGCAGGGACGCCGTGGCCTGGCTTGATCAATACGCGGTCGCCAATCGCCAGTTCGCTGGCAGGCAGAATACGCTCACTGCCATCCGCCTCCAGACGAATGGCCGAGACCGGCAGTACGCCGCTCAGCGCATTGCCGCTGTGGCCGCTACGGCGCCGCGCGCGGCCTTCCACGTAGCGGCCAAACAGCAGAAAGAAGGTGAACATGGCCACGGAGTCGAAATACACCTCGCCGACATCGAACAGTACCGCGTAGCTGCTGGCCAGGTAAGCGCCGCCAATGGCCAACGAGACCGGCACGTCCATGCCCAGCACGCCGCTTTTCAGGTCGCGCAGGGCATTGCGGAAAAAGGGCTGTGCCGAAAACAGCACCACTGGCGTTGCCAGCGCAAACGAAAGCCAGTGGAACAGGGCATAGAAGTCGGCGCTCAGCTCCCCTGGGTCCGACACATAGATCGGTATCGAGAACATCATCACCTGCATCATGCCCACGGCGGCTACGATCAGACGGCGCACGTTCATGCGCTCTTCGTGTTGCAGGCGTGCCTGGGCCTGATCGGGCTCGTAGGGTTGGGCGTCGTAGCCAATGCTGGCCAGCTCGGCAAACAGCTGGGAGAGCTTGATACGTGTCGGGTCCCAGCATACGCGCAGGCGGTGGTGCGACAGGTTGACTGCGCTGGAGCTGACGCCCTCCAGGGCGTTCAGGCGGTGTTCGATGAGCCAGGCGCAGGCGGCGCAGGTAATCCCCTCTACGGCCAGGGTTGCCCGCAGGTGGCCTTCATCCCCTTCCGGGTGGGTGAACTGGGCCTGCAGCGCGGGGTCGTCGAACACCGACCAGGTGTCTGATTTGCTGGCCTGACGCTCGTCGGGGCGCTCCGGTAGCTCGGTGCGGTAGCGGTAGTAGCTCTCCAGGCCGCCTTCCACAATGGCGTGGGCGACCGCTTCGCAGCCGGGGCAGCAAAGCGGCTGGGGCGCTTCGTCAATGATGATCTTCCATGGTGCCCCATCAGGCACCGCGCTGCCGCAGTGGTAACAGCTGGCTAGAGATGCATTACTCATTCGCTCTGCGTGCGGCCTCCGGGTAGAAGGGCGACACTCTCTTCATTGGGGAAGCGCGCCTCACCGATCAGCCGCCAGTCGGCTTCGGTTTGCTGGGGCTGCAGCTGAATGTACCAGCGGTAGCGCAGGTTGTCGGGGCCCTGGGTGATGTAGCGGCCTTCGCGCACGTGCTGCAGCACGAACTCCTGATCACGGTCATCCTGGGTCGGGAAGATCAGCGTCAGGTAGAGGGTCTCCGGGCGGTCGTCGCCGGTCAGGTCCAGCACGATATCGCTGGTGAGCGGATCGATGCGCAGCTCGGCGGAAAGCCCCAGCTCGTTGGCACGCTCCTGCTTGGCCAAAATCATGTTGATGGCCTTGCCGTGTTCGTAGTAATCCTCCTGGACCACCATGCCGTCGGCAGTCTTGACCGACAGTACGGCAAAGGTAGTGCTGACCACGATGGACGAGGAGAGCAGTGCCAGCAGGAACCATGGCCAGAACTGCTTGTACCAGGGCTGAATCGGGGTGTCGGACATGGGGGCTTATCTCCTAACGTCGCCCAGGAAACGTGTCTCACGCTCCGAGCGAATGGTGTTGTCTTGCTGAGACTGCAAGATAAAGGTAATCGATTGGCTGGGCTCTCGCAGCTCAGCGGGGTCGGCCAGGACGGTCACGATCTGGGTGCGTGTCTCACCGGCAGGCACTTCGATCGATGTGCGGTCCAGGGAGAGCGTCTCGAGCCCGGTCACGCTCAGCTGATAGGTGTGGGCCCTATTGTCCAGATTGCGAATCGTCAGGTTGTAGACGTTGCTGACCTGACCCTCTCGCGTGATCTGGTAAAGCTGGGTGCGCTCCCGCTCGGCCTCGAAGCCCAGCGGCATGCGGTCGTTCACCGCCCAGGCAAACGTGGCGATCATGACCAGCAGCGCGGCCAGATAGCCCAGCAGGCGGGGGCGCAGCACATGGCTCTTCTTGCCTTCCAGTGCATTTTCCGTGGTATAGCGAACCAGCCCGCGCGGGTAGCCCATGCGATCCATGACGCTGTCGCAGGCATCGATACAGGCGGCGCAGGTGATGCATTCGTACTGAAGGCCGTCGCGAATATCGATCCCCGTGGGGCACACCTGCACGCACAGCTCGCAGTCGATACAGTCACCGTATCCTGCCGCCTGAGCCTGGGAATGGGTGAGGGTTTTCTTGCGGCTGCCGCGCGGTTCTCCCCGGGTGGCGTCGTAAGAAACGATCAGCGTATCACGGTCGAACATGACCGACTGAAAGCGGGCGTAGGGACACATGTAGATACACACCTGCTCACGCAACCAGCCCGCATTCAGGTAAGTGAACACCAGGAAGAAGCCGACCCAGAAGTAGGACCAGCCGTGGGCCTCCAGTGTGGGCAGTTCGACCACCAGTGAACGAATGGGCGTGAAATAGCCCACGAAGGTCACGCCGGTGGCCAGAGCGATCAGCAGCCAGGCGCTGTGCTTGGCGGTCTTGCGCCACGCCTTGCTGGCGTCCATGGCCTGTTGGTCCAGCTTGATGCGCTGATGGCGGCTGCCTTCGATACGGTGTTCCAGCCAGATGTACAGGAAGGTCCAGACGCTCTGTGGGCAGGTATAGCCGCACCAGACACGACCGGCAAACACCGTGATGAAAAACAGCCCAAAGGCACAGATGATCAATAGCCACGAGAGCAGCACGAACTCTTGCGGGTAGAAAGTGGCCGCAAAGATATGAAACTCACGCCCGGGCAGGTCGAACCATATGGCCGGTCGCTCTCCCCAGTTCAACCAGGGAAGTAGAAAAAAGGCCATCATCAGCGCCCAGTTGGCGCTGCGCCGAACCTTTTGAAACAGACCTTTGATTTCACGCACGTAGATATGCCGCCGCTTGGCGTACAGCTCTTGGGTCTCGTTCTGGCCAGGCGTGTGGTGCCCAACGGTTGGCGGCGTAATATCGTGGCTAGGTATTTTTTCCATGGCGGTGATCGCAGCTCAGTGAGGCAGACGTGGGCGGCAGCCGAGTGGTGGTTGCGGGCGTTGTAGCGTTATGCCGTGTCGCTAAATCTGTTTCGATAAACCTGTTTCGATAAACAATAGTGTAACGGATCGCCGAACGGCTGAGCGGTTGCTGGATGTAGAAAGGGTGCGGTATGAAACCGCACCCTTCGTGCACGCTGGCGTCAAACGCCTGATAACGGGATCAGTCGCGGAAGCGCAGGCTGTACACGTACGCGGCCACCAGGTGGACGCGCTCTTCACCAATGTACGCCGCTTGAGCAGGCATGTGGCCGTTACGACCATTGCGCAGCGTTTGGCGAATGGAGTCGGCAACGCTCTGACCCGGTGCCTGATACAGCCAGATATCGTTGGTCAGGTTGGGCGCGCCGAGTGCCGTGTTGCCGGTGCCGCTAGGTGCGTGACAGGCAGCACAGGCGGCCAGATACGTGCTTTCACCGCTGGCGGCGCGCTCTTCGTCGTGCTCCAGGTTGGAGAGCGACAGCACGTACTGGGTCAGGTTCTCGATGTTGTTTTCACCAAGCTGCTGCCAGGAGGGCATCAGGCCGTTACGACCATTGTTCAGGGTCGCGAGAATGTTCTCGGGCTCGCCGCCATACAGCCAGTCGTCGTTGGTCAGGTTCGGGAAGCCGTAGCCGCCCTGGGCGTTGGAGCCGTGACACACCGCGCAGTTGTTCAGGTAAATGCGCTCGGCTACCTGCATGGCCTCGGCATCCTGTGCCAGCTCGGGGATCGGCACTTCCTGGTACTGAGCAAAGATCGGTGTGAAGCGCTCGTTGGCCTGCGCCACTTCCTCTTCCCACTGACCTTCCTGGGTCCAGCCCAGCACGCCCGCATAGTTGCCCAGGCCTGGATAGAGCACCAGATAGCCCAGCGCAAAGACCACGGTCAGGATGAAGAGCTTGAACCACCACTGGGGCAGGGGATTGTCGTACTCTTCGATGCCGTCAGCCGCGTGGCCAGTGGTCTCTACATTGCCATCAGCATCCGGGGTCTTGTCGGTGCGGCGGTTGGTCATGAGGATCCAAACGCTCAGCGCAATCGTGCCCAGAGTGATGACGATGATCCAGGCGCTCCAGAAGCTGGATAGGGAGTCACCCCATAAGTTATTCATCTATTCTTATCTCCCCTGTCGTGGCGGGAATCCGCTTCGCCCTCTGGCGAAGCATGCTTGTCACGGGTCGGTTGCTTATCGTTTTCATCGTCGGCAAAGGGCAGGTTGGCCGCTTCATCGAAGTCGGGTTTACGCCGCTTGGAGTAGGCCCAGAAGAAGATGCCTACGAAAGCGACAATGAGAATGAACGTGATAAGTCCGCGGAAAGTTCCCGTATCCATAACTTAACGAGTGCCCTCGAGCACGGTTCCTAGCTGTTGTAGATAGGCCACCAGTGCAGTGATTTCCTGCTGGCCGCGTACTTCGGCGGTAGCGTTGGCGATATCTTCATCGGTGTAGGGAACGCCCAGCTGACGCAGCACGCGCATCTTGCGCGGCGTTGCTTCGCCATCCAGGGTGCGCTCGAACAGCCAGGGGTAAGCCGGCATGATGGACTCGGGCACGACATCGCGTGGGTTGTACATATGGGCGCGGTGCCAGTCATCGCTGTAGCGGCCGCCTACGCGCGCCAGGTCTGGCCCCGTACGCTTGGACCCCCACAAGAAGTTGTGCTCGTACACCTGCTCACCGGCCACGTTGTAGTGACCGTAGCGCTCGGTTTCGGCGCGGAACGGGCGAATCATCTGTGAGTGGCAGCCCACGCAGCCTTCGCGGCGGTAGATGTCTCGACCTTCCAGCTCCAGAGCGCTAAGCGGGCGCAGCCCTTCCACGGGCTCCGTCGTATCCTTTTGAAAGAACAGTGGCACGACTTCGGCCAGGCCGCCAAAGCTGATCGCAACCAGGATCAAGACGGCGAGTAGGCCAACGTTCTTTTCGACAATCTCATGTTTCATTGGTCTGAACTTCCCCGGTTTAAGCGGCTTGTGGTGCCGAGTAGCTGATGGCTTCACGACGCTTGACGGTCATGTACACGTTGAATGCCATGATCAGCATGCCGACGATCCAGAACAGGCCGCCTATCAGGCGAACGAAGTAGCCTGGCCCGCTGGCCTCGACAGACTCAACGAAGGTGTACATCAGCGTGCCGTCGGCGTTGATGGCGCGCCACATCAAGCCCTGCATGATGCCGTTGACCCACATGGCGGCGATGTACAGTACGGTACCGATGGTGGCCAGCCAGAAGTGCACGGCGATCAGGCTGGTGGAGTACATTTCGGTGCGACCGAAGACCCGCGGGATCAGGTGGTACATGGAGCCAATGGTGATCATCGCTACCCAGCCCAGCGCCCCGGAGTGCACGTGGCCGATGGTCCAGTCGGTGTAGTGAGACAGCGCGTTGACGGTCTTGATGGCCATCATCGGGCCTTCGAAGGTCGACATGCCGTAGAACGACAGGGCCACGACCAGAAAGCGCAGGGTCGGGTCGGTGCGCAGCTTATGCCAGGCGCCCGATAGGGTCATCATGCCGTTGATCATGCCGCCCCAGGAGGGAGCCAGCAGGATGATCGACATGATCATGCCCAGCGACTGCGCCCAGTTGGGCAGGGCCGTATAGTGAAGGTGGTGTGGCCCTGCCCACATGTAGATCATGATCAGCGACCAGAAGTGAACGATGGACAGACGGTAGGAGTAGATTGGACGCTCGGCCTGTTTCGGCACGAAGTAGTACATCATGCCCAAAAAGCCTGCCGTCAGGAAGAAGCCCACCGCGTTGTGGCCGTACCACCACTGCACCATGGCGTCCACGGCGCCCGCATAGATCGAGGTGGAGTACATCATGGTGACGGGAATGGCGGCGTTATTGACGATGTGCAGCACGGCAACGGTCAGGATGAACGCAGCAAAGAACCAGTTGGCCACATAAATATGTGACGTGGAGCGCTTCTTGACCGTCATCAGGAACACGATGGCATAGCTGATCCAGACAACGGCAATCAGAATATTGATCGGCCATTCCAGCTCAGCGTACTCTTTCGTGGTGGTGTAACCCAGTGGCAGAGTCACCACGGCGGAAAGAATCACCGCCTGCCAACCCCAGAAGGTGAACGCGGCGAGCTTGTCAGAGAACAGTCGCGTCTGACAGGTACGCTGAACGACGTAATAGGACGTCGCGAACAGCGCCGAGCCACCGAAGGCAAAGATGACGGCGTTAGTGTGTAACGGACGAAGACGCCCGAAGCTAGTCCAAGGTAAGCCGAGGTTCAGTTGCGGCCAAACCAGCTGTGCGGCGAGGATGACGCCAATCGTCATGCCTACGATGCCCCACACAACGGTCATGATCGCGAACTGCCGAACTACCTTGTAATTGTAGGTCGGGTGTTCCAGTGCTGTGCTCATTTCATGTTCCCATCGAACGCGGTTAGGGGGTAACCCGTAGCAGTGTGCATGCGCATTTTGCCCGGGTGCGGCCACCCGCTTGATGATGCAGGTCAAGATCCGGTCTAGATTCTAGCGCAGCCGAGGCATAAGCTGAACACGCCAATGGATGTAACGCTGAATTAACAGGAGTTGCCGTTGTCTCACTACGCTGGTTTGGGGTTCGAATGCCTGACCCCAGAGGCATTATCGGAAAAGGTTGCCAGCCCCGCTGTTCAGCGCTTTAACGTGGAAGGTTATGGGCCAGTGAGCGTTTCTGGCCTGCCGAGGCAGGGCCGTGTGCTGCTGATGCACGGCGCTGGCGCCGGGCACTTATCCGACTTCATGCGTCAATTTGCCGCGACGCTGGCGCAGAATGAGGTGCAGGTATGGGCCATCGATCTGCCCTACATGCAGCAAATGAACGAGCAGGGCAAGCGCCGCCCGCCACCGCCCGTGCTGAAAAGCGTGGCCTGTGTCGCTCGCTGGTATTCTCTACTTGCGCCGCTGAACTCGCTTCCTTTGTGGGTGGGCGGCAAGTCCATGGGCGGACGCCTGGCGTCGTTGTTTGCCAGTGAGCAGCCGTGCCCGGGCGTGATTGCCGTGGGGTACCCGTTTCATCCGCCGAAAAAACCGGACGTGCTGCGTACAGAGCACTTTGCATCGTTGAGCTGCCCAATGCTGGTCATTCAGGGGGAGCGAGATCCTTTTGGCACCCGTGCGGAGGTGGAAAGCTACTCTCTGCCCGCTAGTGTACGGGTCGAATGGCTGGCCGAGGGGGACCATGATTTCACACCACGCAAATTATCCGGCCTCGAACAAAAGGTTTTGATTGACGAGGCGGCCCGGATTGCGGCATCCTTCGTCCGCGCTCAGGGAGCGGAAGTCGGTGATACGTGCAGCACACTGGTTTAAATGCAAAATTTAAACGTCTTGTGTTGACATTTGAACAGGCTTCTGTAGAATGCAGCGCCACGTGACCAGCGGGTGGTTAGCTCAGTTGGGAGAGCACCAGCCTTACAAGCTGGGGGTCACTGGTTCGAACCCAGTACCACCCACCATTGACATGGTGTCCTGGAAACGTAAGCAGCAAGTGATGCATTTGTGGACCGGTAGTTCAGTCGGTTAGAATGCCGGCCTGTCACGCCGGAGGTCGCGAGTTCGAGTCTCGTCCGGTCCGCCATCATCGCTCAATGTTGCACATCAGTTATCGTAATTCGGACCGGTAGTTCAGTCGGTTAGAATGCCGGCCTGTCACGCCGGAGGTCGCGAGTTCGAGTCTCGTCCGGTCCGCCACGATAACCTGAAGCAGTCGATTGATCAGCCATTGGCTGTCAATGATCGGGTGGTTAGCTCAGTTGGGAGAGCACCAGCCTTACAAGCTGGGGGTCACTGGTTCGAACCCAGTACCACCCACCATTCAAGCAGCGTGCATGGCGACTGAACCGCTTTGATAACGCCCTTGCAATGGTTTTGAAGTGCCTTAACGTGGACCGGTAGTTCAGTCGGTTAGAATGCCGGCCTGTCACGCCGGAGGTCGCGAGTTCGAGTCTCGTCCGGTCCGCCATTAAGCACTTATCGGTCATCAATGTGCATGAAAGCACGTCGATAAAGCCGAATACATTCCAAAAGCCCGGATCCTTGATCCGGGCTTTTTTGTCGTTTCTATTTCCAGATATCTATGTTCAGGCGCGCATGACGCCGTTTATCACGGCGTCATGCGGTGCTCAGTGGTCAGGCGATAGCGCTGACACCGGCTTTGGCGATCTGGACGTCCTGGTCCGGCTTGACGCCAGAAATGCCGACGGCACCCACGACCTGGCCATCCACGATGATCGGTACGCCGCCGGACAGCAGCCCCTGCAGCGGTGCCGAGACAAACGCCGTACGACCCCCGTTGATCATCTCCTCGAAGACTTGCGTCTCCTTACGGCCCAATGCCGCGCTGCGCGCTTTTTGGGTCGCTACTTCGGCGCTGAACGGGGCAGCGCCATCCAGACGGCGCAGGGCCAGCAGGTGGCCGCCATCGTCGGTGACGGCAATGGTCACTGGCCAGCTGTTGTTGTCGGCTTCTTGCTGTGCGGCGTCCAGTACTTGAATAACGTCGGCTTGGCCCAGAACGGCTTTGGTTTGCATCAAAGTATCCTTCTTATCATGGGGGGTGAGGCGCGGCGCCTGACGGGCAAGGCGTGATGCCAGGGGCCGCGAGTATCGAGGTTATACCAGGGCAGCGTCGACGACTTCTACCCAGTGGCGGACTGGCGTGCGATTGGCACTGGCCAGATGCGTCTGACAGCCGATATTGGCGGTCACGATCACTTCGGGGTTGCCTGCTTCCAGAGCATTGAGTTTGTTGTCGCGCAGCTGGGTGGCGAGCTCCGGCTGCGTCACCGAGTAGGTGCCTGCCGAACCGCAGCACAGGTGGGCATCCTTGACTGGAGCCAGCGTAAAGCCGAGTTTGCCCAGCACGCTTTCCACCGCGCCGTTGAGCTTCTGGGCATGCTGCAACGTACAGGGGCAGTGGAATGCCAGACGCTGATGCTCCTTGAGCTGCAGGGCCTCCAAAGGCTCGTCGCGCAGAATCTCGACGATATCCCTGGCCAGTGCGCTGACGCGCTGGGCCTTTGCCGCGTAGGCAGGGTCGTCCTTGAGCATGTCGGCATACTCTTTGACGAAGGCGCCGCAGCCGCTGGCGGTTTGCACGATGGCTTCGGCCCCTTGCTCGATGTGAGGCCACCAAGCGTCGATATTGGCGCGCATGCGCTGGCGACCGGCTTCCTGTGCATTGAGGTGGAAATCGATGGCACCGCAGCAGCCCGCTTCGCTGATCGGTGTGACGCTGATGCCCAGGCGGTCGAGCAAGCGAGCCGTCGCCGCATTGGTGTTGGGCGAGAGACCAGGCTGCACACAGCCTTCCAGGATCAATACCTTGCGCGTATGGCGCTGGCTGTCGGGGCGTTGACCTGCATCCACCGGAGCGGGCGGCATTTTGCTGCGCAGCTTGCCAGGCACCAGCGGTTTGAAGGTTTGCCCCAGACTCAGCAGCGCCTTGAAGCGCTTGGGGTCCACCAGCATTTTACGCAGGGCGTAGCGTTGGGCGCGTTCGGCGGCTGAGCGGGGCACGCGGCGCTCGATCTCGGCACGTCCTATATCCAGCAGCTTGTGATACTCGACGCCCGAGGGGCAGGTGGTTTCACAGTTGCGGCAGGTCAGGCAGCGGTCGAGGTGCAGGCGAGTCTCTTCGGTGACTTGGTCATCGTCATCGCGGCTCTCCAGCAGCTCTTTCATCAGGTAGATACGCCCGCGTGGCCCGTCTCGCTCATCGCCCAGCAGCTGGTAAGTGGGGCAGGTGGCGTTACAAAAGCCGCAGTGTACGCAGGTGCGCAGAATGCGCTCGGCTTCCTGAATATGCGGTTTCTGGCGGTCGGCATCGGTAAAGTGCGTCTGCATGTCAGCTCTCCTGATTAAAATGCCGCATAAAGACGACCAGGATTGAAAATGCCGTGGGCATCCAGTTCGGCCTTCAGGTTGCGATGATACTTTTCCACGACTGAATTCAGTGGCGTGAACGGTGACTCCGCACCGCCCTGATGATGCGGGGTGTAGCAGGTGGCGTGGCCGCCTGCCTGCTGGCAGGCATCGCGCAGGGTTTGCGCGGGCAGTGGGGTTTTCACCCAGCGCTGGCTACCGCCCCAGTCGTAGAAGATATCGCTTTCATCGACGGCCAGTGCCAACGGCGGTGTATGGGGGGGTAGCGACAGGCGCCACAGAGCTTGGCCCTCGGCCAGGTTGAAAAAGGCGTGCTGCAGGTCGCGTAGCTGCTGCCAGAAGTCTGCCGAGAGGGCGTCGCCGCCCAGCCGCTCCCTGGTCGCCTTGACCGAGCTTTCGCCGCCTTCCAGGCGGATGAACAGCTCGCCCGCGTGCCAGGCTGCGGCGATGATCGGCAGCGGCTGGCGGCCCAGCTCGGAGAGCTTCGCCAGGGCGTCTTCCAGACCCATGGAAAGGCGCAAGCTATGGCTGGCGGTGGGAATCGGCAGCACCTTGAAAGAGATATCGGCCAGTACGCCCAGCGTGCCCTGGGCGCCGGTCATCATGCGGGAGAGATCGTAGCCCGCCACGTTCTTCATGACTTCGCCGCCAAAGCGCAGCAGTTTGCCTTCCTGAGTGATCACCCGCGTGCCCAGCACGAAATCCCTGGCAGCCCCGGCCCAGGGGCGACGGGGGCCGGACATGCCAGTGGCGACCGCACCGCCAATGGTGCTGGCTTCGCCAAAGATCGGTGGCTCGAAAGGCAGCATCTGATGCTTCTCGGCAAGTGCTGCGTTCAGCGCGTCAAGCCGTGTGCCGGCCCGCACGGTCACCACCAGCTCCACGGGGTCGTAGGAGACGATGCCGCGATGGGCCGCGACATTGAGCTCCACGCCTTCTACCGGGCGGCCATAGAAAGCCCGAGTGTTTCCCGCCACGATGCGTAGCGGGGTGCGCTCGGCGTAGGCGCTGCGCACCTGTTCGCACAGTTCAGCGGCGATATCCTGGTCAGCGTGTATCGCTAGTTCGGTCATGGTCGGTCCTTATGGCATCAGAAGCGTGGCAGCTCCGGATGCGGTAACTCGTTGTTATGTACATGCATGGCGCCAAATTCAGCGCAGCGCGCCAGGGTCGGAATGTTCTTCCCCGGGTTGAGTAGCCGTTGCGGGTCGAAGGCCGCTTTCAGAGCATGAAAGACCGTCAGTTCGTCGGGCTGAAACTGGCTGCACATCTGATTGATCTTCTCGCGCCCCACGCCGTGCTCGCCGGTAATCGAGCCTCCTGCGGCAACGCACAGCTCCAGGATCTTGCCGCCAACGTCTTCCGCCAGGGCCAGCTCACCCTCTTTGTTGGCATCGAACAGAATCAGCGGGTGCATATTGCCATCGCCCGCGTGAAACACGTTGGCCACGGCCAGGCCACTCTCCTCGGAAAGCGCGGCAATGCCCTTGAGTACCCGGGGCAGCTCGCGGCGGGGGATGGTGCCATCCATGCAGTAGTAGTCCGGTGACATGCGGCCTACCGCCGGGAAGGCGTTCTTGCGCCCGGCCCAGAATTTGGCGCGCTCGGCTGCGTCCCGGGCCTGTTGAATATGGGTGGCTCCGGCCGCTTCCAGTACGCGGCGCACGGTCTCGCAGTCGTCGTCCACGTCTGCTTCGACGCCGTCCAACTCGCAGAGCAGAATGGCTTCGGCATCCACTGGATAGCCCGCCTTGATGAAGTCTTCTGCGGCTTGAATGGCGAGCTTGTCCATCATTTCCAGGCCACCGGGAATGATCCCTGCGGCAATGATGTCACCCACTGCGCGGCCTGCCTTTTCGATATCGTCGAAGCTGGCCATGAGGACCTTGGCGGTTTCCGGTTTGGGCAACAGCTTGACGGTAATCTCCGTGACCACCCCCAGCATGCCTTCGGAGCCATTCATCAGCGCGAGCAGATCAAAGCCTGGCGCATCCAGCGCTTCGGAGCCCAGCGTCATGTGCTCGCCTTCGATGGTCAGTACGTCCACGCGCAGTACGTTGTGCACGGTCAGGCCATACTTGAGGCAGTGCACACCACCGGCATTTTCGGCGACGTTACCGCCAATGGAGCAGGCAATCTGGGAAGACGGGTCGGGCGCGTAATACAGGCCATAGGGTGCCGCCGCCTCGGAAATCGCCAGGTTGCGAACGCCGGGCTGTACCCTGGCCAGACGGGCATCGGGGTCGACGCTGATGATCTGATTGAAGCGCGACATGACCAGCAGCACGCCTTGTTCGAGGGGCAGTGCTCCGCCGGAAAGCCCGGTGCCAGCGCCGCGGGTCACCACCGGTACGCCCAGGGCGTGACAGCGCTTGAGTAGGCCTTCCACTTGGGCCAGCGTTTCCGGCAGGGCGACCAGCATGGGCAGCACCCGATAAGCCGCCAGGCCATCGCATTCGAATGGGCGCAGGTCTTCTTCGCGGTGCAGCAGGGTCAAGGTAGGCACAGCGCTTTGCAGGTCGCTGAGCACCTCGGCTTTATCACGGTGGACGAGCTCGCCATCGAGGCGCTCGTCGAACAGGATATTCATCGCGACATCCTTCATTTTTATCGTTGAACAGAGCAGCAGGTTGCCGCCGCTTGACGCCAATCTGAGCTTTTTTCAGGCGCCTGTCCAGCCTGTGGTGCAGTGGTCTGACCAGTAATTGGTCGATAGTCGCAAGGTTCATGGCATACTCACCCCAAACAGCTACTTGGTCTTACCGCCAGGAGGCGTTATGGCTCAAGCAGAGAGGAGGGCAAGTGGTACTCAACAACGACGACATCGCCGCGGGCAAACGCACGCCCGAGCACGTGGCGGCCAGGCTGGAAGAGCTGATTCTCGAGGGAGTCTTTCGACCGGGGCAACTGCTGCCTTCCGAGCGGCGGCTATGTGAGCGTCTGGGTGTTTCTCGTGCCTCACTGCGTGAGGGGCTGAGGATCTTGCGCAGCAAGGGCATCATCAACACTCGCCAGGGCCATGGTTCCACCGTGGCATCTCTGTTGCCGAGCCAACACCAGAGCCCGCTGATGCACCTGTTCCGTGACCATCCACGGACGCTGTTCGACCTGCTGGAAGTGCGCGCGCTGCTGGAAGGCGAGTCGGCCTATCTGGCGGCTCGGCGTGGCACGTCCATGGACCGCGTGCTGATCACACGCCGCTATCGTGACATGGCCGAATACGCTGCCCAGACGGATACCCTGGAAGTCGAGCAGTTGGCGCGACTGGACCACGCGTTTCATCTGGCCATCTCCCAGGCCTCCCACAACCCCGTGCTGGTGCATACGCTGCAAGGGTTGACCGATCTGCTGCTCAGCTCGGTCTTTGCATCGGTCAAGCACCTCTACCACCGGCCTGGCCCCAGAGAGATGATCAATCAGCAGCACGCACGCCTGCATGACTCGGTAGTCAGCGGCCACGCCGAGCAGGCGCGGCAGATTGCGCTGGAGCACCTCACCAGCATCAGTGAATTGCTGAGAGAGCTGGAGGCGGAGCACGATCGCCTGGAGCGCTCCGCCATGCGCCTGGAACAGTGGCAGTAATCGTGACACTCTTCATGAGCGAATAACCAACAAAAGGAGCGTTACGTGGCCATCTATCAATTTGGCGAGCATCGGCCCGCTATTCATGAAGACGTATACATTGCCGACACGGCGGACGTCATCGGTCAGGTTACCCTGAAGGCACGCGCCAGCGTGTGGTATCAGGCGGTACTGCGCGGCGACAGCGATCATCTGGAAATCGGTGAAGAGAGCAACATTCAGGATGGCGCCGTACTGCACGCGGACCCCGGCTACCCGCTGAAGGTGGGAAAGGGGGTGACCGTCGGGCACCAGGCGATGCTGCATGGCTGTACCGTGGGGGATGGCTGCTTGATCGGCATTCAGGCGGTCGTGCTCAACGGCGCCGTGATTGGCGAGAACAGCCTGGTAGGCGCAGGGGCCTTCATCAAGGAAGGGGCGGTCTTTCCGCCAAACTCGCTGATTGTCGGCTCACCTGCCAAAGTGGTCAGGGAGCTGTCGGCAGAGGCGGTGGAAGCGCTGAAGCTGAATGCACAAAGCTATGTGATACGGGGCAAGCAGCACGCTGACTCGCTCAAGCGCATCGATTGAGTCTGACTGAAACTGAAAACGCCCACCCCCAGGCGTGGCCTGGGGGTGGGAGAGGGTGTCTGAGCCCAACTGAGGTTACATCAGCGGGTCAGTGATACCCAGCACGTAGAACGCGACCAGCGCGATGATGCCGGCGAATATCAGGTAGTAGATGGTCGGAATGATCGTTTTACGAATCGTGGTGCCTTCGCGACCCAGCAGGCCAACGGTTGCCGAGGCAGCGACCACGTTGTGAATCGCGATCATGTTACCCGCTGCAGCACCCACCGCCTGAAGTGCGACCATGGCGGCGGTTGAGAGTCCCAGGGTTTGCGCAATGCTGAACTGGAACTCGGCCAGCATCAGGTTGGAAATCGTATTGGAACCGGCGATGAAAGCGCCCATGGCGCCCACGGCGGGAGCAAAGAAGGGATAGACACCACCCACGCCGTTGGCGACGGCCTGGGCCATCATGACGGGCATGGAGACCAGGTCTGCGCCATTGACGCCCGAGTTGATCAGGATGCGCACCATCGGCACGGTGAAGATGAGTACGAAACCCGCACCAAAAATGGTCTTGGTGGACTCTGAAACCGCAGCGCTCATCTGACGCGGATTCATCTTGTGCAGGAAGTAGGTGATGAACACCACGGCTAGAATGATGCCGCCCGGCAGGTAGAGCGGCTGGAGGCCGCCGCTGACGCCGGTTTCACCGAAAATGTTGGTCCAGTTCAGGTTCACGGAAGTCAGTGCCACACGCAGGGGCTCGACGGTACGGGAGGCCACCAGGAAGATCGCCAGCAGTACATAGGGGATCCAGCCTTTGAGCGTCGAAATCGGCGTCTTGCCTACCACGTCATCCAGCTTGATCTGCAGATTGCCGATCCACTCGTCCGGCCAGGAGGTGGCTTCCGGGAAATCCCAGGTGTCTTTCGGCAGCAGGAACCCTTTACGCGTGGCGGGTACGACAATGGCCAGACCGACCATGGCACCGATCATCGAGGGGAACTCTGGCCCCAGGAAGACGCCTACCAGCATGTAAGGTACGACGAACGCGATGCCCGTGAAAATGGCGAACGGAGCAATGGACAGCCCCTCTTTCCAGGAGCGGTTGGCGCCAAAGAAGCGCACCATGATCAGTACTAGAATCAACGGCATGAGGATACCCACGATGCCGTGAGTGATCGCCGTGGTGCTGGTGACCTGTTGGAAGAAGGCTTCCCAGGTGGAGCCGTTGGCTTCCAACTGCGCCGTGATACCGGCACGGTCGAGGCCGCTGCCTACGCCCACTACAATCGGGGTGCCCACTGCGCCAAACGATACCGGGGTCGACTGAATCATCATGCCTACCACGACGGCTGCCAGCGCCGGGAAGCCCAGGGCGACCATCAGCGGTGCAGCCACGGCGGCAGGAGTACCAAAGCCTGAAGCACCTTCGATAAAGCAGCCAAACAGCCACGCGACGATCAGCGCCTGCACACGACGGTCCGGGCTGATGCCTGAAAAGCCGTTACGAATGGCCGTGATGCCACCGGAGTGCTTGAGGGTGTTCAGCAGCAGGATGGCGCCAAAGATGATCCACAGCAGACCAGCGGTCTGGATCAACCCTTGAACGGTGGATGCCGCGACACGGCTGAACGACATGTCCCATGCGGTCAGGCCGATAATGGCGGCGGTGAGGAAAACGATCGGCATTGCTATCTTGGCGGGGATTTTAAAGCCTATGAGCAATATCCCTGCCAGCAACAGCGGCAGAAATGCCAGAAGAGCTAATATATTTTCATTCATGGGAGGAACGGCCCCTTGTTATTGATTTGGTATGCTCCGCGAAAGCCAACGCATCATTTTCAATGATAGTTGGGACAGCGTGAAAGATACGGTCAGGCGCCCGGAATGACTATGTTGGAAAATTGGTCTTACCAGTGAAGAGGGCTTTTTTTATCCTGGTTCATGGCATTTTTTTAGTATCAAGTAGTTGTTATTCATTGCTTTTTTAATGCTTTTAGAAAGCCCCGTGACGATATTGTTATTAGACTAATAGACAGTTCAGTGACAGCGGAAAAAGGCAGTACACAGAGAAGGGCACTCTATGCCTATCGCAGGGACTGTGACAACGTAGCGCGTAGGCGCAATCTTTACCTCTTTTCAGGAGTCGTTCGACCATGGCCATCACGCTTTATCGAACATTGCGAAAAACCTCGTACTTCTAGTGCGAGGATGGATAGCGAGGGGCGCGAGAGCGCCCCTAGTCCGGCCTCGATTGT
>ERZ941748.13-NODE-13-length-167063-cov-9.293944_pt1 | contig 167063 bp, 149 predicted proteins | sample MGYA00521092_ERZ941748 | MGnify/ENA primary metagenome ERZ941748 (study PRJEB32759, sample SAMN07749897) | skin metagenome | biome: transportation; feature: city; material: polyester macromolecule | host: Homo sapiens | place: Hong Kong:ISLAND line | collected... | reverse complement strand
CCTCACCCCTCACCCCTCACCCCTCACCCCTCACCCCTCATGGATATATTCTATTTTGTTCTTACTGTGTTTCTATAAATAACTTTTTAGAATATTGGGCAGGCGGCACAATATCCCCAGGTTCGTTTATCAAGGATATGGGTTTATGTCGCTGGATGCCTGGATTGCCGTTGGGGTGGTGCTGACGATTTTCCCCCTCATGGCGCTGTCGCGCCTGGGCCCCGATATCATTCTAATGGGGGCCGTGGTGGTATTGCTGACCCTGGGGGTCATCGACCCGCAGCAGGCGCTGGGAGGCTTCTCCAATAGCGGCCTGTTCACCGTGGCGTTCATGTACGTGCTGGTGGCCAGCATCCGTGAAACCGGTGGCATCGATTTGATCATTCGCTATGTGCTGGGTCGCCCAGCCACCGAGCGGGGCGCCCTGACCCGGCTGCTGCTGCCGGTGGCAACGCTGAGCGGCTTTCTCAACAATACCCCGGTGGTGGCCACCTATATCCCTGCGGTGATGAGCTGGAGCCGCCGTTTGAAGTTGTCTCCCCAGCGGCTGCTGATGCCGCTGAGCTTTGCCTCCATTCTGGGCGGGACCATCACGCTGATCGGCACCAGCACCAATCTGGTGGTGCATGGGTTGCTGGTGGAGCGCTACCCGGAGCTGGCCATGGGGCTGTTCGAACTGGCCTGGGTCGGTTTGCCGGTGGCTCTGGCCGGGCTTACCTACCTGATCGTGCTGGGCCCACGCATCCTGCCTGCCCGCAAAGGCGTCGCCAATGCCTTTGCCAACCCGAGGGAATTTACCATCGAGATGGAGGTGGACCCCACCGGCGTGCTGGTGAACCGCACCGTGGAGGAGGCGGGGCTGCGGCATCTTCAGGAGCTGTTTCTGGTCGAGATCGAGCGTGATGGTAACGTGGTCAGCGTGGTGGGGCCGGGCGAGCAGCTCAAGGGCGGTGACCGGCTGGTGTTCGTGGGCACGTCGGCGGCGGCCGTGGAGCTGCAGCAGATCCGGGGGCTGATTCCCTCTCGGGATGGCGCTTCCAGCCTGGAGAAGGAGTTCAAGGAGCGACGGTTGGTAGAAGCCGTGGTCTCCAGTCAGTGCCAGTTCATTGGCCAGCGCATCCGCGACGGCCGCTTTCGAACTCTGTACGGAGCGGCGGTGTTGGCGATTTGCCGCGGCGGCGAGCGGGTGACCGGCAACCTCGGGCAGGTACGCCTGCAGCCAGCGGACGTTCTGCTGCTCGAGGCTCGCCCGCCGTTCATCGAGCGCCATCGCCAGTCCAAGGATTTCCTGCTGATCAGTGAACTCAACGGGGCGGCCAGGCCGGTGCATGAAAAGGCGCCGCTGGCCTGGGCGATTCTGCTGGGGGCGGTGATGCTGGCGACCTTTGGCGTGCTCAGCATGCTCAATGCTGCCATGCTGGGCGCTGCCATGGTGCTGCTGACCGGTTGCTGCACGGTAGGCGCGGCCAAGCGGGGGCTGGATACTCAGGTCCTGCTGACCATTGCCGCCTCGTTCGGCGTGGGGGCGGCGCTGCAAACCTCTGGAGCAGCCGACGTGCTGGCGGGCGGTATTCTCTCGCTGGTGGCAGGCAACCCCTGGCTACTGCTGTTGGGCACCTACTGCGTGGTGGCGCTGCTCACCGAGATGGTGACCAATAACGCGGCGGCGGTGATCATCTTTCCGGTGGTAATGGCGGCGGCCGAAAGCCTGGGCGTCAATCCCATGCCCTACGTGGTGGCCGTCATGTTTGCTGCGTCGGCCAGCTTCCTGACCCCCATTGGCTACCAGACCAATCTGATGGTGCATGGCCCAGGGGGGTATCGGCTGGGGGACTTTCTGCGCGTAGGAGGTGGATTGAACCTGCTGACCGGGGCCATTGCGGTGACGTTGATTCCGTGGGTGTGGCCGTTTTAAGTGGGGAAGGACTCGCCCAACGCGTCGCTTTACGCTAGGGTGGCGCTTTTGACAGCCACCAAGGAATGCGACATGACAGCTCCAGGCGAACTGATTATCGAGCCGCAACATGGTCAACCCGCCGATGCGTGCGTGTTCATCATTCATGGACTCGGTGCCGACGGGCACGATTTCGAGCCGCTGGTGCCTGCGCTGGCCTTGCCGGAAAGCGCCCATGTGCGCTTCATCATGCCCCATGCGCCGCGCCTGCCGGTGACCATCAATGGGGGCATGGTGATGCCTGCCTGGTATGACATTCTGGCCATGGACCTGGGGCGTCGGGTCGACGAAGTGCAGCTGAAAACCTCCGCTGCGCGCATTCAGGCGCTGATTCAGGAGCAGATCGATCAAGGCATCGATAGCCAGCGCATCATCGTGGCGGGGTTCTCTCAGGGCGGCGCGGTGGCCTATCAAGCGGCCCTCTCGTTCCCCCAGCCGCTGGGCGGGTTGCTGGCAATGTCGACCTACTTTGCCACCGCCGACAGCATTGAACTTGCCGAGGCCAACCGCCATATCCCCATTGAGGTGCATCATGGTAACTTTGACCCCATCGTGCCTGAAGCGCTTGGCCGCTCTGGCGCTGAGCGTCTCAAGGCGCTCGGTTACTCGGTGAACTATCGTCAATATCCCATGGCCCACGCGCTCTGCCCGCAGCAGGTCAACGATATTGGCAGGTGGTTGAGCGAGCGGCTCGCGTAGTACGGCCTCCTTTTTCGCTGGCCAATGCACAGGATAGGCGGAGGCACTTCATGATGTCGGTGGATATATTGGAAGCTGGGCTGGCGCTTTGCCTGGTGGCAGTGGCGCTTGCTTGTCTGTTGGACCGCCATCTGCCGCGGACCTGTCGGCTGTTTTTGCTGTTCACGCTGCTGATGAGCCTGGCCTGGTGGCAGTGGCAGGCGCCCTGGTTGGGGCTGATGGAGCTGGTGCTGGGGGGCGTGCTCACCGGCGGCAGCTTCTTCTATGCCTTGAAGGCATTTCCCTCGGCTCACCCAGAGGCTGCCCACTACGACCGAGTGCAGCACGGGGCCGGGCATGTCATCAGTCGTGGGCTGCTGGCGCTGGCGTGGAGCGTGATGATCGGCGCCGCGCTGCGCTACCTCTTGCCCGACATGGCCTACTCGTTGAGCGAACACCCCTTGATGCTGGCGGCGGTGGTCATGGTCTCGGCGGCCATGGGGGCTTTTGCACTGCATCGACACTGGCTGCGTCGGCTAATGGCCTTCAACGTGCTGGGGTCGGGTGTGTTTCTGCTGTTGGCAGGCATGGCGGGCCCCTTGCCCAATGCCCAGGCGCTGATTGGCGTGGGCTTGCTGATTGCCTGGCTGGGCACCCTGCTGGGCGTGCTGTTGATACGACATCTGCTGCAGCTGGAAGGGGTGTCGGCCCTGGTCGATGAGCCGTCAGCCCCCCAGGCAACCCGAGAGGCTTCACAATGAGCTGGCGTTTTGGCTTGCATGACAGCACTTTCGAGCCGTTGTGGTCGACCCACTGGGCGCTGCTGGTCGTTCTGCTGCTACCTACCCTGATAGGCCTGCTGGGGGCCTGGTTGCGTCCCGCGCGCATGGTGCCCGTCCTGCTGGCCTGTACGCCGGTGCTGGTAGCAGGCCTGTGGATGGTCATGGATGCCCAGCAGGCGGGCGTGTTGCGCTGGCAGTGGCAGCTGGCAGGGGTGGATCTGGCGCTGCGCTTCAGTGGCGTGAGCGGCTTCATGCTGCTGATTACCCAGTGGGTCGCGTTGGCCGCTGCGCTGTATACCCCTGGGCACTTGGCGCTTTCCCAGGCTGGCCCTCAGGGGCGCTGGCTGTGGCTGCTCATGGGCGTTCTGGTGAGCGCGCTGTCGTTGATCTGGATGGCGGCCGATTTGCTGACGCTCTACGCCGCCTTGGAGCTAATGGGGCTGGCCGCCGTCGGCATGCTGTTGCTGTCGGGCAAGGGCAGTGCGCTCAAGGCCGGTATGCGCTACCTGCTGCTGGCGTTGGTGGGGTCGTTGGCGTTCCTGCTGGGCATTGCCCTGCTGCTGGGGTACTGGGGGGAACTGACGCTGATGGGCCTGGCCCAGGTGGTCGAGCCAGGCCCGGTGAGCTGGATTGCGGCGGCGCTGATAGGCGCGGGGCTGGCGCTGAAGGCGGCGCTGTTTCCGCTACATGGCTGGCTGACCCCGGTGCACGAAAACGCCTGGACGCCGGTGAGTGCACTGCACGCGGCGCTGGTCATCAAGGCCTCGCTGTTCATTCTGCTGATGGTGTGGAGCGTGCTGCTGCCCGATACCCGGCTGGCCCCGCAGCTGGTGGGCTGGCTGGGGATGGCGGCCATCGTGTGGGGCGGGCTGGTGGCATGGCGGGCAGCGTCGCTGAAAACCCTGATCGCCTCGTCCACGGTGGGCCAGCTGGGCTATTTGATGGTGGCATTTCCGCTACTGCTGGGGCCGCAAACCTCGCCACTGCCCCAGGCGCTGGCCTGGGAGGGGTTCTGGCTACAGCTGATGGGGCACTCGCTGGCCAAGGCGGCGATGTTCCTGGCGGCCGGCAATCTGCTGCTGGCCACCGGCAAGAGTGCTCTGCAAGCGCTGGCGGGCACCAGCCGCCGACTGCCGCTCTCGCTGCTGACGTTCGGCATCGCCTCCATCACGCTGATGGGCCTGCCACCCAGCAGCGGTTTCACGGCCAAGTGGCTGCTGCTGCAGGCCATGGTGCTCACTCAGCAGTGGCTTGCCGTTGCCGCCCTGTTGGTGGGCACCCTGCTGACCGCGGCCTATGTGTTCAGGGTCTTTCGCTACTCGTTCGATGAAACCGCACCGCGCCATGACTACCAGCCGTTGGCACCGGGCATGGATGCGGTGGCACTGGCGCTCGCCCTGGCCGCGCTGCTGCTGGGTCTGTTGGCCCACTGGCCGTTGGCCCTGCTACAAGGAGGTGGCGCATGAACGCAGCCTGGTTACCGCTGACCACACTGGCGACCTCTCTGCTGGCCGCCGTGGCCATTTTTGCGCTACCCGAAGAGGCGCGGCGCTGGCGTACCGGCATCAACCTGCTGGCGGCGGTCAGCAAGATCGTGCTGGTCGTGCTGATGGTCGGGCGCGTGGCGGAAGGCTACGAGGACACGTTCAGCTTCCAGATTGTCGAAGGCGTCGATTTCGTACTGCGCGCCGATGCGCTGGGCGTGATGTTCGCCGGGCTCTCATCGCTGCTCTGGCTGTGCACCACGGTGTATGCCATTGGCTACCTGGAGCATGCGGCCAACCGCAAACGCTTCTTTGGCTTTTTCAGCCTCTGCGTGGCCAGCACGCTGGGCATTGCGCTCTCCGGTAACCTGTTTACCTTCCTGATCTTCTATGAACTGTTGACGCTGTCGACTTACCCGCTGGTAGTGCATTCGGGCACCGCCAAGGCGCTGGCGGCAGGGCGCGTGTATTTGCGTTACACCCTGACCGGCGGTGTCGTGCTGTTGTTGGGGGTCGTGCTGCTGTATAGCCTGACAGGCGACCACTCCTTTGCCTCCGAGCGGGGGCTGTCGCCTTACCTGACCGACCACCGTGGCCTACTGACGCTGATCTTCGCGCTGCTGGTCGGCGGCCTGGCGGTCAAGGCGGCCATGGTGCCGCTGCATGGCTGGCTGCCCAGAGCCATGGTGGCGCCTGCGCCGGTGAGCGCGCTGCTGCATGCCGTGGCGGTGGTCAAGGCGGGGGCCTTCGGCATTCTCCGCGTGATCTATGACCTCTATGGGATCGAGCTGAGCGTCGAACTGGGGGTGACCACGGCCTTGGCCATCGCGGCCTCCATCACCATCATCTACGGCTCGCTGAGGGCCATCGCCCAGCAGGAGCTCAAGCCACGACTGGCCTTCTCGACCATCAGTCAGGTGTCGTATGTGATTCTGGGGGTCAGCCTGTTTGGGCCTTTCGGCACCATCGGTGCGCTCGCCCATCTGCTCCACCAGGGGCTGATGAAAGTCACGCTGTTTTTCTGCGCGGGCAACTACGCCGAAGAACTGGGCATTCACCGCATCGATGAGATGGACGGTGCTGGCAAGCGCATGCCGCTGACCAGTCTGGCCTTTACCGTAGGGGCACTGGGCATGATCGGGCTGCCGCCCATCGCGGGGTTCATCACCAAGTGGTACCTGGGCATTGGCGCCATTCAGGCCGAGATGTATTGGGTGGTGGCGGTGCTGGTGGCCAGCAGCACGCTGAACGCCATTTACTTCCTGCCGATCCTGCATCGACTCTGGTTCCGGCAGGGGCCCGGTCACGGGGTGGGGACGTGGCCCAATGAGCAGAAGCTGGGGCGACTGGAAACCCATGGCTGGCTGTTGTGGCCAGCCGTGTTTACCGCGCTGGCCAGCCTGGGGGCCGGGTTGCTGGCAGGCTTGCCGTTTAGCCCCCTGGACTGGGCAACGCGGGTGGCGGTAGGGGAGTATCTACCATGATGACGACACTGCTGCTGGTCGTGGCCTTGCTCTGGCCGCTGTGCGTGGCTGCCGGGGCGGTATGGCATGCCTACCGCACCCCGCCAGCGCAGCGGCGCTACTGTTCGTGGCTGTGGGTCAGCGCCGCCTGGCCTGCGTTACTGCTGGCTTATATGGGTGAAGGCCGTTGGGTGCTGGAAGCCTGGATGCTGGGGGGCTGGTGGGAGCTGAATGCGCTCAGCCGCCCCTGGCTGGCCTTCAGCGCGCTGCTATGGAGCCTGGCAGCGCTGCATGCCCGGGGCTACTTTGCCGCCGAGGAAGCCTTGGCTCGGGGGGGCGATGACGACGCCCAGCGGCGCTTGCAGCGGTTGACGCTGCTGTGGCCATTGGCCCTGCTGGGCAACGTCCTGCTGATCCTTTCCCAGGACATTGCCAGCTTTTACCTGGGCTTTGCGCTCATGACCTTTGCCGCCTACGCGCTGGTGGTGCATAGCGGCAGCGCCGAGGCGCGTCTGGGGGCTCGGGCCTACCTGATTCTCGCCGTGCTGGGCGAAGGGCTGATTCTGGGGGGGCTGCTATGGGCGGCTGGCTCCATCGACACCTTGACCCTGGAGGGCGTTCGCGAGGCCATTGCCCGCTCGGAGCACGGCGCCTGGATGGCACTGCTGCTATGGCTGGGGTTTGGCGTAAAGGCCGGGGTGGTGGGGCTGCATGTGTGGCTCCCGCTGGCCCACCCGGTTGCCCCTGCGCCCGCCAGCGCGGTGCTCAGCGGTGCCATGATCAAGGCCGGGCTACTGGGCTGGCTGAACGTGCTGCCCCTGGGCGAGTCGGGTCTGGCGCCTGAACTGGTACTGCTGGGCCAGGCCATGATGGCGCTGGGGCTGGCCGCCGCGTTCGGGGCTGCCCTGTATGGTGTGTGGCAGCGTCACCCCAAGGCCGTACTGGCCTATTCGAGTATCAGCCAGATGGGCATGCTGACGGCGCTGGTAGGCACCGGGTTGACGGTGCCTCAGGCGTGGCTACTGCTGCTGCCCGGGCTGGTGCTGTTTGCGGCCCATCATGCGCTGGCCAAAGGGGCGCTGTTCATGGGAACCAGCATCAGCGAACACATGCCCCGCTGGCGTGTACCGCTGCTGTTTGCACTGATGGCGCTGCCGGGCGTATCGCTGACAGGTGCCCTGGCTGCCGGGCTGGTCAGCAAGTGGGGAGTCAAGTCAGTGCTTTACGATGCCCAACTGACCACGCTGGTGCTGTTGCTGACCTGGGCGGCCGTGGGCACCTCGCTGCTGGTAAGCGTGTGCCTGTGGCGGCAGTGGCAGCTGCGCAAGAGTGGTGGCAGCCACCCCATGCAGTGGGGCGCCTGGTTGGCTGCCGTGGTGGCCGCGCTGGCCACCCCGCTGTGGCTGCCGCTGCACGGTGCCGAGGTGCCGCCGTTGGCCGAGTGGGCCGGGATCGTCTGGCCTTTCCCGGTGGGTCTGTTGGCGTTGGTGGTAGCACTTTCCCTGCGCCAGCGTGTGAAAGTTTCTCCACCGCCAGCGGGCGATCTATGGTGGCTATACGCGCCGCTGGCAGGCTATGCCCTGCAGGGCTGTCAGTGCTTCAGTGATACGCTGGGGCGCGTCAAAGCTGCGTCGGTGGCGCGCGGTCTGGCTTTCGAGCGCGCTGTCATGCAACTGCTCAGGCGAAGCCTGGATGCAGAGCCCTGGCTGCGCCAGCACGGCAGCGGGTTGATGATGGCCATGGCCGTGCTGCTGGCGCTACTGTTGATGTGGGAGGGGCTGGCATGAGCAAGCCGCAGACGGGGTCGCAAGCATACCAGGAAGACCGAGGGCGTCAGGCCGTGACGCCGGATGACATACCCCGGCTGGGCTGGCTGGATATCGGCTGGCGCGTGTTGAGGGCGTCCCGTCGAGACCGGGTGACCATGTACGCTGCCTGCGTGGCGTTCTACGCCTTGCTGGCGCTGTTCCCCACCATCGCCGCCGTGATTTCCATCTGGGGGCTGCTGTTCGACCCGGTAGAAGCAGGGCGGCAGCTTTATGAAATCAGCCGTTTCATGCCGCCCGATGCGGCCAACCTGATCGACCAGCAGGCCCAGGAGGTGGTGGAAAGTGCCCAGCGTGGCAACGTCATGGCCGCCCTGGCTGGGTTGCTGGTGGCCATGTACATCGCTTCCAAAGGAGTGTCGGCGCTGGTGGTGGGGCTCAACGTGGTTTACGGCGAGCGTGAGAAGCGGCCCGCACTGTTGCGCCTGGTCGTGCTGGTGGCGCTGACGTTCGGGCTCATCGGCATGACCCTGGTGTCGCTGGGGTTCATTGCCGTGGTGCCCATGCTGGTGGAGTGGCTGATGGTGGAACCGCCCTTTGACAGGCTACTGCAGTGGCTGCGCTGGCCAGCGCTGCTGGTGCTGATGAGCCTGCTGATTGCGCTGCTGTATCGCTTTGCACCTTACCGCCGAGCGGCCAAGTGGCGCTGGCTGAGCTACGGCACGCTGCTGGCTACCGCTACGTGGCTGCTGGGATCTGGGGGGTTGTCGCTTTACGTGCGCTACTTCTCCACGTTCAGCGAGCTTTACGGTTCACTGGGCGCCGTAGTGGCGCTGATGATGTGGTTCTGGATGTCGGCTTTCGTGGTGCTGCTGGGGGCCGAGATCAACTGCGAAATGGAGCGCCAGACCTACCAGGACACCACCACTGGCGAGCCGCGCCCGCTGGGTGAAAGAGACGCCTTTGCCGCGGATACGGTGGGCGTGAAGACCCCCTGGCAGGATCGCGACTCTCAGGATTGAGCAGCGGCGACCGCCCAGCCAGGCTGGGCGGTCGTGGGTTGGAGGGTGGGTGGGGACGTTAGCGGCTGTTCAAAGCAGCTCTTCTGCTGCCAGTGCCAGCCGTGAACGCTCGACGCTTTTCAGCGTAATGTGGCCTGCATGGGGCCAATCCCGGAACCGCTCCACCACGGCGGCCATGCCGCAGGTGTTGGCGGTCAGGTAGGGGGTGTCGATCTGTCCCACGTTGCCGAGGCAGACGATCTTGGTGTTACGCCCTGCCCGCGTCACCAGCGACTTGAGCTGCTTGGGCGTGAAGTTTTGCGCCTCGTCGATGATCAGAAACGTATCGTTGAGCGTGCGCCCGCGCATGAAGCTGGGCGAGCGGATCTGCACCCGCGAGCCGATCAGCTGCCGCGTGGCACCGTTGTCCCAGCTCGACTCTCCCTCCTCGTTGCGCAACAGGTTATCCATATTGTCATGGAAGGCCCCCATCCACGGCGACATCTTTTCCTCTTCCGTGCCCGGCAGAAAGCCGATGTCTTCGCCCATGGGAATGGGGGCTCGAGTGAACACGATGCGCTCGAAGTGTTTGCTGTCCAGGGTCTGCTGAAACGCGGCGGCCAGGGTCATGAAGGTTTTACCGGTGCCCGCATTACCGGCAATGGTCACCAGGTCGATCTCGGGGTCCATGAGCAGGTTGAGGGTGAAGTTCTGGCGGCTGTCATGGGCGTGCACCCCCCAGACGCCCGCGTGGTGGCGGTAGTTGGTGAGCAGCTGCAAGCGGGCAGAGGAGGGCGATAGCTCCCGAACGATGGCTTCGAATTCCGCGCCGTTTTCGCTATCCGACACCAGCATGCCGACATGCCAGTCCCGGGGCATGGTGCCGCTGAGCTGGTAGAAAGTGTGGTGCGCGACGCGCTCGACATTGACCTCCACGTTGAGACTTTCCCAAAGCGAGGCACCGCCCAGGCCTGCGGCCTCGTACACCTTGGCTCCTTCGATCATCGCATCGCTGTCGGAGAAGGCGCGGTCGTTGAGGTAGTCCTCGACGGGGACCTTCAGCGCGGCAGCCTTGACGCGGAGATTGATGTCCTTGGTGATCAGAATCACCGAGGCATCCGGGCGCTCGTCACGCAGGCGGCAGGTCTCTGCCAGGATGCGGTTGTCGGGACTGTCATCCAGCGCGTCGAATGGCTTCAGGTCGTTGTAGCATAAAAAGTGCAGCCGACCGGACTCCCCGCTGATACGCGGAATGGGGATGCCTTTCTGGATTTCATCGAAGGTGACCTGATTGGTCAGGTCGGACAGGGTGCGGCTGATCTGGCGAGCGGTGCGGGCAATTTCACGGATGCCGTTCTTGTGCTTGTCCAGCTCTTCAAGCACGGTCATGGGGATGACCACATCGTGCTCATCGAAATGATAGAGCGCGGCGGGGTCGTGAATCAGGACGTTGGTATCCAGCACATACAGCCTGGTGGCTTTCTTATCGAGTCGTACCATCGCGGAAACTACTCCTTGGTTGACGGCAATACCGACACTGGCAGATGCTCTTTACGCTTGGATGACACTTACCTGTGCCGCTTCGCTAGCGTGTCCTGCTCCTCCTTGTTAAGTACTTGCTTATAGCGTGGAAGGCTTTGGCCATTTTCGCCACAGCGTTATTTCAACGCAGTCATTGATCCATATTGCGATGACGTTCGAGGCCTAGCGGGTCGCGCTCAGAAAACGCGTAACGCTGGTCAATAGCGCGGTGGCTACCACGCCAAGGCTTTCTCCCTCCACGTAGCGGTAGTAGTGGCTCTCCAGCGCCAGGTCATGATTGAGCGCGCAGAGCTGACCGTTGGCCAATGCTTCTTTGACCAACGGGTAGGGCAAGAGTGCCCAGCCGGTGCCGTTGATCGCCGCATCACGGATCACCTCGAACATCGTCAACCCCAGGTAGTTGGTCGAAAACAGCGCTTCGCTGACCAGCCTGTCGCCCTGGTCGAAGGTCAGGCACACCTGCGTGTACTGGGCCAGATCATCTCGGGTGACGCTGGGCAGGCGGCTGAGCGGGTGATCGGGAGCGGCCACCAGGCTCATGCTGACCGGTGCCAGATGATTGGCCTTCACCGTGGTGCCCTCGGCGGTATACAGGCCGAAAGCGATGTCCACGGTTTGGCGCACCACGAACTGCGGGTGCTCTTGCGGGGGCAGCAGGTACACCGAAATGGCGGTCAGCGGGTAGCGCTGCTTCAGTTCGTGCATGACCTGACGCCAGAAGGCTTCGGGCAGCGCATCGTCGCGGGCAATGCACAGCTGGCTCTCGACGCCTTGCAAATGCTGCTGGCAATGCTTCTTGATCCGGCTGGCACTGGTCAGCAGGCGGTAGCAGTCCGGCAACACGCTTTCGCCCACCGCCGTGAGCTGCAGGCTGTTGCCCGAGCGTTCGAACAGCGCCACCCCCAGGCTATCTTCCAAGGCGTTCACGGCCGCACTGAGCGTGCTGCGTTTCATGCCGGTATGCCGAGCCGCCGCCGCAAAGGAGCCGTGTTCGGTCACTTCGATAAACGCTTCCACCTGTTCTGCGCGCATGATATTGCCTTCCTGGGTGCCAATAATATTGGCGCTGAGCGATTGGTTTAACGTGATAGGTCCTCCTATGATACCCCGCGCTATACCTACTTTTCATGGAGCAATTCGCGTGACCCCCTTCATCGCAGAGCGCCGTGCGCTCAGATTTTCCGCCATTTCTGCCAGTCTGTTCGCGTTTACCGGCCTGGCGCTCGGCCTGGCCAGTGGCTCGATCACGATACTCTTCGACAGCGGCTATTCGCTATTAAGTTTAGTGCTGGCCTCGCTGTCGCTGTTTGCCCTTCAGCAGGCGCGCAAGCCCGCTGATGATCACTACCCCTTTGGGCGGCTGACGGTAGAGCCGTTGGCAGTGCTGCTCAAAGGCGTGGTGATTGCCCTGGTATGCCTGTTCTCGCTGGTCTCGGCGCTGTGGAGCCTGGCGCAGGGAGGTCGTCTGGTGACCCTGGACTTGGCCTTGATCTTTGGCGTGGTCAACGTCACGGGGTGTCTGGTGACGTGGTGGTGGCTGGCGCGCCATGCGCGGGTTGCCCAGTCTTCGCTATTGAATGCCGAGCTTCGTCAGTGGCAGATGGATACCTGGCTGAGTGCCGCCGTAATGCTGGGGTTCGCGCTGACCTGGGGGCTAACGTTGACGCCCTGGGCACATCTGGCACGGTTCGCCGACCCGGTCATGGTGCTGATTATCGCGGGCTATTTCCTGCCCATGCCGATTCGCATGGTCAAGGATGCCTTGCGTGAACTGATGTTCGGTGAGCCCGTGGGCAGCGTGCGTCAGGAAGTGATTCAGGAAGTGGCGGATTTCGATATTGCCGACGACGATGTGCGCCTGGCCCAGGTGGGCAGTTTCCTGATGGTGGATATCCAACTGGACAAGCAGCAGATCGATGACGCCGAAGAGATCGTGGAAAGCGTCGAACAGCACTGCAAGCAGCGTAATTTGCGCCCGGTCATGAGCATTACACTGGTGACCTGAGCCCGCATCAAAAAAGATTGACGGTAGCGCTGGGTGAGTGATATCTAGCGCTACCGACAACTGGTGTCGGTTTAACACTGCTTGTGAGGGTTGTAAAACATGCCATTGCGCCGCTGTTTGCCCGTACTGCTGGCTACCGTTCTGGTGGCTGGCTGTGCCAGTAATACCGTTGCCCCCCGCTATACCACGGATAACCCAGACGTCATGCGTATCGGTGGTGAGCGCCCCGTCAGCGCTGACCCGCGCACGGAAGATGCAGGCTCCTATTGCCTGGAAACCACCGAGCGCTGGAACGAGCATGGCCGCACGCCGGATGGCCAGACGCTATGGGCCAAGGATACCCTGCGTCGCGTGGTGCCTTGCCCCTGAGCGAAGGCACCTAAAGCCTCGCGCCAGCCTGCGTGCTGGCGCGGTACTCACGCTTCGCGTTTTTGTGGTTTCCCCTTGCGTGGCGTGCCTGCCTGTCGGTTGACTGCCAAAGCGTTGGCACGCTATTAAGTTTGGCAGTAGACGATGAGATGTCCACCGCTTCAACTCACGAGACCTCCATGACCCCGGCCATCAATAGTGCACGGCAAGCAGGCATTGCCTTTCAGGTACACGACTATCCACATGATGCAGCGGCCACGTCCTATGGTCTGGAAGCCGCCGAAAAGCTGGGTGTTTCACCGGCACAAGTGTTCAAGACGCTGGTGGTCAGCCTGGATGGCAAGCAGCTGGCCGTGGGGATCGTACCGGTCGATTGCCAGCTGGGGCTGAAGCAGATTGCCAAGGCCGCAGGGGCCAAGAAGGCGGCGATGGCAGCGCCGGAAGCAGTGGAGCGCAGCACCGGTTACGTGCTGGGCGGCGTCAGCCCGCTGGGCCAGAAAAAGCGTTTACCCACCTTCATCGATGCCTCTGCAAAGGCGTGGCCCACGCTGTATGTCAGTGCCGGGCGCCGCGGGCTGGAGATCGAGCTCTCCCCCGATGACCTGGCGGCCTTGAGCCAAGGGCAATTCGCGGCGCTCTCCGCCTAGGCTTTGTACGAAAACTGCCTACGCTCGCCCATACGGCGTTAAAAATCGGCTCGTGCGCGAGTCCGATCAAAGTACTCATTTACACCTTGTAAACTCCGTCTTTTCGCCGATTTTTGCCTTGTCTGGCCATCGCTCGCCGACTTTTCGTACAAAGCCTGACGCCATGCCAAGGGTGGCCCGCTCCCAGTCAGGCAGGGCAGGGCGCTTTCTGGTATGGTGCTTCACATTATCGAATCGCTAGGCCTTATGCCCCTTCAGGAATTTCTTGTGTCAGATACCTCTTTTGCATCTCTTGCGCTGTCGCCTGCGCTGCTTGCTACGCTGGACTCCCTTGGCTATCACCAGATGACGCCGGTTCAGGCGCAGAGCCTGCCGCCCATGCTGGCGGGCCGCGACGTGATGGCCCAGGCCAAGACCGGCTCGGGTAAGACCGCCGCGTTTGGCCTGGCGCTGCTCTCTCAGCTCCGGGTGGAAGCGTTCAGCGTGCAAGGGCTGGTGCTGTGCCCGACCCGGGAGCTGGCAGACCAGGTAGCCGAAGAGCTGCGCCGTCTGGCGCGCGGCATGGCCAACGTGAAAGTGCTGACGCTGTGTGGCGGCGCGGCCTTTGGCCCGCAACTGGCCTCCCTGGAGCACGGTGCGCATATCGTGGTGGGCACGCCGGGGCGCATTGACGAGCACTTGCGCAGAGGCTCGCTGACGCTGGGGTCACTGACCACCCTGGTGCTGGACGAAGCCGACCGCATGCTCGATATGGGCTTTCAAGCCACCATCGACGACATCATTGCCGACACGCCTGCCGACCGCCAGACGCTGCTGTTCAGCGCCACCTTCCCGGACGAGCAGTCGACCGAAGGCCTGGCCATCATGACACGGGGTGTCATGCGCGACCCGGTCAGCGTCAAGGTGGAAGAGACCCACGATGCCACCACCATCGAGCAGCACTTCTACGCCGTGGCCAACGACGACGCACGCTTTGCGGCGCTGAAACAGCTGCTGCTGGCCACGCGCCCCACCACCAGCGTGGTGTTCTGCAACACCAAGCGCGAAACCCAGGCGGTGGCCGACAGCCTGGTCGATGCGGGTTTCAGTGCGGTGGCCCTGCACGGCGACCTGGAACAGAAGGATCGTGATCGACTGCTGGTGCTGTTCGCCAACCAGAGTGCGTCGATTCTGGTTGCCACGGACGTGGCCGCCCGTGGGCTGGACATCGCCCAGCTGGATGCCGTCTTCAACTACCAGATCGCCCGCGAGCTGGAAGTGCATGTTCATCGCGTAGGCCGCACTGGGCGCGCTGGGGCCAGTGGTATCGCCTGCACGCTGGTGACCCCGCAGGAGCAGTATCGCCTCGAACGCCTTGCGGAGCTGCTGGGCGAGCCGCTGATCACCGAGCCGCTGCCCAAGGCGTCCGACAGCACTCCGTTCGAGCCACCCATGGCCACGCTACAGCTGGCAGGTGGCAAGAAAGACAAGCTGCGCCCTGGCGACATTCTGGGCGCCTTGACCAGTGAAGGCGGCCTGCGGGGTGATCAGGTGGGCAAGATCAAGGTACTGGCCCGCAGCGCTTACGTGGCGGTGGAGCGCGGTGCCGTTCAACGCGCCCAGGCCAAGCTGGAGCGGGATAAACTCAAGGGGCGTGCTTTCCGAGTGCGCCGCATTCGTCACTAACAGGATCAGCGCAGCAAGCCATGAAAACACCCAAACGATTACAGCCCCTGGTCGACGATGGCCTGATCGATGAGGTGCTGATGCAGTTGATGAGCGGCAAGGAAGCGCAGGTGTACGTCGTACGCTGTGGTGACGAGACGCGCTGCGCCAAGGTCTTCAAGGAGGCCAAGCAGCGCAGCTTCAAGCAGGCGGTGCAGTATCAGGAAGGGCGCAAGGAGCGCAATAGCCGCCGCGCGCGGGCCATGGCCAAGAAGACCCGCTACGGTCAGAAAGAGCAGGAACAGGCGTGGCTCACCGCCGAGGTGGACGCGCTGTACCGGCTGGCCGCTGCCGACGTGCGTGTTCCCAAGCCCTATGGCTTCGTGGATGGCGTGCTGCTGATGGAGATGATCAGCGATGCGGCAGGCGACGTGGCCCCGCGCCTTGACGATGTCACCCTGACCCACGAGCAGGCGCTGCGCTATCACGCCAAAGTGATTCAGGACGTGGTGCGTATGCTGTGTGCCGGTCTCATCCACGGCGATTTATCCGAGTTCAACGTGCTGGTGGATGCCGACGGCCCGGTCATCATCGACCTGCCCCAGGCGGTGGATGCCGCAGGTAACAACAGCGCCGCCGCCATGCTCGAGCGCGACGTCAACAACATGCGCGCCTATTTTGGCCGTTTTGCTCCGGAGCTGCTGGACACCCACTACGGCAAGGAGATGTGGGCGCTCTATGAGTCCGGCGAGCTGCACCCCGAAAGCCAGCTGACCGGCCACTTCGAGTTCGACAGCCACATTGCCAACGTGGCAGAGCTGATGGAAGTCATCGACGACGCCAAGGAAGAGGAAGCCGAACGCCTGGCGCGACTGCGCGGCGATGACGACGAAGACTAGCCGCCGATATCGTGTACACTAGGCTATCCATTAGCAGAGTAACGACATGCGCGGGTGTCGGCGGCCAGTCGCCAGTGCTTGAGTAGGTCACGTTTCAGGGAGGGGCGCGTGAAGGGAAGTCGTTTCAGTGCAGCCAGTGCCAGAGCGCTGGCCGTGTCGCTGGGTGTCGGCGCCCTGGGCGGTCTGCTGTTTCAACTGCTGAACCTTCCCCTGGCCTGGATGCTGGGCCCGCTGGTGGCCAATCTGCTGGCCTCCGCCAAGGGCGCCAGCGTTGCAGTGCCCGAGCCGCTGCGCAACGTGTTCCTGGCCGTCATGGGGCTGGTGCTGGGCAGCCAGGTAACGCCGGAGCTGGCACATCGTGTACTGGACTGGCCGCTGTCGGCGGCGCTGCTGCTGCTCGGGGTGGCCGCCTCCACCGCGGTGGCCTCGGCCTGGTACCGGCGCTGCGGGTTCGACCCGGTGAGCGCCTGGTTTGGCGCCGCCCCCGGCGCGATGACGGCGATGATCCTGCTGGGCGAAAAGTGTGGTGGTGACCCTCAGCGCATCGCCGTAGCCCAGTCGCTGCGCATTATTCTGGTCATTCTCTTCCTGCCACCGCTGTTCTGGGCCTTTGAAGGGGGCGAAGGCTCGTTGGGGCCAGCCGCTTCGTCGCTGGAACACGGCTGGATGCTGCTGACCATTCCCCTGCTGATACCGCTGGGCCGCTGGCTGCGCATCCCCAGCTCGGCGCTGCTGACTCCCTTGCTCATGGCCGCCCTGCTGTCGGGGCTGGACATGGCCAGCCTGGCGCTGCCCGAGTGGGGTATGAACCTGATGCTGTGGGTGCTGGGCAGTGCCATTGGCTCGCGTTTCCAGGGCATGACCCGCAGGTTGTTGGGCCGCTACCTGTGGCAATCGGGCGTGGCGACCCTGCTGGCCCTGATGGCCCTGGCGGTATTCGCCGAACTCATTCATCGTACCGTGGGGGTGGGCCGAGATGTGGCGCTGCTGGCGCTGGCCCCTGGCGGCATCGGTGAAATGGCGATTCTGGCCGTTGCCCTGGATATCGACCCGGTCTTCGTGGCATTTCATCACCTGCTGCGCATGATTACCCTGATGGTGTTCGCGCCGTTCTGGGCGCGCTGGCTGTTGAGCCGCCGCCGAGCGCACTGACAGACGCCATTCGGCTCTCTTCAAAGGCTTCTTCGTCAAGGACTTCCCATGTTGTCACGCCTGCTGTTGCCGCTGTTCCAGTTTTTTGAACGCCGCGTAAACCCCTACCCGGAAGGTGAGGTGTCGACGCCTCCCCACGGGCTGCTGCCGTTTATCTGGCACTTTTCGCGGCCAGTCTGGCCCTGGCTGCTGCTGATGTCGCTGATGACTGCCGTGGTGTCAGCCGCCGAGGTGATGTTCTTCAGCTACATGGGCGAGCTGGTGGATTGGCTGGGCCGGGTCGAGCGGGCCGACTTCTGGGCGCAGCACGGGCTGTGGCTGGCGGGCGTCGGGCTGGCGGTAGTGGTCGGGCTGCCCCTGCTGGTGCTGGGCCAGTCGCTGATCACCCACCAGAGCATTTTTGGCAACTACCCAATGATCGGCCGCTGGCTCTCGCATCGCCACATGCTGAGCCAGAGTCTGGCGTTCTATCAGGACGAGTTTGCCGGGCGCGTGTCGCAGAAAGTGATGCAAACGGCGCTGGCCGTGCGGGAGACCGTCACCAAGATCATGGACCTGATGGTCTACGCCATCGTCTACTTTACCGGTGCGGCGATTCTACTGGGGCGGGCAGACCCCTGGCTGCTGCTGCCGCTGGGTGCCTGGCTGGTGGGCTATCTGGGCATCATGCGCTACTTCGTGCCCCGGCTGCGGGACGTTTCCATGGCCCAGGCGGATGCCCGTGCGCAGATGACCGGCCGGGTCGTCGATAGTTATAGCAACATTCAGACCATCAAGCTGTTTGCCGACACCCAGCGCGAAGAGCGCTACGCCAAGGATGCCATGGAAGGCTTCATGATCACCGTACACCGTCAGATGCGGCTGGTCACGTTGATGAGTGTCTGCCTGACGCTGCTCAATACGCTGCTGCTGGTCGGCACCGCCGGTATGGCCATTGCGGCCTGGTTCCTGGAGGCGATCTCGCTGGGGGTGTTGGCCATTGCCATTGCGCTAGTGATGCGTATCCGCTTCATGTCGGACTGGATTCTCTGGGAGGTCGCCGGGCTGTTCGAGAATATCGGTACGGTACAGGATGGCATGAACACCATCGCCCAGCAGCCGACGGTCAAGGATGCCCCCAACGCCAAGGCGCTGAGCGTGCCCAAAGGCGAAATCGTCTTCGACGCCCTGCGCTTCCAGTATGCCCAGGCCAAGGGGCAGAGCCGACACGTGTTCGACGGGCTGAGCCTGACCATTCGACCCGGCGAGAAGATCGGCCTGATTGGCCGCTCCGGGGCGGGTAAGTCGACCCTGGCGAACCTGCTGCTGCGTTTTTACGACTTGCAGGGAGGGCGCATTCTGATCGACGGCCAGAACATTGCGGAGGTCACCCAAACGTCGCTGCGCCACCAGATCGGCATGGTCACCCAGGACACGTCGCTGCTGCACCGCTCGCTGCGCGACAACATTCGCTACGGCAGCCCCCAGGCCAGCGACGACGATGTGTGGCAGGCAGTGTGCCGCGCCCATGCCGATACGTTCGTTCATGATCTGGTCGACCCGCAGGGGCGCCGGGGCCTGGATGCCCATGTGGGCGAGCGGGGCGTCAAGCTCTCCGGGGGCCAGCGTCAGCGCATCGCCATTGCTCGGGTACTGCTCAAGAATGCGCCTATTCTGGTGCTGGACGAAGCCACCTCGGCGCTGGACTCCGAAGTGGAGGCCGCCATTCAGGAGCAGCTGGATGCCCTGATGGAAGGCAAGACCGTCATCGCCATTGCCCATCGGCTTTCGACCATTGCCATGCTGGATCGCTTGATCGTGGTGGATGAAGGCCGCCTGGTTGAGAGCGGCACCCATCAGGAGCTGCTGGCCCGCAACGGCATTTACGCCGGCCTGTGGCAGCGCCAGTCGGGCGGTTTTTTGGGCAATGACCTTGATTCTGAACAGGCGACCCCCATGTAGCCGTAGAGAGTCAATACTAGACCGGTCGCCTATTTTTGGCGCATGCAAAGGAGATAATGATGCAAGCCATACAGCTACGCGCCCCCGGTGGGCTGGACCACCTCGATGTCGTCGACCTCGCTGCGCCCGGCGAGCCCGGCCCAGGCGAGATCAAGGTGCGCCTGCACGCCAGCTCGCTGAACTTCCATGACTATGCCGTGGTGGCGGGGATGATCCCTGCCGCTGATGGCCGTATCCCCATGTCGGATGGGGCCGGGGTCGTGGAGGCCGTGGGCGAGGGAGTAGAGGAGTTTGCCGTCGGTGATGCAGTGGTCTCGACGTTCTTCCCCGATTGGCTGGAAGGCCCCGCTCGGGTAGGCGATTTTGCCACCACACCCGGCGATGGCGTCGATGGCTATGCCCGTGAGCAGGTGGTGCGTCCGGCCAACTGGTTCACCCACCAGCCGAAGGGTTACAGCCATGCCGAGTCCGCCACGCTGACCACGGCGGGGTTGACCGCCTGGCGTTCACTGGTGGTAGACGGCGGGCTGAAAGCGGGCGATAGCGTGATGGTGCTGGGCACCGGGGGCGTCTCCATCTTTGCTCTGCAGTTTGCCAAGCTGATGGGCGCCCGGGTCATCGCCACCTCGTCGTCCGATGCCAAGCTGGAGCGCCTGCGTGAACTGGGCGCCGAGCACACCATCAACTATCGTGACACGCCGGAGTGGGGCAAGCGCGTGCTGGAGTTGACCCACGGTGAAGGGGTCGATCACGTGGTGGAAGTCGGTGGGCCGGGCACCTTGCCGCAATCCATCGACGCCGTGAAAATCGGCGGGCACATTTCGCTGATCGGCGTGCTGACCGGCCGTGAAGGCGAGGTGCCCACGGCAAAGCTGATGGCCAAGCAGGCACGTTTGCAGGGGCTGATCGTGGGCAGCCGCCGCCATCAGATGGAGATGATCAAGGCGATCGAGGCAGCCAATCTGAAGCCGGTGATCGACCGGGAGTTTGCGCTGGCCGATATCGCGGATGCGTTTCGTCATCAGGAGTCTGGCAAGCACTTCGGTAAAATCTGCCTCAGCTATTGATCGGGTGACCGCTTGATCGAAGGCAAAGTGATCGAACCCGAGCAGATCAAGCCCGTGTCAGATAGCGACAAGCACAACGCCCGCCACTATGGCGGGCGTTGGTGGCGGGCGTTGTGTTTCATACCAGCGAAAAGGGAATGACGCTGAACGGGCTCGCTACGCTTTGCAGCTGAATACCACGCCCTTGACCTCGAGCTCCCAGATATCATCGTAGGGCACGGTGACACCATCTATATCCCCGGGGTCACCGGTGCTGTTCTTGATGAAGGTCTCCGGGATCACTTTGACCCCCGTCATACCCACATGCTGTATGCGCGCGCTGAACCGATTACCGTCTTGTTCGATCAGCACCCGCTCCCCAGCAATGCACTTCGCAAGCTTCTCGTGTAGCTCTTCCCTGGTGACGTCAACCACGCTCATCGTTGCCTCCTGCGCATCGCTCATCAATGTATTGGCCTTATCCTAACGACTTTATTCTAGACGATAAGTTCGGCTATCTGCGTGGTCGTACGTGGGGCATGCTAATCTTGATCTACTTTACCGGCGCGAGGCGCGATATGGATCAAGGCCCGACGAATGCAGCGCCAGCTCCGTGGGAAGTAGTGGAACTGGAAGCCTTTCAAACACCGCAGCATACCCAGGCCAGCCAGTGGCAGCGCAGTTGGCGCGTGGCCACTGCCTGGATGCTGGGAAACCGTGCTGACAGGCGTCAGGCGGCACTGGAGAGTGAGCTGCGCGCCTTGCCGGAAGTGAAACTCGCCCACTGGGCGCCTCCGGTGGATTGGACGCCTGCCGCGATGAGCTTGCATCGGGCGCTGGCCGCCTATCAAGAGGCACCGCTGGTGCTGTTCGTGTCGCCTCCCCACGGTGGGCATGCGGATATCGTTGGCCACTGGGCGGGCCAGCACGGCATCGAGTGCCTGGAGGTGCCTACCTTTGCCGAGCGCATGGCTGGAGAGCTGGCGTGGGTAACGGCGGCTGCCCCGGCAAAGCGCTGGGCCATTCCGGCGCTGGAGCGGCATTTCCTGCGTCATGCCTACGGTTTGCAGGGCGTGCGCGCGCTGGTGGAGCGTGCCCAGGGCGGGCGGCTGGGGCAGGGCGTGTTGGGGTGTGATAGCTGGAGTTACGCCTTTCTGAAGCAGGCCGTTGGGCTGGAAGGGGTTCCCGTGTTGGCGCTGCAAGGGCTAGAAGGCGCACAGCTGGCGGACTATTTTTCCCAGGCTGCAGGCCAGTGCCCGCCCGTTTACAGCACCCGTACTCGCCAGCCCGTGCTGGAGGACTCCCCCAAACAAAAGGGCGTGTTCAAGGAGCTCCAGCAGTTGGCGGCCCATAGTCGCGGCCACCTGGGAATTGCCTGGCACTATTGGCGTGAGCGCCTGCGTGAACCGGCCGAGGACGCCCGCGCTCACTCGGGCAACCGTTCCGATCATGGCGAAACATCGCTATGGCTGCTGGATACGCTGGCGGATGCGGAGCTCCCCGCCGACACCGGCGATCTGGCCACCCTGCTGCTGCACACCCTGTTGATCCATGGGGGGCTGGAGGATCAGGCGTTGGCCCACGTGCTGCCTTTCTCGGAACACGAGATAGTGAGCGTTCGGTTCGCGCTGGCCAGTCGCGGCATGCTGCACTGCCATCAGGGGCGGTGGCAGGTAGCACCCTTGAGCTACGCCAGCGTTCGGCAACTGCTGGAATCGAGACACTACCTGGTAGACCCGCTTTAGGAGCCCCCATGGACGATCACGAACAGTATGCCCGCCTGTTTAACGAACTCGACAGCGAAGCCTTCATCACGCTGGGGCTGCTGCTGGCAGGTGCCATCGTGCTGATCATTGCCAGCCAGCGGGGGCTCAACTGGCTGGCCAATCGGTTGCATGGCCCGATCAGGTTTCGGGTTTTTGCGCTGGTGCCACTGACGCGTCTGCTGATCCTGATCACGGTCCTGGCCGTTGCGGTGCCCATCGTCATCGAGCCCTCTTTACGCAACATGGTGACGCTGTTGGGGGCCATAGGCCTGGCCATCGGTTTTGCCCTGAAGGAGTATGTCAGCAGCCTGATTGCGGGCGTGGTCTCTGCCGTCGAGCTGCCCTATCGGCCCGGAGATTGGGTCAATATCGAAGGCACCTACGGAGAGGTCAAGCATGTGGGGATGCGTACGGTAGAGATTCAAACGCCGGACGATGATCTGGTGGCCGTGCCGCACTTGAAGCTTTGGGATTCGGCCATCTACAACGCCAACAATGGCGGCGCCAGCCTCCAGTGTGTGGCCAGCTTCTACCTGCACCCCGAGCACGAAGGCGGCTGGGTGCGCCAGGCGCTGCGCGACGTGGCGTTGACCAGCGCCTACCTGACGTTCGACAAGCCCATCATCGTCGTGGCCGAGGAGAAACCCTGGGGAACGCACTATCGCATCCGTGCTTATCCCGTCGATCCGCGTCAGCAGTTCCTGTTCGTGACCGATTTGACGGTACGCGGCAAGGCGATTCTGAGCGATGCCGGTATTCGTCCCGCGCTACTGTCCCCTGAGATGCTGATGGATGCCCAGGGCGCGGGGCGGACATGAAGGCGCAGGACGAGAAGCTCTACATCGGCTGGGACGTGGGCGGCTGGAATTGCGACCATAACCCGGCCAGCCGAGATGCGCTGGTGGTACTCGATGCGTCACTGACCCTGGTGGGAGCGCCCTGGCGGGGCAATCTGCGCGAGACGCTCAATGACGCCGCCTCGCCTGGTGATCTGATCACGCGCCTGTTGGGGCTCTGCCAGCACATGGCGGACGGTGGTGAACGGGTCTTCATGGCGGTGGATACACCACTGGCGCTGCCGCAGGCACTGCTGGCCCTGGCCAGAGGGGAAGCCGTCGCGGCACTGGGCCGCTCTCAGGAAAATCCCTATCTCTACCGACACACCGAGCGTTGGCTGTTCGAACGTGGCGTCACGCCGCTATCGCCCATCAAAGACATGATTGGCAGCCAGGCCACCAAAGGCATGCACGTGCTGGCGCGTTTTGCGCCGCATAGCGTGGCGTGCGGTCAGTGGCAGAGCGAGCAGGGGGAGCTGACTGTCGTGGAGGGGTATCCATCCCCCGCCAAACGCTCCAAGGGCTTTGCCGCTTTGCGCCAGCGCTGCGTGATCCCGGCCCAATGGCAGGCGGTGCTGCACCAGCCCACCCCCCGCCAGCAGGACATGCACGATGCATGGCAGTGTGCGTTGCTGGCCTGGGCACTGGAGCATGCGCCCCAGCAGGTTGCCTGGCCGCCAGCGGAGATGCCGACGGCCGAAGGGTGGATTTTCGTTCCTGATGATGCGCTGAAGGGCTAGCCGCTCAGGCGTTCTCTTCCGGCAGTTCGGCGCTGTGAAAGACGTTCTGCACGTCGTCCAGCTCGTTGAGCATGTTCAGCAGCTTTTCGAACATGGCGGCGTCGTCACCTTCCACCGGCGTGGTGTTCTGTGGCAGGAACTGGATTTCATCCACTTCGAAGTCGATCTCGCCAAAGGCGTCCAGCAGTGCCTGCTTGGCCTTGGCGTAATCGGTGTTCGGAGCAAATACCGTGATACGACCGTCTTCCTGCTCGATGTCGGTGACGTCCACGTCGGCTTCCATCAACGCTTCCAGCACGGCTTCTTCATCGCCACCGGTAAACGAGAAGATCGCGCAGTGATCGAACATGTGGCTCACACTGCCCGGCGTGCCGATCTTGCTCTTGGTCTTGGTAAAGCAGCCGCGCACATCGCCAAAGGTGCGGTTGGGGTTGTCGGTGAGGCAGTCGACGATGACCATGGCATTGCCGGGGCCGAAGCCCTCGTAACGAGCGGGCGAGAAGTCCTCGCCTCCGGCACCGCTGGCCTTGTCGAGGGCCTTGTCGATGACGTGGGATGGCACCTGATCTTTCTTGGCACGCTCCATCAGGCCGCGCAGCGCCAGGTTGCCATTGGGGTCGGTGCCCCCTGCTTTGGCGCAGACGTAGATTTCACGCCCGTACTTGCTGTACACCTTGGTTTTCGCAGCGGCCGTCTTGGCCATGGATTCCTTACGGTTCTGAAACGCCCTACCCATATTGAAGTCCTTTATTAACCATGAACTGCCTGCACGGCAGGCGTCATTGATCGGCGTTGCCGAACGTTCTGAAAAAGGAAAATTTTACCCAACAGCGTACCATGCTAACAGCGTTATTTAAGGCCGTATTCAAGGCCGGAGGAGGATACCACGATGCGCGGCCTAGGCAGCCACCCGCCTGCGCTTGAGCTGGCGTATACTGGTGCGCTGATCAACCGCTGGACTCATGGAGAAACGCATGCCGCTGACGCTCTGGTTATCGCTGGCCGCCATCTGTGCCATGGGGGCCATGTCCCCGGGGCCAAGCCTTGCGCTGGTACTGCGCCACACTTTGGGGGGCGGGCGGCTGCCCGGCGTGACCGCGGCGGTGTTCCATGCCCTGGGCGTGGGTTTTTATGCCCTGTTGACCGTGCTGGGGCTGGGCGCGCTGGTGGTACGCCACCCCGAGGTTTTTCAGCTGATCACCTGGGGTGGGGCCGCCTACCTGGCGTGGCTGGGGATCAAAGCCTTGCGGGCCGGGCGTGCCAGCTCGCTGGCAGCCAATGCGGTGGTCACCACGCCAGGCCAGGCGGCCCGAGAAGCGGTGCTGGTGGCTCTGGGCAATCCCAAGCTGATCATCTTTTTCGTGGCCCTGCTCAGTCAGTTCGTGACGCCGGACATGAGCCCGTTGGCCAAGGGCATCATCGTGGCTACGGCGATGGTCATCGATGGCGGCTGGTACGTGCTGGTGGCCGTGGGGCTATCGCACTCGCGAGTGTTGCCCTGGCTGCAGCGCCACGCCCACTGGGTCAACCGTGTTACCGGTGTGCTGCTGATCGCGCTGGCGCTGAGGGTCGTGGCGGGGCCACTGCTATAAGCAGCCATGGTGGAAAATTCGCACAGGCGTGAGCCGCCGGGCTGGTGCTGGCAGGCCGCCTCGTGGCAAGGTAGCGTCAGACGACAGCAAGAGGGTGTGTGATGAGCATTTACGAACAGGATTGCTACACCCATCAGGGCCAGCCCTTCAATCTGCGTGCGCTGCGCGGCCAGGTGCTGTTGGTGGTCAACGTCGCCAGTCAGTGTGGCTTTACGCCCCAGCTCAAGGGGCTGGAAAGCCTGTACCAACGCTACCGTGACCGTGGCTTTACCGTGCTGGGCTTTCCCTGCAACCAGTTTGGGCGGCAGTCGCCCGAAAGCGCCGAAGCATTCTGCACCTTCGGGGAGCAGCAGTTCGGGGTCAGCTTTCCGCTCATGGAGAAGGTGAACGTCAACGGGGGCAACGCGCATCCGCTCTTTACGCTGCTCAAGCAGGGAGCGCCAGGCGTGCTGGGCACGCGGGCCATCAAGTGGAACTTCACCAAGTTTCTGGTCGCCAGAGACGGGCAAGTGCTGGCGCGTTTTGGCCCACGAGACCATGGCCCACGCCTGCGCCTGGCCGTGGAGGCGGCGCTGGACAAGGCGTGAAGGGGCTAGAGCTCGCCCCGGCTCACCATCAGCCGCTGCATCAGGTCGTTCCAACGGTGGCGTACCATCATGGTGGTCAAGCCCGAAAACAGCGCCCAGGTTTTGCGCCGCCAACCCTTCAGGCGCAGGTTGTGATTGACCAGCTGCTTCATCAGCTTGTAGTCATCGAACTTGCGCCACTCGCTGGCCACCGACAGCTGATGGCGTGACAGCACCGGGGCCAGCTCGATACGGAACACCCACTCGAGCTCCTTGAGCGGTAGCCCGTGCTGTTCGATGACCTCGATCATGCGAGCGTAGTCGCGCTCGGTGGGTTCGCGGTCCAGCCAAAGCGGGGCGAGCGCCAACCAGAGGTCGCCGCGTTCATCGACTAGCTGCTGTGCATTCATCACGGTTCTCATCGGCAGGAAGTGGGCAGGGCGCTATCCTGCCGTGAATCCCCCATAACCTCAAGAGCGGACAGGGCGCGCCTGGCCCGCTAGAATAGCGCCTACTGGCAAGTGAGCACGAGGGTGCTCCGATGATACTCATCCGATGAAGGGGTCCAATGTGATCATTAAACCGAAAGTTCGGGGCTTTATCTGCACCACTACTCATCCCAAAGGCTGCGAACAGAACGTTCTCGAACAGATCGAAGCGACCCGCGCCCGTGGTTTGGACAAGCGCCAGGGCCCGAAGAAAGTGCTGGTGATCGGGGCTTCCAGCGGCTACGGCCTGGCGGCGCGTATCACGGCGGCCTTCGGCTACGGTGCCGACACCCTGGGCGTGTTCTTCGAAAAGCCCGGCAGCGAGAAGAAGCCCGGCACGGCGGGCTGGTACAACAGCGCGGCCTTCGACAAGTTTGCCAAGCAGGAAGGGCTGTACAGCAAGTCCATCAACGGCGATGCGTTCTCCCATGAAGCCCGCGAGAAAGCCATCGAGCTGATCAAGCAGGACATGGGCGAGATCGACCTGGTGGTTTACTCACTGGCCTCGCCGGTGCGCAAGATGCCCGATACCGGCGAGCTCAAGCGCTCCAGCCTGAAGCCCATCGGTGAGACCTACCGCGCCACGGCCATCGATACCAACAAGGACGCGATCATCGAAGCCGAGGTGGAGCCGGCGACGCAGCAAGAGATCGACGACACCATCACCGTGATGGGCGGCGAAGATTGGGAGCTGTGGATGAGCGCTCTGGCCGATGCAGGCGTGCTGGCCAAGGGTGCCCGCAGCGTGGCGTTCAGCTATATCGGCACCGAAATCACCTGGCCGATCTACTGGCACGGTGCTCTGGGGAAAGCCAAGGAAGACCTGGACCGCGCAGCGGCGGCCATCGATGCCAAGCTGCAAGAGAGCGGCGGCGGTGCCAACGTGGCGGTGCTGAAATCCGTCGTTACCCAGGCCAGCGCGGCGATTCCGGTGATGCCGCTGTACATCGCCATGGTGTACCGCATCATGAAAGAGCAGGGCCTGCACGAAGGCACCATCGACCAGTTGAACCGTCTGTTTGGCGAGCGCCTCTACTCAGGCCAGCCCGGTGAGATGGCCACCGACGAGCAGGGCCGTCTGCGTCTGGACGACTGGGAGCTGCGTGACGACGTTCAAAAAGCCTGTCAGGACCTGTGGCCAAACGTCACCACCGAGAACCTGTTCGACATTACCGACTATGCTGGTTACAAGCATGAGTTCCTGAAGCTGTTTGGCTTCGAGCGTGACGATGTGGACTACGACGCCGATGTGAACCCCGATGTGGCGTTCGATGTCGTAACCTTATGAAGTCGTAACCCTGTAACCTTTGGTGCGACGGAGCGAGAAGCCGCCGCGCTGTTTCATCTAACCGGTCAGGAAGAGGTGGCGTATGGATACCAGAGAGAGCAAGACCCCGGAAGAAGAGAAAGAGCACGTACTGAACCAGCGGTTGCCCGAAGATTTCGACAAGGCGGCGCCCCATAAACAGCCGGAAGCCAAAAAGCCCCCCAGCGGCATGCACAAGCTGCTGCCCGTGGTGATCATTGGCCTGGGCCTGGTGGTGGCGGCCTTCGTGATCTTTGGCATGGGCAACAGCGGCGGTTGACGCAGCACCTTCGTTTGCCGGGCCAGTGGCCCGGCAATTTGCATTTATCGTGTTTTTGTTCCTGCGGTCATGGCGCTGCCTTCCGCGCCGCAATTGGGTAAGATGACGTTTGATTTGAACACGTTATCTCGACAGCCAGCGGCGGTTTCCATGCAGTGCCTCTCACCTTGTCACACCTTCACATGCCCACTCGGCCGTTGACGCCTTCCCCCGATCAGCGTCGGCGGGTTGCCTTTGTGCTGCTCCCCGGGTTTTCGCTGTTGGCCCATGCCAGTGCCATCGAGCCACTGCAGATGGCCAACCAGCTCAGCGGCCAAATGCTATACCACACGGTGACACTCAGCCTGGACGACGAGCCCGTGCGCAGTGCATCGCAGCTTTCGCTGCTGGCCCAACACCCGCTGGAAGCCGCTCTTGGCCCCTTGGATATGCTGCTGGTCTGCGCACCGACACCGCTACCTTACGTACTGCCCGCCAGGCTTCACGAGTGGCTGCGCGGTCATCAGGGCAGGGGCGTTGCGCTAGGCGGCCTGGCCGGGGGCACCGAAGTGCTGGCCCGCTGCGGGCTGCTGGAAGGCTATCGCGCGACGCTGCCCTGGCAGCGCTTCGACGCATTTGCCCAGGCGTACCCCCAGGTCACGCTTTCCCAGCAGCTGTTCGAGATCGACCGTGACCGTCTGACCTGCGCGGGCGGCACCGCCGCCATGGACATGATGCTGACGCTGATCGGCAAGCATCACGGCCCACGGCTGGCAGAGCAGGTCTCGGAGCAGTTCGTGTGCGATCGCATTCGCCTTGCCGATGAGCGCCAGCACGTCCCCCTGCGCCACCGCCTGGGCCACGCCCCACAAAGCCTGGTGGATGCGGTCACGCTGATGGAAGCCAATATCGAAGAGCCGCTTTCGACCCTGGAACTGGCCGAACACCTGGGCATTTCCCGGCGTCAGTTGGAGCGGCTGTTCAAGAAGTTCCTGCAGGCGGTGCCCAGCCGTTATTATCTGGACTTGCGGCTGCAGGAAGCCCGCAAACAGCTCAGAGAGAGCGACCGTCCCGTGGGCGACATTGCCCTGATGACCGGTTTCTCCTCGGGCGCGCACTTTTCCACTGCCTACCGTAACCACTTTGGGATCACCCCGCGGGAAGAGCGGCTGGGGTAGGCGCAGCTTTTCATAATTTAGCGTCCCAATCGTGAAAGCAGGGCGGCCACCGCCCCTCGTATACTGATGTCATCGCTGACTCCACCGGAGGATTTGTTTCATGAGCCACACCCCAAGTCGCCAGGATTTCGACCACTACATGATGCCCAACTACTCACCGCAACAGAGCATTCCGGTGCGTGGTGAAGGCAGCCGCCTGTGGGATCAGCAAGGCCGTGAATACATCGATTTTGCCGGGGGGATTGCGGTGAACTCGCTGGGCCACTGCCACCCGGTACTGGTCAATGCGCTGAAAGAGCAGGGCGAAAAGCTCTGGCACTTGTCCAACGTGTTCACCAACGAGCCTGCGCTCAAGCTGGCCAGGACGCTCACCGAGCGCACCTTCGCCGACAAGGTATTCCTGTGCTCTTCCGGCGGTGAAGCCAACGAGGCGGCGCTGAAGCTGGCGCGCCGCTGGGCGGTGGATCACCACGGCGAGCACAAGGACAAGATCATCTCGTTCTACCAGTCGTTCCATGGCCGCACCTTCTTCACCGTGAGCGTGGGCGGGCAGCCAAAATACTCCCAGGGCTTTGGCCCGGTGCCCGGCGGCATTCTGCACGCCAACTTCAACGACCTGGAGAGCGTGCGCAAGCTGGTGGGCGATGACACCTGCGCCATCATGGTCGAGCCCATGCAGGGGGAGGGCGGCATCGTGCCTGCCACCCAGGAGTTCCTGCAGGGCCTGCGCGATCTGTGCGACGAGCACAGCGCGCTGCTGATTTTCGATGAAGTGCAAACCGGCGTGGGCCGCAGCGGCGAGCTGTACGCCTACAAGAACTTCGGTATCACTCCGGACATTCTCACCAGCGCCAAATCGCTGGGCGGTGGCTTCCCGATCGGCGCCACCTTGACCACCGACGCCATTGCCCAGTCGCTGGTGATCGGTACCCATGGCTCCACTTACGGCGGCAATGCGCTGGCATCGGCGGTGGCCCTGGCGGCGGTCGAGTTCATCGACACCCCCGAAGTGCTACAAGGGGTCAAGCAGCGTCACGACCTGTTCCGTGAGCACCTGGAGACTATCAACCGCAAGCACGGCGTGTTCAAGGAGATCCGCGGCATGGGGCTGTTGATGGGCGCACAGATGTCCGATGCCTTTGAAGGTCGCGCCAAGGATATCCTGCCGCTGGCCATGGAAGAGGGCGTGATGGCGCTGATCGCAGGCCCCAATGTGCTGCGCATGGCGCCGTCGCTGGTGATCCCCGAGGCCGACATCGCCGAAGGCATGGCGCGTCTCGAACGAGCCATCGAGCGCCTTGTTGCCAGCGCATGAGCAGGCCGCAAGCGTTACCAGAAGGAGCGTTGAGCATGCTGGTTATCCGTCCGGTCACCCTGGCCGACCTGCCTGCCCTGGAACAGCTGGCCGAGCACGCCGTTCCTCGGCTGACCAACCTGCCCGCCAACCGAGAGCGGTTAGAGGAGCGCATCCTGCGCTCCCAGGAGGCGTTTGGCAGCGAGGTCGATTTTCCGGGTAACGAGCAGTACATGTTCGTGCTGGCGGACGATCATCGTCATGAAGTGCTCGGTACCGCCACCATCCGCGCCCAGGCGGGGGCCGCCGAGGCCTATTACACCTACCGCCAGGAGACGCTGATCCACGCCTCGCAGCAGCTCAACGTGCGCCGGGAAGTACAGACCCTGGCGCTGTCCCACGAAGTCTCGGACGCCACGCTGCTCTGTGCGCTGTCGCTCAACCCGCGTTACAAGGGCACCAGCGCCGAGAGCCTGCTGCGGCGGGCGCGGCTGATGTTCATTGCCCAGTACCCGGAGCGCTTCTCGCGGATTCTCGCCGTGGCGTTTCCGGGGTACCTGGATCGCCAGAATGAATCGCCCTTCTGGGAGAGCGTGGGCCGCCACTTCTTTGCCCGCGGCTTCCAGGAGATGAACCACATGGCCGGGGTGCGCTCGAAAAGCTTCATTGCCGAGGTGATGCCCCAGTTTCCGCTCTACCTGCCGCTATTGACGCCGCCTGCCAGGGCAGCCATAGGCCGTGAACATCCGGCCCATGAAGCAGCGCTGGCGGAAATGCTGGCGGAAGGCTTTGTCCGTTCCCGGCATGTGGATATTTTCGATGCCGGGCCCATCGTCAAGGCCGAGCGCGAACGGCTGGAAACCTGTCGTCGTGCTGCCTGGCACCCGGTGCGGGTGCGCCCGGAGCATGCCTTGCCGGATGCCGAACCGGCGATGATCGCCAACCAGACGCTGAGCGATTTTCGCTGCATCGTGGCGCGCTATGCGCTTTCGCCCACCGGGCAGCTGATGCTTTCCCCGCAGCATGCGCAGCGTCTGGGAGTAGAAGAGGGGCGTGCCGTATTGGCGGCACCGTTAGCCCTGCCCAGCGCCGTCGATGCGCTCGATGAAGGAGAGATGTAATGCGCATTCGCCCCATTGCCCGTGATGATCTGGATGGGCTCCAGGCGCTGGCGCAGCAGGCAGGCGTTGGCTTTACCTCGCTGCCGGATAACCGTGAGTTCCTGGCGGGCAAGATCGACGCCGCCGCCCGTGCGTTCGAAGAGCGCACGCCAGTGGACGACCGGCTCTACTTTTTTGTACTGGAAGATGAGTCCAACGGCGAGCTGGCAGGCTGCTGCGCCATTGAAGGTCAGGTGGGGCGCGAGGTGCCGTTCTACAACTACCGGCTTGGCACCCTGGCCCACTCTTCGGTACAGCTCGACCTGCATCGCACCATCGACACGCTGTTTTTGAGCTCGGACCATACCGGCGATGCCGAGGTGTGCTCGCTGTTCCTGCGCCCGGAGTACCGTGGCGAGGCCAACAAGCATTTGCGCAACGGTGCGCTGCTTTCCAAGGCGCGCTGGCTGTTCATGGCTCAGTTCCGCGACCGTTTTCCCGAGAAGGTGCTCGCCGAAATGCGCGGCGTGTTCGATGAAAACAACGTCAGCCCGTTTTGGCAAAGCCTGGGCAAGCACTTCTTCCCCATGGATTTCAGCGAGGCAGACCGGCTGACTGGTCTGGGTCAGAAAAGCTTCATTGGCGAGCTGATGCCCAAGTTTCCCATTTACACCACGTTCATGTCGGAAGAGGCGCGGGCCTGTATTGGTCAGGTACATCGCCACACCCGCCCGGCGCTGGAGATGCTCAAGAAAGAGGGGCTGCGCTGGGAAGGCTACATCGACATCTTCGACGGCGGCCCCACGGTGGAAGCCTATATCGATGATGTGCGGGCGATCCGCAATTCACGCTGCTATCAGGTGGAGGTGTCGCCCGACGCTGCCGCAGAAAGCGTCAGCCGCTGGCTGGCGGCCACCACTCAGATGCAGCACTTTACCGCTGGCTGGATTGGCCGAGGCCCCGCCGACGAAAGCACCGTCGTCCTGACCCCTCAGGAGGCCGAGCGGCTGGGCGTCGCCACGGGCGACACGCTGCGTCTGCTGGAAACCTGATCTGCCCACGTACCCGACTACCCGACTACCCGGCTCAGCAAAGGAGAGCGTCATGCATAACCCGAACGCACGCACCCCGCGTATGCCCGCCCAACAGCAGCAGTTGATCGATGGGGCCTGGGTGGTCGGCGAGGCCGCCCCCGTGACCAAGCACGACCCCGTGGCAGGTACGCTGCTCTGGCAAGGCGCTTCGGCGTCGCAGCCCCAGGTGGGGCGGGCAGTCGAGGCCGCCAGGGCCGCCTTCCCCGGTTGGGCGCGCACTCCCTTTGCCGAGCGTCAGGCGCTGGTGGAGCGGTTCGTCGAGGTGCTCAAGGCGCACCAGGAAGACCTCGCCGTGGCGATTGCCGCAGAAACCGGCAAGCCGCTATGGGAAGCGCGTACCGAAGTCGGAGCCATGGTGGGCAAGGTGGCGCTCTCCATCAAGGCGTACCACGAGCGCACCGGCGAACGTGAAAAAGAGCTGGGTACCGCCAGGGCGGTCCTGCGCCACCGGCCCCACGGGGTGATGGCCGTGTTCGGCCCCTATAACTTCCCTGGGCACCTGCCCAACGGCCACATGGTGCCCGCGCTGTTGGCGGGTAACACGGTGGTGTTCAAGCCCAGCGACCAGACCCCGCTCACCGCGGATTTGACCCTGCAGTGCTGGCTGGAAGCCGGCTTGCCCGCCGGGGTGATCAACCTGGTACAAGGCGGCGTGGCTGTGGGGCAGGCGCTCTCTGCCCACCCGGGTATCGATGGCCTGCTGTTTACCGGCAGCGCCAAAGTGGGCGGCCTGTTGCAGCAGCAGTTTGCCGGGCAGCTGGATAAAATCCTCGCCTTGGAGCTCGGGGGCAACAACCCGCTGGTGGTCAAGGAGGTGGATGATCAGCGCGCAGCTGTCCTGACCATTTTGCAGTCGGCGTTTCTTTCCGGCGGCCAGCGCTGCACCTGCGCCCGTCGTCTGATGATTCCCCAGGGGGAGGCGGGAGATCGTCTCATCGACGCGCTCTCAGAGGCGATTGCCAAACTGCACGTGGCCGGGCAGTTCGACGAGGAGCCCGCGCCGTTCTATGGCGGCCTGGTGAGCGTGGCCGCGGCCGATGGCCTGCTCAAGGCGCAGGACGAACTGGAAGCCATGGGCGGCACGGTGATCAACCGTATGCAGCGCCTGGCAGAGAACACCAGCCTGCTCAGCCCCGCGCTGATCGACGTGACCGGCCTGGAGGTGCCCGATGAAGAGCACTTTGGCCCGCTGCTGAAAATCCATCGCTATGCCGATTGGGACGAGGCGCTGGCACTGGCCAACGACACCCGCTATGGCCTTTCGGCGGGGCTGATCGGTGGCGAACCGGCGGATTGGGACGACTTCCTGCTGCGTATTCGCGCAGGCATCGTGAACTGGAACCGCCAGACCACGGGGGCATCGGGGGACGCGCCCTTCGGCGGCGTAGGCGATAGCGGCAATCACCGCCCCAGCGCTTTTTATGCCGCCGACTACTGCGCCTACCCCGTTGCCTCCATGGAAGCCGACAGTCTGGAAATGCCGGAAACCCTGCCACCGGGAGTCACCCTATGAGCGTCCACAGCATTCGGGAAGTCAACTTCGACGGTCTGGTCGGGCTGACCCACAACTACTCGGGACTGGCCCACGGTAATGTGGCCTCCATGAGCCACGGGGGCCTGGTTTCCAACCCCCGAGAGGGCGCGCTGCAGGGGCTGGCCAAGATGAAGTCGCTGATGGACGCAGGCTACGCCCAGGGTGTTCTGCCCCCGCAGCAGCGGCCGGACCTGGGCGCGCTGCGCGACTTGGGCTTCAGCGGCAGCAACCGCGAGATCCTCGCTCGAGCGGCGCAGCAAGCGCCACAGCTGCTGCGGGCGGTGTGCTCGGCGTCCAGCATGTGGACCGCCAACGCGGGCACCATTACGCCCGGCGTGGATGCGCCGGATGGAAGGGTGCACTTTACCCCGGCCAATCTGCAGTCGAGCTTCCACCGCTACCTGGAGCCGCGCACCACGGGGCGCGTACTCCAGGCGATTTTCCGCGATGAGCAGCACTTCGCCCACCACCCGGTGCTGCCCGCCACCCCCGCGTTTTCCGATGAAGGGGCGGCCAACCACACCCGGCTATGCGGTGAGTACGGCGAGCCCGGCGTGCACCTGTTCGTGTATGGCCGCCAGGCGTTTGGCGGCGGGCGCAGCGAGCCCAAGCGCTATCCCGCCCGGCAAACGCTGGAAGCCAGCCAGGCGGTGGCACGCCAGCACGGGCTGAGCGACGCCCAGACCGTCTTTGCCCAGCAGCACCCGGAGGCCATCGATGCTGGGGTGTTCCACAACGATGTGATTGCCGTGGGTAACGGTCCGGTGCTGCTCTACCACGAAATGGCGTTTCTCGATGAAGAGCGCACGCTGGACGAGCTGCGCGCCAAGATGAGCACGCCGCTGATTCCCGTTCGGGTGCCGATGGAAGCGGTGAGCATGGAAGACGCGGTAGCGTCGTACCTGTTCAACTCGCAACTGCTTTCCAACCAGGATGGCACCATGACCCTGGTGGTGCCCAGCGAGTGTCAGGAGCGGGAGGTCGTGTGGCGCACGCTGCAGGACTTCATCCTGGCAGGCAATAACCCCATTGGCGAAGTGATCGTCAAGGACGTGAAGCAGAGCATGCGCAACGGCGGCGGCCCCGCCTGCCTGCGCCTGCGCGTGGTACTCAGCGACGCCGAGCGCGCAGCCCTCAGCGGTCGCGTGCTGCTCGACGATGCGCTCTATAACGACCTCACCGCCTGGGTGAGCCGCCACTACCGCGACCGCCTCGCCACCGACGACCTGGCCGACCCGCAGCTGGCCACGGAAGTCCTCACCGCGCTGGATGAGCTGACGCAGCTGCTGAACATTGGCTCGGTGTATCCGTTTCAACAGGGGTAAGCGCCCTGCCACACAGCCCATCATGAGATTCTCTCATGATGAGTTGAATTAATGTCGCTTTTCATTCATGTGGTGGTCTGGCATAAAGAACACATCCTCTTCGATGACGTGGCGCTAACGCCCGTGTATCGAAACGTCACATATGGCATCGAGCGCTGAGCTGCATTGCGGCGCCGTCGCCAATCTCGACCAACAGGGTGTTTGTTCGCGATGAGCTACGACTTTACCTTCGATATCAAGAGCGTCCGGTTCGACGAAAACTACCGTCCTGCCGAGAGCACGCGTACCACGACCAACTTCGCCAATCTGGCGAGAGGGGAGCGCTGCCAGGAAAACCTGCGCAATGCGCTGACCATGATCAACAACCGGTTCAATACTCTGGCGCACTGGGATAACCCCAAGGCGGATCGCTATGCCGTCGAGCTGGATATCATCACCGGCGAGCTGAACATGGCAAACGCGAGCGATGCCTTCCCCGCGATTGAAATGCTGAAGACGACCATCATCGATCAGCATCTCGACAAGCGCATCGAAGGCATGATGGGAAATAACTTCTCTTCCTACGTTCGCGACTACGACTTCAGCGTGTGGCTGGCCGAGCACAATCAGGAGCGCTCGGAGTTTGGCATCCCGGAAGGGTTTGGCGACCTGCATGGCAAGCTGTTCAAGCGTTTCATTCATTCCGACGCCTACCGCGAATCGTTCAGCAAGGCGCCGGTCATCTGCCTGAGCGTGTCTCACAGCAAGGTGTATCGCCAGACGGAAAATCGCCACCCCGTGCTGGGCGTCGAGTACGTCAACGATGAGCCGTCGCTCACGGATTTCTACTTCGCCAAGATGGGCCTGCAGGTGCGCTACTTCATGCCGCCCCATAGCGTGGCGCCATTGGCGTTCTATTTCTCCGGCGACCTGCTGGCCGATTACACCGACCTCGAACTGATCAGCGCCATCAGCACCATGGAGACGTTTCAGAAGATTTACCGCCCCGAGATCTATAACGCCAACTCGGCGGCAGGCAAGCTCTATCAGCCTAGCCTGAAGCACCAGGACTACTCGCTGACGCGCATCGTGTACGACCGTGAAGAGCGCAGCCAACTGGCCATCGAGCAGGGGCGTTTTACCGAGCAGTATTTCATCAAGCCCTTCCGCCAAATACTCGACAAGTGGTCGGCCGATTACGCCCTTTGAACCCCTCATCATGAAGGTTATTTCTTATGAAGACACTGTTGCCCACCTCGACCGCCGGTAGTTTGCCCAAGCCCGCCTGGCTGGCCGAGCCCGAAACGCTCTGGTCCCCCTGGAAACTGCAGGGCGACGAGCTGGCGGAAGGCAAGCAGGATGCGCTGCGGGCGTGCCTGCACGATCAGCGTCAGGCAGGCATCGACATCGTCAGCGACGGCGAGCAAACCCGCCAGCACTTCGTGACAACGTTCATCGAGCACCTCGATGGTGTCGATTTCGAGCAGCGCAAGACGGTCAAGATCCGTGATCGCTACGAGGCCAGCGTGCCTTCGGTGCTGGGCCCTGTCTCGCGGGAAAAACCGGTCTTCGTCGACGATGCCAAATTCCTGCGTCAGCAGACCGACCAGCCCATCAAGTGGGCGCTGCCAGGCCCCATGACCATGGTCGACACCCTCTATGACGGCCACTACAAGAGCCGTGAAAAACTCGCCTGGGAATTTGCCAGGATTCTCAACCAGGAAGCCCGTGATCTGGCGGCGGCGGGGGTAGACATCATTCAGTTCGATGAGCCCGCCTTCAATGTGTTCTTCGATGAGGTCAACGACTGGGGCATCGCCGCCTTGGAAAAAGCCATCGAAGGCGTCACCTGCGAGACTGGCGTGCATATCTGCTACGGCTACGGCATCAAGGCCAATACCGATTGGAAGAAGACGCTGGGGTCCGAGTGGCGCCAGTACGAGGAAATCTTCCCCAAACTGCAGGCCTCGAACATCGACATCGTCTCGCTGGAGTGCCAGAACTCCCACGTGCCCATGGAGCTGATCGAGCTGATTCGCGGCAAGAAGGTGATGGTCGGGGCCATCGACGTGGCCACCCACACCGTCGAAACCCCGGAACAAGTCGCCGATACCCTGCGCAAGGCGCTACGTTTTGTGGACGCCGACAAGCTCTACCCCTGCACCAACTGCGGCATGACGCCCCTGCCGCGCAAAGTGGCGCAAGGCAAGCTGAAGGCATTGAGCGCAGGTGCCGACATCGTGCGCCAGGAGCTCTCTCGATAACAGGCTTCTCGATAACCAGGCTCTTGGATAACCAGACTCGATAGCCTTGCCCGATAAACAAGCCAAATCCTTATCGAAACACCTGTGCCGCACGCCATTGGGGTGCCATAGGCAAGTCACCGGCTCTCTCGCGCCTCGCCGACGAGGCGCATCAAGCCGCCGTGGTGGCCCAAGAGGTTAATGCGAGGTTATTGGCCGCTTGCCGCACCCCCCACGATGCCACTGCGGAAGCCGCCCTGGCGAGCGTTGGCGTGATCCAGATGGTTGGCCACGGCGTCTTCCGGGGTGCCCGCCATTTCGCGGAACATGCCCATGGAGCCCAGCAGCGCCGAGGATTCGTAGGGCACGAAGACGCGCTCGCCGTCCTTGGCCATGGTGGGCAGCACCTTGATGTAACTCTGGCCGAGCAGGTAGCCCACTACCGTACGCTTGTGCTCGTCGCTGTCGCCAATGGCGCTGAGCACCAGCTTGATCGACTCCTGCTCGCCCTGGGCACGCAGAATGGCCGACTCTTTATCGCCCTGGGCGTTGAGGATGGCAGACTCACGCTGGCCTTGGGCCATGGCAATGGCTGCTGATTTTTCGCCTTCGGCTTCGGTGACCGTTGCACGACGCTTACGCTCGGCAGCCATTTGCAGGCGCATGGCCGACTCCACCTCTTCCGGCATGGCGATGTCCTGAACTTCGACCCGGGAGATCTTGACCCCCCACTTGGAAGCAGGCTCTTCCATGGCAGCCTGAATCTCGTTGTTCACCTCGGCCCGGGATTCGAACAGCTTATCCAGCTCCATCTTGCCGACCACCGAACGCAGCGTGGTCTTGGCCAGTACCTCCACGGCCTGGCTCATGTTCTCGACTTCATAGACTGCTCGCTTGGGGTCGATGATCTGATAGTAGAGCGCGCCGTTGATCCGCACCGTGACGTTGTCGGTGGTCACGACCGGCTGGCCCGGAAAGTCCATGACGGTTTCCCGACGGTCGATACGAATTTCATCGCTGGTGATGGGGTGATACTCCTCGCCCATCTTCTTGTAGCGAATCATGGTGATGGCGCGGGGCTGCTCGATAAAGGGAATGATGATGTTGATGCCGCTCTCCAGCACCCGGTGAAACGAGCCTAGTCGCTCGATCACCATGACTTCCGATTGGCGAACGATCACCAAGCCCTTGGAAATGATCAGAATACCGATGACCACGATGATCAGGCTGATCAACAGGCCTGGGCTGATGGGTAGATCCATGGTTAAAGCTCCTTGTGTTGCGAATGGTCGTCCTGGGGAACCGGGTTGCTGGCAGGGGCCAGCATGACCAGGGCGGTGGTGCCCTCGAAACGTTTGAACACCACCGGAGTGCCGGAGGGCAGCTCGGTGGCTCCGCTCTCCAGCACGCGTAGTCGATAGAAGTCGCCATTGACCTTGATGCCGGTGGCATTATCGAAGTCGCGGGTCAGGGTGACATAGTGTTGGTTCTTTTCCACACCGGTACCGGTGGTGCCGTAGGCGACCCCCTTGGGCGAAAAGCGCGGGCGAATCACCATCACGCCCACGGGCACCAGAATACCCGCGAAGATGCCCATGCTGAGCAGTTGCCAGGGCAGTGTCAGCCCCAGCGCGGTGACGGCGGCGGTCAAGGCGGCGGCGATGCCCAGCGCCAGGAGGACCATGGCGCCAGAGGTCAGCTCGCCGAGACTGAGCAGCAGCGCGATGACTAGCCAGGTGTAGGCCGGATTCCAATCCATGAGCACTCCTTATCAAGTGGACTCCCCCAAGGGTAACGTACCTTAGGCCTAGCGTCTCCCCACTTTTCCACAGGTGGTGCTGTAACTGCCTGAATAGCGTTGAAAATTTCAGTGCTATCAACGAGATCGGGGCTTTCCCGCCGGTATCATGTTGTTACCCCTAACACCATGAACCAAAAGGAAAGCCCCGATGCTTCAAGATGCCAAAGACCGCGCCAAATGGAAAGCTCGCCTGATCGACTGGTGTGACGACCTGTCGGATCACCTCGCTCGACCCGTCGTGAAGCTGGCGGCAGAAACGCTCTTTGGCATCCTGGCCAGCGGTAGTTTGCGCCAGGCCGAGATCGCCCGCGCCTTGAAGGAACCCTGTCGGCTACACCACACGCAGAAGCGGTTGTCGCGCATGCTGTCCCGGCACAGCGAGCTTGCCTGGGCCGCGGAGCAACTGCAGCTCCAGCGGATCACGCCCTATATCACCGATGACATGGTGCTGGCCATCGATCCGGGCGACCTGAACCGGGATGGCGCCCCGACCAGTGAATACCGAACCCGCGTTCGCGACGGTGATACCGGCGAGATCGTCGGCGGTTATCCGCTGATCAGCGTGGTGGCACGCGACCTGAAGCGGGGCACCACCTGGCCACTGCTCACGCGGCTGCTATCGCCGGCTCGCGGCGGCTACCGCAGTGAAAACACCGATATCCTGAGCGTGATGGATACCGTGCAGCGCCATGTGGAGGGCCGGCCACTGTGGGTCATCGATCGTGGCGGCGATCGAGGGCGGCTGTGGGATGCCTGGCTGCGCGCCGAGCGTCATGTGCTGGTCCGGGCCGCCAATCAGCGCTTCTGGCAGTGGCGAGATACCGCCAAGACGTCGCAGCAGATTGCCCGAGATCTGCCACTGAAGCACCGCGGCCACTTGCGCCGTGGGCAGCATATCCCGGTGCGGTTCGGCATCACCAAGGTCACACTGCGGGAGCATCCGGAGACGCCGCTGTGGATGATCGTTGTCGATCATGAGAAGTCGGAGCGCCTGGTGCTGGTGACGACGCGCCCGGTGCGTGGTCGCCGCCAAGGCGAGCGGATGATTCAGGCTTACCTGGATCGCTGGGCCTGCGAGGAGGGGTACCGGTTCACCAAGCAGGGGTTCGACCTAGAGGGTGTCCAGGCACGCCGTTTCACGACGCTGCAGAACCTGGTGGCGCTGGCCAGCCTGGCCTGGGCACTGCTTGTCATTTTCAGCAATTAGTGCGACCCTCAGGGCGTAATATCGGGCTATTATGGTAGTCTGTACAGGATTGAGTGCGACAGAATTAATAGCAATTGATGCGACAGGTCTTGTTTTATTCAACATTTGGTGCGACTGCCCATGCCACTGCCTACATCCGTTCGTAAAATCGGCCCTACCCGACGAAGTGTGTCTGGCTACTATGCCTTTCGCGGGGAGGAGTCTATTGCGTTCGAGTCGACGCTCGAACGTGATTTCCTCATCAAGGCTGACTTTGATGTGAGCGTCCTTGGTGTGATATCCCAGCCGTGCGAGATCCCGTTTCATCATCCCGTGACCGGTAGGCGCTACACCTACACACCTGACTATTTGGTTTATTACCGTCTCGGTAACCGTCATTACAGGGATTACCCAAAACCTCTCCTGGTGGAGGTCAAACCACGGGAAAAGTGGCAAGCACATTGGCGTGAATGGTCGCCTAAATGGAAGGCGGCGATACGGCATGCCAACAATGAGGGCTGGGCGTTTCGCATTCATGATGAAAGCCGCATTCGTGATAAGACCTTGGACAACATTACCTTCCTAGCGCGCTACAAGCGGATGGTGTTTCCCTCTGTCGAAAGCCAGGCAGTCCTCAACACGGTGAGGGAAATGGGGGTGGCGACCTTGGATTACCTGCTTTCTCGGCACTTTATGGGCGATATTTACCGGGCAGAGGGGATTGCGCATTTATGGCATCTACTGGCGACTCGGCAGTTAGATTGCGATATGGCCCAATCCTTCAGTCCTCTATCGGAGGTATGGGTACCCGATTATGAATAACCATCGTGGCAGCGCAACTGAACCCAATAACGGCGTCGCCCAAACACGCCAACACTTGCAGATTATGGTGGGTGAGCAGGTTCAGAAAGATGGCACCGTTTACCGAATTTCCCAGGTGCTCGATTTTGAGACAGTCATTGGCATTGCCGTTGAGTCCGGGCGTAGTTGCCCGCTTCGCATCAAAGAACTAGCGCCTCTCAATAGCGGGTCCGTATCCCCTGAGCAGGATATGTCCGAGATTGGGGATGCCGATTGGCGGGAGGCCGAGCATCGCTTTTCCATCATTAAGCCCTTGGTGGATCGCCATACGGTGGGGCGGGATGCAGCGGAGGAGCGTGCGAAACAAACGGGGGTTGATACGGCTACGATCTACCGTTGGTTGAAGCGGTATAAAGCGACGGGCTCGGTGCTCGCATTGATTCCTCAAAAGCCAGGGTGGAAGAAGGGAAAGTCGCGTATTCCCGCGCATGCCGAGGCAGTGATTCAGGAAGTCATCAAAGAGGTGTATTTGACGCTGCAGCGTCCGTCCGCACAAAAAGCGGTACAGGAAGTCATGCGGCGCTGCCATGAACGGCGCATCGACCCGCCGAGCCCTGGTACCGTTCGTGCTCGTCTGCGTGATATCCCAGAGCGTGACCGGTTGCGTGGCCATGGTTTTAGAGACAAAGCCATTAACAAGTTCCAGCCGGCTGCCGGAAAATTTCCCAATGCGGACTATCCGTTAGCCGTTATGCAGATTGACCACACGCCTGCCGATATTATTTTGGTCGATGACGTGTATCGCAAGCCGATTGGTCGCCCATGGATTACGTTGGCCATGGACGTGTTTACTCGCATGGTCACGGGGTATTACTTGTCGTTTGACCCGCCCTCTGAAACATCTGTCGGCATGTGTGTGGCGCACTCCATGCTTCCTAAAGATGAGTGGTTGCTACTGCATAATGTGGAGGCTGAGTGGCCGGTATGGGGCACACCCGCCACGATTCATGTCGATAACGGCCCAGATTTTCGCTCTGAGACGTTTCGGCGCTCATGCCTAGCCTATGGGGTCAACCTTGAGTTTCGGCCTGTTAAGCAGCCTCGTTATGGTGGCCACATTGAGCGGGTACTGGGCTCTCTTCTAAAGGAAATCCATAACCTGCCTGGGACGACCTTCTCCTCCATTAAAGAGAAAGAGGGATACGATCCAGAGAAGCACGCGGCCATGACGAAAAGCGAGTTTGAAGAGTGGCTGGTGACGTTGATTTGCAAGGTTTACCACCAGCGCCTTCATTCTGGGATTGGTATGTCGCCGATGAAAAAGTGGGAAATTGGTGTGTTTGGCAATGCGGATGTGCAGGGAGTGGGATTAGCGCCGAGGCCTGCTGACAGGCTCTCTGTATTGCTCGATTTTTTGCCCAGCTTTCAGCGTACGATCCAGACCTTTGGTGTGACCATCGATGGCATAAACTATTACGATGAAGCGCTAAGACCTTGGATCAATGCCAAAGATCCAGACATGCCAGACAAGAAACGCACCTTTGTTTTCCGGCGCGACCCTCGCGACATTAGTGTCATTTGGTTCAAAGACCCGGAGCTCGGGCACTATTTTCGCGTGCCCTTTGCCAATCTTGCCCTCCCCTCGATGAGTGTTTGGGAGTATGCCCAAGCTAAAGCGCGCCTTCGGCAGGAAGGAAGAAACTCGGTCAATGAGACTGAAATTCTACGCGCTATTAGTGAGCTGCGAACCCATGTGGAGGAGTCGCAAGCACGTACTAAGCGAAGTCGCCGTCAGGCACAACGACGTAAAGAGCATGAGAAGAAGGTGACGCCTGCAGATCCCCTTTTACATGCGCCCTCAACTGCGGCCCCTAAAGAGACACCCGCTCAAGGGGACGGTCTTTTAACGGGTGATATCGATGTGAACTGGGACATAGCATGAGCACACACCTTCATCCTGATCTTCGTCACGTCTTGGGGCTGTCCGCTAAAGAGCGAATGGAGTTTATGGATCAACCGCGCTGGTTGGGCTATCCATTGGCCAATCGTGTCATTGAGGTCATGCGTGGGTTGATGGAGAAGCCCAGTCGTCCTCGTATGCCTAACCTCTTGCTCGTGGGTGACTCCAACAACGGAAAGACAAGTTTCGTAAGCAGTACGGTGAAGGCTACGTGAATGAAGACGTAGAGCCCGTGAAGCCTGTTGTTGTCACTCAGGCTCCCCCGAGTGCCGATGAGAAAAGTCTGTATATCGCAGTGCTAGAGAGTTTCTGGGCTCCCTACCGGCCTACAGATCCTGTTCCCAAGCTGCGCTACCAGGTGATTCATCAACTGCGTGCTTGCCATACGCGCTTACTGATCATCGATGAGTTTCACTCTCTGTTAACCGGTGGTGCTGTTAAGCAGCGCGAAACGATGAATGCCATTAAGCTTTTATGCAATGAGCTAATGATTCCCATCGTTGGTGTGGGGACGCAAGATGCTGTGCGTGTGCTGCATTCAGACCCACAGCATGCGAGTCGCTTTGATGTGGTCGCGTTACCAAAGTGGGAGCTCAATCAGGAGTTTCAGAAGCTGCTCGCTGGCTTTGAGAAGATATTACCTCTCAAACATCCTTCCCAACTGCATGAGCCCCAATTGGCGACCCAGCTCCACGCGATTTCTGGCGGTAATTTGGGTGACCTGCACCGGCTGCTGATTGAGTGTGCAAATGCCGCTATTTTGTCTGGAGCTGAGTGCATCGATGAGAAAATTATTCAGAGTAAATCATGGGTGCGGCCCACCCGTGGCATTAGGGAAGTGATGCTGTAATGACCTGGGCGCTGAGTGTGCCCCTGCTGCCTGAGGAGTCCCTTTCATCATGGCTCGTTCGGGCGGCGTTGCGACAGGGGTGTGATCCTTTGTCGCTCACCGGGGCTATTTGGCCAACATGGCGTATATGGACGAGGGACATTGATAGGGAAATACCCCTCGCAAGAATGCGCCCATTAGTGAATGCCTCGGGGATATCTTCCGCTAAGTTTCAGAAAGCGGGGATGCGGGACGATTGTGAGAAAGTGGTCGGTTACTCGTTACCGGAAACCCGGACTTGGCCCTGGTTGTTGGCACTCGGCAGCCGAAATCGAACCCGCCATGGAGGACAACAGGTATGCACGTTGTGCTTGGCAGAGGACTCAACCCCCTACTTGCGCCGGCACTGGCGATTCGCTTGGCACACTGGGTGCCGCTTTCATGGGGTGCAGCTGGTAGATGAGTGCCCAGCATGCAAGGCCCCTATAGAGCCCCATCGCCTGACAGCGGAAGATCAACATTTAGCTCAATGCAGCCGGTGTCATAACGATTTTAGAAAGGCGGTATGCACGTCGCCTTTACCTGAAGCGTTCAGTGTTCAAGTGATGGCTGATCGTGTGTTAGAACAGGATAAGGTGACGTTTAGGCAGGCCTCTATCGCACCCGCCGATTGGTTTTCTATGGTGGCCTTTTTTATTGGCGTTATACGGCGTGCAAGTCGGCGGCCTGTGTCACCCCTGGCCGATGCGCTTCTTTCATTGGGCATTTCGGTTACGGATTGCCGAATGCCTGTGTCTGGCCTGGCGTTTGAGCTGCTGGCTGTCAGCGAGCGTAGTGCCTTATTGGTAGCGTTGGAACGCTTGCTCAGTATGGGCCTTGAAGAAACGTTCAGCGTTCTGGTCGCGTGCAATGTCAAAACGAGCGCGCTTCATGATCCCCGAAGGTCGCCCCCCGTTGTGTTGTTGCCGCTGCTATCACGGTTATCTCACCACCCTCATGGGCCGCATCGCCGCCGTGTTCCCCCGGCTTGTCGCCCCATGTCGGAACGCGCTGTTAGAGCCTCATGGGCGCGTTTAAAACGCAGAATGAAAGCGGAGCCAACCTCTTGAATCAACACCAAACGGTCGACTGCGATGAGTGTGGCCGAGAAGTCTCCAAATTGTGGCGACGCCATAAAGGGCACGGCTACTGTTCAACTTGCTATGCTCGTGTGTTTAAGCGGCGGATGTGCCCACGATGTGGTGAGTTAGCCCGTCTGCCTAAGAATGACCCAGACGCCGTCTGTCGTCAGTGCAACGTTGACAAACCGTGTGCACGATGTGGAAAAGCCAGTTCAGACTACAACATCGGCAAGGTCACTCCCTACGGCCCTGTCTGTATCGCCTGCGCTCCCTATTTCAAAGAACCAGAGCCCTGCGAGGCGTGTGGGAAAGCATCTCAACGTCTTACCCGAGTGGCGCGTATGGGGCATGATCATCGCTTATGTCCACGCTGTTCGACAGCAGACCACGGTACCTGTTCTGCATGTCGTCGACATCGTTTATTGGTGGTGGCACCCAACGGGGATGCGTTGTGCAAAGCCTGTAATGAGCAAGGGGAAATTGCCTGCCCATCGTGTGGTAATCCCATGCCAGCGGGTCGAGGTGATGCCTGTGAGCCCTGCTATTGGACGCGAACATGCCGTAAACGCATCACCATTGGCCAAGCCGGTATCACTACCAAAGCGTTAAGTGAGGCCTTTGGGGAATTTGGTGAATGGCTGATTCGTATCACTGGGCCGCATAAGGCTGCCCTCAAGATCAATCATTTCTTCTCGTTCTTCCTTGAGCTCGACCAGGCATGGTCACGGATACCGAGCTATTCGGAGCTACTTCATCACTTCGGGGCGGAGGGCTTGCGGCGTGTGAGGCTTCCCATGCGATGGTTGCATGAAGAGCAAGGGGTAGAGCCGGATCACCAAGCAAAGCGGATCGACTCAGAGAAAAGACGTATTCAAGCGTGTCTCAGTTCTATGCCGTTCGCTTCGCTATCAGACCAAGTGCTGCAAGCCTATTGGCTGCAATTGGAAACCCGTATAGAGGCGGGCAAAACGTCCCACACCTCCGCACGACTTGCACTAAGAGCGGCAGCCGCATTGCTACTCGCTACTGACCGGGAGGGGCAGCGACTGCCTCAACAGGGCGATGTGGACAACTATTTGCATGCGGTGCCCGGACAAGCAGCCTCGGTCACGGGGTTTACTAATTTCTTAAATCGCCAACATGCCACCACGTTGGCTCCTCGGGTGGATGTAAAACGGGCAAGAAAGCGGCGAAAAGAAACACTAGCCCGCACCCTGATGACGATGGCCCGGTGTGCTGATCAAGGAGAGGCCTGGAGGGAGGCATGGATCGTTGCTGCCATGGAGTATTTCCATGACACAAAATTAACGCAGAAAATGCTTCGACAACAGACCGTAGAGCGGACGACAGACGGGATACAGGTGGTAGTGGGTGGCGTTACCTACTGGCTGCCTCTGGATATTGAGTGCTAAGACACTGATAGCGCGCAGTCACTTGGAGGGCCCCGCGACTCTGTAGGCGAATGTCGCCCCGCCGTTTGGACGGGGCTATGGCTCTCTACCTATATGCCAGGGCTCAACGGGGTGCCAAAAGGCGTGTCATGACCGTTGAGATGACGTCAAAACCAGGTCTTCATAAATGCCCTTGATAGCCTTCTCTTCTGGGCTGTGGCGCTGTGGCTCCTGTTCCTGCTTTGGATGTAGTGGGGTTATAAGCCCGTTAGAGAGTGACAGGACATCGCTGAGCTGCTCGTAATCGAGGTTTACGTTATCGACATTGTATTGGTTAAGGCGTGTCATGGTCTCTGTGAGTGCGGTCATACTGTGCTCTTCTTCTCCAAGCGGCGGAAAGGCTTGAATCAGCGGCTGACCGCCTTCCCAACCTATCTTGATCGGCTGATTGATGATGTTGACTTGGGTGCCGGGTGGAATGCGGTCAAATATAGATTCGATGTCTTTGGGTAACATGCGGATACAACCTCGGCTTGCGCGCATGCCAATGCCATCGGGCTGGTTGGTGCCGTGAATCAAATAGCCATCGAAGCCTAGGATGATGGCATGGTCTCCTAGCGGGTTATCGGGGCCGGGCGGTACAACGCTTGGTGCGGTTTCGCCGCGTGCTTCCGCTTCACGTTTTACCGACTCAGGCGGGTACCATGCGGGGTTTTTAATGTTCATGGTGGTCTCGGTCACACCAAGGGGTGTATCAAACCCTTCGCGACCGATGCCGATAGGATAGGTCTCAACGCGCGGTGTCTCACCGGTTTTGACATCTGGGTAGTAGTAAAGCCGCAGCTCGGCGATATTGATGACGACCCCAGTACGCTCGACATTCGGCAGGATGAAGCGTCCTGGAATGGTTACTTCAGTACCCACTCCGGGCACCCAAATACTGACCTCTGGGTTAGCACGTACAATCTCCTGGTAGCCAAGGTTGTGACGTCTGGCAATATCAATCAGAGTATCCTCGTAATTCTTCACGATGAAGGTGTCAGCCTCTCCGATAATATTGCCTTCCTCAGGTAGCGGGTAATGCCCCTTGGGCCATTCCGTCTCCTGGGCAGTGGAAGGTTGTGCCGCCATGGCGACAGGGAGCCATGCCAGAAACGAAACCATCACACTCACGATGAAGCCGATCTGCATTGGCCATGGGAGGAATCTCTTAAGTATTGCTGCGTTCTTTGCCAAGAGCATCGCTAGGTTCCTTTTTCATCTAATGCGTCGTTTTTTGATCGAGATAAGTTCAGTTGTAACCCGAGCAGTGTCAGCACCGCAGCGAGTATCCAAGCGGGGCCACTACCGGTGCGTGTGAAAGGAGTTAGGCCCTGCATCGGGGTCACCTCGCCCGTTAAACTGGCCTGTTCAAACTGTGGGGCACGGGCTGTGACGTGACCTTGTGAATCGATGATGGCCGTCACGCCATTACTGGTAGCTCGAAGTAGGTGACGACCATTTTCTAAGGCACGTAGACGCGCCATTTGAAGATGTTGGTGTGGGCCAATGGAGCGCCCAAACCACGTATCGTTGGAAACCGTTAATAGCAGCTCGGCATTACGCGCCTGTTGGGCGACATGGTCGGCAAAAATGATTTCGTAACAAATGGCATTGCCAATGGTGGCTCCAGCCACGTGTAACGGAGCCTGTTCGCCTGACCCTGGGGTCAGGCGAGGTACTGGCAAGTCGAAAAAAGCAAGGGTGCCAGCGAGGAGACTTTGGAATGGCAAATACTCGCCAAAGGGCACCAAGTGCGCCTTCTGGTATTCGCCCTGCACATCATTTAGCCCTATGACGCTGTTATAAGAGCGCCCTTCACTGTCGCGTTGCAAAATGCCGGTCAACAAGGCGGTGTCAGGCCCCAGGTCGGACGCTACTTGCTCAAGTATTTGCTGTGCTTCCTGCTCAAGCATGGGAAGGGCTGCCTCAGGCCAAACGATGAGATCGATATCCCTTGCTTGCTCCCGTGTCATCGTCGTGTAGATACTGATCGCTTCGCGCTGCCCTTGGGCAGTCCACTTAATGCGCTGGTCAAGATTCCCTTGCAGCAATGCCACCCGGATGGGCTTGCCAGCCGGGGTTGTCCATTGGGCGGGCAATAGGAATGGAACGATCCACAAGGCGGCCATTGGGACAAGGAAACTCCAGCGGCGACGCAGTACCTCTACCCCTAACGTACCTGTCAGCGCGGTCATGAGTGACAGCAAGTACACACCACCAACGGGCGCCCATGGGGCTAGTGGAGAATCAATCTGAGAGGTGCCCAGCAATAACCAGGGAAAGCCGGTGAGCATCCAAGTGCGTAGCCATTCGCTCACCACCCACATACCGGCAAAGCTAAGAAAGGCGAACCGTGGCCCCGTGATGCGTCGATAGAGCCCAAAGGGGACTGCAAAGAAGAGCGCCAGGACGCTGACAAAAAGAGTGGTGAGGAGCATCGCCACCAAGGCCCCGGTGCCACTGAAATCGTGAATAGCAACGAAGACCCACGACGTGCCTGAACCGAACAGGCCTACCCCATAGCACCACCCACGCAGGGTGGCCATGGCGGGCGTTAGCGACGCTATTCTCCAATAGACCAGTGCCACGCTCACTGGGCCAAGCCACCATAGGGAAAAGGGGGCGGCACTCAAGGTGGTCAGCACCCCAGCGGCGAGCGCTACAACGCAATCGACTATTGGTGAGGAGCGCCCAGCAAAAAGCGTATATTCTTTATCTTTATCGACCACATCCATAGCGTTACTCAGAGCGCTTAAAAGCAGGACTTTCACGCCATAACGCCACCGCGAACATCAATACACCGGCAAATAGCGCGATATCGGCCATGTTAAAGGCGGGCCAATGCCATTCGCCCCAGTAAATGTCCAGATAGTCGACGACGTACCCTCGCGCTAAGCGATCAACAGTATTACCGAGCGCGCCGCCAAGAATCAGGCTGTACGCACAGGCCTCCAAGCGCGACAGGGGTTTGCATAGCTGCACAACCAATACGACGACCACCACCAACGCTAAACCAAGAAAGAGGTAGCGCTGCCAACCCCCTGCTTCTGCGAGAAAGCTGAAAGCGGCTCCTGTGTTCCCGGTATAAACCCAGTTAAAAAACGGCGTTAGCGGAATGACTTGGCCAAACGACATCTGGGCATGCACAATTTCCTTGACCAGTTGATCGGCTAGAGCCATCACGCAAGCTAATGTGAACCATGGCCAGCGACGTGAAGGGCTATCGTTTGGCGCTGTTCTCATGACGTTGTTTTTCCTTGTGACAGGCCTGTCATTGCGGTACTGGGCGAAAAGCGGTAACCCAGCAGTCGCATGGCGTTCAACGTCACCAGGACGGTAGCACCGGTATCGGCCATCACCGCAATCCACATGCCGGTAATACCCAGCGCCGTTGTAACTAGGAAAATGGCTTTTAAGCCAAGGGCGAGAACAACGTTGGTTTTCACATTGCGCAGCGTGGCACGAGAGAGGTCTATCAGCTCAGCGATGCCGGTAACGCGGTTCTTGAGCAAGGCTGCATCGGCGGTTTCCAACGCCACATCCGTGCCACCCCCCATCGCGATACCCACATCGGCTGCCGCGAGTGCCGGTGCATCGTTGATGCCATCACCTACTTTACCGATGGGGCCACGGCCTGCCGCTTGCCAGTCTCGAACATACGCTGCCTTGTCTTCAGGCATTAGTTCGCCGTACGCTTCAATGCCTAAGCGACCCCCCGTGGCAGCGACGGTGCGGGCATTATCACCGCTGAGCATGACCGCCTGTACGCCTAAACGGGATAGCGCCGCTAGGCCTTCAATGGCATCTTCGCGTGGCTCATCGCGAACCGCGATCAAGCCCAGTAAACGCTCGCCTTCGACGAGGAGAGCGAGGCTCTTACCGGCTTCTTCTAACGCGACAATTCGAGCACTGAGACTTTCCTCAAGGATGACTTTCTCGTGAAGGTGACGAGGCGTCATTAAGCTCAGCTCGCGACCCTCCACCTGGCCGGAAACACCGCGCCCCGCCAGAGCGCGGCTGCCAGTGACGGTGGGGAGGTTGATGCCCGACTGTCGGGCATGCTCAACGATAGCCGTGGCGATAGGGTGACTGGAATCCCGCTCTATTGCGGCGGCGAGCCGCAATACGCTGTTATCGTCTTCCTCAGCAATCCAAGACTCCACATCTGTGACTCTTGGGGTACCCGCAGTGAGGGTGCCCGTTTTATCTAATGCCACCAAGCGAAGCTTACCTAACTGTTCAAGAACGGCTCCCCCTTTGATCAGTAGTCCGCGCCGAGCGCCCGCCGAGAGACCTGCGGCGATGGCGGCTGGGGTAGAAATGACCAACGCGCAGGGGCATGCGATTAACAGCAATGCTAACGCACGGTAAATCGACTCCGACCATGCCATGGTCGATACCAGCGGTGGCACTATCGCCATCAGTAGGGCGAGTAAGACGACGGCGGGCATATAGTAATACGCAAAACGATCAATAAAGCGTGCTATCGGTGCCTTGGCGGCCTGTGCTTCTTCAACCAGACGAATAACGCGAGCGATCGTATTGTCATCAGCGCCTCGTGTTACCTCCACCTCCAGGGCGGCATCAAGATTCACTGTGCCAGCAAAAATGTCATCACCAGGCGCTCGCGAACGGGGTATGGACTCGCCGTTTACCGGCGACTCGTCAATGTCGGAGGTGCCCACCAGGATGCGTCCATCGCAGGGTACGCGATCACCGGGCCGCACCAGCACACGCTGCCCGGGTTTAAGTGACTCCGCCGAGACGTCACGCAGCTGGCCATTGTCCATCAGCCTCGCCGTTGAGGGTGTTAAATTTGCCAAGGCTGAGATACTGCGGCGCGCTCGTGAAGCAGCTACCCCTTCGAGTAGCTCACCTACGGCGAACAAGAACACGACCATCGCAGCTTCAGCGGCAGCATTGATGGCCAATGCGCCAAGCGCAGCGATGCACATCAGCATCTCGATGGTAAAGGGATTGCGCATTTTGAGGGCGCCCCAGGCACTCTGCGCAATGGGTATTAAGCCGACTAGCGTGGCCAAAATGAAAGGCATATTACCCAGCGCAGGCCATGCTAAACGAAGCGCGAAGGCCACTATCAGCAGATTTCCTGTGATAATGACCAAGCGCCCTTTAGCGGTTTGCCACCAAGAGGATGAAGCACCAGATGCGCGTGTTTGGCCATCATGGGAAGCCACTTGATAGCCTAGTTCGTTCAGGATGCCCTCAATGGTCTTTCGCGAGGGGGCCCCGTGATCGTGGTGGTGAATCTTCACTGATCCCGTGACCGAGCTTGCCGTGACTTCCTCAATGCCTTCCAGTCGCTCTAGCGCCGATACAACCTTGCGCTCACAACCGCCGCAGTCCATGCCTTCAACACGCAGCGTCAAGGTGGTAGGCGCTGTTGTCGGCGTTGATGTTTTCATGGTGCCTCTCCTGCCAATGGGCTATGGTTTTTAAGTGTAAACCTTGTAGCAACTACAGCTTCAAGCCCTGCCTAAGGAGTTTTACCATGTCGATGATCGGCCAAAGTATCAGCATTGGTGAGTTAGCACGACGAGCCGATTGCAAACCTGAAACGGTTCGCTATTACGAGCGTATTGGGCTGTTGCGCGATGCGACACGAACCGGTGGGGGGCAGCGCCGCTATGGAGACGACGCTGTGCGGCGCTTGACCTTTATTCGTCATGCCCGAGACTTTGGCTTTTCGGTGGAGTCAGTGCGAGAGCTTTTGGCCATGTCAGATCAACCTGATATGCCTTGCCAAGAAGTCGATGCCATCGCCACGCATCACCTAAAGAAAGTGGAGTCCCGCCTTCAACGACTGTCCATACTGCGTGAGGAGCTTCAACGGATGGTCACGCAGTGTGCCGGTGGTAAAGTGGAAAGCTGCCGAATCATTGAGGTCATCAGTGATCATCAGCTCTGTATCACTGAAAAATCGCACGGAGGGGCTCACGACTTAGGTTAGCACTAACGCTACGCCCCACGCCCAATGGTTAGCCCAGCGAAACATCCAAAAACAGCATGAGTACCAATCCGATAGAGAGGCCCAGCGTGGCCTTTTTTTGGTGCCCGCTTCGATGAGTTTCGGGAATAATCTCATGACTGATCACATACAACATCGCCCCCGCTGCAAAGGCCAACCCCCAGGGCAGTAGCGCTTGTGACATGCTGATGACTCCAGCGCCTAATAAGCCACCCAACGGCTCAACAAGCCCCGTAAGGGCGGCAATCGTCCATGACCGCCAACGTGAATAGCCCACGCCTAGCAGTGATACTGCTACGGCCAGTCCTTCTGGGGCATTCTGAAGTCCAATGCCAATCGCTAGTGGAATGCCTCCTTCGCTTCCCCCTGCGCCGAAGGCCACGCCAACGGCCAGCCCTTCTGGCAGGTTGTGTATCGTAATGGCAATAATAAACAACCAGATACGACGTAGTGAGGCAGCCTCTGGCCCTTCTCGCCCCTGTTCGAAGTGCTCATGAGGTAAGAGTTCGTTCAGTAGTGCGACCATTCCAATCCCTAGCAAGATGGCCGCACAGGCAATGGCAGCAGGTACCACGCTACCTCCGTAACGCAGCTCCGAGGCTTCTAAGGAGGGTATGATCAGTGAGAAGAAAGAGGCCGCTAGCATGACGCCAGCGGCGAACCCCAACGCTAAATCGCGAACACCACGATTCGGTCTTTTGGTAAACAAGACAGGAAGCGCCCCGACAGCCGTCATCAAGCCCGCGGCAAGGCTTCCCAATACCCCCATGGTGACGAGAGAAACCTCTTCCATACCGATTACCTGTCTTGTGGTAGATGAGTGATCACAGCGCTAGGATTCCATAACGAGGCAAGCACACGTTCACGTTACTAACAATCCATGCAACGTTGCTAAGCACGGGTGGTTACGGCTCGTTAAACGAGATCAAGTCATAAATGGACGCCGTGCCGATAGCTTGTTCCAAGCGATCTCTTGCCTCGTAAAGTGACGCTTGATATTCACCTTGAGTCGGCTGCTCACCCAACATGATGCGTTGACCTTGACCAAGGGGATCAACAGGCTGGTTATTGACTCTCACTTCGTAATGCAGGTTGGGGCCCGTGGCGACCCCGGAGGAACCTACCTCTCCGAGCGACTCTCCCGCATTGACTAAATCCCCAACCACTAGCTGTGGGGAGAATCGGCTAAGGTGTGTGTAGCGACTAATGGCCCCTGTGTCGTGCTCCACCTCGATCACCTGCCCATATCCCCCTTGGCGACCCATAAAGAATACGCGCCCAGGTGCGGTGGCAATGACCGGCGTTCCTGTCGGCGCAGCCAAGTCAATTCCATTATGAGGACGCATCCCTCCATACACAGGATGTCGCCGATTCCCAAAGCGAGACGTTAAGCGGGCACTAAGCACGGGCAACCGCAACGTGCCTAGCAGTGTGTCGCTTTTGAAAAGAGCTACGTCCCCCTTTTGGGTGACCGGCCATATGACCTCCAAGGGCTCTGCCTGATCAGGCAGAGCGGCATAACTGAGGCGTGGTGGCCCAACACGGGCGCCGTCCTGGCGTCGATCTTCCTCCCACACTAATTGAATACGTTCACTGCCAGAAAACTCCAGCGGCGCTGCTATAAACTCGCTGAGCAGTGTTTCCAGTTTAGTGGCGAAACGCGTTGGGACACCTTCTGCTGCCAAGGCCTCGTAGAGAGTGGTATTAATGACGACATCACGCCCAAAGGTTAGGGTATCAACGCTATCGAGCGGTAATGTGCCTTCTTGCTCGCTAGCCGCCTGTAACTTGACAGGGCTAAGTTCAGACGGAGGCAATGACAGATGCGTTTGCCAATTGGCTTCGGCTAGCAAGGGGTAAAAGCCCACCAAGCCTAGTAACCACCAGCGCTGCATCACTGGCCATCCTCTTCCCCAGAGATCTCCGCTACTTCACTCTCGACGGCATCAATCAGCTCTTGCATACCAAAGGGGTCTAAAGGCTCGCCATTGACAAAAAAGGTAGGTGTTTGGCGAATCTGATTGGCTCTGACATCCGCCATGTCTTGGTCAATCACCGCCTGCACCTCAGCAGAAGTCAGTTGCTCTTCGGCAGCCGCTAAATCAAGGCCTCCTTGGCTCGCGATATCGAGGATAGCGGATTCATCAAAACTGCCATGTGAAGCCCATTGATCCTGGCGAGCCAGCAGCCTCTCCAGTACCGGTTCAAAGACGCCCTGACGACGAGCAACTTCTAATACCCGAATGGCCTTGTCCGATACGTCGCCGTGGAAAGGAGTGTAGCGCACGATGAGCCGCACTTTTTCTGGGTAGGTTTCCAGAATACTTTTTGTCAGGGGATAGAAAGCACGGCAGGCTTCGCAAGCCGGATCGAAGAATTCCACAATCGTCACCGGCGCGTCTTCTCGTCCCAAGATGGGGGAGTGTGAACGCACCAAGGAGTCCTCGGCCTGGACACCGCTCTCTTTTGCTGCCTGAGCTTGCATGTCTAAGAGGGCAGGCTTCGATACGGCGACGATCGCAGCGGTCAGCATTAACGTACCGGCCAATATAAAAGACGCTTTTTTGAACATGTTTCTCTCTCTGTCTCAACGATGGGGTGGAAAAGTAGGGTTGAAAAATAAGCCAATCGCTATGGGAGTAAGCTGCTCGCTATCTACCTGAGCTGGGAGCCGGCCTCGGTCTGTCACTCATGCCCATATAGATTGGCATTTTGATGCGCGTGGTCACTATGCTCAAACTCTAGGCTGGAATGAGCAATACTGAAGCGCATTTTAAGCTGCTCCTTGATCTCTGCTTTGACGGATTCAAGCTGCTGCCAGCCGGTTTCTGTCAGAACCACGTGGCAGTCAAGGGCTGCCATGTTTTCCTGCATCTGCCATAGATGCACATGGTGAATATCCTGGACTCCCTCGATATCTCGTACGGTCTCAACGACTGCCTGCCCGTCAATGTCCGGGGGAGATCCCAGCATTAGCGTACGGATAGGGCCGCCAATTTCAGAGAAGGCTAGGTAAAGAATATATAGCGCAATCCCTATCGTGATCGCGGGGTCTACCCAGCGCATGTCGTACAGTAAAATAAGCGAACCACCGATAATCACGGCGATGGAGGCAAACGCATCCGATAAGTTATGCAGAAAAAGGGCGCGGATATTGACACTCTCTTTTTGCATTGACCACGTGAGCATGGCGGTAAGGGCATCGACGACGAGCGCGACGCCACCAATAATCACGATCGTCCATCCCTCTATCTCAGGGGGATCGACCATCCGCATAGCGCCTTCGTAAATCAGGTAGACACCGACAATAATGAGGGTGGTGTAATTGATGAGTGCTGCCACTATCTCGATGCGGCCATAGCCAAAGGTCATATGCACATCGGCAGGCCGTCTGGCGATTTTACGAGCAGCAAAGGCAATGACTAATGCTGCCATGTCAGAAAAGTTATGTAACGCATCAGCGATCAGCGATAGGCTCCCCGCCATAATGCCACCGACGATTTGAGCGATGGTTAAGAGCCCATTGGCCCAAATGGAGATGCTGACGCGCCGGTCGCCAGAGGCAGGATCAATGTGGGGATGATCATGATGATGTCCCATCTGTTACCCTCTCTCGAATTATCTGTTCTTGGTACTATAAAACCTCTAGCAACTAAAGCTTCAACCCTTGAGCATTATCTATTTGCATCGCTGGATTGGGAAGCACGTCCCTAGCTACCAAGCGAGCCATGGCGCGCTGGGCCGAAGGTGATCATGTTTTAGGTGCGGGGCTCAATCCACTTCAACCGGTAACGTCTAATCCACCATGGGTAGATTCATTTATTTTGTCGAGGCGCACCTTGTCTGGTTTGTAATCGTCGTCGCGGGGGGAGGCTTACTCTTTCCGGCCACCGGAATAATGCTTAAGTTCGCGATTGGGCCATTACTGGCATTACTGATGTTGATTATCAGCCTCACATTCGATGCGCATGCAGTGCGCATCGTGTTCCGAAAGCCGTCACGGCAGTTGTTGGCATTGGGGCTGGTCTATGGGCCTATGTCGATTGCCGGGTGGCTAACGGGCCGTCTATTTTTTGGAAGCGGCCCGCTGGCTGCTGGCCAAACCTTGCTCGGCACGCTGCCGACAGATGTGTCCTCTCCTCTTTTGGTACTGATGGCAAAAGGCAATGTGGCGCTTGCCGCTGTTTTCAACGCAGTCAACACCGCGTTATGTCCGTTTATTGTTCCCTTCCTGTTTTTATGGCTCACCGGCCTTCAGTTAGACGTGCCGCTTGGATCAATTATTCTTGAATTAACACTAATCGTGCTTCTTCCTACCGTGATTGGGGTCAGCTTGCGTACAAAGTTCTCGGCTTTCTTTGCACGGCATGATTCAGCGTATGCAGGGATAGGGTCGATTCTGTATCTGCTGATCCTACTCGCCGTGGTCGGGCCGAATGCCACCACGATCATTGGCTATGGCTGGTATGCGTTTGTGATTGCGGGCGCGGCCCTGTGCCTCAATTTGATTGGGTACCTGGTAGGTATGTCCTCACGGTTACTCACCTCTGATCGCAAAGAGGTGATTACCTATCTTTTCACGGTCAGTAAAAAGGAATTCAGCATCGCTGCAGCGTTTGTCGCTGTTTCCGGCTTGCCATCAGAGATCGCGATTCCAGCCGCTTTTTTTGCCGTGATTCAAATGATCACTTCGCCCATCGCAGCGAAGATCCTCGCCCGCCACTGAAGGGATGGCCGTATCGGCTCTTCGTCAGAAGAGCAACCTGCACACGGGGTGTACAGGTTGCTCTTAGCGACAAAACAGACACCGCTACTCATAAAGGTGGCAAATAGTACCTATGCTAAGTCACTGCGACCAATACTGACCTTGCTAAAAGCATTTAACACAGAGGCTTCGCAGGGTATCTGTTCCTTTTTGGATTTAGGGTGCTTGAACGTATCGGCGAATCCTGGGCAGTGACCAACTAGTTTTTGGACAACACCTTCTACGTGCCGCACGTTAGACAGCACTTGGCGTAACCACTGCTCGAAGCTGCCTTGGTGGCTCAGCGTGAAGACTAAACCTTTATAGGAAGGAGGCTTGGATGCCTCCTCGCTACCGCCAGCTCTGGGTTTTGGAGGGCGTCGTTGGATCTCCATGAGATAGAGCGTTTGATCTAACACATGCACCCGAACGACGAGCACCCCGCGAGGTACCTTGGTCTGAGTATCAATGTAAACCCAATTAGCGACTGACGTTTCCACCTCCTCGTCTATTTCGAAAGGTTCGAGGCTGATCAACCGAGGGTCGGGGGAAGTGCTAAAGCCGTCTTCAAAGGTAAACCAGCTAACGCCACGAATCGTTTCGGGATAGGCCGATTGCAAATAGAGAAGCGCATTCCACATATCACGTAGAAAGCCCTGTGATTCCAGTGTAATAGGAGCATGAATAGAGGCCTGTCCGACCCCTTTTCCTGATCCATGCGGCTCCCCAGTGGAGAAAATAGTTTCGTCACCCGGAACGGGGACGCCTCGTGTATCGGGCACATTTTTTCGAGTATATCGTTTATCCAAGACGGCGCGAGGCTTACCTAAAATAACGAATTCGTCCTCAGGAAGGTCTAGCCAAGAAGAGCCATGGTCGGGCTCTTCATCATCCGTCAGGTCAATGACATCGGGGATGTCTTGAAGCTGATGATAGGGAAATTGAGTGGGAGCATCATCGCCATCGGTGGCTGGTACTGTCGTTGACTTCTCTCTTTCGCGGTGGATCGTGGCACCATCGGGCTGCGTACAGCCTAATATCTGCAAGCCTAGGAATGTGTTGCCACCATCAATTGGAACGCCAGAAACAGAGATTTCCCCGCTGCCTTGAAACCATGGGGTGGCTTTTAAAAGCATCTCATCTGGCGTGGAGCTGGTTTCAAATTGTGAATATATATATTTTGCAGCGCGCTTGGCATACGGATCGTACAACATATGCGCGAGCAAAATGGCATCGTGTTTATGAACATGATAGGTAAATTTGACAGGCCACGTACCTGGGGATGCAGGCGCATCAAGCGGTCGATAAAGACGTTTTTTGACTTCTTCCCAAGGGTAAGTGGCGAGCACTCGCTTGATTTCAGAAGATCGGCCGTAAACGCGAATAAAAAATTCTGTGCAAGGGATGAGCAAGTGTTTGCCATCTGGAAGGTCAAATTCAATCAGGTATGTTTTGTGCTGATTTTTCTGGGGTAAGTAGTTCGAGTCATGAAAAGCGGTATAGAGGCTTCGTCCTGATTGTCGTAAATCATCTAAGGTGACAATTCGCCAGCCGCCTGGAGAAAAAGAAACGGAGAATTTTCTTTCCTCGTAGGCAATACGCGAGCTACTCACGCCCTTTTCCCATACTGACCCTATTCTCAATAGCCCAAGATGCGTTAAGACAGTCTCACGTCTCATCACGCCTCCTAAGTTATTTTCATGGTCGATGGTTCTTAAGAAGATATGGATTTTAGGGACGCTTCGTAAGCGATTGTTCTTAAATATAGGCCCGTACCACCAAACGACCAAGCGCTCTGCCTCGTTTTTTAGGGTGCCATCATGGAAGCTAAAGGTTCTGGATTGTTTAAGAGAAACGGTCACAAAGGCGCACTCTATGTAAACTCAACATAGAGATTGTCGCAGCAATTATTGTTTAGTCGCAACAATTGTTGGAAATGACACTGCTTGCGGCCTATCAGGACCGAGCGCCGGAGTTGGTGCGGCACGCGCAACGTCAGAAGCGACACCGCCGGCTGATATTCCCGTTCTATAGCCTGCAGCGGGGCTGGCAACGGCTGTTTGCTCAAGGCCGAAGTGTTTTCTATCCCCTCTGGAGAAGAGCGCCAGACGCCGAGGCACGAATACCAGACTTGTTCACCTCCTCAGGAGGACTATGCCGATGACACGCCGGAAAATGGGGAGACCCTAGACCTTAGGCCTCTTGACCTCTGTGCTGCCCCAAGGTTTTAGACTTTTAATCTATCGTGACGATAGCGTCCTGCCTGACAGAGGCAGGCAAAGCCAATCAGCCATTGAGGAGCACACTGATGTCCAACGCTTGCCAAGGTGTCACCCAGAGCCTTTTACCCGCCATGCCCAGGCCGTACTGGGTAGGCGTCATGATGCTCGCGGGGGCGCTGATCACGCCGCTCAGCCATGCGCAATCAGATAGCCACGCCCACGAGTCCCATGGGCAGGCCGCATCACCTTCAGAGAATCCGGCCGTTGCCGCTTTTCAGGCGGCCAATGACCGTATGCATGAAGATATGAACATGGCCTTCAGCGGAGACCCCGACGTGGACTTTGCCAAGGGCATGATTCCGCACCATGAAGGCGCCATTGCGATGGCCGAGATCGTGCTCGAATATGGCGATGACCCAGAGATTCGCCAGCTCGCCGAGGAGATTATCGCGGCTCAAGAGAGTGAAATTGCGTTTCTGCGCGAGTGGCTCGAGCGTCAGGAACATTAACGTCACCTTGCCCGCATAATCCGCTACGCACCGGCCGCAACAGTGATATTCTGCCCGCCTCTTCAGGGTCGCATCAAAGGAGCGCTGCGTGTCGGGGGTAATTTACGGGTTGGATTTGGCGGGGGTGATCGTGTTTGCCCTGTCGGGAGTCATTTTGGCCTGCCGTTCGCGGATGGACCCGTTTGGCATGCTGGTGCTGGCGGCGGTGACCGGGATCGGCGGCGGCACCTTGAGGGATCTGGTGCTGGGTGTCCGGCCGGTGTTCTGGGTCACCGACCCCACGTATCTGTGGGTCATCCTCGCCACGGTGGGCGTGTCGTTGGTGGGATTTCACTATATCCATCGTCTGTCTCGGGGGTTTTTACCCATCGCCGATGCCTTCGGCCTGGCGCTGTTTACCGTGATCGGTACCCACAAGGCGCTGCTGCTGGGCACGTCGGGGGTGGTGGCGGTACTCATGGGCATGATGACCGGCGTGGCGGGCGGCATGATTCGTGATGTGCTGGCCCAGCGAGTGCCTATGGTGCTGCGCGAAGAGATTTATGCCACCGCCGCCATGGCGGGCGGGATCGTCTATGTGGTGCTTCAGTCCTTGCAGGCACCGCTGACGCTTGCCATTGCGGCTGCCTTGAGTGCCACCCTGGGGCTGCGCTTGGCGGCGATTCATTGGCACCTGGCGCTGCCGGTGTTTGCCTGGGTGACCGTACCGCCGAAACACGACGAAGCCGACGACACGGCCGAGCCACACACCACCTCGCTCTCGACGCCCCAGAAGGCCAAGGAGCGGGTGCGCATGATTCGCCGCGAGCGTCGTCGTCGCTAAGCGCCTGCCGGTACTTATGGGCGTTGGGTGGCGCGCCACTGATCGAACCAGCGCCGAGGCTGAATGACGCGCAGGGTTGGCTCGCTCTCCACCAGCTCGACGCCGATACCCAGCGCCCCCAGGCGGGCATACAGCGCGCCATTGGCCTGCTGATTGGCCAGGGTGATGTCCGACAGTAGCAACAGGGGGCCACCTGTCAGCGCCAGGTTGGCCAGTCGGATCTGTTCGTCGTCGATGTTCAGTTCAGCGCTGCCCTCGATGGGTTGCACGTCGAGCAGCCGACCCAGCCAGTCGCGCTCTCGGGCGCGGGCTAAAAAAAGCCGCGCCAACAAGCCGGAGTCGCGCATCCCCAAGCGCAGCTGGCTGGTCAGCTGCAGCGGGTCTCCCCACACCAACCGTGCCTGCTGCAGGTCGAGCTGCACCCACCAGCCCGCGTCCTGAGTCCCTTCCTCGCTTTGGCGGAACATGTTTTCCAGCCGCACATAGGAGTCGCTGGCGGTGAAGCGGCGAGCATCGAGATCGCCGTCGGTGAGCCTTAGCTGCATGGCGATATCCCCGCGTAGCCGCTGGTCCAGCAGGGCCAGCTCGGTCTCGAAGGCGCGCAGGGTAATCTCCCCTTGTGCCTGGAGCCCTTCCAGCAGCCATTCGCTGCTCAGGCTGGCGTGGCCGGAGAGCAGCTCCACCCCGGCATCGTCAGGAAGAAAACGGTTGTAGCGGGTCATGTCCGGCACTTCGGTGATGGGCAGCACGATGCGGGTCACGAAGTGCTCTGGGGCGGCGGCTTCCAGCACCTCACTGAAGCGGTCTGTCTGCGTGGTCAGCGCCAGGTGGCGGCCTTGAAGATGGGGGCGATCGTCGTCCTGATGGCTCAGGGCAAACTGGGGAATGCCGAGTGAAAGCCGCGCCTGTTCGGGGCTGTCCAGCTGCGCGGTCAGCTCTCCACGCCCTGTGGCGAGATAGTCCAGAAAGGTCACGGCCAGCTCATTGGCGTTGACCCTCAGGCGTGTGGGGGCCTGGAGCTGGTCGTCCTGAAATGCCCCCTGCAAGAAGAGCTGGCCTTCGCCCGAGAGGCTGATGCCATGAGCATCCGGTAAAAAAGCGTTGAGAAAACTGAGCCGTTGAACGCTGCCGTCGACGCTGAACTGCCCGCTGGGCACGCCTGCCCGGCGCTGAAACTGCCCGTCGCGAAGCGCGATGATGCTCTCCAGCGGCTCCTCCAGGGCGTGCTCGTCGGCCACCTGCCAGCGCAGCCGTGAGCCGCTGATATCCAGCGCCGTGCCGTCCAGCGCGGCCTGGCGTATCGTCAGCTGCAACTGCGCGTTGCTGACCAGGGTGCCGCGCTGATCGCCCCGCTGCCAGCCGGTGGTCAGCTGATTGCCCGCCAGGTGCAGCTCACCCTGCACGGCCTGTGTGTCGAACTCCAGTTGTCCCCGGCTGGTGGCGCTGCCGCGCTGTAGTGTCAACGGGGCGGGAGAGGGCAGCAGGCCTGCCAGGTAGGGTTGCAGTACGCCCAGATCGGGGAGCGTGGCTTCTGCCCAGCTCAGCCGTGCCGTGGCCTGCTGCCTGGCCTGTTCGGGGTCGAGGGGGCTGGTGGCATCCAGGGTCAGCTGCGCGTTGGCCATCAGTTGGCGCGTCTGGTGATACAGCTCGGCATCACGCAGTGCCAGCGTGGCGTGCAGCTGCTCATCTTCGTTCAATTGCGCGTTCAGGGTGCCTCGGCCCTGGGTGGTGAAGTCCAACAGCGCTGCACCCAGCGCTGGGGCCTCGATGGCCAGCTCGGCCTGGTAGGGGCGTGCGTCGCGCAGGGCAAGCCGGGCATCGATACTCCCCTCGCCAGTGAGCCTGATGCCCTGGCCTTCCAGCGCGGTGGACAGGTAGCGGTCCAGCATGTCCAGCCGAGTGACCTGGCCAGAGAGGGCCAGGGTGGCATGGGTAGGGAGCGCCAGCTGGTCCAGGCGCTGGTTGGGAAGCTCGGTGGCCAGGGTCAGTTGGGTATCGGTGGCATAGGGGCGGGTGTCGGAAGGTGTGGCTTCTGCCAGCGTCACCTGTGCCAGACGGGTGGAAAAGCGCAGTTGCTGCTCTTCCACCGCAAGACGTACCTGGCCTTCGCCGGTGGCGGTGTGGCGTGGGGGCGAGGCATCTGCGAGCAGCCAGCGGCGTGCTTCATCGCGGCGCGCCAGGCGCTGCTCATCCAGCGCAAGCTCCAGGACGGGCGCGGTCAGTACCAGCTCGCTGTCGGGCTGTAGTTCGCCTGCCACCAGCGCAAGGTCACCCTGCAGCTCACCGCGGCCCGCCAGGCTGAGCCACGGCAACGCTTCCAGATAGGGCATGAACACGTCCCAGGCATCGGCCTGGGCGGTCAGCGACAGCCGCGCATCCAGGGCGCTCAAGAGCGCTTCTTCGAGGGCCTCCCCCCGTAATGCCTGGGTAGCGGTCTCGGCCAGCGACGCCGTACTGCGCAGGTCGATCTGCTGGATCAAGGTAGTCTGATCACTAAGCCGCACCAGGCTGCCCTGGGTAATGTCCAACGAGACATGCGGCAAGGCCAGCCGATCCTGACTAAGCTGGGTATCCATGACCTGCAGCTGGCCTTCGGCCTCCAGCGCCAGATCGCCAACCGTCAGGCGGCGAATGCCATCGGCATTCAGGGCGTGAAGGTAGAGTTCGCCACGCAGCAGGGCCAGTAGCGAGAGCGACAAGGTGGCCCGTTCGGCTTCTACCGAGAGGGGCAGGGCGGCATCGTCCCGGGCCAGATAGAGGTTTTCGACCTCCCAGCGGCCGGGGTGCAGGCTCTGGGCACTCGACCAGCGCACCTCTACGCCGTCGATGGTGGAGATCTGGCGCGGCAACCACTGGCTATTGAGCAGCCAGTAGCTGCCCGCCAGCCACACTAGAGCAACCAGGATCACGGCCACCAAGGCGTAGATCGAGGGGGAACGGCGGCGCGGCGTGGGGGGCGTCTCGTTGGTCATACAAGCATCCTGGCAGATGACTCCTGTTGGCGCGTGTTTTATGGCATTATGCGCGACGTGGGGCAGTTATGGGTTTTCGATTTCAACGCTAGGCAGGCAGCAAAGCCATGTTCAAGGATTTTTACGCGCAGCGCGGAGAGTACGTGGTGATCTCCGCCGAGCAGGCCAGCCGCTTCGCCAAGGGCGTGGCCGGCGATTACAACCCGATTCACAACCCGGACGCACGGCGTTTCTGTGTGCCCGGCGACTTGTTGTTCACGCTGGTGTTGGTGAAGTTCGGGCTGTCGCGACAAATGGAATTTCGCTTCACCAATATGGTAGGCGCTGATACACCGCTCAAGTTTAGCGAAGCCGACAACGGCGATATCCACGTCTGCGACGATAGCGGAAAGTGCTATTTGCAGGTGGTACGCCGAGGGGAAGTCACCCGTGACGAAGCGGCCGTGGAAGCCTTCGCGCGTTGCTACGTGGCCTTCTCGGGCAAGAATTTCCCGCACTATCTGAAGCCCTTGATGGAGCAGCACGGGGTGATGTTCAACCCCAAGCGCCCGCTGGTGATCTACGACAGCATGGGCTTCTGTCTGGACCGGCTGGATGCGCTGTCACCGGATCTCGCCTTGACCCAGTCGTCTCTCGAAGTCCAGGGCAAGCGTGCCGATGCGCTGCTGGAGTTCTCCATTCAGTCCTCGGGCCAGCCCGTGGGCGTGGGCTCCAAGAAGCTGGTGGTCAGCGGCCTGTGCAACTACGACGACAGCGAGATGGCGGCCATCGTGGCTGAGTTCTATCGTCTCAAGGCCGCTTACGAAGCCGCCTGAAGCGCGACGTCAAAGCCCCCACGGCGGTGTGACGCCATGGGGGCGCTGCTCTCAAGTTTCCGGTGGCTGCGTGGCCAGCTGTAGCGCCACGGTGGTAACGCGCTCCCCCAGAATCCCTTCGACGCTCAGCGTCATGCCGTCCAGATGCAGCGTGTCGCCCGCTCTCAAGGGCTCGTCGAGCGCTTTGTGAAACGGCGTGTCCAGCGCCCTCTCATCGGGATCAAGTGTATGCAGTTGGTGGAAAACGGTAGCGCGCGGTGTGCGGAGTGGGGCGGCATGGCTTCGTCCTGATCAAATTGCGCGTCAAACCTCGGCCTTCCAGGCCGGGGAAGGATAGCGCGAGGCGCGCAGCGCCTCCTGGTTGACAGGCTATATTTACCGCGCTAGATTCAAGTCATGATGACCGTACACCGCGCCTACCGTTATCGTTTTTATCCTACGCCTGAGCAAGCCGATCAGCTTGCCCGGACGTTTGGCTGTGTGCGGTACGTCTACAACCACTTCCTACGCCAGCGCACCGATGCCTGGTTCGAGCGTCAGGAGCGCATGGGCTACAACGCCACGGCCAAAGCGCTCACCAGCCTCAAGAAAGAGCCGGACACCGCCTTCCTGGCCGAGGTGTCCAACGTCTGCTTGCAACAGTCGCTCCGGCATCTGGATCGGGCCTTCAGCAACTTCTTCAAAGGCCAGGCGCGGTATCCCACCTTCAAGAAGAAGCAGCGCAAGCAATCGGCCACTTACATGGCCAACGGCTTTCGCTGGCGCGACGGCAAACTGTGGCTGGCCAAGCAAAAAGACCCGCTGGCTATCCGCTGGAGCCGGTCTTTTTCCGGCACGCCGAGCAGTATCACGGTGAGCTGTGACACCGCTGGCCGTTACCATGTCAGTTTTTTGGTGGAGGAAGCGGCCACACCACTGCCGGTCACCCCCAAAATGGTCGGCATTGATCTGGGGCTGACGCACCGCGTCATCACCAGTGACGGCGACAAAATCCCCAACCCGCGTTTTTTGCGGCGCACTGAGCGTAAGCTGGCACGGGCGCAACGGAACCTGTCGCGTAAACAGAAAGGATCGCAGAACCGCGCCAAAGCGCGGCATCGGGTCGCCAGGGTGCATGCCAGGCTGGCCGACCAGCGTCGTGACGCCACCCACAAACTTTCCACGCAGCTTATTCACGAGAACCAAGTCATTGCTGCCGAGAGTTTGCAAATCAAGAACATGGTCAAAAACCGCTCACTGGCCAGGGCCATCAGCGATGTGGGCTGGCATCAGCTCACCCAACAACTGACGTACAAGGCCGAACGATACGGGCGTGATTTCGTCCAGATCGACAAGTGGTATCCCAGCTCGAAGCGTTGTTTTCACTGTGGTCATATCACCGAGAAGATGCCACTGAACGTCCGCACCTGGGACTGCCCTGGCTGTGGCACCCAAGGCATTGACCGCGACGTAAACGCTGCCCGCAACATACTGCAATCGGGCAAAGCCATTCTGGCCGGGGCTGACAAGCTTCGCCAGCATGAAAAAACTACCGTGGGGCTCACGGGAGGTTAAGCCTGTGGAGCTTGTGTAAGACCTGAGGTGCTATCACCAGGGGCAACGGGCTGCGAAGCAGGAACCTGGAAGGCAACAACCAGGGAATCCCCTTCCTTTCCATCGTCAGACGGCAGCGCAAGCTGAGGGAGGGGAGGAGGTCAAAAGAACGCCTATCATCCTGTCTTTTGCGCCGGAGCGTCAAGCGGGATACCAAAAGCACGGGTGTTATCAACGAAGTAGCTGGGGTATTCTCAAGGCGCTAACGAAAATAACGCAAGACGCTGGTCTTGCCGCTGGGATCCCGAGAGGCTTTGCATGAAACGACTCAAAACGCTGACACTGGCCTGTGCGGCGGCTGCTTTGGCCGTCACTTCCCTGAGCGCCCAGGCGCGGGACTTTCGCTTGGGGCTGATCACGCCCGCCCAGCACCTCTGGTCGACGGAAGCCGAAGCCTTTGCGCAAACCGTGCACGAGCGCTCGAACGGCGAGCACAGCGTAAGCGTTTTTCCTGCCCAGCAGCTAGGCAACGAAGCGCAAATGGTGCAGCAGCTGCAGACCGGTGCCCTGGACATGGCATTTTTGACTATCGCCGAAATCTCCAACCGGATACCGGATTTTGGTGCACTGTATGCGCCCTATCTGGTGGATGACGTCAACCATGCCGCGCGCCTGCTGCGCTCCGAGGCGGCCGCCGAGCTGCTCGAGCTGATGCCGGAAGGCGTGGGCCTGGTAGGGCTGGGGTATGGCATGGTCGGTATGCGTCAAGTACTCAGCCGCAGCTCCATCGAGAGCGCCGCTGATTTTCGCGGCCAGCGCCTGCGCATCACGCCCTTCGAGCCAATCCGTGATTTCTACACGGCCACTGGCGCAGCGCCTGCGCCCATGCCGCTGCTGGAAGTCTACGATGCCCTGGCCAACGGTCAGGTCGATGCCATCGACATGGATTTCGATTCCATCCTGATCCTGAAATTTCATGAGCAGGCGCAAAACCTGCTGATCTCCAACCATATGATGTTCCCCATGGTCGGCGTGGTATCGGGGCGCGTGTGGCGTGAGCTGTCGGAACAGGATCGCGAGCTGTTCGAAACCGCCATGGCCGAGCATCTCGACAATGTGCTGAGCGGCTTCGAAGCCATGGACGCCGCCCAGGAAGAGGAAATTCGCGCCCTGGATATCAACATCGTGGAAGCGGATGCCGAGTTCTTTGCCGATGCCATTGCTCAGTGGGAGGGCATCTGGGCTCCCAAGGCTCCGATGCTGGAAACCCTGCGGGCGGAAGCTGACCGCTTGCGCGACGAGTAGCGCTGAACCAGAGGCTTTCGATGATCATGCTGCAACGCCTCTCCCTCAGGCTTGCCCGTTACGAAGAGATGACCGCCGCTGCCCTGGCAGCGGCGGTCACGTGTCTCATCCTCGCCAACATTGCCTTTCGGGCGCTGGGCAATCCGCTTTACTGGGTCAGTGAACTGGCCATCTACGCCATGATCTGGATGACGTTTTTGATTGCCGGGGCGGTCTTGAAACGCCGCCAGGGCATTGCCGTGACGCTGCTCAGCGATCTGTTGCCCGCCACGGGGCAGCGTGCCATTACCTTGGCGGTGGACGCCATGGTGCTGCTGTTTGCGCTGCTGTTGGCGTGGCTCTGCTGGCGCTGGTATCAACCCTGGGCGTTGGCCCAGGCCGGGTTCGATGTGCGCGCCTTCCAGGGCCAGACCTTCAATTTCATCTACGCCGAAAACACCTCCACGCTGGGCATCAAGAAATTCTGGGCGTGGCTGATCGTGCCCTGGTTTGCGCTGTCGCTCAGCCTGCACGGCGTGGCCAACCTGCTGCAATCCGTTCAGGGGCTGAGGGAACGCACATGACCGTTGTGGTATTTCTGATTCTGCTGCTGGGGGCGGTGCCGATTGCGCTGGTGCTGGCGCTCACGGCCATGTGGTATATCCAGGCATCGGGCAATGCGGTGCTGTTCGATTCGTACCCTCAGCAGCTGTTCAGCGCCATCGAGAGTTACGGACTGCTGGCCATTCCGCTGTTCATGCTGGCGGGCGAGCTGATGAACGAAGGCGGCCTGACCAAACGGCTGATCGCCCTGGCGCGGCTGCTGGTGGGCGGGTTTCGCGGTGGGCTGGCATATATCAACCTGGTGGCCAACATGATGATGGCGGCGATCATTGGCTCTGCGGCGTCGCAAATCGCCATCATGTCGCGGGCCATGGTGCCCGCCATGGAGCAGGAGGGGTATGACAAGCCCTACAGCGCCGCGATTACCGCCGCCGGTGGTTTGCTATCGCCGATCATTCCGCCCTCGATGCTGTTCGTACTGTTTGGCGTCATGGCGCAGGTGCCGATCGCCGAAATGTTCATTGCCGGACTGCTGCCCGGACTGCTGTTAGGGGCCAGCTTTTTCGTGGTCATTGCGCTGGTGGGGCTGGTCCAGCAGTACCCCAAGGGGGAGTGGCCCAGCCGCCAGCAGGCGCTTCACGACGCGCTCTGGGGGCTGCCCGCGCTGCTGATTCCGGTGATCATCATTGGCGGCATTCTGCTGGGCATTGCGACGCCCACGGAGTCGGCTGCCCTGGCATCGCTGGCGGCCCTGCTGATGGGGCGCTGGGTGTATGGCGACCTGCGCCTGGGGCAGCTCCCGCAGGTGTTGGCACGTACGGCCATGAATGCAGGGCTGGTGATCATGCTGATTGCCGCCGCCGGGGTATTTGGCTGGGTGGTGGTGTATGAGCGCTTGCCGCAGATGGCCGCCGCGTGGATTGCTGCGCTGACCAGTGATCCTTTCGTGTTCCTGCTGCTGGTGATTGCGGCGCTGCTGCTGGTGGGCATGATCATCGATGGCATTGCCGCACTGATCCTGGTGGTGCCCATTCTGATGCCCATTGCGCAGAGTCAGTTTGCGATCAGCCCATATCAGTTTGGCGTGGTGGTGTGCCTGACGCTGGTGATGGGGCTACTGACCCCGCCAGTGGGAGCGGGGCTGTTCATCGCCTCCTCCATGACCGGCGCGCCGCCGCTGAAAATTTTCCGCGCCTTGCTGCCGTTCCTGCTGGCCACATTGGCCACGCTGGTGCTGCTGGCCTGGCAGCCGTGGCTGACCAATGGCCTGATTCAGCGCTGACTTGCTGGCGTGCCGCTGACGGCCAGCGCAGGCGGTTCAGGCGACGCTGTGCTCGGTGAGCGGCATGACATCCACTTCCACTTCGAGCTGGTGCTCACCGCCGCCGTTCATGACCCCTTTCAGGGGGGCCACATCGGCGTAGTCGCGCCCCCAGGCCAGCACCGGGTGCTGTTCACCGGCCAGCGTACCGTTGGTCGGGTCCAGGGCTAGCCAGCCCCAATCGGGGATCCACACGGCCAGCCAGGCATGGGAAGCATCGGCGCCAATCAGGCGGGGCTGGCCGGGGGGAGGCTGGGTTTCCAGATAGCCGCTGACATAGCGGGCAGGCAGGCCCACCGAACGCAGCGCGCCAATGGCCAGGTGGGCAAAGTCCTGGCAGACGCCCCGGCGGTTGGCCAGTACATCACTCAAGGGGGTGGCCAGAGTGGTGAAACTGGGGTCGTATTCGAAGGTATCGTAGATGGTCTGGTTGAGGGCCATGGCGGCTTCTACCAGCGGGCGGCCAGGCGTGAAACAGGTGCGGGCAAAGTCGGCCAGCTCATCGTTGCGGCGAATGAATGGCGAATCCAGCCGATACAGCTGCATGTCGAAACGGCTGTCCTGGCGCAGTTGCGCTGCCACGTTTTCCCAGCTGGGCGAACTGGCAGGCAGCGGCCCCAGGGGTTGAGTGTTCAAAGGCGTGACGACCGTCACGTCCAGTGTCTGGTGCACCTCTTCCATGGCGAAGTAAAGTACCCGATTGCCAAACACGTCCCGCCGCTCTGCCTGCACGTGAGGCATGGGGCTGATGGTCAGCTCGGAGGCCCCGCACTGCTGGTGCTGCGTCTTGCGAGGCAGCACGCGCGCCTCGCTGTGGCACAGGGTCACGGGCGCGCTGTAGTGGTAGCGCGTGGTGTGCCGCAGGGTGTAATTCATTCGTCGGGCTCCATGCTGACAAGTTGGCGCGGTCGCTCTACATGGCTGAAATGACTGTGGCTGATGGCGTCCGAGAGGGCGCTGAGCGGCGCAATCAGCTCATCCAGCAGCTGTTCCAACGCGGCCTGGGCATCGGGCGTGTCGGCCAGGTGGCTCAGGCGGTCGATGTCGGCCAGGTGCAGGGCGGCATTGGCCTGGATCAGCAGCCGCCGTTCGGCGTTGCGGTAGGGCGACGAGCTGCCGGGTAGGCGGTCCATCTGCCGCTCCAGGCGCTTGAGCATGTAGCCCACCGAGCGAGGGTTGGTCTCGTCGAACAGCAGCAGGTCGAGAATGGCCTCGGGGTGCAGCTCGCTGCGGTAGCGGCGACGATAGGCGGTGAAGTTGTCCGTGGTGGCCAACACGACTTCCCAGAGCGCCAGCCCCGGCGAATGGGGCGCGTTCAGGGTCAGCTTGAGCAGCGATAGCAGCCCCAGCACGCGGTCCAGAAAGCGCCCGATGTCCATGAACCGCCAGCCGTAGTGATGGGGCATGGTTTCGTTGCACAGCCCAAAGAAAGCGGCAATTTGCGCCGATAATCCTTCACAGGCGCGCCGTGCGGCGCTGGCGCCCAGGCTGGGGCTGAACGTATCCACCCGCTGGCGTAGCTGGTGCACCACCCGCCAGGAGTCGTCGCCCAGATGGTCACGCACGCTTCGAGCGTTACGTAGCAAATGAGCAAACAGCGGCTTGAGGGCCTGAGCGTCTTGCTCGTCGAACTGGGCCAGCAGCGCCGTGCGTTTTTGGGCAAAACCCACCAGCGGGGGTTTGGCGCCTTCGCCGTCGCCGTTCAAGGTAGTGATTTCCAGCGCCAGCAACAGCTCGTCCAGTAGCTGGTCGGCAATTTCGTCCTGGTCGTACTCCATCAGACGCATCAAGGCTTCGCGTAGCAAACGGGCACGGGCATCCAGCCGTTCGCCGTAGCGACCCAGCCAGAACAGGCTTTCCGCTACCCGGCTGGGCAGGTCGGTGCCATCGCGGGTAGCCACCACGGGACCGCGTGCCTGACGCAGTTGACTGACGTGAGGCTGGGGCGTGTTGGCGGTCACCCAGACATCCTTGACGATGGGGCTGCTGAGCGACGGCGAGCCGGGGGTGCCCACCCAGGCAAGCCCCCCCGGCATGACGTGATAATCGCTGGGCTGTTGGCTGCGGGTCGCGACGCTGCCCGGGGCTCTGGAAACGAAACAGCGCAGGTTCAGGGTGGTGGGCGACAGCCGCTGCATGTGCGGATCGAACAGGGGGGCCGTGGCAGAAGGCGTCTGGGCATTGGCGCTGGGCAGTAGCAGCGCTTCCCCCAGCAGGTGCTGGCAGAGTGCTGGCAGGTAGTCAGCCAGCTCCGGCAGCTCCAGAGCGCCTACGCCCAGCGCATTCGACATCGCCACGCCGCTGGCGCGGGCGGCTTGCAAAAGCCCTGGTACGCCCAGGTGCGAATCACCGCGCAGTTCCAACGGGTCGCAGTAGGCGTCGTCGCAATGGCGCAGCACCACGTCCACCGGCTGCAGGCCGCCCAGGGTACGTAACCAGAGCTGACTGTCGCGCACGACCATGTCCTGGCCTTCTGCCAGGTCGATGTTCAGGTAGTTGGCCAGGTAGGCATGCTCGAAATAGCGCGGGCTGCCCGGCCCCGGGGTCAACAGCACCACGGTCGGGTTGTCGCGGTGCTGGTAGGCCAGTGCGGTCAGCGTGCGGTGGTATTTATCCAGGAAACCCGCCAGGCGCTTCAGCGGCGCGTTGCGGTACATTTCAGGCAGCGCGCGGGCCATGAGAATACGGTTTTCCAGCGTGAAGCCGGTGCCGGAAGGGGCCTGCAAGCGGTCGCCAATGACGCGCCATTGGCCTTCGGCATCCTGGATGACGTCGATGCCGTGAAAGCTGATCGCAGGACGGTCGCTGGGCTGAGAGCCGTGGCAGGGCAGCAGGAAGTGGGGCGAGGCCAGCAGCGCCTGGGTGGGCAGCAGGCCCGCATCGAATAGCGTGCGCGGGCCGTACAGGTCGTCATACAGCGCATTGAATAGCCGCGTACGCTGGGTCAGGCCGATTTCCAGCGCTTGCCACTGCGCCTGGTCGATGACCCAGGGAAGCGGGTCCAGCCGCCAAGCGCGTCCTTGGGTGTCATCGTGCATATTGAAGATGACGCCGTTCTCGGCCAGCAGGCGCTGAAGCTCTTCATGCTGCTGATAGCGGCCTTCGGCACCCAGGCTTTCCAGAGCGCCAAGCAGGCCCTGCCAGCCGGGGCGCAGTTGGCCCTGACGGTCGAGCATCGCATCAAACGTGCCGGGCTGTCCCTTGCCTAGCTGATTCAAGTAGTCCTCGATGAGCCCGGCAGCGCCGAGCTCAAGCAGTGAGGGAGAGACAGGGGCAGTCATGATCCTGAGAGTCCTGAGCGAGTAAGGGACGGATTATCCTGCAGCTAGCACCGATAGGAAAGCATTACTACCTCATCGGCGCGGGCTCCAGCGTAGGTCAAGGGTGCACGGCAGTTCCTGACTGAGGGCTTCGGGCATGGGCGCCTGGTAGCCATGGCCGTGGCCACTGTCGCTAAAGCGGCCCAGGCGTCTGGCTTCGGCTTCGAAGGCATTGACCGGGAACGTCTCGAAACTGCGCCCCGTGGGATGCACGACGTGATAGGTGCAGCCCGCCACCGAACGCTGGTTCCAGGTGTCGATGACATCGAACACCAGCGGGGCGTGAACGGGAATCTGGGGGTGCAGGGCCGACGGCGGCTGCCAGGCCCGGTAGCGCACGCCTGCGACGGCTTCGCCATTGCGTCCGGTGGGGGAGAGCGGTACCTGGCGGCCATTGCAGGTCACCACGTAGCGGTCGCCGCTCATGCCGTTGACCTTCACTTCCAGGCGTTCCACCGAGGAGTCCACATAGCGGGCGGTGCCGCCTGCCGTGGCTTCTTCACCCAGCACGTGCCAGGGCTCGATGGCCTGGCGCAGCTCGATGGAGAGCATGGGAGTATGCAAGCGGCCATGCACCGGGAAGCGGAACTCCCGGAATGGCGCAAACCACTCCAGCTCGAAATCGAACCCATGGTGGCGCAGGTCGTGCAGCACATCGTTCAGGTCTTCCCACAGGTAGTGCGGCAGCATCCAGCGGTCCTGCAGGGCGCTGCCCCAGCGTACCGGGCGCGCACGGTAGGGCGTCTTCCAGCAGCGCGCCACCAGGGCGCGAATGAGCAGCGTCTGCATCAGGCCCATACGCGCGTGGGGAGGCATTTCAAAGCCGCGCAGCTCCAGCAGCCCCAACCGGCCGCTGTCGCTGTCCGGTGAGTAGAGCTTGTCGATACAGAACTCGGCGCGGTGGGTGTTGCCGGTCAGGTCGGTGAGCAGGTGGCGCAGCAGTCGGTCCACCAGCCAGGGCTGAACGACCTCGCCTTCGGGCATCTGTTGCAGGGCGATTTCCAGCTCGTAGAGCGCCTCGTGGCGGGCTTCATCCACTCGCGGGGCCTGACTGGTTGGGCCAATGAACAGCCCGGAAAACAGATACGACAGGCTCGGGTGGTGCTGCCAGTAGGTTACCAGACTGGCCAGCAGGTCCGGCCGACGTAGAAACGGGGAGTCCTCCGGTGTCAGGCCGCCCAGCGTGACATGGTTGCCGCCGCCGGTGCCGGTATGGCGGCCATCGACCATGAATTTTTCGGTGCCCAGCCGCGCCTGGCGGGCTTCATCGTAGAGCCGTTCGGTCTGGGCGACCAGCGCTGGCCAGCTGTCGGCCGGCATGATGTTGACCTCGATGACGCCGGGGTCCGGGGTGATCTGGAAACTGGACAGACGCGGGTCCCGGGGCGGCGCGTAGCCTTCGATCATGACTGGGCAAGCCAGCGCCTGGGCGGTTTCCTCGATGCTGCTCAACAGGTCGAGGTAGTGCTCCAGGTGAGTCAGCGGTGGCAGGAAGACATGCAGGCGGCCCTCACGAGGCTCGACGCACAGGCTGGTATGGATCACCTTGTGTTCGCGGTCGTCGGCGGCGCTTGGCTGCTGCTGAACGGCTTCGCCTTCCGGGTGGCTATGGCTGGGATGCAGGCTCTGGCCATGGCGCTCGGCGCTGGTGAAGCGATGCTGTTCGGCATTGCGGCGCGCCACTTCCCCGTGAATGTCGCCCAGCGCAGGTCGCGGTGCAAACAGCGACTGGGGCTGCGGCTGCTCTTCCGGGTCGGCCCAGGGGAGCGCCGACAGCGGCAGACGCAGGCCCATGGGGGAGTCGCCTGGCACCAGGAACAGGTGATCGCGTTTGAGCGGCCAACGGCCGCTTTCCCAGCGATGAGACTGGGAAATCGAGTGACGCAACGGGAGCGCATAGCCCACGACGGCGCCCAGGTCCTGCTCCAGCAGCCGTGCCAGGCGGCGGCGTTCGGCATCGTCTTTCAGGTCGGCATTACGCGGGTCGACGCTGACCGGTAGGGTCTGCTCTTTCCAAAGGTAGTAGTAGGCATCTTCGTAGGCGGGAATCCAGTGGCGCTGCGCCACGCCCAGGCGTTCGCCCAGCGTATGGATGAAGCGCTCTACCATGGCGTTGTCGACCTTGGCGTGGGGCGCGCCTTCGGTGCTGGCCAGCCACTTGGGGTCGCGCCACAGGGGCGCGCCATCCTTGCGCCAGTAACAGGCCAGCGCCCAGCGAGGCAGCGGTTCGCCAGGGTACCACTTGCCCTGTTGCTGCTGAATGACGCTACCGGCCGCGTAGGCTTCCTGCAGTCGGGTCAGCAGCGCCTCGGCGCGCTCACGCTTGTGCTCGCCCAGCGCTTCGGTGTTCCACTGGGGGCTCTCCATGTCGTCGATGGAAACGAAGGTCGGCTCGCCCCCCATGGTCAGGCGAACATCCTGCTGCTGGAGGACTTCATCCACCTGGTCGCCCAGCGCCAGAATGGCCTGCCACTGCTGATCGCTGTAGGGGCGGGTGACGCGCGGGTCTTCATGGATGCGCTCCACGCGCATCTCGACATCGAATTCCACTTCGCACTTGTCGGAAAAACCGGTAATGGCCGCGGCGCTGCCGGTGGTGGGGGTGGCGGCCAGCGGAATATGCCCTTCACCAGCGAACAGGCCGGAGGTGGGGTCCAGGCCCACCCAGCCTGCGCCCGGCAGGAAGACTTCGGTCCAGGCATGCAGGTCGGTAAAGTCAACCTCGGTACCGCTGGGGCCATCCAGCGCTTTGACGTCCGGGGCCAGCTGAATCAGATAGCCGGATACAAAGCGAGCCGCCAGCCCCAAATGGCGCAGGATCTGTACCAGTAACCAGGCGCTGTCGCGGCAGGAACCACTGGCCAGAGTTAGGGTTTCTTCACAGCTTTGTACGCCGGGCTCCATACGCACCAGGTAGCTGATGTCCTGTTGCAGACGCTGGTTGAGCGCCACCAGAAAATCGACGCTGGTGGTGGGCTCCCGAGGTACTTCCTTAAGCCATGCTTTTAGGCGCGGCCCTGCTTCGGTGACTTCCAGATAGGGGCCTAGCTCCTTGAGAAGCTCATCGGAATAATGGAACGGAATTTTTTGCGCGGCATCGTCGAGAAAAAAGTCGAAAGGGTTGATGACCGTCATGGGGGCCACCAGCTCGACGGCAATGGTGAGTTCCTTGCGTGGCTCTGGAAACACGATACGCGCATTAAAGTTGCCAAAGGGGTCTTGCTGCCAATTCAGAAAGTGGTCATCCCCTGAAATATTCAGCGAGTAGGCATCGATATGAGTACGGCAGTGGGGGGCCGGGCGCAGGCGGACGACATGGGGTGACAGTTTGACGGGGCGGTCAAATCGATAGGTTGTGCGGTGATGCAAGGCAACGCGAATGGTCATGAGCCACCCTCAAATAAAAGCGTAAATTCTCGCAGCTACTGATGAACTGCGACGCAACAAGACATTTACCCAAGAGTATCGTTGGAGTTGAACTTTTTTGCAGCTGCAATATGCCCAAGGGCGTTTAAGAAGTGTGGAAAATTGTGATCGCATCGCTTTTAATTAAATCTTGCACCAAATTGGTGCTTTTTTTCGAGAGTTTTTTTGTCAAGGCACAAGTTTGGTTCAGTGAGGGGGTGGGAAGGTATCGCGGCATTACAAAGTGGCCGCGTTTTATCAAACGTGGATGCCATAGCGTTGAAATATCGGGAAAGGTGGTACGAGTATTGCGTGGTTATATAGCTCAATAAATACGTCGATTGCACGCGGCAGGCCTACACTATTGTTCAAGGAAGTTGCCGCTTCCACCCCAGCGCCAGGAGAGCGCCCATGAGCCAAGTCAATTGGAACAACTATGCGTGCCGTGATTTTTACGATGAGTTGCTAGAAGCGCCAGGTAAACCCAGAGCTTCTGCCGATGAGCTTTGTAATATGCTGGCTCGGTTTAGCGCCGAAGAGTTAGCGGAAAGAAAAACCGCTGCGGAAATCGCCATTCGTACCATGGGGATTACGTTTACCGTGTATTCCGAAGGGGCAATGATCGACCGCGCCTGGCCATTCGATATTGTGCCCCGGATCATACCGGCCCATGAGTGGCGCAAGACGGAAGCCGGTTTAAAACAGCGCGTCCAAGCACTCAATCTCTTTATCGACGATCTTTATCACGATCAGAAAGTGGTCAAGGACAAAGTGCTGCCTGCGGAAGTGCTTGCTCAGTCGGCTAATTTTCGCCCGCAGTGTGTGGGCATTAACCCGCCCCATGGTATCTGGGCGCATATTTGTGGCTCTGATTTGGTACGCGGCGGCGATGGCACACTCTACGTGCTGGAGGATAATCTGCGGATTCCTTCCGGGGTCTCCTACATGCTGGAAAACCGCAACGTCACCAAACGGGTGCTACCTGAGCTGTTTGCGTCGGGCAAAATCCTGCCAGTAGACGACTACGTGGCGCAGCTGTATGACATGCTGGCGGCCATGTCTCCCCGTCCCGGCGATGACCCTCAGGTCGTGGTATTGACCCCCGGCATCTACAACTCGGCCTATTTCGAACACGCCTATCTTGCCCAGCAGATGGGGGTCGAGCTGGTGCAGGGTAGCGACATGCTGGTGGACGACGATGACGTGGTCTACATGCGTACGGTGGAGGGGCTGCGACGGGTGGATGTCATTTATCGTCGTGTGGATGACGAGTTTCTGGACCCTGAAGCCTTCAATCCGCATTCGATGCTGGGCGTGCCTGGGCTGATGCGCGCCTGGCGGGCGGGCAAGGTGGCGTTGGCCAATGCGCCAGGGGCAGGCGTGGCAGACGACAAGGTGGTCTACGCCTTCGTGCCCGAGTTGATTCGCTACTATCTGGATCAGGAGCCGCTGCTGCCCAACGTGCCCAGCTACCTGTGCATGTTCGATGACGACCGCAAGTACGTACTGGATCACCTCGACGAGCTGGTGGTGAAGCCTGCCAATGAGTCCGGGGGCTACGGCATGCTGATCGGGCCTCGCTCCACCAGGGAAACCCGCGACGAGTTTGCCCGCCTGATCAAGGAGAACCCGCGCAACTACATGGCCCAGCCTACGCTGGCGCTCTCCACCACGCCCACCCTGGCCAACGGCTTGCCGCAGCCGCGTCATGTGGACCTGCGCCCGTTCATTCTCTCCGGCCCCGAAACCCATGTCACCACGGGTGGTTTGACCCGCGTGGCACTGGTGGAGGGGTCGCTGGTGGTCAACTCGTCCCAGGGGGGCGGCAGCAAGGATACCTGGATCGTCGAGGTCGATGAGAACGCGGCTGATGCCGCCGAGCAGGAAGGAGTCTAACGCCATGCTGTCACGCGTAGCTGAAAACCTGTACTGGATGGCGCGCTACATCGAGCGGGCCGAAGACACCGCGCGGCTGCTGAGCGTCAATAGCCACCTGATGCTCGACCTGCCGCGCCACCTGCCGTTGGGCTGGGCGCCACTGATCGAAATGACCGGTACTCTGGATGCGTTTAACGAGCGCCATTCCAGCTTTGACGAGCGTAGCGTAGTGCATTTTTTGTGTGCCGATGCGCAGAATGGCAGTTCGATTCTTTCGGCGCTGGCCAGTGCTCGGGAAAACCTGCGCACTACCCGAGACGTGGTGCCCAGGGAGATCTGGGAGGAGGTCAACCAGCTCTATTTGAGCGTGGCCGACCATGCGGAAAACGGTGTCAGCCCGCGCCGTCGCGATGCCTTCCTGAAGAACGTGATTCGCGGCTGCCAGACGCTGACTGGCCTGATCGAAGGCACCTTGAGCCATGGGCCGGCCCGTACCTTCATCCAGTTGGGCAGACATCTGGAGCGGGCCGACATGACCACGCGTATTGTGGACGTACGTTCCGCGAGCCTGCTGCCCCAGAACCCCGAAGAGCTATTGCCGTTCGAAAACCTTCAGTGGATGAGCGTGCTCAAGTCGCTGACGGCCTATCAAATGTACCGTCAGGAAGTGCGGCTGAGAGTGCGGGGCCCCGATGTGCTGCGCTATCTGCTGCAGGACCCGAACCTGCCGCGCTCGATTGCCTGTAGCCTGGAAACGCTGGGCCATGAGCTACAGCTACTGCCCAGGCAGGACCGGGTGGCCGCCACGGTGTCGCTGGTGCGTGCCGATGTGGTCGATGCCGATATCCAGGCGTTGGCTCACTCCCCCAGCAAGTTGCATGCGTTCGTGGATGAGCTACAGATTGGCTTTGCCGCGATCCATGACACGCTCAGGGCAACGTACTTCGTGAATAGCGACAACGTGCCCAAGGTGACCCAGCGACAAAGTCAGGGCCACCTGGGGGATCATGATAACGATTGATTAAGTAGATCGAGCGTTAGCGCTGGCGTTGTGTACCAACTCATGAAGGTACGCCAGCTTGTCACGCACCGGGGGAGGCAGTACCCCCGGTGCCAGGTCCAGTAGCCCCATATCACGGTTGAGCTCATTGACGACCATCCCCACCTGATGAAATGCTCTCAACATGCTGTCCAGCGTGCCGTCATATTCGGCTCGTGAAATCCCCATGTGCAAAGCGGTGTCCAGCACGGCCACCATGTCCAGATAAAACGCAAAGGTTTCGGCGAAGTCCTCCCACGGGTGCATGGCGGCATAGGCAGAAATGAACCGTGTTGGCCAGTCGGCCGGCGCGCCTTGCTGATAGTAGGTTTCCAGCGCATCACCGTAGGTGGGGGCGTTATGGTCGCCAAACACTCGGACGCTGGCGGCCTCATCCTGATCCTTGACCAACAAGTCCCAGTAGTAATGCCCCACCTCATGGCGAAAATGACCGATCAGGGTGCGGTGCGACTCGTTCATGTCCACCCGCAGTCGCTCACGCTCGACGTCGTCGGCTTCCTTGACGTTGATGGTGATATGGCCGTTGGCATGGCCGGTATAGACTTTCTCCTGATTCGCCGTGGAGCGCCAGAGCCCTTTGTCAGGGAGGGCGTCGGCCATGAACGAAAAGCTCAAGGGGACGCGAATATCATCGCCCTGGGTTCCGTGGGGGAGCTTGAGAATCTCCAGGGTGTGGAACAGACGACGCTTGGCAGCTTCCAGTGCGGCCCAGCGCTCGCGGTGACCCTCTACGTTCAGGTCGGGAATCACATCGTTGTAGCGGCAGCAGTCGCACAGCGTGTCGGCTTCGCCTTCGGTCATGATCACCATGCGGTTGCATACGTTCTCTACCGCGTAATTATGGCACTTCATCAAGAGGGTGCCGCAGCCTTCGTGGGTGCAGCGGTATCCGCCGCCTTCCAAAGGGGCCAAGGCAACGATATTGCTGCAGGCCGGGCACCAGCCGACTTCCGACTCACAGGCAACACAATGGGTGTTCTCGAAGAACAGCGGGTTGCCGCACTGGCAATTGAACGCTTGCATGGATACCTCCTTGTGGAAAGCCACGTTATGCATCGTCGATAGGCAGGTTGAGAAGGCGCCCTGACAGCATAGCGAGGCTCTTTCCTTGAGGGAAAGGCTATTTCCCCAGTGCGGTGAATTTAGCTTTATCGAGTGGCTAATTGACGTTTACGTCAACTTGCTGATATACCCTAGGGGCTCCTTATTCAACCCCATAACAAACACAACCACGAGGAACGTCTGTATGTCCGTTCGCCAGATACCCATGTATATCGATGGCCAGCCGGTCGAGTCGCAAAGCCAGGAGTGGCGCGATGTCGTCAATCCGGCGACCCAGCAGGTCGTGGCCCGGGTGCCTTTCTGTACCCCTGACGAGGTAGAGCGTGCCATTGCCAGTGCCAAAACCGCGTTCAAGGAGTGGCGCAAGGTGCCGCTGGGCAAGCGCATGCGCATCATGCTGAAACTTCAGGCCCTGATTCGTGAGCATACCGCGGAACTCGCCGCGCTGATCACCGAAGAGCATGGCAAGACGCTGCCTGACGCAGAAGGCGAAGTAGGCCGCGGGCTGGAAGTGGTCGAGCACGCCTGCTCGATTGCGTCTCTGCAACTGGGTGAACTCGCCGAAAACGCGGCCAATGAGGTCGATGTGTATACCATGCATCAGCCGCTGGGCGTGGGCGCCGGGATCACGGCGTTCAACTTCCCCATCATGCTGCCTTGCTTCATGTTTCCGCTGGCCATTGCCACGGGCAATACGTTCGTTCTGAAGCCTTCCGAGCAGGACCCCAGCTCGACCATGCGGCTGGTGGAACTGGCCCATGAGGCGGGTATTCCGGCGGGCGTGCTCAACGTGGTGCATGGCGGGCCCGAAGTTGCCAACCAGATTGCCGACCATCAGGACATCAAGGCGCTGTCGTTCATTGGCTCTACCCATGTGGGATCGCTGCTGTATGGCCGTGCGGCGGCGGCAGGTAAGCGTATGCAGTCCATGATGGGGGCCAAGAACCACTGTGTGGTGATGCCGGATGCCAACCGTAGTCAGGCCATCGACAGCCTGCTGGGGTCGGCCTTTGGGGCAGCGGGTCAGCGCTGTATGGCCAACTCGGTGGTGGTGCTGGTAGGCGAGGCGCAGGAGTGGCTGAGCGATATCGAAGCAGGCGCCCGTAGCATGAAGGTCGGCCCCGGTACCCAGCGGGATGCCGACCTGGGGCCGCTGGTGTCTCCTCAGGCCAAGGAGCGTGTCGAGCGCTTGATCACCGCCGGTGAAAAAGAGGGGGCCACGCTGCTGGTGGATGGCCGAGGCTACACAGTAGAAGGGTATCCGGAGGGCAACTTCGTGGGGCCGACGCTGTTTGCCAACGTCACGCCGGAGATGACCATTTACCGGGAAGAAATATTCGGTCCGGTGCTATGCGTGGTGGGGGTCGAGACGCTGGATGATGCCATCGACTTCATCAACGCCAACCCGAACGGCAATGGCACGTCGATTTTCACCAACTCGGGCTGGGTGGCGCGCCGATTCGAAACCGATATCGACGTTGGTCAGATCGGTATCAACGTGCCGATTCCGGTGCCGGTGGCCTATTTCAGCTTCACCGGCTCTCGGGCTTCCAAACTGGGGGATTTGGGCCCCAACGGCAAGCAGGCCATCGCGTTCTGGACGCAAACCAAAACGGTGACCGCACGCTGGTTCGAGCCCGAAAACGTCTCCAGCGGCATCAATAGCACCATTGCGCTCTAGATATTTGGCGAACCGCTGACGCATCAGGGGCCCTCTGCCACGGCAGAGGGCCCCTGGGGATCAGACGGGTTCGAAAAGTGGCAGGCTGTCGCGCAGGAGCTGTTCTATAGGCTCCAGTTGGCTTTCATGCAGCACCAGCAGGTAAGGAGCATCCTGTTCATCGTTGAGTGGCGCAAGGAGTGCAAACTCGCCCTCTTCAAGATGGAACTCATGGATTTCTCGCAGCCCGTGGGGAGTTTCGCACTGAGAGCAGCGATAGGTGTCGTCTTCGCCGTACACCAGGCGGTGATACATCTTGAACAGCGTGTACAGCGCTAACCCCCCTTCGAACGCTTGCCAGCGAGCGGGTGTTTCTCGAATGTCTTCGTTCAAGACCAGACCTTCGGCCTCGGCATCGGCAATGGCGTCGGCCAGCGGTTCTGCCAGAATGGCGCTGCCATCGGCGGGCAGCGGTGCATTTTGCTGATTCGCCGCCGTAAAGCGCGCAGCAGCAGCATGAAAATCTGCCAGGCTGTTGAGATGGAAGTCCGCATGTTGCAGGTCGGCTGGCTCGAAACCGCCGTTCTCCCAGCCGTGAATGACACGTAGCGTAATTTGACCCCGGGCGATGGGGCGGGCCAATAAGGCATGAAGCATGATACGGATATGCAGCTGGCGTTCATCCGTGTCGTTTTCGAACGCACGGTAAGGGTCGGCGAACAATGCATGCAAACGCCCCGGCGTGTGCTCTCTTGCTTCAGAATAAGACATGGTGGTTTCCCTGTTACAGACGCCGTTTGCTCAACGCTGCCTTTTTTATGAAATACAGTCGATAAGAGTATGGCGAGCCTCAAGGTGTAATGAAAGTCTAATCCGTTAGCATTTTGTTAACCATGACCCCGTATCGCGCAAGGCGTTTATCAACACGACAAAAAAGAGGTAAGCATGTCTGCGTCATTAAGCCGTTTTAAAATTCCCGAAACCCTGGACGACCTGCCTGACGACATTCGCACGGCCATATTGGCGGTTCAGGAAAAAGCCGGGTTCGTGCCCAATGTGTTCCTCATGTTGGCCCACCGTCCAGCGGAGTTTCGCGCCTTCTTTGCCTACCACGACGCCTTGATGGAGCGGGAGTCCGACACTCTGAGCAAGGCCGAAAAGGAAATGATTGTGGTCACTACCAGCGCGCGCAATCGCTGCCTTTACTGCGTTGTGGCACATGGCGCGCTGGTACGTATTTACACCAAAGACCCTCTGTTGGCCGATAACGTTGCCATCAACCACCAGGCGGCGGGGTTGAGCGAGCGGCATCGGCGCATGCTCGATTTTGCGCTACACAGCGCCATCGAGCTGGGCGAGCTGACGCCCGAATGGCAAACCCGGCTGGCGGAAGTGGGCTTTACGCTGGAGGATTGCTGGGACATCGGTGCCGTGGCCGCCTTCTTTGGCATGTCGAATCGTCTGGTCACCCTGGCAGGCACGCCGCCCAACCCGGAGTTCTACCTGATGGGGCGCGTGCCCAAACCTGCCTAGGCAAGGGCGCATAACGCACGGCAGCGCTTTACCAGGGCGCTCCTTTCAGTGAAGATACCGCCTTCATTCACTGTCGCCAGGGGAGCCCTTCGTGGGCTGAGAATGCACGTCATGCAGACCCTGGAACCTGATCCGGATAGTACCGGCGGAGGAAGCGCGACATGCCGTACCTGACGTCTGCTGTGCTGGGCGCAGCGCTGTGCTGCTTTGCATTTTTAGGCCTTCGGGCGCGTTTTGGGGGAAGCTCGCTGGATGACTACGTCACGGCGCGCAACTCGCAAACGGCAACGACCCTGGGGTTCTCTTTTCTGGCCTCGGGAATGGGGGCCTGGATTCTCTTTGCGCCGCCTGAAATTGGCGCCTTCGTGGGGCCGGTGGCGCTGCTGGGCTATGCCGTGGGCTCGGCGCTGCCCTTCCTGGTGCTGGGGCTTTATGGCCCCAGAATACGTCGTGCGCTACCCGCCGGGCGCAGTATCGCCGAGTTTGCCGAAGCGTGTTATGGCAAGGGGGTCCGTCACTATGTCACGCTTGCCTCCGTGGCGTATATGGGGTGCTTTCTGGCAGCTGAGCTGACGGCCATCGGCGCCATTACCGCGCTACTGTCAGACGTTCCGCCTGCCTGGGTCATCATTGGTGTGGCGCTGACGACCCTCATCTATACCGTGCTCGGTGGCCTGCGCGCCAGTTTGGCCACCGACCGCTGGCAGGCCTGGCTGCTCTTGATACTGTTATGCGCCGTGGCGGGCGTCACGTTATGGCGCCTGCCTTCCATGCCCAGCGATGCGGCGCTACCGGACGTCCCCCTCGGGGCGTCGCTGAGCGTGGCGCTGACGCTGATCATTGCCGTGACCGCGGCCAATTTGTTTCACCAGGGCTACTGGCAGCGGCTCTGGGCGGCTCAGGATAGCGCCAGTCTTGGCCGTGGCGCGTGGCTGGGGGCCGTCATGACGGTGCTGGTGGTCATGGTGATTGGTGGTGTCGGCATGATGGCGGCACTCAGTGGGGTGAGCCTGGGCGAGCCACCGATGCCCTTTTTTGCCCTGTTGGCAGAGGCTCCTGTCTGGATCACACTCCCGGCTCTGGTGCTGGCCGTCACGCTGGTGACTTCCAGCGTGGATACGTTGCAAAACGGCATTGCCTCGCTGTGGGCAACGGGAGATCAACCAAAAGCGTTGCATGCAGCGCGCTGGATCACGGTGCTGCTGATGGTGCCGGTGATCCTCATCGCCTTGCAAGGGCTATCGGTACTGAGGCTGTTTTTGATAGCCGACTTGCTGTGTGCGGCCATCGTGGTGCCAGTGCTGCTGGGCCTGTGGCAACGCATGTCGCCGCTGGCGGCCATCAGCGGTGGCGTGGCGGGGCTGGTGGGGGCGGTATTGCCGGGCTGGCTGGGGCAAGGCTCCTTGATGGCGGGCATCATGGCCGCCACGTTTCCTGGCAGTATTCCTACTCTTGGTCCCTTCGTGGGGGCGCTGATGCTCTCTAGTCTGGTCAGTGTCATCGTGGCCTGGAGTACCCCTGTGGGTAAGCGGTGACAAAAAAATCAAGGCGTTAGGCAGGCTCACAAGTTTCACGTTATGATGTTCAGGGGGTGTTAACGACATTAGGTGTAACGACCATGAGCCACCTGTTGCCATCGAATGAAGCGCTGCGTATTGCCGCCTTGCAAGAGCTGGCGTTGCTGGACACCCCCAATGAACCTGTATTCGACCGAGTCACTCGGTTGGTGACGGTCCTGCTGGGGGTCCCTCAATCTACCGTCACGCTGGTGGATAGCGACCGCCAGTGGTTCAAGTCCCAGGTTGGGCTGGAGCTTTCGGAAACTCCTCGCGACGTGGCGTTTTGTGCCTATACCGTGCTGGCGGAAGCGCCGTTGGTCGTCAACGATGCACGCCTGGACCCCCGCTTTGCCAATAATCCTTACGTCGATAAGCCCGACGGCATCCGCTTCTACGTCGGCATCCCTCTGAAAACCACCCAGGGGCTGGTGTTGGGGTCACTGTGTGCCATGGATACCCGGCCCCGCGAACTAACCCCCCAGGAGTTCACCGCGCTACAGGACCTGGCCGATGTGGTGTCCGGTGAAATTCATTTGCGCGAGCGCTTGATTCAGCAAGAGAAGCGCAATGCCAGCTTCAAACGCGACCTTGCGGCGCTGCATCGTAGTCTGGAGCAGCAGATCGAGCGACGTACCCGCGAGCTCAACCTGGTCATCGAGTCGGCTTACGATGCCTACCTGAGTATCGATGATCGTGGTCGGGTGCTGGACTGGAATCGCGCCGCACAAGCCATGTTCGGCTGGTCGCGCAAGGAGGCGTTGGCCCGCCCCATTACCGACCTGATGTTTCCCGTAGGCGTGCCCGGGCAGGACGATCCTTCACCCATCGAATGGGAAGCCCGGCGTCGAGATGGTGGGCGCTTGCCGGTAGAGATTCGCCACCAGCGCTACGAACTCAGTGGGCGATGGCGGCGCAGCCTGTTTATCCACGACATTACCGAGCGCCAGCAGTTGGCGCGCCTGCGAGACCAGGAGGCCAGACAAGATGTCTTGACGGAGCTGCCTAACCGCCGCGCCCTCGACGAACGCTTGCCAGAGGCCATGGCGCGTACTCGGCGGAGTCTCGTACCGCTGGCGGTCATGTTTCTCGACCTGGATGGGTTCAAACGAATCAATGACCTGTATGGACATGCCATGGGCGATGAGCTGCTGCGCGACATCGCCAGACGCTTGCAAGCTGCGCTGCGTGAAACGGACTTCGTGGCCCGTTGGGCGGGGGATGAGTTTGTGCTGATACTGGAGAACATGGACAGCGACGCTATCGAACCGCTGGCGCAGAAGCTGATCCGCACCATTGAAGATCCGCTGACCATGGGCGACATAGTGCTCGAGGTCAGCACCAGTATCGGCGTGGCCGAGTATGTGCCTGGCGGAGAAGAAACCCCGCAAGAGTTGTTGAAGCGAGCCGATGTGGCGATGTATGAAGCCAAGCGGGCAGGCAAGGCGCAGGCGCGGCTAGCAAGCCCTGTGCTGCCGTCAACCAACGCCAGCGAAGTCAAGGAATGCACATGATTCGATGCCTGATGACCACCCCCGAGGGAGAAGTGCGCGAAGGCGACCTTTCGCTGATCGATGTCTGGAAACGCCTGGAGGGCGCGCATATCTGGGTGGACATGCAGGGTGAAAGCGAAGCCAGCGAGCGTGAGGTGCTCGAAGGGTTTGCGTGCCACCCCATGGCGATTCAGGATGCCCACAAGGTGCGTCATCCTCCCAAGATCGAGGAATTCGAAAACCATACGCTGATTATCTACCGAGGCATTTCCTCCTTCGATGCTCAGCTCAACTTCGTGCCTCAACCGATGTGCTTTTTCGTGGGCGAACGCTTTCTGGTCACGCTGCATCCTGGCCTTGCGCTGAGCATCGAACGGTTACTCAACGATCAGGGCGCGCGGCTGCTGTCGCGCTCTCCCGAGCAGGTTGCCTTGCGTGTCATGTATACCTCGGCGGGCTTTTATATCGACAGCCTGCTGGAGTTCGAGACCGAGCTGAGCGACCTGGAAGACGAGTTGTTGGAGAACGGCAATGACGTATTGATGCGCCGGATTACTGCGTATCGCTCGCGGTTGGTCAAGATGCGTCGGGTATTCAACTATCACAAGGGCATCACTCAAGAGCTGACGGCGTATGACTACGCACATCTCCCTCGCTGGGAGAGTGAAACGCTGCATGCCATCACCGATGTGGAAGAGCGTTTCGAGCGCCTGCATTCGCTGACCCAGATGTATTACGACATTTGTGGCGACTTGATAAATGGTTACATCTCGATTTCATCGCATCAGCTGAATATCACCATGCGTGTGTTGACCGTCATTACCGCCATTTTCGTGCCGCTGACCTTTATTGCCGGTATTTATGGCATGAACTTCGAATACATGCCCGAGCTTGCCTACCCGTATGGTTATTTCTTCGTACTGGGGTTCATGCTGGGCATTGGCGTTGTGCTGATCTGGTGGTTCAAACGTAAAGCCTGGTTCTAGACGTTGTCCGAAAATGGGCTGCGTTCGGCCTACGGCGTTAAGGATCGGCAGTAGACTGAGCCAGGATACGCAGGCGTAGCGTCAACAGACAAAGCCCAAGGCCAATCAACAGCCATAGCGAGGCTAGCAGCACGGGAAACGCGCCGGGCCCGGCGGTGTCCAGTAGTGGACCCGTCAGCGAAGGAATGATCAGTGCCCCGCAGCCCGCGGCCGTAAAGATGGCGCCGGTGGTGCGGCCCCGCATCACCATGGTGTGGTTGCACAGCGCAAACAGGGTGGGGAAAAAAGCCGAGGCGGAGAGGCCAAACAGCAGCGCGCCTGGGGCCAATGAAAGCACCCCTGCATGCCAGCCGCCAGCGGCGCTGAGCCCAATGGCCAGGCAGCCGACCAGTACTTGCCAGGGCGCGCACCTGCGCAGTAGCGGAATGGCCAGCAAGCGTCCTGCCGAGAGCGCCAGCCAGAACAGTGTCGCCAGCAGCGTGGCCTGCTCGCCGGACACTCCTGATAGCGCGCCATAGGCCGTCACCCAGCCAGCAAAGGTCACCTCGATGCCCACGTAGAGGGCGAACAACACCATGAAGATGCCCAGCAGCAACGGATCACGATGCTTGTGCTCGCCAATGCTGCTGCTCGGCGAGGAGGGAGCTGGCATGGTGGGGCTGGCAAAGCGTGATAACGGCCACAGCATCCCGGCGACGCAAAGCCCCACCACCCAGAAAGTCCAGTGAAACTGGCCGGTCAGCGACAGCGCTGCCACCATCACCAGCGGGGTCAGCATATTGCCAACGCTGAAGCAGAAGTGCAGCGCGCTCACGTTGGGGCCTGCGGCGTCTCGGTGCAGCCACAGCAATAGCGTATTGCCCCCGGCGTTCAGCGACACTTCAGAAAAGCCTAGCAGCATGAACAGCAGCGCCAGCAACACGAGTAGTGGGCTCAAGGGCGCCAGCGCCAACCCGGCCACGGTGAGTACGCCCATGATGAGCAGCACGCGATGCCCGTTGAAGCGGTCCATCAGCACTCCGGTGACCAGAGCACCGCTCATGTTGCCCATGGCCCGAGCCGTGAACAGTACGGCAATCTGACTCATGGAAGAACCGCTGGCACTGGCCAGGTGGGGCAGGGCAGGCCCCAGCAGCCCGCCGGTCATGCCAATGGAGATGAATAGACCAAAATAGGTCCAGGTCAGGCGGCGGTGATAGGCAGAGCTGAAATGAAGCATACCGTTCCTTGGCAGAGTCTGGGAGGCGCCCATGAACGATGAGCTTGACCCTTTTTGAAGCTGGCCACCATTGGCGAAAAGTTGACGCCCCAGAGGGAAAACGGCGCAAGCGCTAGGGAAGCGATCACCCGGTATTGTTGGCCGCCGTTGCGGCTGGATGTCTTGAACCTGACCGGGCGTTTGTTATTGTCGTGGTATATGCACCGATCAGGAGCCAGCCCATGGCCAATACGGACCGCAGAACCTCACGTGTCACCAACGCTGCCAATGATTCCACCACTTCCTTTTCTATCCCCTCCAGCATGTCGGCCATGCTGCTGACCGGTCATGGCGATGTGGACATGTTGCACTACCGGCAGGACGTGCCCACGCCGCAGCCTGGGGCCGGTCAGGTGCTGGTGCGCGTCACGGCGACCGCGAAGAACAACACTGACCGCAAGGCCCGCGAAGGGCTTTACCCCACCAGGGGCAAGGAGGAGGTCACCTCGTTCGCCATGGGCGGTGCCCCCACCTTGAGCTTTCCGCGTATCCAGGGGGCCGATGTGGTGGGGCACATCGTGGCGGTGGGCGAGGGTGTCGATGCGCAGCGAGTGGGTGAGCGGGGGCTATTGGATTTCAATCTCTACCCGGATGATCGTCGCGACATCAATCTGGTGCCGGATTACTACGGACATGGTGCCGATGGGGGCTTCGCGGAATATATCGTGGTGCCTGCCGACCAGTTTCATCACATCGCCAACCCTGAATTACCAGATGCCCCTCTGGCGGCCATGGGAATGTGCTCCTATCAGACCGCCTACCACATGATGACGGCGGCCAACGTGCGGGCTGGCGAGCGGGTGCTGGTCAGTGGAGCCAGCGGCGGGGTAGGAACGGCGCTGATTCAGCTGTGCCGGATCATCGGCGCCATTCCTTATGCCGTCAGCCAGCCCAGCAAAGCCGATGCCCTATGCGGGCTGGGCGCGCAGGCGGTGATCGACCGAGGCGATTTGCCTACGTTCGTCGAGCGCGTGCTGCAGGCCACCGAAGGGCGGCCCATCGATGCGGTCATGGACCTGGTGGGGGGCGACATGACCGACTTGTTCATCGACACCATGATCAGTGATATGTCGCAGCGCGCCACGTACCCGCGGCTGGCCATCGCTGGTGCCAGCGGTGGCAATCTCAGCGAAGTCATGTGGACACGCATCTACCTGTATCAGGTGCAAATCGTCGGGGTCTCCCATGGCACCCGTGAAGAAGCCGAACAGCTGGTCGCCTGGATTCGCAGCGGCGAGCTGAAGCCGGTGCTGCACGGGACGTTCAAGCTGTCGCAGCTGCACGCGGCGGAGCGCTACTTCGTCAATCGCGGCAGCGACTATCTGGGCAAGATCGTGATCGTGCCCGATGCCCAGTGGGAGGCCCATGGGGAGCCGTTCGCGCTTCAGTCGGCTGATCTTCAATCTGCCGCTCTTCAATCGGAACGGGAGGCTCGCCAGTGAATACCGTGCATACCATCAAGCTGCTGGACACCCACGCGGGGGGCGACGTGAGCCGTATCGTCACCGCCGGGATCGATACGCTGCCGGGCAGCACGGTGCGTCAGCAAATGGAGTATCTGCGTGACGACGCCGATGGCCTCCGGCAGCTACTGCTGGGCGAGCCCTATGGCATTCCGGAAATGTCGGTCGACCTGCTGGTGCCTGCCACCCATCCTGAAGCGGTGGCGGGGTACATCATCATGGAAGTGATGGGCTACCCGATCTACTCAGGCTCCAACACCTTGTGCACGGCCACGGCCGTTCTGGAAATGGGTATCGTGCCCAAGCAGGAGGGGCTTCAGCGCTTCAAGCTGGAAGCCCCGGCAGGCCTGGTGCAGATCGAAGCGCGGGTGCGCAACGGGGTCGTGGAGTCGGTGACCTGTGAAGGCTTGCCCAGCTATATCGACAGCTATCGCGATACTCTTCTGGTGCCGGGCATTGGCGACGTCACCTACTCGGTTGCCTACAGCGGCGGCTTCTATGCGCTGGTCGATGCCGAGGCGCTGGGCTTCAAGCTGGTACGGGACGAAGAGGCCGCGCTGGCGGCCTGTGCCCACAAGATCATCGAGGCCATCCAGGCTCACCGAGGGTTTTCCCACTACACCCTGGGCGATGTGGGGCCGCTGCCCTTTCTACACTTCATGGGGCCTGAAGAGCCGGTGGCGCAGGGCTATGTGCGTTCGCGCTCTGCCACCTACGTGCACCCAGGGGTGATTTGCCGCAGCACCACCGGCACCGGCACCTCGGCACGCTTGGCGCTGATGCATCATGAAGGGCGGCTGGCGCCGGGCGACAAGCTGGAAACCGTCTCGTTGAGAGAAACCGGGTTTATCGGCACCTTTACAGGCACCCACCAGGAAGGTGCCTATCAGGTGGTGGAAAATACCATTACCGGGCGCAGCTATGTGCTGGCCGATTCCACCATCGTGATCAACTGCGACGACCCGATGGTCGCCTGTGGTGAGCTGCACCATATCTTGAGTGATCGGCACGCCCAGCCTGCGCCGGTCAAGGAGTAGCGTCATCGCCGATGTCCAGGTAGCCGGCCTGTTCGATACGCGCCCAAACGGGCGCTTTCTCGGCGTCGCTCATGCTTCCCCAGCAGGCAATCTCATCCAGAGTGCGCCCACAGCCGCTGCACAGGGCCGTCTCGGGGTTCATCTGGCAAATATGGCGGCAGGGTGACACAGGGCGAGGCTGGTTGGGCATGGGCGTCGTGGTATCCAGTTCGAAATGGGGGAGGGTTCGCGGCGGGCGTCACAGCGGCACTTTACCACGCAGCGACTTGATCTTGCCCTTGCGGGTCTTGTGGTCCACCCGCCGCCGCTGGGAGCCTTTGGTGGGCTTGGTGGGGCGGCGCGTTTTCGGCGTGCGGGCCACGCTTTGAATCAACGCCTGCAAGCGGTTCAAGGCGTCTTCCTTGTTCAGCTCCAGCGTGCGAAAGCTCTGCGCCTTGATGATGACCACGCCCTCCTTGCTGATCCGCTGGTCGGACAGCGCCATCAGCCGCTCCTTGTAGGTAGGGGGCAGCGTCGAGCGCGCAATGTCGAAGCGCAGATGCACGGCAGAGGCGACTTTATTGACGTTCTGGCCGCCCGCTCCCTGGGCTCGAATCTGGCTGATATCGATTTCCCAATCGGCCAGCGTGACGCTATTGGAAATAGTGAGCATTCAATTCTCTGGTAACTTATGAACTTACAAGGCTAGCACACTTGACAGCCGCAAGGCTCCACGGCCTGGTAACAGGCGTTCCCTACGACAATGAATACCTCTTATGCAAAGAGAGGTGATTTTTTCTGATGAGTGAGTGGCTTTATGGGCAGCAACGCTGGTCCCATGGCCTGATAAGGAGTTTGCATGGATACCCTGCTGGAAACCTCGCCACTGAGTGCCGGAACACTGTATCGCCTGCTGTCGGGCAGCATTTGCCCAAGGCCCATTGCCTGGGTGGCCACCCAGGATGGCCAGGGCAACGCCAACCTGGCGCCGTTTTCGTTTTTCAACGTGGCCAGTATCGACCCTCCCATTCTGGCTTTTGCGCCGCTGCTGGATGGCAGCGCCCAGCCCAAGGACACCCTGCGCAACCTGGAAGACGTCGGCGAGTGCGTGGTGCATGTGGGCACCGAAGGCTTGATCGAAGCGCTCAATACCACCAGCGCCAGCCTGCCGCCCCAGGAAGACGAGTTTGCCTTGGCAGGACTGGAAAAGATGGCCATGCCCGGTGTGCGCGTGCCGCGTATTGCGGCGGCGCCCATCGCCTTTGGCTGCCAGCGAGTACAGGTGATCCGCTTCGGGGATCAGCCGCTGGCAGGCAGCCTGATCCTGGTCAAAGTGGTATCGATCCACGCCGATGAGTCCGTCTGGGATGGCCGCCACGTTCACTTGGATACGCTGCAGCCAGTAGGTCGTCTGGCAGGTAGCGACTATGTGAGAGTCAGCGACCGCTTTGCCCTGAGCCGTCCTGATTAGGAACATCAGTATCTTTAGGTTGTGACTAAAGTCTTAGGCGTTTTGGCCGATGAAAGGCTAAACCCTGAGGATAAAAAAATGAAAATATCACGAGTATTGGTATTGCTGGCATGGGGGCTGGTGTCGCCCGTGGCGGCAGCGGAGTTGAAAGTAGGCATCGTTGCGCCGCTGAGTGGTGCAGCCGCTCCCTTGGGGATCGGCATGCAGCAGGGTATCGAGGCTTATTTTGCCAAAGTAAATGCCGAAGGTGGCGTCAACGGGCAGTCGCTGGTACTGCAAGCCTTCGACGATCAATACTCGCCGCTACCCGCCGCCGCGCATACCCGGCAGCTGATCAGTGATAGCTCCCTGCTGGCGGCCATCGGTAACGTCGGCACGCCCACTGCTGCCGTGACCATCCCCATCCATAACCAGCACAGCACGCTGCTGTACGGCGCCTTTACCGGCGCGGGTATCTTGCGTCGTTCACCCCCCGACCGCTATGTGATCAACTACCGAGCAAGCTATGTGCAGGAAACCGCCGCCATGGTGGCGGGGCTATTGGAAGCGGGTATCCAGCCCGAAGAGATCGCCTTTTTCACGCAGAACGACAGCTTTGGTGATGCAGGTTACAATGGCGCGCTGCGCGCCTTGCACGAAGAGGGCTTCACCGACACCTCACAGCTGGCCCACGGCCGTTTTACACGCGGTACCCGCAATGTTCACCAAGGGCTGGCAACCATTCTTCAGGCACCTGTCGTGCCTCGTGCGGTGATCATTGTCGGCACCTTTGGCCCCGCTGCCGATTTTATCCGCGAAGCGCGTCAGGACCTGCCGGATAGCGTGTTTCTGAACGTCTCTTTCGTGGGTAGCCAGGCCCTGCTGGAGGCGCTGGGGCCACTGGCCGAAGGCGTGATCGTGACTCAGGTCGTGCCGCCACTGGATGCTGATCTGCCAGCCGTGGAAGAGTACCGCCAGGCGTTGGCAGCGCATGTGCCCGGCAGCGAGCCGGATTTCATCTCGCTGGAGGGATATCTGGCCGCCAAGCTGTTCGTGGAAGGGGTGAAAGCCGCCGGTGAAAACCCGGATAGGCAAGCCATCGTGGAAGGCTTGCTGGGCTTGGGTACCATCGATATTGGCGTGGGTGAGCCGCTGACCCTGGGGGAAGGAGACCATCAGGCCAGCGATGCCGTGTGGGCAACCGTCATTCGTAACGGCCAGTTCGAGCCGGTCGATTGGGCGAACGTCGCAGCATCCTTTGAATAGCATAACCTCTGACACAGCGAATACCCCTGATGAAAAAGACGATAAGCATACGAGCCATGCTCATTAGCCTATTCGCGGCCGCCGTTTTGGGCGCGGTGGTACTGGCAGGCACTGGCTGGATGACCAATCAGCGGTTGATCAACGTCCAGCACCTGATCACCAGCGATGTACTTCCTTTGCAGGATGCCAGCCGCAGCATGGTGCTGACCATGGGCGCGTTTGGTCAGCGCCATGCCGACCTGCTGGCGGCCGACAGCGTGGAAGAGCTGGACAGCGTGACGTCGCGTAGTGCGTTGAACGAACGCTTTGCCAGCGCACGAGATGGATTGGAGCGCAGTAGCCAATCGGCGCTATCGAGCCAGCTGAGTGCGCTGGATACCCACTATCAGAGTTTGCTGGCGGGTGATGAAACACTGGAAGGGGTACGGCGTGACGTCTTGAGCCTGTCTGCACAAATGGCGGAGCAGCTGCAGAGGATGCAGACCGCCATCACCACGGTGATGCACAGCGCTGAAGACATTGCCGGCCGCACGGCGCTGGCGCAGGTTCGTGAAGAGCGTCGTCAGCGTGAGCTGATGGAAGCCTGGCGTGAAGAGGGCACGACCACGCTACCCACGCAGCTGCTGGATACCATGTTCGCCTCTAGGGTGGACATTGGTCGCTTGAGCGGTAATGCGCGTATGGCGCTGGCCACCTTGTCAGATCTGGGGCGCCAGATGAGGCAGGTGGAGAGTGTGGATGCGCTAGTCAATTTGCGTACCAATGAAATCGCCCAGCAGGTGACGCTGGCGCGCCAGTCGCTGGCCGCCATCGCGGAGGCGCCGAGTACTACCGTCGAACAGCGTGCGCTGATCGGTGAGCTGGACTCGGTGATTGCTGACCTGAACGCGCTGATGGTGGAAGATGCCAACTCCGTTTACGCATTGCGTCAACAGCAGCTTGCCCAACGGGAGCAGGTACAGACGGCTCTCACGAGCGTTGCGCAGGCGTCCAGCGAGATGCGCGACGTGCTGAACGATATCGAATCCTACACCGTCGAGCGTGCCGCCAGTGCCAGCAGCGAAGCGGAAACGTTGGCCAACGCTGGCCGTACGCTGCTAGTGATGGTCACGTTGGCCGTCATCAGCGTGCTGGCCATTTTTGGTTGGCGCACGCTGGTGCGGGTACTGGGTCCGTTGGTCGCCATGCGCCGTCAAATGGAAAGCATCAGCGGTGCTGCGGGTGAAAATGCCGACCTCTCCATGCGTCTGGCGCTGGCCCACAATGATGAAGCAGGGCAAACCGCCCAGGCGTTCAATCAGATGATGGACACCTTCGAAGCCATGGTGGCGCAGATTCGTGAAAGTGCCGAAGCCATTGCTGCCAGTAGCCGCCAGATTGCTGCTGGCAACGAGAACCTGTCTCAGCGTACCGACCAGCAGGCGGCTTCGTTGGCAGAAACCGCGTCCAGCCTCGAACAGATTACCGCCACGGTCAAACAGACGGCGGACTACGCCGACCAGGCCAAGGATGCCAGCACCAACGTCGATGGCCGGGCGCGCTCAGCCGGGGATGTGGCCCAGCGTACCACTGCAGCCATGAGCGACATCCGCCAGGCCAGCGAGAAAATCACCTCGATCATCAAGGCCATCGACGATATCGCCTTCCAGACCAACCTGCTGGCCCTGAATGCGTCGGTCGAGGCGGCCCGCGCGGGAGAACAAGGGCGTGGGTTTGCGGTGGTCGCCCAGGAAGTTCGCAAGCTGGCAGGGCGCAGCGCTGAAGAGGCCGCCCAGATTCGCCATCTGGTCGACGACAGCGTGCAAAAAGTCAGTGAAGGCGAGCAGCTGGTGACGGCCTCCAGCCAGCACCTGCAAGAGATCATCGACAGCCTCACCGAGGTCACCCGTTATGTAACCGAGATCGCCGATGCCACCAAAGAGCAGTCAGCCGGCATCGATCAGATCAATCAGGCGATTTCGCAGCTGGATCAGGTGACTCACCAGAACGCGCGCCTGGTTCAGGAGGCCACCACGGCAAGCCACACGCTGGATGAGCGTGCGGGTGACATGCACTCCCTGGTCAGCCGCTTTCAGGTGAGCCACGATGCCGGGCGTCAGCCTGTAGCGCTGCCCTCGCAGTCTCGGTCTCAACTACAGCCACAGCCACAGCCCGCCCGCTTGAAATAGCCGGTTCTCCACGGCCCCTTCCTCGACAGCGAACGCCCCGGCGTTCGCTGTTTGCATGTCAAACGGTTGAACTTTAACGCGCTTGCCTACACTGATAAAGAGTGAATCAAGACAAGGAGGCAAGATGACGACGCTAGTGATAGGGGCCAATGGACAGATTGGCCAGCAGTTTTGTGCCTTGGCCAAACAGGCGGGCACGCCCGTCAAGGCGATGATTCGTCACCGAGAGCAGGCGGCATGGTTCGAAGAACGCGGCATTCCTACCGTGATCGCCGACCTGGAGGGTGAGCTGGAGCATGCCTTCGAAGGGTGTGATCAGGTGGTGTTCACGGCAGGGTCGGGGCCGCACACCGGGCCTGACAAAACCCTGTTGATCGACCTGTTCGGTGCCATCCGCGCAGCGGATATCGCCAGCCAGCGTGGCTTGTCACGCTATATCATGGTCAGTGCGCTGCGCGCTGAAAAACCTCTGGAAGCCCCGCAGAACATGCGACCGTACATGGCGGCCAAGTTCGCTGCCGACGCCCACCTGCGCCATAGCGATATCTCCTACGTGATTCTCAAGCCGGGGCGGCTCACCGATGATCCCCCCAGCCACAAGTTTGCCAGTAGTGTCGAAGAAGCCGGTGATAATCGCATCTCGCGTGCCAATGTCGCCCATGCCCTGCTGAGAGTCGTGCAGACTCCCTCGATCATTGACCGCGACATCACCCTGCTGGATGGCAAGCGGCCCATCGATGCGTTGCTATAGCGTATGGCTCAGATGTTCGCCCAAGGCCTCCTGGAGGCTTTCACTGGAGCACTGGTTTCCCATACATAGCCAGCGATGTGGTAGCGTGGCTACTTTTCCCGCCTGATCCAGGATGCCGCCATGAGGGACGCTGACATGCACTCACCCAGACACTCTCCATCGGAGGTGACCGCCACGCAGGCAACGGCTTTGCTCGCCTGCCGAGTGCGCGCGCTGCTCGAGCAAGCGCCTCGGCAGGCCCTGCCCATGACCTACCAGCAAGTGGCGGCTGCCCTGGGGCTCACCCCGCCGGGCACCATTGCGCAAGTGGCCAATGCGCTTGAATGGCTCATGGAGGAGGACGTGGCGGCAGGGCGGCCTCTGGTCGCGGCGTTGGTCATCAGTCGGCGTGGCGAGGATCGTCCGGCCCGTGGATTTTTCGAAAAGGCCGTGGCGCTGGGTCGCTTTCCGCAGGACCCCGCGACCCATGCACAGCACTACCTGGCCGAGCGCGAGGAGGCCATGAATCGCCGTTGACTCACGCCTTGCGCAGCGGGTCGAGCAGGCCACTCAGGCCGTTATGGTCGATTTCATGCATCAAGTGCAGCAAGTGGCCAATCTCCCCGGTGGGAAAGCCCTCCCGGGCAAACCAGTTGAGGTAGGGGCCCGGTAAATCAGCTATCAGCCATCCTTCGTACTTACCAAAGGGCATTTTGCGTGAGACCAGCTTTTCGAGGTCTTCGGGTTTCATACGTTAATTCCTTTCATTCTCATTTAAGCGTTCTTTTATGTTTCCGCGCCCGCGGTTTTTTGTTAGACTTTCGTCGACAATATACCCCCCCTCGACGCTGGGCGCTCACTGCTCCGGCACGTCATTTCTGTATCGTCAGGGACATGACATGCAAAAACGTTTAAGTCTTTTACTCTGCTCGCCGCTGCTGGCGCTTGCAGCAATGCCCGTGTCGGCCGATGAACCGGTCGATGTCCTGCTGATTGGTGGCGGCATCATGAGCGCCACGCTGGGCACCTATCTCCAGGAGCTGGAGCCGGAGTGGAGCATACACCTCTACGAACGGCTGGACGAAGTCGCCGCTGAAAGCTCCAACGGCTGGAACAACGCCGGTACCGGGCACTCGGCTTTCTGCGAAATGAACTATACCCCCGAGCAACCTGACGGCAGCGTGGCCATCGAGCGTGCGGTCAACGTGACCGAACAGTTCGAGGTGTCTCGCCAGTTCTGGGCGCACCAGGTGGACCGTGGCATGCTCGGCGAGCCAGGCTCGTTCATCAACACCTCTCCCCATTTGAGCCTGGTATGGGGTGAAGACGACGTGGCGTTCCTGCGCGAGCGTCACGCCACCATGGTACAGAACCCACTCTACGCCGGGATGGAATACTCCGAAGATTGGCAGGAGCTGGCCGAGTGGATGCCGCTGGTCATGGCCGGTCGCGAGAACGACGGCACCCCGGTGGCAGCAACGCGCATGCAGATGGGCACCGAGGTGAACTACGGTGCACAAACGCGCCAGATGATCGAGTCTCTGGCCCAGGGCGACAACTTCACGCTGGGTCTGAACAGCGAAGTGCGCGGCTTCGAGCGCAATGACGACGATACCTGGCAGGTTCGTATCGCCGATTTGGCCAGCGGTGATGAGTTCACCGTCGATGCGCGTTTCGTCTTCATCGGTGCGGGCGGTGCGGCGCTGCCGCTGCTGCAGGAAACCGGCATTCCTGAAGTAGAGGGCTACGGCGGCTTCCCGGTGGGCGGCCAGTTCCTCTACACCACCAACCCGGACGTTGTGTCTCAGCACTTGGTGAAAGTGTATGGCAAGGCCGGTGAAGGCTCACCGCCCATGTCGGTGCCTCACCTGGACATCCGCTATCTGGACGGTGAACCCGCGCTGTTCTTTGGCCCGTTTGCCACGTTCTCCAGCAAGTTCCTGAAAGAGGGCTCCTGGACCGACCTGTTCGGCTCCATGACGCTGAACAACACCTGGCCGATGATGCAGGTCGGGGTCGATAACTTTGATCTCGTGCGCTATCTGGTCAGCCAGGTGATGATGTCGGAAGAAGATCGTTTCGAAGCCCTGCAGGACTTCTACCCGGAAGCCAACCCCGATGACTGGTCGCTGTGGACAGCGGGCCAACGCGTGCAGATCATTCGTGACGATGAAGAGCAGGGCGGTGTGCTGCAGTTTGGTACCGAAATCATCAGCTCTGCCGATGGCAGCATGTCGGCGCTGCTGGGTGCCTCGCCTGGCGCTTCCACCGCTCCGTCGATCATGCTGAACCTGCTGGGGCGTGTGTTCCCCGAACAGGTAGCTAGCGAGGAGTGGCAGTCTACCCTGACCGCTATCGTGCCGTCCTACGGCCAGAAACTGGCGGAAAATCCGGAGCTGCTGCGTGACGTGCGTGCCTATACGGCACAAACCCTGCAGCTTGACGAGCCCATGAACCTGCAGGCGGGTGATGCCGTCGAGGCCAGTGACGTCGAAGAGGCCGCTGACGAGGCGGAGCAGGAAGCCGAGCCCGCTGACGAAGCGGAAGCTCAGGACAGCGAGCAGGAAGAAGAGGTAACGCAGGCGTAAGTACAACGCCTGTCGTTGGTCGATACAACGCCAGCCTTCGGGCTGGCGTTGTGCGTTTTATTCAGCCCTGGGGTGCGTATTCCATCAGTAACACGGTCAGGGCGCGGGCGGCCTCGTGGCCTGGGCTATCGCCGCGATACACCACTCCGATGTCCCGGTGAAAGGTGTGCTCATCGAGGCTGACTGCCCTGATGCCGCTGGGCCAGTGGTCGAGGGCACGAGGCTCTGGCACCAGCGCCACGCCCACGCCGTTGGCCACCAGCCGAACGATGGCATCCAGCTCATCGACTTCACACACATCGCGCACCTGGCAGTGCTGATCGCGCAAGAAGCGCTCGACCTGCCGCCCCCCAAAGGATGTCCGGTCGTAACGCACGAACGGATGACGCTCCAGCAATGCTCGCCAATCGCTCCCTGACCAGCCCTGCGGTACCAACAGGCGAAAGGGTTCATGGGCCAGTGGCTGCCAGCGCAGGTCGCTATGCAGCGAGAAAGGCGGCCGAATGATCACGGCCATGTCGAGCTCTCCTGCGTCCACTTGGCTCATCAGCCCCAGTGACAGCCCAGGGACCACCCGGCTGCGGCAGTGGGGAAAGTGACGGTGAAAATGTGCCAGCACGTCCGGCAGCAGCGTACGTTGATACGAGGCAATGGCGCCTAGCGTGATGAGCGTGCCGGGTGCCTGGTCGGTGCCTGCTGCTCCCAGCGTTCGGTACAGCGCCAGCAGGGCGCGGGCTTGCTGCAGGGTGGCCTGGCCCTGCGAGGTGAGGACGGCATTGCGACCGCTGCGCTCGAACAGTGTGACCCCCAGCTCCGCTTCCAGGCGCTTCATCTGGGCGCTGACGGCCGCCTGGGTCAGCCCGGTCTGCTGTCCGGCAGCGGCAAAAGTGCCGTGCTGGGCCACGGCGACAAGCGTTTTAAGCTCACGAATCATGATCGGTAACTCATCAATATTTTTTGTGAGTTTATCAAAAAACAATTGATTTTATTTTTGCATGGCGGCTTTTAGGATGGCTGAACCAACCCTAAACGCAGCACATCGCGGCATACCCGATAACAGGAGCTTCTCATGAGCCTTTCCCCTTTCCACCTGGCAATCCCCGTTTACGATGTGCCGCTGGCACGCGCTTTCTACAACGATGTCTTTGGTCTGGAAGAGGGGCGCTCCAGTGACCACTGGGTGGATTTCAACTTCTTTGGCCACCAGCTGGTGATTCACGAGCATCCCAAGACGCCTGGGCAGGAAAGCGCGCATACCAACCCGGTGGATGGCCACAATGTGCCGGTACCGCATTTTGGTGTCATCCTGGAGTGGGATGAGTGGGAAACGCTGGCCGAGCGCCTGAAAGCCCGCGATACCGATTTCGTGATCGAGCCCTATATCCGCTTCAAGGGAGAAGTGGGTGAACAGGCCACCATGTTCCTGCTCGACCCCTGCGGCAATGCGCTGGAGTTCAAGGCGTTCAAGGACAAGAGCCAGATTTTTGCCAAATAAGCGCACTTGGGTCGCCGACAGGGCGCTTGTCAGGCGCCCATGGCCTGCTCCTGTCGGCGATGCTGTAGCGGTGGCTCGCCAAAGTAACGCTTATAGTCGCGGCTGAACTGAGGCACGCTGCGGTAGCCGACGGCCAGGGCGGTCTGGTTGACGTTATGGCGGTCCTGCCGCAATAGCTGCTGAGCCTTCAATAGCCGCAGCCGCTTCACGTACTGCGCTGGGGAAGCCCGGGTGATCTGCTTGAAGTGCTGATGAAAGGTCGAGACGCTCATGTTGGCCTGCTGGGCCAGCTGTTCCACCGAAAACGGATCGGCAAAATGAGCATGCAGGTGGGAAAGCACCTGCACGATTCTCGCATAGTGGCCATGGCCGCTGACCAGCGCGCGTAGCGCTTGCCCCTGCTCCCCCTTGAGCGCTTCGAACACCACATCACGTATACGCGCTGCCCCCATGATGCGGCACTCCACTTCGTCGTGCAGGGTGTGAGCAAGCCGCAGAACCGCAGCCTGCATGCCTTCGTTCATGGCCACCGAGGCCATGGGTCTGGGGGTTTTTACGAGCGGCCCTTGTTCGCCCATGGCGGTGACCAGCTCGTTGAGCAGCGCGGGGTCCAGAGAGACCGAAATACCCAGCAGCGGCGCCTCTTCGGAGCCGTGTGTTTCGCACTCGAAAGGCAGCGGCAGGGTCTGAACGAGATAGTGTCCAGGGTTGTAGTGAATCTCGCGGTCACCCAGGTAACCGATCTTTCGCCCTTGGGCAATGATCGTCAGCCCCGGTTCGTACATGAGCGGGGTGCGCGGCTGATGCCGTTTCAGGTACAGCAGGCTGACCCGTGGCAGAGCCGAGGCGTTCATTCCTTCCCGTCGAATCAAGGGAAAAAGGCACTGAGCGAGGGCGTTGCCCGCAGCGGTGTTGGTGGCCATGGGGGCTCCATAGGCGAGACTGTCATCAGTTTGTTTAGGACAATTGTGACTTTTTTGCGCGCGTTTTTGTTATTTTATTACGCCTTTATGGAGAAATAGGCAAAAAAATCGGAGCTTCGTTCATCGCTAACCGCGGCGGTACGGCCAATAATGGAGACTTCTCTCGCATGGGCGGGATGCCTTACCAAGGAGTTTCCATGAGCCAGGCAAAATCGTACGCCGCGTTTTCCGCCGACAAACCCCTCGCGCCGTTTACCTTCGAGCGTCGTTCGCCGCGTGCCGACGACGTTGCCATCGAGATTCTTTACTGTGGCGTATGCCACAGCGACCTGCACTTTGCGCGTAACGACTGGGGCATGAGCCAATACCCCGTCGTGCCCGGCCACGAGATCGTCGGCCGCGTGACCGCCGTGGGCAGCGACGTCAGCCGCTTCCAGGTAGGCGATCTGGTAGGAGTGGGCTGTATGGTCGATTCCTGCCGTACCTGTTCGGCCTGCCAGGAGGGCGTAGAGCAATACTGCCTGGAAGGCTTCACCATGACCTACGGTAGCCCCGATCGTCAGGACGGCACCCTGACCCAAGGCGGCTATTCCGATGCCATCGTGGTGAGCGAGCATTTCGTGCTCAAGATGCCTGACGGTATCGATCTGGCCTCGGCTGCGCCTATCCTGTGCGCCGGTATCACTACCTACTCACCGCTGAAGCATTTCGGGGTAGGTAAAGGGCACAAGATCGGGGTGATTGGCATGGGTGGCCTGGGCCATATGGGCGTGAAGCTGGCCAAGGCGCTGGGCGCAGAAGTCACGGTATTTACCCGTTCCGACGCCAAGGTAGAGGAAGCCAAGCGAAACGGTGCTGACCACGTGGTGGTGTCCAGCGACCCGGCGCAAATGGAGGCCGTGGCAGAAACCTACGACTTCATGCTGGATACCGTGCCGGTACAGCATGACCTCAACCCCTATCTGGCCGCGCTCAAGTACAACGGGACGCATATCATCGTCGGGCTGCTGGAGCCCATCGAGCCGACCATCGAAGCGTTCAATCTGGTCTTCAAACGCCGCGTGGTGGCTGGTTCACTGATCGGCGGGATTGCCGAAACGGAAGAGCTTTTGCAGCTGTGTGCCGACCAGAACATCACCTGTGATATCGAAATGCTGGATATTAACGACATCAACGAAGGTTTCGAGCGCATGGAAAAAGGTGACGTGCGTTACCGCTTCGTGATCGATATGGCCACGTTGAAAAACACACCCGCTTAAGTGGCCTTCTCTGGATACAGCCCGCTCCTGTTGGAGTGGGCTTTTTTGTTTATCGCATAGATGAAAATGGTTGATTACATAAGTCGTAGAGGTGCCGTTTTTTCACGTGGATTGTTTTACTCTGCGCTTGAGCAGCGCCATAACAAATAAGCACAAGGGAACTCACTCATGAAGCATCTCTCGATAAAATGGAGCCTGACGGCTGCCCTCGCGGTGCTGGTGGTGATGATTGGCCTGATCAGTGGGCTGGGTTTTTACGCCAATACCAACAGCGGCCAGGCACTTGCCGAAATCAACAATACCAATGTCAGGCTGGTCAATCTGGCCAACCGAATGCAGGTCAACGCGTTACGGGCGCAGACCTTTCTCGACCGCGCTGCCAGCTTCAGTACCATGGGCAATCCTGAAAGAGGTCAGGAAAGCCAGGGGCAGGCAGTGGAGGCCACGCAGATCGCGCAACAGTACTTCGAGGAGTTCTCCTCTGTGGGGGTGGCCCCGGAAAGTGAGCTTTCCCGCTACCGAGATGCGGTGGCCGAGGCTTATCAAGCCTTTGTGGTGGAGGGCTTGGAGCCCTTGTTGAATGCGCCGCCTTTCCAGATCCAGCGCCGCCAGGCGGAGCTGGGCGAGCATAGCGCGCGTCTGGATACGGCGATGAGCGGTTTTGTGGCCTATACCGAATCTCGTGGTCAGCAGGTGATGCAACAGGTTGAGCGAGTCGCGACCTGGGTCGGTGCCATCGCCATTGGTCTACTGCTGTTTTCACTATTGGCGGCGCTGGTCATTCGTATTGCCATGGTGCGCGGGGTGGTGACGCCGCTGCGCCAGGCGCTGGACCACTTTGCGCGCATTGCCGACGGCGACCTGACCGAGCGTATCGAAGACCGCGGCCGTAATGAGATTGGCCAGCTGTTCATGGGGCTGGCCGCCATGCAGGAAAAGCTCAGGACGCTGGTCCTCTCGTTGCGCAGCAGCAGTGAGCACGTCTATAGCGGGGCCAGCGAGATTTCCTCCGGCAGTCAGGACCTCTCCTCGCGTACCGAGCAGCAGGCCGCCGCGCTTCAGCAAACGGCTTCCAGCATGGAGCAGATGGCGACCACGGTGGGCGCCAATGCGGATATCGCCCAGCAGGCCGACCAGCTCTCCGTGGCGGCATCGCAGTCGGCAGAGCTGAGTGGCGACGAGGTCGAGCGAACCGTGCAACTGATGCGGGATATTGCGGCCAGCGCCGACAAGGTGAACGATATCATTGGCGTGATCGACTCGATTGCCTTCCAGACCAATATCCTGGCGCTCAATGCCTCCGTGGAAGCGGCCCGAGCCGGTGAGCAGGGGCGCGGCTTTGCCGTGGTGGCCAGCGAGGTGCGTTCTCTCGCTACCCGCAGTGCCGAGTCGGCCAAGGAGATTCGCGGCCTCATCGAGCAAACCACGACGCAAATCACCAGCGGTGCCAGTCAGGCCGAGCGCAGCGGGCAAACCATCCATCAGACGGTGGACGCCATTCGTCAGGTCACCACGCTGGTGGGTGAAATTTCCACGGCAACCCGTGAACAGAGAGGAGGGATCGAGCAGATCAATGCGGCGTTGACCGAAATGGATTCGGTGACCCAGCAGAACGCGGCGCTTGTGCAGGAAACCAGCGCGGCGGCCACGGCCCTGGAGGGCCAGGCCAGCGGTCTGGCAGAACTGATCTCCACCTTCCGGCTGGCTGCTGGCGAGCAATTGTCGCCTGCGCCGCAGGAGATAGCGCCCGCTCTTGGGCGACAAGTACCCGCCCCGATGCCCAAAGCCAAGTCTACCCAGACACAGCAGGACGAGTGGGACGAGTTCTAAAAAGGAAGGTCCAAGGAAGGTTACAGGACGCCCCCTGAGCGCACGACGTGCTCAGGGGGCGTTTTCTTTCAGGCGTGGGCCACCACGCGTAGGCGCACGTAGTCGGCGGTCCAGTTGCCGCGACCATCGCTCAGGCTATGCGCCAGCAGGTTGACGGTATGATCGAACACGGCATCTTTCAGATCATCATCCAGGCCGTGGAAGAACGGACTGGCAAAGGTGTCCAGCCAGTTGGCCATGCCTTTGGGCAGTGGCGTAGGGCGCGGGATGAGTTCGATGTTGTCGATTCGAAACCCCACGGTTTGCAGCAGGTTGGCGTAATCCTCTGCCGTCGGGAAATACCAAGGGTGACGCCCTTTGGAGCTGATCCCACGGAACTGCAGCGAGGCAATCAGCGCGGTGCAAATGGCCGCCACGTTACCGTGTCCACCAAACTCGGCCACAAAGCGCCCCCCGGGCTTGAGGGCCCGCTTGACGCCGGCCAGCACGGCCTGAGGGTCGAGCATCCAGTGCAGGGCGGCATTGCTGAAAACCGCATCGAACTCGTGGTCGAAAGGCAGCTGGTGACCATCGACTACCCTGGCCGTTACGCCGCGCTGCTGCGCTGCTTCGACCATTTCCGCCGACGCATCGACGCCCAGCACGGTCGCGCCCAGCTGCATGATGCGCTCGCTCAATACGCCATCACCGCAGCCCAGGTCCAGAATGCGCTCACCCGGCTGAGGAGAGAGCAGTTTGAGCACCTCGTGGCCCAGCTTGGGCACGAAAGGTGCGTTTTCCGCGTACTGGCTAGCATTCCATGCTTGCCCAGGCGGTGTATGTGAGGCGTTTGTCATGGCGGCATCCTGGCTTCGTTATTCAGTGGTACGATTATTCAGAGTGAAACACTCTATTAGAATAACGCTTCTTGCAGTATAGCCATCCGCTGGATAAACCCCAGCGGTGGGATATATTTCAACTGTCGATGATCCTTGTCCAACGACTCATAAACCACGAGGCACCATGAACGACGTTATCAAGCTCTTGCAGTCCCACCGTTCCATTCGTAAATTCACCGATCAGGAGATCCCTCGTGGGCTGCTCCTGGAGCTGATCAAGGCCGGGCAGGCGGCGGCGACCTCCAGCCATGTGCAGGCTTACAGCGTGATTCACGTGAAAGATGCAGCCAATCGGGAGCAGCTGGCCGAACTGTCGGGTGGCCAAGGCTATGTGGCCAGCAGTGCGGTGTTTCTGGTGTTCTGCGCCGACATGAAGCGTCCTACCGAAGCCTCGGCGCGCACCGGCGCCAACGTAGAGCGCGGCATGACCGAGCAACTGCTGGTGGCCACCGTGGACACGGCCCTGATGGCCCAAAACGTGGCCGTGGCCGCCGAGTCCGAAGGGCTGGGTATCTGCTACATCGGCGGGATTCGCAACAACCCCGAGGCCGTCAGCGAGCTGCTCAAACTGCCGCCCCATGTCTACCCGGTATTTGGCATGTGCCTGGGTTACCCGGACCATCAGCCGGAGGTCAAACCCAGGCTGCCCGTTGAGGCGATTCTGAAAGAGGACTACTACACTGAAGACAGTGATCAGGTCGTGGCCTTCGATGACACCATGCGGGCCTACTACCAATCACGCAGTAGCGGCAATAAAAATAGCGACTGGTCGCACAACCTCACCCCTCTGTTCGACAACAAGCTGCGCCCCCATATGCGTGACTTTCTAGTGAAGCGTGGCTTTACCATGAAATAAGGAGCCCCTCATGTCCCTACAGCGTGCCTACCTTCTGTTCGCCGGCCTTTACAGCCTGCTGCCTGTCATGGGCATCGTGGCCATTTTCTTCGGGGGTGGGACACCGCTGGCGCTGGTGCACCTCTCCTTTGGGGTGTTGGGCGTCGTGGGGCTGTGGGGGTACATGCTCAACCGGGGCGTCATGAATCAGCGCATGTGGCGGCCGCTGGCGCTGGTGTTTGCCGTAGGAAGCCTGGTGCAGATGGGGATCGTACTGAGTGTGCCGGTGGCGGGGGTAGCGTTGACCTGGATGCTCATCAGCAGCATTTTTGCCCTCATCCTGGCCGTGATGCTCTATCACTACGGCAATCGAGACCAGCCGCTGTGGGCCAGTGAAGAAGAGCGAGCCGCTGCGATGAAGCTGGCCCAGCTGCTGGAGCAGCAATCCAACGTCACGGCGTATCACCGTGAGCCCGGCCATGAGAACAGTGTCTGCGTCTCCAAAGTGGGCAATGCCTATCATGCCAGCGTTACCCGCCGCACCCCTAAGGGGCAGGAGACGTTCGAGCAGCGCTTTCGCCATCCTGAAACCCTGCTGTTTTTTGCCGAAAAGTTCGCGAGCGTCGCGCCGCAGGCGTTTACCGGCCAGGAGGAGCGAGGCTCACAGCTGGCGTGATGTCCCGCCATCTTGCAGCAACGGGCTCTTCGCCAACTGGCTGGCCAGTTGGCCCTTGATGAACTGATAGAGAGGCGTGAGGCGCTTGGGTAGCCGCTCCTCGGCCACGCGCTGATCGATGTAGTAGGCCGCGCGACTGCCACAGTAGTCGATGACGCCGCCCACCTGGTGAAACTGGAGACCGGAAGCCTTCAGCAAGCGACTGAAGCGTGGCTCCAGCATGGCGAACACATGATGGCGCTGACTAAGACCCACCAGTGCCGTGGCGGCAAGAAACAGGCTCAGGCTAAGCAGAGCGGGGCTCTCCTTGATGCTCTCGTAGGGGCTTTGTACTTCGCTTTGCTTGCGACGCACGGTGGGGTGAACGGCCAGGCGCGATACTTCGCATACCTGATGGGAAGCAAAATGGCGCGGGTGCGTGTTCGGCAAGAACAGGTGCGCTCCGTAGTAGGCTTCCAGTGGCAGGCTATGCAGCCCATGAGCGTTTTGCTCGTCGAACAGCACGACCCTCAGACATCCTACATCCAGCCCTGTCGCCTTATGGTGGAGCAGGCACAGCAGCGACTGTTGGTCATGGTCATCGTGTTCGATATTGAGCGCGCTGCTATTGCCAAGATCGTAACGCAGCTCTTCGATGAAGACCGCGTGGCGCAAGGTAAAGGCGCGCCGCTTTTCGGTGGGCGTCTGGGCAATCAGCAGAGAAAAGTGAGTATCAAAAAAGGCCGGTGTAAAGATATTTTCGACGAGTGTATCAGGGGTGGTGACGGAGGGGGCGATGGGTATGATCACCGTCGTTTATCCTTTCAGGAGCTGTGTTAAGGGAATGGGTTTACCCAAATAGAACCCTTGACCATAGGTAATGCCGTACTCTTCCAGAATAGGCGACAACGCTGCCTGATCGACAAACTCGGCGATGGTCTGTTTGCCGAACCCCTTGGCAATGTCAGCAATCGCCTTGACGATGGTGTGGCTGTCGGGATTGATCAACAGGCTACGGATGAAGGAGCCATCGATCTTGATGTAATCCACCGGCAGTTGGCCAAGATAATGGAAACTGCTGAAGCCGATGCCAAAATCGTCCAGTGCGGTGCGGCAGCCCAGATCTCTGAACGTTTGCAGGACGTTACGGGCGGTGGAAAAGTCGGTGATCGCTGCCGTTTCCGTGACTTCGAGAATCAGGTGATGCGGGTCGGCACCGCTGCTGCGCAGCTCGTCGGTGAGGTACTGCTTCAACCCCAGGTCGTGAAGCGACTGGCCCGACAGGTTCACGGCCAGTGAAACGCCGCGCTCCTGCAGCTTGCCCAGCGCCTGTAGGCTGTGCTTGATGACCCAGCGATCCAAAGCGACGACCAGGCCGCTCTGCTCGGCAACCGGTATGAAGTGCTGAGGCGCTATCAGGCTGCCATCGGGTTGACGCATGCGGATCAGCACTTCGTAATGTTTGATGTCGTGATCCTTGAGACGCACGATGGGCTGAGCCATTAGTTCGAACTGCTCGTGCTCCAGCGCGTTGTGCAGCTGTTCCACCCAATACACGCGATCCTGTAGCTCATCCTTGGCATTTTCGGCTTGGGACAGCAGATACCAGTCCTGGTGGCTGCTCTCCTTGGCCTTGTACATGGCCATGTCGGCACTGGCCAGCAGGTCGGCGGAGGTTTGCCCGTGGGCCGGGAACAGCGCGATGCCCATGCTGGCGGAAATATGATGCTTCCGGCCGGCAGCCTGAAAGCCAATGCGGCTCAGCAACTGGTTGATATAGTCGGCAACGCTGATGGCCTGCTCGCTGTTCACTCCCTCCAGTAACAGGGCGAATTCATCGCCGCCCAGCCTGGCAATCGTGCCTCGCTGCCCGAGATTGAGGAACAGAGTGTCGGCGACTTCGCGCAATAGCTGGTCGCCTACGGGGTGCCCGCTCAGCTCGTTGACTTCCTTGAACTGGTTGAGGTCGAGCAGCACGATGGCGCCTTCGCTCTGGCACAGCAGGGAGTGCTGAACCGCATCCTGGAAGTAGCGGCGGTTGTACAGCTCGGTGAGTGGGTCGTGCTCGGCCAACCAGGTCAAACGCTCCTCGGCGGCTTTGCGCTCGGTGATGTCCAGACCTACCGAGATACGCGCCACCTGCTTCTGGTGGCTACTGGTGAGCGGCGCATGGTACCAGGCCACGGTGGCGTAGCGCTTGTCCTGGGTATGCAGCGTTTTCTCTTCCTGCTGATGGCTGGTCAACTGTCCCGTGGGCGCTTCCCGATGAGTATGACCCCCTTGTAGCGCGCGCGCCGTAATGTCGAAGATGTCATAAAAATGGCGGCCTTCCAGATCCTGGTCACACAGCCCTAAGCGGCTGCGGGTATACTCATTGACCCGCTGAATGCGCCCGGAAGCCGTTTGCACGACGATGAATACCTGGGCCGTATCCAGCAGACTATTGACGAAATCGCGCTCGCTGGCCAGCTCCTCGATACGCTCGGCCAGTTGGTCGCTGTGATCATGTACCGACGACTCCAGGCGCTCCAGCTGATCGGTCAAGGTGCGTGTGGCACTTTCCAGAATGTCGATCTCGTTGGAACGCCTGGGCGTGGTCTGGGGCAAATGAGCGCGCACACGCTGAAACTGCCCGTCCGACAGCGCCGGTAACAGGGCTGCCACCCGGCGCAGCCGCGCCATGGGGCCGAGCAGAATCGCCAACAGCAGCAGCTCCGCCGCCAGCCAGCCCGCAACGCCCAGTGCCAATAGCGTGTTGGTGGCCCGTTGGATGGCAGCGGTTTGCGTCGTGATGTCGGACACCAGCAGAAAATAGCTGGTGCTACGCCAATCGGCGTCGTCTTCCATGTAAACCGCGCTCAGCTCCAGGTGTCGCCCGGCATACTCCATACTGAAGGGTGTGTCTGCCAACTGATAGATAGGCGTGGCCAGTGAGGCCTGCTCCAACAGTGACAAGGTCGGCTCCCGGTTGGTGATGGCGACCAAGTGGCCGTTCCAGCCTGGCAGGTATCGCGATGGATCGTTGGCGTCGCTTTCGACCTGCCCCGTGACCATCAGCGCGACTTCGCTACCCGAGACCTCCTTGGCTTCACGGGTCACGTCGGCGAGTGAGCGAGACAGCATGACCATGCCAATGCTGTCACCCTCCACCAGAATGGGGACCGCTGCATATTGCTGGCAGCTGGTAGTACAGCGCAGCGTTTTGATGGGCACTTCCCGCGTCAGCAGATCGTCCACCCAGCCGCGAATGGGCAGCTCCATATCGGGAGCGCCCATCCCGGACTGCCCGTGCTGCTGCCCCTGACGATCGAAGACGAACACGCCATCTACCCCGGCTTCCAACTGCAGCGAAGGCCACTGGGCTGCCAGCACCGTGCGTAGGCCTTCATCATCGTTCTGAGCCAAGGCATTGCCCAGGTCGGGGGCGTTTGCTGTCAAGCCTGCCAACTGGCGCAGGTTATCGGCAGAGCGCTGCATGGCCAGGCGGATTTCTCGCTGTTGACGCTCGTGGTGCCCCTGGCGGCTCTGTTCGAGCTGCTGGGTCAGATGGTGATGGCCCAGCCAGACAAACAGCGCCACCAGCACCAGTAGCAGCAAGCTGCTGGGCGCAATGACGCGCCAGGCAAGGCTCGAACGACGCTTGACGGAGTGGCTGGACTGGTGCATCGAGACAGATCCCGGTGGCAGGGTTTAGAAGCGCAGTGAAAGTTGAAACAGCAGCATGTTCCAATGCTTGCGAGTCAGGCTGGCATCGGGGTTGTCCTGTCGAGGGAGCCAGCCGGTGCCATCCACATAGTGATACTCCCCGGACAGCATGAGCTGGGAGGTAGGCGTCCACTGCACGCCGAGGGTCATGTCATCGGCAAACTGCGAGTGCGCAGGCCCAAACCTGGCCCGTTCATAGGCATGCCCCGAGCGGTCGTCGGTATTATTGACCAGCCGGTCGAAGCGAATCAGGCCGCTCCAGTCGGGAGAGAAGCGCCGCTGATACTGTACGTACCAGCTTTCACCCGTGATATCGAAGGTGCGTGGCAGGTGATCACCGCTTAGGGACTGCTGGCGCAGTGCGTATTCGGCGGTCAGGCTCCAGTGCTCCTGGTTGTACTGCACAGAGGCTATCCAGGGCTGAAACTTGAAGTCGGCTTCCTGGCCCATCAGCGTCGCTTCCAGATTGACCGAGGCCGCGCTCAGCGCCGCTACCCACTGGCCGCTGTGATCTTCGAACAGCAGTTGCGCAATAGCCGAGGGCGCTGATGCTGAGACCCGCTGAGCAGTACCGCCAAACAGCTGGTCGGACAATGCTGACCCCGTTTGTGGGCGACCCAAACCGCCTCTCAAGCGCCATGTACCCGCAGAGGTATGCTCCTCGGCATACAGGCTAATGCCGTCCGCCGCCAGCCCCAGCGCGCGGGTGCGATCGAAGTAGATGGATTGAGGCAGCAGAATGCTCGGGCGCGTAAAGGCGACATCGCGCGTCTGGTTGTAGAGTCCAAACGGGTTCTTGAAACGGCCTACTTGCACCCCCAACGTGCGCGCGGGGCTGGCCAGCATCTGGTAGTCCACCACGCCATAGTCGAGAGTGGGGGCCGCATCGCTGGTATCGCCTCCTGCGCGGCGGCTGAGCAGTTGGCCTGCCACCAGTACCCGGCGGTGCGGGCGAAACGAGGCGTTCAACCCCAGCTCGGTATACTCCAGGCTGCCCTTGTCGCTACTGTTGCCAAAGAAGTCGTTATGGTCGGTAATGACCAGTGCCTGGCTGAGAAACCCGTGCACCTGAAGGGTATCGGCGGGGTGGTCATGGGCCATGCCTGCCACGGGCAGCCAGGTCAGCAAGCCCGCCAGGGCGCAGCGTTGCGCCAGGCGCTTACTCCATGGAGATGACACGGACGCTTTCATCCAGGTACTCCCGTTCAAGGTAGCCCAGCGCGCCGGGAGTGCGGGCAACTTGCTCGCGCATATCCACCTGGTCGCGTACACGGTGGGGAGCTTGCCCCATGCCAGAAAACACCATCCTGTCCCAGGCCAGCTGCAATTGATGCGGGTAGACGGCCAGCATCTCCTTGGCAAAGCGCGCATGGACAGTATCGCGATTGGGTAACACAAAGACCTGCATGGCCTGGCCGTTGGGCCAGGTGCGTTGGCGCATGGCAAACATGGCACGCAGAGCGTCGCGGGGCAGGGCCGAGTGCTCGATGTCGGGATGGGCCACCAGTACGATGACCGCGAGCGACTCTGCGGGCTCGGCCCTGGCCGTGGCAGGCATGAGCAGCAGCCAGCATAGCGCCAGCAGCCCATAGGCGCGCCAGTGGTTACGCGGCCTCACGCTAAGCCAATGCACCAAGAGTAGGCGCCATGTGTGTAAGAATGAGGGACCCCTCCCTACCATGTAAAAACGATGACCTGACAACGCTTTTTTACATCAGCAGGATAGTACGCAAAATGGTACGCGAAAAAGGGTGCCCGGGTAATCATCATGAGCGTCGGAAAAAGCATTCCTATTCAACGATAAGTGCCTGCACACGATCCGGGTAATCCGAAAATAGCCCATTGACGCCCAGCCCCATCAGGCGCTCCATCTCCGAGGGCTCGTTAACGGTGTAAACGTGTACCGGCAGACCGTTCTGCTGGGCCAGCTCGATAAAGTCAGCAGCGATGACATCCTGCCCATCATGGCGTGCGTTGGTGCCGATACCGACGGCGTATTCGGCGATGCGCTGAAAGTCGCTGGCACGCATCTGGCCGGGGGCTGGTGTGGTGTCGTTCCACTCGACCAGGGGAGTGCCTTCGCCCTCGCTGGGGGAGTACCACAACAGTTGCACCAGTGGGATCTCAGGGTTGAGCGCCTGTATTTTCAGCAGGCTTTCCTGAGCAAACGACTGCACCAGAACACGCCCTTCCTCGACCATATCGTAGGCTTCCAGGCGCTCCACCAGTGCGGCTTCCAGGCCCGGGTTCAAGTGGGGTGACTTAGTTTCGATGTAATAGCGGGTGGTATGCCCGAAGTGATCGAACAGTTCCTCCAGCGTCAGCATGGGTAAACCGACAAAGTCTTCCGACGCTTGCTCGGGGTTTGCTTCGTTGAACCAGCTGCCGGTATCCAGCGCCTTCAGTTCGGCCAGCGTGTGCTCATGGATATGCCCTTCACCGTTACTGGTACGTTCCAGGGTGTTGTCATGAAAAATGACCACTTCGCCATCGGCGGTGAGCTGAGCGTCCAGCTCCAGATAGTCCACCCCCCACTCGTGAGCCAGCTCGTAGGCGGGCAGCGTGCTTTCGGGGGCATGGCCACTGGCCCCGCGATGTGCGATGACCTGAAAGTTTTCCAGCGCGTTCAACTGCTGAGCGAGTGGAGACTCGCTGGCGATTCCCACAGAAGCAACGGCCATGAGTGCCGTCAGTGCGGTAGCCGTACCCAAATAGCGCGACATGGCAACTCCATCTATAGGCAACATTTATCAAAACCATAACGTCTCTCTATCGAAAACGCACGCACTCGCTGAGCAGAGGCTTGCCTATCTTAACGCCCGGTGATGCAACACACTCAGCGAAGCCTACGGCAACTGATGTATGCTGATTTGAAAAGCCATTCAAAACGTGAAGGGGGCATCATGGGGTCTAAGCAGGGCTGGGGCAAAAAGGGCCGGGGAGCGCTGGCGCTACGCGTGCTGCTGGCGACGATCGTGGGCGTGGCGCTGGGCAGTGTCGTACAAACCCAACTGAACCTGGCTGAGCTGCAGGCGCTGGGCGTGGCCATTCCGCTGGGTACGCGGCTATCGACCACGGCTCAGGACTTGCTTCACTTTGCGCCTGTATACGCAGGGCTCTTTCTGGTGGGGTTTCTCATCTCCCAGGCCGTGGCGGGCTGGCTGGCTCGGCGGTGGCCTGCCAGCCTTCGCCGCCTGGCTTTTGCGCTGGCGGCCGTGGCTGGGCTATGGCTAACCTTCCGGTTGACCAACACGTTTGCGCCCATGCCCACACTGGTGGCTGCCACTCGTAGTGCCGGTGGGCTGGCCGCCATGCTGGCAACGGCCGCCGTGGCAGGCTGGCTGCTGGCCGTGTTGACATGCTCCGCGTCGAACAGACGGCGTAGCAACGCACCTTTGGCCATCGTGCTGTCTACTTTTATGCTGCCTGTGATTCAGCCCGCTGCCGAAGCCCAAACGGCTTATCAGATCGACACCCTGGCCGATGCGCTGGAGCACCCTTGGTCGCTGGCATTCTTGCCCGATGGCCGCTTTTTAGTGACCGAGCGCCCAGGACGCCTATTGCTGCTGGATGACAGCGGCCAGACGCTGGCCGACTTGGAGGGCGTGCCGGAGGTGTTTGCCTCTGGGCAGTCGGGGCTGTTCGATGTGCTGCTTTCTCCCCGGTTCGAGACCAATCAACAGCTCTACCTCAGCTACGTCTGTGGTACGGCCAGTGCCAACCATACCTGCCTGGCTCGAGCCACCCTGGGCGATGGGCGTTTGGAACAGGTGGAAGAGATTTTTCGGGTTCACCCCGCCAAGCGTGGCGATGCCCACTATGGGGGCCGCCTGGCATGGCTGCCGGATGACACGCTGATCCTCACTCTGGGCGATGGTTTCGATAACCGTGAAGATGCCCAACGGGTGAGCAGCCATATCGGCAGCATCGTGCGCCTGAATGCCGATGGCAGCGTGCCCGACGACAACCCCTTCCTGGCCCGGGCCGATGCACTGCCCGAGCTCTACAGCATTGGCCATCGCAACGTGCAGGGGCTGGTCTACGACGCTCAGCGCCAGCAGCTGATTGCCCACGAGCATGGCCCGCGAGGCGGAGATGAGCTCAACCTCATCCAACCCGGCAACAACTACGGCTGGCCGATTGCCACCGGCGGGCTGGATTACACCTGGGCCAGGGTCTCGCCGTTTACGGAATACCCCGGCATGCAGCCCCCGGTGCTGGAGTGGACGCCTTCTATTGCCCCTTCGGGGATGGCCGTCTATCGGGGCGAGCTGTTCCCCGAGTGGCAGGGCGACCTGCTGGTGGGGGCATTGGTCAATCGTGAAGTGCGTCGGGTACGCTGGCAGGAAGACGGCAGCGCCGAAGACGTAGAGGGGCTGTTTGGTGAGCTGGACGCGCGCATTCGTGACGTGCGAGTAGGCCCCGAGGGCGCGGTCTACCTGCTGACCGACAGCCCCCAGGGCAAACTGGTCAGAGTGACGCCAATCGAGCCACAATAAGTACGAGATAATAAGTACGAGACAATAAGCACGAGAAAGGCAACTCAGCGGCGCTGCGCCGCGCAATGAGGAGATAGCGCATGCTGGCTTACACAATGGTGGGAACCCAGGATCTGGAGCGTGCCCTGCAGTTCTACACGCCGCTGTTCAATGCCATGGGGCTGGAGATCTGCTGGCAGGATGACAGCTGTGTTTCCTTCGGTGACCCGGATGATGTCGAAGTGCCCCAGTTTTTCGTGGGCCTGCCGTTTGATGGTCATCCTGCGACGGTAGGCAATGGCACCATGACCGCCTTCCAGTTCAGCGACATCAAGGAAGTGGATACGCTGCATCAGCTGGCCCTGCAGAGCGGCGGCAGCGACGAAGGCGAACCAGGTTTTCGCCCTCAGTATGGCGACGGCTTCTACGCGGCTTACGTCCGCGACCCCGACGGCAACAAGCTCGCCTTCGTGGTGTATCCACACCGGGTTGGGCTTTAAGCTCCCAACTCCCTGCGCAACCAGCTCGCCAAGGCTTCGCTGCGGCGGGCGTTGGTGTGTTTGGGTAGCCACAGGCAGAGCCTGGCCGGGGTTTCGATATAGCCCCAGGGGGCGACCAGCCGACCGCTTCTCAGGTCGTCTTCCACCAGCAGCCTGGGGGCAATGGCGACCCCGAGCCCTGCCACGGCGGCTTCCATCAGGTAGTAGAGGTGTGCAAACCCTTGGCCCTGCTGCAGGGCTGCTTTCAATGCGGCGGGTTCCAGGCCTTGGGCGGCAGCCCACTGCGGCCACGCCTGTGGGCGTGATGCGGTATAGAGCAGCTTGCTGCCAAACAACGATGAGGGGTCTTCCACGTGGCAGGCCTCGGCCAGCCGGGGGCTGGCCACGGCGCAAATTTCCTCGGCTATCAGAGGAATGCGTTCGCCTTCCTCGGGCCAGGGTGGTTCGAAGAAGGCCAGCGTGGCGCTGGTCTCGGGCTTGCCCGGTTGTTCGGCATCGCTCACCACCACTTGCAGCTTCAGTTCGGGCAGCGCCTGGTTCAAGCGGTCCAGGCGGGGGATCAGCCAGCGGGCCAGCAGGCTGCCGGGGCAGGCCAGCGTAAAGGGCGCCTCTTCCACCTCATGCTTGAGCAACGTGCAACTATCCCTGAGTTTGGCGAAGGCCTCCCCGACGCCACTTTGCAACTGCTCACCGTGGTGGGTCAGCACCAGCCCGCGCCCGGCTTTCGTGAACAGCGCCACGCCAAAATGCTCATCCAGACTCTTGAGCTGGCGGCTTACCGCGCCGTGGGTCACGCTCAGCTCGTCAGCGGCCGCGGTGACGCTGCCCAGCCGAGCAGTGGCTTCAAAGGCGCGCAAAGCGCTCAGCGGGGGCAGGCTGTGTTGCATGGGGTCTCCTGGAACAGTTGTGAAAAACTCACAGGTGCTTGCCATCTTATCGATTTTTCTTCCGACCTGCCTGCGCTAACGTCGACATATTGCAAAAACGCCCCAAATCGCAGAGGTCGAGATGAACCAACCGTTAAGCCTACCCGATGCCAACGGCATGTTTGGCAGCTTTGGTGGCCGCTTTGTGGCCGAAACCCTGATGCCGCTGATTCTCGAGCTTCAGGATGAGTACACCACGGCCAAAAACGACCCCGAATTCCAGCGCCAGCTCGCCTATTTTCAAGGCGACTACGTGGGGCGCCCCAATCCGCTCTACTTTGCCGAGCGCCTTACCGAGCACTTCGGCGGTGCCAGCATTTACCTCAAGCGTGAAGAGCTGAACCACACCGGCGCGCACAAGATCAACAACTGCATTGGCCAGGTACTGCTGGCCAAGCAGATGGGCAAAAAGCGCATCATCGCGGAAACCGGCGCAGGCATGCACGGCGTGGCCACCGCCACCGTAGCGGCCCGCTTTGGGTTGCCCTGCGTGATCTACATGGGCGCCACCGACATCGAGCGCCAGCAGCCCAACGTGTTCCGCATGAAGCTGCTGGGCGCGGAGATCGTGCCGGTCACTTCCGGCACCGGCACGCTCAAGGATGCCATGAACGAAGCGCTGCGCGACTGGGTCACCAACGTAGACGACACTTTCTACATCATCGGCACCGTGGCAGGCCCGCACCCGTACCCGGCCATGGTGCGCGATTTTCAGGCGGTGATTGGCCATGAAACCCGCGCCCAGATGCTCGAAAAGCAGGGCCGTCTGCCGGATTCACTGATTGCCTGTGTCGGCGGCGGCTCCAACGCCATGGGCCTGTTCTACCCGTTCATCAACGATGACAGCGTGCACATGGTCGGTGTGGAAGCGGGAGGTAAAGGCGTCAAGAGCGGCCTGCACGCCGCCAGCCTCAACGGCGGCACCCCCGGCGTATTGCACGGCAACCGTACCTACCTGCTGCAAAACGAAGATGGCCAGATTACCGACGCCCACTCCATTTCCGCAGGGCTCGACTACCCCGGCATTGGCCCCGAACACGCCTGGCTGCACGAGCAGGGGCGGGTCGAGTACGTCTCTGCCACCGATGACGAAGCGCTGGAAGCCTTCCAGATCTGTTGCCGCCAGGAGGGCATCATCCCCGCCCTGGAAACCGCCCACGCCCTGGCAGAAGTCGCCAAGCGTGCGCCGACACTGCCCCGCGAGCACCTGATGGTGGTCAACCTCAGCGGACGTGGTGACAAGGACATGAACAGCGTGGCCCAGCATCTGGGCGATCGCTTTGGCATGAAACACTCATGAGCGCGATACAGGAGACTCCCATGCAACCTACCTTGCAACGTACTTCTCGGCTCGACAGCTGCTTTGCCGCGCTCAAACAGCAAAACCGCCCAGCGCTGGTCAGCTACCTCACTGCGGGCGACCCGGACCCCGAGACCTCCCGCCGCCTGCTGCATGGGCTGCCGGAGGCCGGTGTGGATATCATCGAACTCGGCATGCCGTTCAGCGACCCCATGGCCGATGGTCCCGCCATTCAAAAGGCTGCCCTGCGCGCCCTGGAAAAGGGCCAGACCCAGGCCAAAACGCTGGCAATGGTGCGCCAGTTCCGTGAGCAAAACAGCACCACGCCCATCGTGCTGATGGGCTACTACAACCCGATTTACTGCTACGGCGTCGAGCGTTTTCTCAGTGACGCAGCCCAGGCAGGGGTAGACGGACTGATCGTGGTGGACCTGCCCCCCGAGCACGACGAAGAGCTGTGCCAGCCCGCCGCCCAGCACGGCATCGATTTCATTCGCCTGGCCACGCCCACCACCGATGCCAAGCGGCTACCCAAAGTGCTGGCCAACGCTTCCGGGTTCATCTACTACGTTTCCGTGGCGGGCGTGACCGGCGGCAGTGCCCCCACACCCGAGCGGCTGGAAGGCGCCGTGAACCAGCTGCGCGAACACACGCCGCTACCCATTGCCGTGGGCTTCGGCATTCGCACCGCCGAACAGGCCGCCACCATTGGCCGCTTCAGCGACGCCGTGGTAGTAGGCTCTGCCCTGGTAGATTGCATCGAACACGCCAGCAGCGGTGAAGAAGCCATCGCCCAGGTACATGGGCTGGTGAAAGCGCTGTCGGCCAGTGTGAGAGGGTGTCGAGAACCCCAGCAGGAGCGCGCGGGTTTGCCAGCCTGAGGGTAAGCACCATCACACCACAGAGCGGGCCATGGCCCGCTCTGTTTTTATAGCGTTATGAAGGCTTGAGGAGAGAAAGTCAGACGGGGAAGCCGTGATGGCTGCCGTCGGGTAGCTCAATATCCACTCGGACACGGCCTCCCAGCGCCTCGACGTAGCGTTTTAGAGAGCTAAGGCGCATGTCCTGGCCTACTTTCTCAAGGCCTGCAATCGTGGGTTGTGTAACCCCCATGGCACCGGCGATGTCTGCCTGGGTTTTTTCTGCCAGCTGGCGAATTTCGGCAAGCCTAATGTCCAGCAACATATCACCTGCTTTCGCCTTGGCCGCTGCTACTACTTCCGGTTTTTCCTGCGCCAGCAAGTCTTCTAATTTTCTTGCCATGATGCTCACCTCACTTCAGCGTTTCCAGATGCGCCGCATATTCACGGTCCGCTACTGGTATCATTTCGTCGTAAAACCGCTTGTCATTCCCGCCTTTGTCACCAGCACATAAAATGATGCCTGCGCGAGTAGGGTCAAAAGCAAAAAAAGCTCTGAGGGGGCGACCACGGCTCTGAATCCGTAACTCTTTCATGTTGGTAAATTGCGAGCCTTTGACCGTATCCGCATGAGGGCGAGATAGCATGGGGCCTCGTTCCTGAAGTAGTAGAACCGAGGCCAGTACATTCTCACGGTCAGCATCGTCGAGTGAGAAAAACCACTCTTCAAAAATTGACGTTTGTTCTATCGCCCACATAGCCCCTCCCTAGTATAGCTTTTAATCTATATAGGAAATGGCCTATTTTCAAGGGGCTCATCTAAAAAAGAGGGTACGAAACGGTGGGTACGGAAGCTCCATTCTTCACTTGTCGGTGTCTTGAGAAAACAGGCATCATCCACGTTTGAGGGTGGCGGGATAACGTCACGTGTATTCAAACAGAGGAAAACCATGGGCAAGCTCTTTTCGTTGCTGGTACTGCTGGGACTCGGCTATGCGGGTATCTATTTCTATTACGGCGTGGTGATCGAAGGGGAGGTCGAGCAGCAGCTGGCATCCCGTGGCCTGACCTCGGTCAGCGTGGATAACGTCGAGTATGGCCTGCTGGCGCCGGTCAGCAACAGCGCCAATATCGCCGTCACCGTGGGGTATCGTGGTTCCCAGGCGGCGGTCAACGTGCGCGTGCAAGGCCATCCGCTGTGGTCCGATGAGGTCACGGTACAGCTGGATGGCCTGCAAGCCCTGCGTTTGGGGATCAGCTTCGGGCAGTAACCACGAGCCAAACGTGTTCATGGCCAATCGATACCGCTACGGCTACCAGTAGCCCCGCCATGACCCAGTTGAACCCTTTGATCAGCATGGGCTGCCTGACACGCTGGCCAAGCAGGCTGCCTATCACCACATAGCTGCCGGGGGCACCTGCCGCCAGTGCGGCCAGCCCCAGTGCCCAGATAAACAGGCTCATGCCCTGAATACCCTCGGCAGGAAACTGCAGCGTCGCGATGGGCAGCGTCGCGACCATGGCTTTGGGGTTGAGTAACTGCATCATCAGGCCATCACGAAAACTGAGCATGCGTGGTGCCGGGGCGTGGGTATCCAGGGGGGCATTGGCGCGGGCCACCTTGTAGGCCAGATACAGGATATAAGCGCAGCCGAGCGCGCTGAGCAGCACCAGGGAGTCTTGAGATATCCAGGCGGCTCCCGCCCACCCCAACACCAGCAAGTACAGCAGCATGGCCAGCCCCACGCCCAGGCAAAACCCCAGCGAGGTTTTGCCCTGCCCGTTGATACCGACATTCAACCCCAACAGATTCACAGGCCCAGGCGTGTACATGACGCCCAGGGCATAGGCGACGATTGCTAACATGAGAAAACCTCTAGGTGGACGTGATGCTTAACGCGTGATGTCGCGTTGGTACTGGAAAGGGGTCATGCCGTAGATGCGTTTGAAACGGCGGTTGAAGTGGCTCAAATCCGCAAAGCCGAAACGCAGCGCTATCTCGGTGAGTGGCGCGCCCTGGTCGAGCGCGGAGCGGGCGGCGTTCACGCGGCAATTGATCACGTATTGATGAGGGGTCATGCCGAACTGTTGGCGAAATAGCCTCAAAAAGTGGTACTTCGACAAATGCGCGGCCTGGCTGATGTCGTCCAGCGAGATATCTGCCTCAAGATGCTCATGAATATACGTTTTGGCGTGGCCCAACAGCGTGTCTGGGCGGCTGGTGCGTTGGCCAGTCACCATGTGCCCGCCAAGCTGAACCATGCGCTCGATCACGCGATACAGTGCGTTTTCCTGGTCGATGCAGCTGCCCGCTTGATGCGTGGTCAGGCGTGCGACTTCCTGTATCGCCTGGCGCAGCAGCGGGTCGTGAATCAGCGTACTCCGGGAGCGAAACGGTGACGTTTGTGGGCGGCCAAGCAGCTCCTCGAACAGCGGCAACGCTTGGTTGGGATGCACGTATACCATCGCGTAGCCCAAAGCCTGCTCACCGCCAGCGTGGCCGTCGTGAACCTCTTCAGGGTTGAACAGAATCACGTTGCCCGGTGGGCTACGATGAAACTGCCCGCCGCTGAAGAAATCCTGTCGCCCCGCCAGCGTCACCCCAAAGGCGTACTCCTCGTGGGCATGACGGTCATAGCTAAAATCCTCGATGGCCGCTTTCAAGACGGTCAGTGACGGCACATGATGATTTTTGAAAAACTCGAACTGGCTGCTGCCCATGCCAACCTCCTTGATCGCATTCGGCCCATGGCGGGCTTACCCTGACCCGTTTCAGGATATGACGCGGGCGCCAGCGTGGCTTGTACATAATTGCTCAACGGCGGTGTCAGTGTATATTCACTAGACGGTACACAGTGGGCGGCATTCGCAAAACGCTGGCAAACGAGGAGGGCGCATGGCAAACCCCAACGTGGTGGTGATTACCGGCGGGAGTCGAGGCATTGGTGCCGAGACGGCCCGGTTGTTCGCCCGGCATGGCTACGATGTCTGCCTCAACTATGTCGAAAACGACGCAGCCGCCGAGCGTGTGCGCAGTGACATCCTCGCTCTGGGCGTGCGCTGCCTGGCCGTGAAGGCGGATGTCTCGAAAGCCGATGAGGTGGCGAACCTGTTTCGCCAGGTCGATCAGGAACTCGGCACGTTGACGGTGCTGGTCAACAACGCCGCCATTCTCAACACCCAGGCGCGGCTGGTGGATATCTCGCCGGAGCGTTTTGGCAACGTGCTGCACAAGAACGTCATGAGCTGCTTTCTCTGCTGCAAGGAGGCCGTGCAGCGCATGTCTACCCGCCAGGGCGGCGCGGGCGGCAGTATCGTCAATGTTTCCTCCATGGCCGCCAAGAGCGGCTCGCCCAACGAGTACGTGGATTACGCCGCCTCGAAAGGGGCCGTGGATACCTTGACTCGGGGGTTGGAGCTGGAAGTCGCGGCCGAAGGCATCCGCGTGAATGCAGTGCGCCCCGGCCTCATCTACACCGAGATGCACGCACTCGGCGGCGAGCCTGCCCGCGTAGACCGGTTGAAGTCTCGCATCCCCCTGCAACGTGGCCAGCCTTCCGAAGTGGCAGAAGCCATTGTCTGGCTGGCCAGTGACAAGTCATCCTTTGCCACCGGCACTTTACTGGATCTGGCGGGCGGCCTGTAACGCCCTGACCAGCCCCCCCTTGGCTGCCCAGGCAGCGCCCAAAAAAGGACACCCCATGTTTACCGGCCTGAGTGCGTTTCCGCTGACCCCCATGAACGAGCAGGGCATCAACGAGCAGGAGTTCATCCAGCTAGTGGCCCGGCTGGCCCACGCGAAGGTGGATTCCATCGGCGTGCTGGGCTCTACCGGCAGCTACGCCTACTTGAGCGTGGAGGAGCGGGCCCGAGTGGCCAGGCTGAGCGTGGAAAACGCCGCTGAGGTGCCGGTGGTGGTGGGCATTGGCGCGCTGCGCACTCGGGATGTACTGGCCAACGCCGAACATGCCCAGCAGGCCGGGGCAAGCGGCCTGCTGCTGGCGCCGGTGTCTTACCAGAAGCTCACCGATGACGACGTGTACAACCTGTTCAGTACCGTCAGCCGCGCCATCAGCGTGCCGCTGTGCGTGTACGATAACCCCGGCACCACCCACTTCACCTTCAGCGATGAGCTGCACGGGCGCATTGCCGCGCTGCCCCAGGTGCGCTCCATCAAGATTCCGCCGGTGCCCGACGATCTGCACGACGCCAGTGCCCGGGTGGCGCGGCTACGGGCGCTGATTCCCGAGGACGTGACCATCGGTATCAGCGGCGACCCCGCCGCCGCCACGGGCCTGCTGGCCGGCTGCGAGGCATGGTACTCGGTATTCGGTGGGCTCTATCCGGAACACGCGCTGGCGCTGACCCGCGCCGCTCAAGCGGGAGATGCCGAACAGACCCTGGCCCACTCCAACGCGCTGGCAGCGCTATGGACGCTTTACCATGAACATGGCGGCAGCCTGCGGGTGGCCGCGACCATGGCCGAACTCACTGGCCGCGTGAGCGCACCCTGCCTGCCCCAGCCACTGAATACCCTGCAAGGGCAGGCACGCCAGCAGGTGAAGGCGGTGATCGAGGCGCTGGGGCTACGCTAAACCATACGGCTCACGCAGCGTATCGTTGACCTACAGCCCCTGTGCGCCGCGGCGCAACCAGTCGTGGACGAACACCAGCTTGCGTAGCGTGACCTCGGAAAGCACAAACGGGTAAAGATCCGACAGCCCCATGGAACGGTTCACATGGTTTACGCCTGCCACCAAGGATGCCGCAATATGAATCAGCCGATCAGAATCAGGTTCGGCGTAGGCATCCCAGTTGTGGTCGTCCGGTAGAACGGGCGAGGACATGCCCGACGACACAAAGCTGTCGGTGATATCCGTCAAGTGCAGCAGGTGCGAAGTCGTTTCCGCCCAATCCTCGTGGGGGTGGGAAGAGGCGTAGGTGGAGAGAAAACGCGTTTGCCAATCCGCAGGTGGGCCATTCTGGTAGTGGCGCTGCAAGGCTGCCGGGTAATCCTCACGCTCATCGCCAAACGCCTCGCGGAATGCTTCTAAAAAATCTTCCCGCAGGCTAAGCCGCCACCACAGCATATGGGCTATTTCATGGCGCATATGGCCAATCATGGTGCGGTAGGGCTCATCCAGCGCCTCTTTGCGGGTGGTGCGCAGCACGGCATCCGCTTCGGCCACGCTAATCGTCACCACGCCGCCCACGTGCCCCATGGGCACTGGGGTATCGCCTTCGGCCAGCAGATGAAACACCGGAGTGGCGCCGGGGTCTTCCGGGCGAAACCAGTGCCAGCGGCCCAGGTTATCGATCACCCAGCGTTTGGCCGCCTCGGTTTGTGCCCAGTGGGGGATCGCATCGGTGATGGAAGGATCGGGAGCCAGCGCCGTCATGGCACAGGCGCGGCAGAACTCTCCCTGCCTGGGGGCTATCCAGTTGCAGCCGATGACGTCGCGGTTGGCACAGAAGGGCGTCAAGGAAATAAACGCCCGCGCCTGGGGGTCGTAGGCCACCGGCACGCCATCCGCCGTGACCAGATTATCAAACCAGAGTGAACCGGCTCCGACCGGGTTGGCAAAAACACGCATAGGTCGGCTATCTCAAGAGAAACGAGGCTTCAGTCTAGGTGCGTCGCCCTGAGTACGCCAACGGGGATATCGACGGTGCTATTTTCCATCAACGTCATATTGTCCGGCAGGCGTGCCGAGAATTGCCGCCGCCCCTGGAGCGCTCATGCCTACTCCGCGTTCTCCATTCTCCGCTTTGCCAGGCTGGGGGCGCCTGGCATTCGCCAAAGTTTCGCAGGCTCAGTATCATAAGCGGACGACACCAACTCAAAGAAGTTACTGCTCATGTCTTGCCCACCGTGCCCCCGCTGCCAATCCGAATTCGTCTACCAGGACCAACGCCTGTTCATCTGCCCCGAATGCGCCCACGAATGGAACCCTGAAGAAGCCGCCGCCGAAGAGGCCGTGAACGTTGCCGATGCCCACGGCACGCCGCTGGCCGAAGGCGACAAGGTCACGCTGATCAAGGATCTCAAGGTGAAAGGTAGCTCTCTGGTGCTCAAGATCGGCACCAAGGCCGTCATCAAGCGGCTAAAAGAGGGCAAAGACCACCAGCTGGACTGCAAGGTAGACGGCGCAGGCGACATGATGGTGACCGCGCAGTTTGTGAAGAAGGCTTGATGAAGCATTATGTGCTCTAAGCTGTACAGGTTGGCGTGCGGTCGCTAAACTTGTACCGTGAATGGTACAAGTGAGGTGTGTATGAAAATCGTGTCTTTTACAGAAGCGAGGAATGGCTTGAAAGCCGTGCTGGATGGCGTTGTGAATGATGCAGACACCACCGTGATCACGCGCAGGGATGCTGAAGATGCCGTTGTGATGTCACTGGATTATTACAATAGCCTCATGGAAACAGTGCACCTGCTTCGTTCACCTGGTAATGCTGAGCATCTTTACCGCTCAATAGCTCAATACCGTGCTGGCCAGACAAGCGCACGAGCGTTAATGGATGAGTAGCCAACGGCTATTGTGCTGGACAGATGAGGCCTGGAACGACTACGTCTATTGGCAAGGTCAGAATAAGAAAACCCTCAAGCGCATCAACAAGCTGATCAACGATGTAAAGCGCTCTCCCTTTGAGGGAATCGGTAAGCCAGAGCCCTTAAAAGAAAATCTGGAGGGCTTCTGGTCTCGACGCATCGATGACACCAATCGGCTTGTTTACGCCGTCGATCAACATGCCATCACGGTCATTTCATGCCGCTATCACTATTAGCCTGAAACTGACCTTGCCTCCGGGAGTCAGTCCGCCTTGCGGGAGGTGGCTTTAGCCCGCGACCATGCTAGCCGCTAGGCCGCCTTTAGCACCATGGCGCTTGCCCAACTGCCCATCGTAACCTCCTGAATTCTTCAGTCCACCTCACGATGCATTCAACTGAGGCTCATTCACCACCACCGCGTCACGCAACGTTTCAGCAAAGCTTGCCAGGGCGGGTGTCCAGGTTTCTGATTTGGGGGCGACAAAATAGGTATCGATATTGGCGATGGAGGTGGACAGTTCCAGCGTGTGAATCTCGAATCGGTGCTGGTGGGCTTCAACCGTGCCACGGGGGAGCACTGTGTAACCCATCCCGGCAGCAACGCAGCCCAGCATTGCATCCAGCGAACCGAGCTCGAAGATCCTGCCCGCATTAACACCCTGGGCGGCCAGCAAAAGCTCAATACGCTGGCGGTAGCTGCACCCCTGGCGAAACGCCAAGAAAGCAGACGTAAGCAGCGCTTGTGAAGAGGGCATCTGCGTCATCGGCGTAGAGCCGACTAAGACAAGCTGCTCGCTAAACGCTTTGAGCGAGTGGTAGTGGCCATGCTCGAGCCTCCCGGCCACGAAGATACAGTCCACCAGCCCATTAAGCAACAGCTCGACCAGCTCAGCCGTCGGCCCGGTTTTGATCTGGATATCAACGTCAGGCTGCGCTGCGTGATAAGCCGCCAGTATCGGCGGAAGGCGTAGCGCCGTCGTGGTCTCCATGGCACCTATGCGCAGCCGCCCACATGCCTTCACCTGGCCTTTAAACAGCGACACGGCTTCATCGTGGGCCGTTATCATGCGCTCAGCGTACTCCACCAGTGCCCACCCGGCACTGGTAGGACGAACTCGCCCCGCACGGTGAATCAGCTTTACGCTAAGCTCCTCCTCAAGCTTCTTAATGTGGGTAGTCACATTGGATTGAACCGTGTGTAGCCGTTTGGCCGCCGCCCCAAAGCTGCCGGTTTCGGCCACGGCCACCAGTAGCCGTAGCGATTTAAGTTGCACGTGCCATCTCCCAGTCAGGTTATCTATAAAAAAGATAGTATCGATCAAAACTAATCGTTTCCAGGAATGGCTACGCACGCGTAGCCTAAGAGGGTAACTACCTGCTGCTGACCTACCTGAGGTGGCTCCAAAGGGAACTGGCTTGATGAAGCGAACACTCACTACCGACGATCTGCCCGCGTTAATGACCGGCATCATGGCGACCCTGGCGGGGATAGGTATTGCTCGCTTTGCCTATACGCCGCTATTGCCTGCGATCATTCAGCAAGGGTGGTTTACCGCAAGCCAGGGCGCTTACCTGGGGGCGGCCAACCTGTTGGGGTATTTTATCGGCGCGCTTGCCGCCCACTCACTGAGCGAGCGTTTTGCACCGCGCTGGGTGTTGGCGGCAAGCTTTGCGGGTATCGGGCTCAGCTTCCTGCTTTGCGCCGGGGCGGGTGGTTTTCACTGGTTCTTCTTCTGGCGGCTGGTCTCGGGGGTAGGCGGGGGGATCTTGATGGTCGTGGGCCCCTCGCTGGCGCTGGCGGCCACGCCCCCGGAAAGGCGAACCCGTGTCGGTGCCCTGGTGTTTACCGGTATCGGGTTTGGGGCGCTGCTTTCCGCCCTCGTTGTGCCGTCACTGCTCGGGGTAAGCCTCTCGCTCACCTGGGGTGCGCTGGGGCTGCTCTGTTTGGCGGCTGGCCTGTCGTGCGACCGCGGCGTCACGCGCTTGCCCCCACGCCCCGTGGCAAGCCAGGCAGCAAGCCCGGTGGGTCATAGCCCCGTTGGGTATGCGGGGGTAAAGTGGGTGGTGGTGCTGGTCATCGGCGCTTACGCGCTGGATGCGGTGGGGTTCGTGCCCCACACCGTGTTCTGGGTGGACTACCTCGCCAGGGAGCATGCCCTGGGCCATCAAGCCGCTTCCCTGCAATGGGGAATCTTCGGGCTGGGTGCCCTGTGCGGGCCGTTCATGGTGGGGGCGCTGGCCCAGCGCGTAGGGTGGCAAGGGGGCTTGATGATCGCCTTTACGGCCAAGGCCGCTGCCGTCATGCTCCCGGTGTTCTCGCTTGCCCTGCTTAGCCAGTCGGTTTCCTCGTTCATGGTGGGGGCAATGATTCCCGGCATCGTAGCCCTCACCTCTGGCCGCCTGGCCGAGCTGGTCGGGCCCACCGCCCACAAGCAGCTCTGGGGGCGAGCCACGGCCGCTTTCGCCGCCGCCCAGGCAGGGGCAGGCTATGCCATGTCGGCGCTGTATGGCATGTGGGGCAGCTATACGCCGCTCTTCACCATCAGCGGCATGGCGCTTGCCCTTGGCTTGTTGCTCGTACTGCTTAGCCGAGGCGTTCAGCAGCGCCGCACACATCCTTCTGCCCAATAACCTAACAAGCACTATTCAGACAAAGGGAGGCAACCATGGAACTCTACCTGAACGCAACATCCCCCTATGCGCGGCTGGTGCGCATCGTGTTACTGGAAAAAGGCCTGATGGACGCCGTGACGCTCAAGTGGTGCGACCCCTGGGCCGACGACGGCGACCTTCTAAAGGCCAACCCCGCCGGGCGCATCCCCGCACTGGTGACGGAGGAGGGCACCACGCTCAGCGAATCCATGCTGATAGCCATGTACCTGGACAGCCTGGACAACGTAAAGCCCACCCCGCCCGTACTGCCCACCAACTCGTTGAGCGACGTACTGCACTTGGCAGGCCTGGGCCAAAACCTCATGGATGCCGCATTCACCACCGTGATTGCCCGCAAGCACTATGGCCCCGAGATCGACCAAAGCGAGCTGGGCCAACGCCGGGCAAGGGCCATGCAGCGGCTGTTGAAGCAACTGAATAGCGAGCTGAGCGGCAACCCCACCGCCGCATCGATCCACCTGGGCGACATCGCCATCGCCGTCGCGCTGGAATACCTCGACTTCCGGCTGCCAGAAATACGCTGGAAAGAAGCGCATCCCCAGCTTGCCGCGTGGCATGCGGCTGTAACAGCGCGAACAAGCTTCCAGCAAACCGCCTTCACCTAGCCCCCCGTGGGAGGCCGCTTCAGCCCGCGACCACCTCCCCCATAGGTGAACCCGCCCTGTGGGAGGTGGCTTCAGCCCGCGACCATTCCAGCACCCAGCCAGCCAAGGGAAATTTTTCGTTGCGGCTCCGCCAAAAGCTGATTCAACTAGAACCAATGGTTTTAACCTCCAACCCCACTAACCCTAACCACCTCCCTCACCACCGCCTCATTCAACACCCCGCGCTTGGCTTCCACCACCGTGAGCCATTCGCGGGCACGGGTGATGCCGGTGTACACCAGCTCGCGGGTCAGGATGGGGTTCAGCGTGGGCGGCAACAGCAGGGCGGTGTGCAAGAACTCCGAGCCCTGGGATTTGTGCACCGTCATCGCAAACACGGTTTCCACCGCGTGCAGGCGGGAAGGCAGCACCCAGCGGATGGGTTTGTCGGTGTCGCTGGCAGCACTTGATGAAGGAAAGGCCACTCTTAATAGCTTCTGCTGCGGGTTGCGCGGGTCGGGTACGGCCAGGGTGATGCCGATATCGCCATTCATCAATTTCAGGCCGTAGTCGTTTTGGGTCACCAGTACCGGGCGGCCCTCAAACCAGCCTTTCTCCAAGGTGTAGTCACTGCCGAACAACAGCTTTTCGCGACGCAATGTGCTGGCGATGCGCTGGTTCAAGCCTTCAACCCCCCAAGGCCCTTTGCGCAGCGCGCACAGCAGTTGGAAATGGCTGTAGGCGCTGAGTACCTCGCTGGCCCAGGCGTTGTAGGCGGCGGGGCTCTCCTCGAAGGATTCCCCCCGTGGGCGCTGTGCTTGCAGCACCTTGAGGTAGTGGCGGTAGCCGGTGGGCGGGGCGATGGGCTGGCCCTGTTGGTCGGTGCGGCCTTCGCCGTTGCCAGTAAAGCCGCTGGGGCTGCCGTGAATCACCAGTTTGTCCAGCGCGGCGTCGTCACTCATCACCAAATGGTGAATATCCGGGTAGCCGTGGCGCAGCACGGCGGTGACGGCCTGCTGCTTTTCCCGCTCGCTTTGCGCATGGCCCGGCTGGTTGATGGCCTTGGCGAGCTGGCCGATGCCGCTGTGTTCATTGAAGCGGTGGCTGACCCGCAGCATGGTAATGGCCTGGTCCAGCGGCTGGCCTGCGGGGTCGATGAAGTCCGCTGGCAGCGGTTGCCCGGTGGCCTGGGCCAGCCATTCGGCGGTGGCCGGGGTGTAGTGGGCGGCTTCCGCGCGGCGGCACAGGTCGCCGAGTACCGAACCGGCCTCTACCGAGGCGAGCTGGTCTTTGTCCCCCAGCAGTATGCACTGGGCATGGGCGGGCAGGGCGCTGAGGGTGGCGGCCATCATTTCGATATCCACCATCGAGGCTTCGTCGATCACCAGTACGTCCAGCGCCAGCGGGTTGGCGGTGCTGTGGCGGAAGTGGCGGGTGTCGGGGCGTGCGCCGAGTAGTCTATGCAGAGTGGTGACTTCTGTGGGGATGGTGGCTGATAGTTGTTCTGTGTGTGACAGCTGTTCTGTGGCTGAATCGTCGCGAGCTGAAGCTCCCTCCCACAAGGCTCCCTCCCACAAGGCTCCCTCCCACAAAGTCTTCTCTAACACAGTTTCCTCACTCAAAGCTCCCTCCCACAAAGTCCTCTCCAACACAGTTTCCTCACTCGAAGCTTCTGTCTGCTCGGTTCCTTTCAGCAACATGGTGAGGTCGGTGAAGGGGAGTTTGGCGACTTGCCCGGCGATGGATTCGTTCAAGCGGGCGGCGGCTTTGCCGGTGGGGGCGGCCAGGCGGATGCGTAGCGGCTGGCGGGGGTGCTGTGCCAGTTGCAGGGTTTGCAGCAGGGCGAGCAGGCGCACCACGGTGGTGGTTTTGCCGGTGCCGGGGCCGCCGGTAATGATGCCGAAGCGGCTGCGGGCGGCCAGAGCGCAGGCGGTCTTTTGCCAGTCCAGGGCGTTGCTTGGCTTGAACAGAATGCTCAGGGCTTGGGGGAGTAACCCAGGGTGACTGGCGTCACCCATCGCCCAATGAATTGGCCTCCCACTTTGGCTTTCTGAGCCTGTGCTTGCTGTGTGGCTAGTGGTTGGCTTGGCTGTCAGAGGAACTGGCCTCCCACCTTGGTTTTCTGAGCCTGTGCTTGCTGTGTGGCTAGTGGTTGGCTCGGTTGTCAGATGAATTGGCCTCCCACTTGTGCTTTCTGCGCCTGTGCCTTCCAGACGGGCGGCGATGTGTTGGTGGAGGCTTTGTTCGTACTGCCAGTAGCGGCGCAGGTAGAGCCGGGTGCTGGGCGTGGCGCTGGCTGAGTGAGTGGTTACTACCACCAGCGGCGTGTTGCCGGGGCCTTCGCTGGTGAGCAGCGGGTGGTGCAGGGCGGCTTGCCATTCGCTGAGCGTGAGCGTGGCCAGCACGTCGCTGGGCAGCGGCGGCGGGTCGGTGAGGTCGTCGCCTTCGGGCGGTAGCGAAAGGGCGAAATCCGGCGCGTTGAGCGTGGCGTTGATATCCAGGCACACGTGGCCCCGGCCTAGCTGGTGGCTGGCCAGCGCGGCGGCCAGTAGCAGCAGCGTGGGCGCATCCGGTGCTTCGCTGGCGAGAAAGCGCACCAGGGCGCGGTCCAGGTCACGCAGCCAGCCGCGTGCTACCCAGCGTTCGCATAGGGCCAGCAGTTCCGGAGTGCTGCTGAGTGCAGGGTGAGCGCTGGCGGTGGGCGCATCGCCGAACATGTCGAAGGTGTGGGTGTCGTGCTGGCGGCTCATGCCGTGGCCTCCTGCTGGGTGGCGTGGGGCTCGCCTGCAAATAGGCTGTCCAGGGCTTCGATGAGTTCAACCGGGGCGGGTTCGCCCACTACGCCGCGCCCAGGGCTGCGGCTGCCGCGTAGAAATACCGTCATCGAACCGCCCAAGTGCTGGTGCGGGTCGTAATCTGGCAGGCGTGCTTTTAACAGCCGGTGCATGGCGAGCAGGTAGAGCGCAGCCTGCAGGTCGTAGCGTTTGGCGAGCAGCGCGTGGCGCAGGGCCTCGGGTTCGTAGGCGCTGTCGTTGGGGCCCAGGTAGTTCGATTTCCAGTCCAGCACGTAGAAGCGCCCCTGATGCTCGAAGGCCAGGTCGATGAAGCCTTTCAGCATGCCGTTAAGGGTGTCGGCATCCAGCGCGGGGCGTTCGATGCCTGGCAGTAAGTGCTTGCTCACCAGCGCGTCGATGGCCTGGGTGTTCACCCGCTTGGCGGCAAACCAGAACTCCAGCTCTACCTGGTAGCTTTCCAGCTCATTCAGCGCCACGCTTTGCGGGGTGGGCGCGGCCAGCGGCAGCGGCGTGGTGAGCACGGCGCTTAGCCAGCCCGCCAGCGGTTCTTGCCATGCCTGCCAGCCGCGTAGCTGTACCCGCCGCCACAGCATGTCGTTGAGGGCTTCTCTATCATTTGCGGCAGCATCGAAACCTTGCTTGCCCGCCCACTCCAGCAGCCCGTGTAGAAAGGTGCCGGGGCCGGGGCCACGGGGGAATTTGTGCAGGTGATACGCTTCCGGTTGAGATAGATCCCGAGGTTCATCCAGCACTTCGAAGGCGGTGGCTTCCTGGGCGGTGGTGGGCTCCAGCGGTGGCAGCACCGGGGCGGTGAGCGTGCCGGAAAGCCGCAGCGCGGAGTAGCTGGCAATCCACCAGTGCTCTTTGGCCGGGCGCGTGGGCGTGCGGGCGTGGCCCAGGGTGCTGCTTTCCGCCACGGGCGTCACGCGATCAGCGGTGGGCTCGGGCGGCGTGCCGAGGTGGATGTCGCTGCCTTCCACCAGGGCATCGAGCGCTTTGGGGAGCGCATCGGGGGAAAGGGTGCTGCCACCGGTCAACAGGTAGCCCAGCGCGCTGTTTTCCAAGCCTTTCAGCGGGGCCAGCCCCAGCCAGGTGGCGTGGCGGGCGCGGGTGAGCGCCACGTAGAGTTTGCGCAGGTCTTCCCCCAGCCGTTCGCGGTCGGCGGTGGCGAGTATCGTGTCATCGGCGTCCAGGCTGAGCTGCAGGTTGCCCTCGCTGTCGTGCCAGCGCAGCGGTACGTCGTCGGCTTTCACCGGGCGGTGGTTGGCGATGAAGGGCAGGAACACCAGCGGGTACTCCAACCCTTTGGATTTGTGGATGGTGACCACCTTGACCAGATCCGCGTCGCTCTCCAGGCGCAGCTTGTGGCTGTCGCCGTGGCTTTCCGGGTCGGCAATGGCATCAAACAGAAAGCGAATCAGCGCGTGTTCGCCGTCCAGCTCGGCGCTGGCCTGTTGCAGCAGTTCGCCCAGGTGCAGCAGGTCGGTGAGCAAGCGCTCACCCTCTTCGAACTCTGCCAGCAGGCGGGCGGGAATCTCGAAATCCACCATGATGCGGCGCACTAGCGGCAGCACGCCTTGGCGCTGCCACAGGCGGTGGTAGTGGCTGAACTGCTCGACCCGCGCTTCCCAGGCCAGCTCGTTTTGCTGCAGGTGGTCCAGCTCGGCAAGGCTGAGCCCTAGCACTGGGGTGGCCAGCGCGGCGCGCAGGTGTGCTTCGGCTTGGCGGGAGCTGGCCAGCGGCTCGGCGCAGGCGCGCAGCCAGCGCTCTACCTGGGCGGCCATGGGCGAGCTGAATACCTTGTCGTGGTCCGACAGGTACACGCTCTTCACCCCTCGGCTGGCCAGCGCCTGACGAATGGCGCGGGCTTCCTGCAGGCCGTTCACCAGCACCGCCATATCGGAAGGCTTGAGCGGGGTGAGCGCGTCGTCGGTTTGAAAGCCGCTCTTGCCGTGTTGGCCTGTGTTGAGCAGTTCCGCCATGTACGAGGCGCAGCGTTCGGCCATCTCGGTCTGGTAGGCGGTTTTGGAGAGCGGCTCGTCGGCGGCGAGTGGCCAGAGCGTCATGGCGGGCAGCCGTTGGCCTTGGTGAACGAGCTGTTCGTGGCGGCCTTTGGCGTCTACCGGCAGAAACGGCAGCGGGTTGTCGCCGCTTTCTTCGCGGAACAGGAAGGCCCCTGCCGGGTGTTCATCGGCATAGCGGAAGCAGTGGTTCACTGCCGCTACCATGGCGCGGCTGGAGCGGAAGTTGGTGCCCAGCGTCACGTGGCGGCCTGCGGTGTCTTCGCGGGCTTTCAGGTAGGTGAAGATATCCGCGCCGCGAAAGGCGTAAATAGCCTGCTTGGGGTCGCCGATCAGCAGCATGGCGGCGTCGCGGCGGGGCCTGGCGACCTCGTACACCGCGTTGAAGATGCGGTACTGGATGGGGTCGGTGTCCTGGAATTCGTCGATCAGCGCCACGGGGAACTGGCGCAGTATTTGCGCGGCCAGCGCCTCCTTGTTGGGGCCTTGCAGGGCGCGGTCCAGGTGGGTGAGCAGGTCGTTGGGACTCATTTCGGCGCGGCGCTCCTGCTCCCGCTCCAGGCGCACCTTGCACCACTGCACGGCATGAATCAGCAGGTCGTTGCGTGGCTCGGGCAGCGTGTTGAGCGCGGCGGGCAGCTCGGCCAGCGCTTGCCAGGCCTTCGGGCAGGGTGGCGCGCCCTCTTTCCATATTTCCGCCATGCCGTCCGGGGTCAGGCGTTTCCAGGCGGCGGGGGTGAGCGCGGGGCGCTCTAGGTCGCTGTCGCTCCACTCCCGCAGTGCGCCTAGCCAGTTGGCGCGGCTTTTGGCGTTGAAGCTTTGGCCTTTGAAGGCTTTGCGCTGGGCGGCGTCTTCCAGCGCGGGCACCAGGTCGTCCAGCCATTCGGGCCAGGGGGCTTTCAGGGTGCTGAGCAGGGCGCTGCGCTCGGCGGCGGCGGTGCTCAGCGTGTGGGTTGGCTCGGGGCGTAGCGCGCCCAGTGCGTCGCTTTCGTGGAGCAGCTTGCGCACGTCCTGATGCAGGTGGTCGGGGGATTTCCAGTAGCCGGTGATGCTGCCCAGCGCTTCGGCGTCCAGCGGGTAGTAGAAGGTGCGCCAGTAATCGCGCACCACTTCTTGCTCCAGTTCATGCTGGTCGTTTTCCAGGTTGAGCGAGAACAGGCTGCCGCTATCGAAGGCGTGTTCCCGCAGCATGCGGTAGCACCAACTGTGGATGGTGGAAACCGCGGCTTCGTCCATCCACTCGGCGGCCAGCTCCAGGCGGCGAGCGCAGGCGGGCCATGTGGCCTCGGGGTACTGGCTGCGTAGATGGATAAGTAAAGGATCGTCAGCAGACTCGGAAGCAGGCCACTGCGAGGGCGCTGTGAACCCATCCTTGGGCGCTACTTTTTCCATCCTTGGAAAAAGACCCTCTCCGTGGCCTGCTTCCTTCGTGTCTGGTACTTTCCTAAACACCGTTGCCGCCTCCACCAGCCGATGACGAATACGTTCGCGCAGTTCCTGGGTGGCGGCGTTGGTGAACGTGACCACCAGAATTTCCGGCGGGGTGAGCGGGCGCACGAAGGCGGTGTCGTCCTCGCCGTGCTGCCCGCCCAGCACCAGGCGCACGTAGAGCAGCGCGATGGTGAAGGTTTTCCCCGTGCCCGCGCTGGCTTCGATCAAACGGCTGCCGTGAAGCGGCAGCGTCAGCGGGTTCAGCGGGGCGGGCTGGCTCATTCTTCTTCTCCGAACATCACGGCAGGCGGAAAGCAAAGCGCCTTGGGTGGGTGACCCAAGGCACCGGCACTATATCGCGTCGCCGGGTGCTGGGCAAAAGAGCAAAGCAGCGTTAGAGGCTGGTTTGAAAGACGCTATCGAACTCGCTGGAGAAGTCTTGGGTGGCTGGAAAAATCCCTAATTGTTCAGCGCTCCATGTCACGAGTCTTTTTGACGTGATGAGAAGAACGTCAGAAAGTTCGTTCAACAGGTTAAAGTGCTCTGCTATTTGCGCGTAGTGCGTCGAGTAATCATGAGCGGCAATATTGCGAATGGCACGACAACGCTGCCAGTCGCTGGTGGCGTCCACGACGCCTTGTTTTTCAAACAGCGAAAGGACTTTGAGAAAGCTGTCGGTCGATTCACCTGCCAACAGAGCGCTGTGCCTCATGGCAGACGCAATGGAGTCCTGGAGTTTGGCAAAGCGCTCATTGATAGCGGCCAGTGTTTCAAAAAGGTCGACGTCTTTTTTATGGTCGGCTAACCAGTCACCGTCCAAAGGCCATGTGACTTTTTTGCGTGACTGGTGAAGAAACCAGGCGCAACGCTGGATGGCTTCAAGCAGCTGCGCCAGATAACGCTGCTGTTCGCTAAGGACATCTTGGCTCATGCCGCTTCCTCAAGCGTTATTGAGCGTGACTGTGCGAGCGCCATGGCTTGAAACGGGGTGGGTTCCGCCTTTTTTACGTAGGTTACGAGATCGAACGGTAGCTGGAGGCGCTGTTCAAGCGCCATTTTGAGTTCAGCGCAGGCAAGTAGCGAAATAGCGGTGGGTGAGATAAGCAGTAAATCGACATCGCCGCCTCGCTTACCATCGTCTAGTCGCGAGCCGAATACATGCACGGCCACCGAAGGCCCAGCAAACTCACGGACGGCTGTCAGAATAAGCTCACGCTGTGATTGAGAAAGACGCATGGGGTCTGCTCCTCGCTGAACGCTAATGTTTTAAAGGTTAGCACTCTATTGCCGATGGCGGATAGTCGCTCAACTGCACGCAAGTTAGGGCAAAAGAGGGCAGGGTGTGAGGTATCGCTGCCAACTGCTAATCTAGTGGGCTAGCCGCTCTTGGCGATCTGTTGACGCTGGTGAAGGGATCTCATGCTGACCTCGCTTCTGGATAACGATTTCTACAAGATCACGATGCAGAATGCCGTGATCAGATCAAACGCTTTCCCTATGCCCATGCCCGTTACGCCTTCATCAATCGCGGGGAGCATGCCTTTCCCGAGGGCTTTGGTGAGGCGCTACGCGGGGAGGTAGACCGCATGGTGGTGCTGTGCTTGACCGAGGAGGAGAAGCGCTATCTGGAAACCACCTGCCCTTACCTGGACCCCACCTATCTCGATTTTCTGGCGGGCTTTCGTTACGACCCCCGCGAGGTGACCATCGAGCAGCAGGGCAGCGAGCTGTCGGTGGTGATCGAAGGCCCTTGGTACCGCACCATTTTATGGGAAGTGCCGCTGATGGCGCTGATCAGCGAGCTTTGGTATCGGCTGCGCGGCGTGGCGGTGTCGGAAGAGGATGAGGCGCTCATCGAGCAGCGCACCCGGGAGAAGATCGAACTCTACCGCCAGCACGGGCTGAAGATTGCCGAGTTCGGCACTCGTCGGCGCTTCTCGTTTGCGGTGCATGATCGCGTGGTGGAAGCGCTGCGCCACTACGGCGGGGAGGCCTTCAGCGGCACCAGCAATGTGCTGCTGGCCATGCGCCACGGGGTGAAGCCCATCGGCACCCACGCCCACGAGTGGTTCATGTTCCACGGGGCGCGTTTCGGTTTCAAAATGGCCAACAGCCTGGCGCTGGAGCACTGGGTGGATGTGTACCGGGGGGATTTGGGCATCGCGCTCACCGATACGTTTACCACGCGGGCATTTTTCGAGAGCTTCGACAAGAAGTTCGCCAAGCTGTTTGACGGGGTGCGCCACGATAGCGGCGACCCGATCGAGTTCGCCGATGCCACCATTGCCCATTACCGGCGCCTGGGCATCGACCCGCTGAGCAAGACCATCATCTTCTCCGATGCGCTTACCCCTGAAAAAGTGGAGCGCATTCGCGCCTTCTGCCAGGGGCGCATTGGCATGGCCTTCGGGATCGGCACCAACTTCACCAACGATATCGGCGTGGCGCCCATGAACATGGTGATCAAGATGGTCGAGGCCCGCCCCGAAGGGCAGGGCTGGCTGCCGGTGGTGAAACTTTCCGATGTGCCCACCAAGAACACCGGCGACCCTGAGATGATTGCGTTGGCGAAGAAAGTCCTCAGCATGGGCCGTTCATAGCCGTGTGGCTTTACTCCTTTTTGCCCTTAACAGCGAAAAAGAGCGGCGCGTAAAGTGATTCGGTCAGTGTGGCAAAAGTGTGCCCGTTGGCCTGCTCGAAAAACAGCCGCTCGAAGCGGGGCCACTGGTGGCTCAAGTACGCGCTTTGCGCGGCTTCGCCGGTGACCTTGTAACCCCCTTCATAGGCGGCTTCGGCGGCAGCAAAGGCGTCGCTGTCTCGGCCTTTCTCCTGCGCTATCTCCGGCGTGCCTTGCTTGGCCAGCCAGGCAAAACCGGCCTGTGGGGCCAGCGGCAGCGGGGTTTGCTGGCCCGCTTGCCAGGCGGCGAGCTGGGTTTCCAGATGCTGGCGGGCGGTGTCGGCGGCCACGGGTTCCAGCGTGACATGCCCGGCTTTGGAAAGTAGCAGGGTGGTCATCGGGCCGCTGAGGTTGCCTGCCAGGTGGGCAACCCAAGGGCGCAGCAGGTGGCTCCAGCGGTACTGGCCGCGCCCGCTGCCCTGGCTAATCAGGCTACTGCTGAGCAGCAGCAAGCGGCAGCGCTGGCCTGCCTCATCCTGGCGCAGCTCGCCCAGGGGTTCCTCCAACGTGAGGCCGTGGGCCTCGAACTGCACCTGTGCGTCTGGCAGCGCGTGCGGCCACGCCGTGAGCGCTTCTTCGTAGGCGTTGAACAACGCTTCCATGGGGTCGGCGAGGGCGTCGCGCATGCGCTCGCCGAAGGCACCCATGGCCAGTACCCCTTGGCCTTGAAAGCGCTCCAGCGCGTCGTGCAGCGCCTCGATACGCGGCTGGCCGTGATCCACCGCGTGGCGCTGGGCGGCAATCAGCTGGTCCTGGAGCTGCCAGTTTTGCAGGCCATCCAGCGCGAAGGGCTCGGCGTCCAGCTCGGCGATTGCCTCCTGCTCGAAATAGACCCCCAGCCGGGTATTGAAGAAGCTGCGCACCGGCTCGCGCAGAAAGCCGCCCAACTGCGCCAGCGAGAGGCTGGTGGGGGCGTTTTCCGGTGCGGGTAGCATGCGCTCCACCGCGGGCGGCGTGCGGGGGGCATGCACTTCCCGCCATTCGTGGGCGTAGGTGAACAGGCGGCTTGCCGGTTGGTTGAAGTAAGCGCGGCTGAACGGCTGCAGCGGGTGTTCGGTGGTGAGACTTTCCAGCAGCGGCGCGCCGGTGTGCGTTTGCCAGCCAGCCTCCAAATGATCGCGCAGTTGGCCCACCAGTACCGAGGGGGGCAGCGGGGAGTTGTCGATCTGGCTGCGGCCCATCCAACTGATGTAGAGCTGGTCCCGGGCGGAGAGCAGCGCTTCGAGAAACAGGTAGCGGTCGTCTTCTCGGCGGGAGCGGTCGCCGGGACGGTAGTCGCTGCCCATGAGGTCGAAATCCAGCGGTGGCTGGGAGCGGGGGTAGTCGCCGTCGTTCATGCCCAGCAGGCACACCCGCTTGAAGGGGATGGCGCGCATGGGCATCAGGGTAGCGAAGTTGACCGCCCCGGCCAAAAAGCGCTGGGAAAGGCTGTGTTCATCGATTTGTGCCAGCCAGTGTTCGCGCACCATGGAGAGCGGCAGCGGGTCGTCGAGTTCTGCTTCCTGGCTGCTTTCCAGCATCTGCTGCAAGCCGTTTTCCAGCCTGGTGAGCATGATGCTTTCCTGGGCATCGTCGGTGAGGAAGAAGGTTTCCAGCAGTGCCCGCAGCCGCGCGACCCAGGTGGCGGCATCGGTGGGTTGGCAGAAGGTTTCCCAGGTGGCGTCGAGTTTTTCCAGCAGCGTGGCCAGCGGCCCTGCCAGGCCCGCTTCCAAGCCGCCAATATCATCGAAGGGCTCGATGCCTTGCCAGGCGTGGCCGTCGCCGACGGTGTAGCCCAGCAGCAGGCGGCGCAGGCCGAAGGCCCAGGTGTTCTGGCTCAGCCCGCCGGGCAGCTCTAGCCGCTGGCGCTGCTGGGCGTTCAGCCCCCAGCGGATGCCCGCGCCTTCCATCCAGCGCTCCAGCACCGGCAGGTCGCGCTCTTCCAGGCCAAAGCGCTGGCGCAGGGCGGGCACTTCCAGCAGGTCGAGCACATCGCTGACCGTCAGGCGCAGCTCTGGCAGGCGCAGCAGTTTTTCCAGCGCGATCATCAGCGGCAGGCGGTGGCGGCTGGCCTGGTCCGAGAGCGTGTAGGGAATATGCCGCGGGTCGTCCGTGGGCAGTTGGCCAAATACCGCTTCGATGTGCGGGGCGTAGCGGTCGATATCCGGCACCATGACGATGATATCGCGCGGGCGCAGGGCGGGGTCGGCGCTGAAGGCGGCCAGCAGCTGGTCGTGGAGAATCTCCACTTCCCGCTGGGGGCCGTGGGCAATATGAAACACGATGGAGTCATCGGTGGCGGGCAGCGCTGGCCACTGGCCTTGGGTTTCTGCCACCGGGCGCAGCTCGCGGATATCGTCTTGCAGCTGGCTGAGCAGGCAGTGGCGCTCCTCGCCGCTGAACGGCTCGAACATATCGATGCGCAGCGCCTGCTGCTCGAAAAGCGTTTGGTAGTTGCCCGCGTCGTCGTGCTCATCGAGTAGGCGCAGATAGTCGCGGCCCTGCTTGCCCCAAGCGGCCAGCAGCGGCTGGGCGTGCAGGTGCAGGGCATCATCGGCATCGCCGGTGCCCAGTACGTCCAGCGTGTCGGGCATACCGGTCTTGCGCCGCTGGCGATAGCGCTGGGCGCGCAGCAGGTCTTTGTGTTCGATGATGTCCGCCCAGTAGAACTGGCAGGGGTTGTGCACACACAGCACGATCTGGCAGCAGCGGGAGAGCGCCGCCAGGGCTTCCAGGGTTTGCTGAGGCAGCGACGAAATACCGAAAATGATCAGCCGCCGGGGCAGCCCTGGCGGGCAGGCCTGGCCTTCCAGCTGTTCGGTGGCCTTCAAAAAGCGCTGGTGTACCTGGGCGCGGCTGCTGTTCAGCCCGGCATCGCCTTGGGTGGCGGCCACATCGTCACGCAGGATGCGCCACAGCGCAGGCTGCCAGCACTGGTGCTCTTCCAGCGGGCGGTGTTCGCCTCGGGCGGTAATCAGCACATCGTGGCCGTTGGCCCAGGCGTCCAGCCAGTCGGCGCGGTACACCTGGTACTGGTCGAAGAGATCCGCCAGCCGCTCGGCCAGCTGGTAATGCTTGCGCTGGTCGCGGTCGGTTTCCAGAAACTGCGCCAGTGGTTCGAACACCGGCTGCCCGGCCAGGGTGGGCAGCAGGCGCAGCAGCCGCCACACCAGGCGCGATTTATCGAACGGCGAGGTTTCCGTCACGGCGTCGGCATCGTGGGAAACGTGGGTGAGCACCCGGCGGTAGGCCTGCCATAAAAACCGCGCGGGCAGCATCACGTCCAGCGCCGCTGCAATACCCGCGCCGCCGTTCTTCGGGTCTTCCGCCAGGGCCAGCTTCAGCCACTGCCCAATGCCGTTGCTCTGCACCAGAATGGTTTCGTTCTCCAGCGGCCCCAGCGGGTGTCGCCGCATCCACTCCACCGCCAGCCCCCGTAAATCCTCCAGGCGATTGGCGTGTACCACCATGAAGCCGGGGGTGAGCGAAGTGGGGGAGAGCAGGGCATTGGCAGGCATACGGCGGCGTTCCTTCACGGCAATCGGCGTCACGGGGATGCGGTCACGCTATGGTGCCATAAGATGGAGGTTGTCGTGTGTCTCTGGAGTAGGAACTTTTACACATCCTGAGTTATCATAAAAGATAACTTGATCGGAGCTGTGCTATGGAGTGGCAGGTTGAGTTTTACCCAGGCGTAGAGCAAGAAATTTTAAGCATGCCACCCAAAATACAGGCCAGAATGCTTCGGTTGCTGGAGATGGTAGAGCAGCATGGTGCTCACTTAGGGCCTCCTCACACGGAGTCCATGGGTGACGGCCTGTTTGAGATTCGAGCAAAGGCACAAGAGGGGATTGGCCGTTCCTTGTTCTGTTACGTGCATGGGAAACACATCGTCGTGCTGCACGCATTCGTCAAGAAAAGCCAGAAAACGCCGCGTCAGGCGTTAACATTAGCGCGGTCAAGACAGCGCGAGGTGCAGTCATGATGAACTTAAAGGCACTAAAAGAGCAGGCGCTTCAGAACCCTGAGGTGAAGGCGGAATATGAACGTCTGGCACCGGAGTTTGCATTGGCCTCCACGCTTATTTCAATGCGCCAGCGTGCCGGGCTGACTCAGGAAGAGCTTGCCAAACGTCTGGAGACGCAGAAAAGTAACATTAGCCGCCTGGAGCGAGGAAGCAGTAACCCCGGTTGGAAAACGTTGCAGCGCTATGCAGATGCCTGCGGCTTCGAGCTGACGGTACATGTGGAACCACAAAAACACCCCTCCCACTAAACAACCAATCGCTCCCATGACGGCGGCCTTTCGTGCGTCATTGATTCAAGCCGAAAGTCACCGGAGTCTTCTAAAGCTGCCGATGGGAGGGCGAGCATCATTACCAAAAGGAGCGGCTTACGGCGCTTCTTCTTCCTTGAACGCCTTCAATCCGCCTTCGATATTCACGACTTGGGTATAGCCCAGTTGCTGCAGGGTGTCGGCGGCCAGGGCGCCGCGATTGCCGCCTGCGCAGTGGCACACTATGGGCGTGTCTTTATCGGGAATCGCTTCCTGGATGCGCATTTCCAGCGTGCCCCGGCTGATGTTGAGGGCGTTTTCGATATGCCCCTGCTCGAACTCTTCCTTGTCTCGCACGTCCAGCACCACGTGGCCTTGGGCGATGCGCTGTTTGGCATCGCTGGGCGATACCTGGGTGGTACGCTGTTTGGCGGCTTCTGCAAGGCGTAGAAACTCTTCTGAATGATGGGCCATGGGGTGCTCCTGGTAGGTGGCGTTGGAAGGATTCTCAACGTTGCTCAACCGTCATGGGCATGTCAATAAAATCGTGTATGGTTATCGGCTGCCTGTTGTTCAACGTTGCAAGGAGCCGAGCTTATGTCGGAACCCCGTCCTTCCTCTGATACTGCCGTATCGCCTGCTCGCATTCGAGAGGTGTTCTGGGCCTTTTTGGCGCTGGGGCTTACCTCGTTTGGCGGGCCGGTGGCGCACCTGGGCTATTTTCGTACGGAGTTCGTGGCCCGCCGCCAGTGGCTCAGCGAGAAAGCCTATGCGGATTTGGTGGCGTTGTGCCAGTTCTTGCCCGGCCCGGCCAGCAGCCAGGTGGGGTTTGCCCTGGGCCTGCTGCGGGCAGGCCCCTGGGGGGCGGCCATGGCCTGGCTGGCCTTCACGCTGCCTTCCGCGCTGGTACTGGCGCTGTTCGCCATGGGGGCGGCGGTGCTGGATGGGCCGATGGCCAGCGGCATCATCCACGGCTTGAAAATCGTCGCAGTGGCTATCGTGGCCCACGCCGTATGGGGCATGGCGCGCAACCTTTGCCCGGATAAAACCCGGGCAGGCATTGCCCTGGCGGCGGTGTTTGCCGTGGCCATGGTCAGCGGCCCGCTAGGGCAGGTGAGTGCGATTGTGCTGGGGGGTATGGTAGGGCTGTTGCTCTGCCGCGAAAGCGCTCAGGGCGAGCTGGCGGATTCGCTGCACTTTGCGGTGTCGCGCAAGGTGGGCTTGATCTCTCTGGGGCTGTTCGTGGCGCTGCTGGTGCTGTTGCCGCTGCTGGCGGGCGGCGCCATGTGGCTGGCGGTGGTGGATGCCTTCTACCGCTCGGGGGCGCTGGTGTTTGGGGGCGGCCACGTGGTGCTGCCGCTGCTGGAAGCCGAAGTGGTGCAGTCGGGCTGGATCACGGCGGATGAGTTCTTGACGGGCTATGGCGCCGCACAGGCCGTGCCGGGGCCGCTGTTCACCTTTGCGGCTTACCTGGGCGCACTGCTGCCTGGGCTGCCCAGCGTGGTTGGTGCGGTGCTGGCGCTGCTGGCGATTTTCATTCCCGGCTTCCTGCTGCTGGTGGGCGTGCTGCCGTTCTGGAACCGTTTTCGCCAATGGGGCAGTGCCCAGGCGCTCATGCGCGGTGCCAACGCGGCCGTCGTGGGGGTTCTGGGGGCTGCGCTCTACGACCCCGTCTGGACCAGCGCGGTGGTGGGGCCGTATGAGTTTGCCTTGGCGCTCACGGGCTTTTTGCTACTGACCGTGTGGAAGCTGCCAGCCTGGCTGGTGGTGATCGTGGTGGCCTTGGGTGGGGTAGTGATTGCGACATAGCTTCACTACCCCTGCCGGTTCACACGCGGCTGACCTTGACGGGTAACCCTTGCCTCACGCTAGCGCCGCTAATGGGCTCCAGCCAAGTGCCGCCGACCTCGCGCGTGGGATCTTGAAAGCCCAAGTCGTTGATATTGATACCTGCCCGCATCCAAGGCATATCTGGCTGAGAGGTGCCATCGATAATATGCGGTGTAGCACCTAGATCCTTGTGGCCGTAGCCGTGCTCGATGCCCAGCGCGCCAGGTACGACACTTTCGCTTACCAGAGCGAGCCCTATCACGCTGCCGCCGGGGCTTTCGATGCGTATGGTGTCGCCGTGCTGAATGCCAAAGCGTTCGGCATCTTGACGGTGCATTTGCACGGGGTTGTAGGGCTTGATCATACGCAGCCGTTCGTTACCGATGGCGTAGGAGTTCATCAGATTGGATTTGAACGAGAATGCCAGTAACGGCCACTCTTGCTCTGAGAAGATCTCCCGCATGGGCTGCTTATTCGCCATTTGAGGCAGCGAGTGACACGGTACGCCCCGGTTTGGCAACCCATTGGTGGTATCAATGCTGGTGCCTACTGCTTCGTTATAGACACACAGGGTTTCTTTCCACTGGCGTTTTAAATGCTGGCCTACAAAGTGTTCGCTGGCATCTTCAAAACGCCCACCCCGTGCGTACAGATAGGCCACACGGCTGCGTTCATCGGCCTTCAGCGTACGTTCAAGCTTGGGCAGTAGCGGTGCGATGCCACTATGGGCAATGTCAGTGTCGCTCGCTTCTGGAAGCGGTTCCTCCTGGAAAGCGATGTTGGCGGCTGCCCTGAGATAGTAATCTTCAGCACGGTTGAGCGGGTGAAGGTGACCGTTAGCATCGGGTATGGCGTTATCGCCAAAGCCCGGCAGTCCTAACCGCTTAGCTACGGCGATAAAGAAGCTATCCATAGACACCGGCTCGCCTTCGGCGGTTTTTTGTTGGCGCGGTTCAACCACCGGCCAGCAAGCGGTGGTCAGTTTGCCCAGCGTGCCTTTCCATGAGCCTGCAAACCCCCATACTTCGTACATGACTGAATCCGGTACGATGTAATCGGCGTAACGATTGGTCTCGTTGATAAAGCCATCAACCGCGACAAATAACCCTAGTCGGCTGGGATCTTTTAACTTATCGACAACGACGCCTTTCAGGCCCGCTTGGCCATAAATCGGGTTGGCCATGCAGCCAATCAGGGCTTTGATGGGGTAAGGGTAGCCATCCAGCGCAGAAGGTAAATGCTCGGTGAGGGTGGGTGGCGCGAGTGAGCGCCAAGGAGCCTTCGCAGGGTAAGGGTTCTCACCAGCCGCTACCTTACGCTGGTACTCCGATGATTTTTCATAGGGGAAGCGTGAGCGCGAGAGAAAAACGCCCTGCGGACCACGCTTTCCGGGGAAATTGGCCAAGTCGTAGCGTGGACCTTCGCCGGTGCCTGTATAAGTGCCACCGCCCACCGCACTGCCGCCTTTCATGTTGTAATTGGCGGCCAACAGGTTGAGCATTTGAACGCCAAAAGCAGCGTAGAAGCCGTTGCCTGACATCATACCGCCGTGGCAGTTAACGGCGGCCTTACGGCCGTGGCTGGCATACTTTTTGGCTAAGTCGATAATCGTTGCTTTGGGAATACCACAATGTTCAGCATAGGTGTCCATGTCGTATTCATGGGCCGATTCACGCAGCAGCGTTAGGCTGGTTTTAACGGTGACGGTGCTGCCATCGGCAAGCTCCACTGCGCGCTCGGCAAATAGTTCGGCGGCCATGACATCTTCGTTGAGGGCGAATTCGCCGTCTGAAACGACGACGGGCATATCCGCATCGCTACCGGCCTCAGCAAGGCCCAAATCGCTGGCGCGCAAAAAGTAGCCACGGCGCGGATGTTCGAAGGTATCAATGACCAAATGCGTTGCGTTGGTGTGGGTGGTCTCGCCCGCGGCATCAGCAGCAGACTGGCCCGGCAGGGCGAGAAAATCGCTGGCATAGCCCTCGTGGTCCAGCAGCCACTGAATCATCGCCATGGCAAAGGCGCTGTCGGTGCCGGGGCGAATGGGCACCCATCGATTATTATCCGCCGCGTGGGAAGTGGCAGCATTTAGCGCGGGGTCGACCACCACGTATTCAAGGGTGCCAGCGGCGCGTGCTTGGGCAATCAAGCGGCCTTGGCGCTTGAACGGGTTGCCTGCTTGTCCGGGGGCACAGCCAATGTACATGATGAACTGCGCGTTCTGAATATCAGGTTTGACGTGGGCATTGGTGACGATGTTATTCATCACGGCCCCTGAACCCATGCGAAATGCCAGTCCGCAGTAAGCGCCATGGTGCCCATAGTTGCGGGTGGCAAAGGCATTGAGCGTAAAGCGTTTGAGTAGGTCCGAACGCCCGTAATCGGTGGCTTCCATGACCATCAGCTGGTTTGCTCTGGGGCCGTATTCTGGATTGTCTGGGTCGATAGGTGTGTCATGATCGTGAATGGCGCGCAGCCCATCCACATGGCCTTCACCAAACAGATCGCCCCCCTCACAAATCTCTTCAATCAGCTGTTCAAACGAGATTTTTTGCCACTCCCGGCTACCGCGCTCGCCTACGCGCTTCAGGCAGTGGTCGATACGGAACGGGTTGGTGATCTGGCTCATCATGGCGTTGCCGCGGGCGCAGGCAGTGGAACGATTAATTTGCCCCTGTTCGCCGTAGGCGCTGACGCTGCGAAGCGCATCGGCAACCGGGGTGCGCATTGGTAAATGATCGTCAGCAGAAAGCGGATGGTATGGGTTGCCAGATACACGCAGCACTTCGCCCCGGGTGTCATCGATGCGTACCCGCACACCGCATTGGGTAGTGCAGCCGTAGCAAATGGTAAAGGCGGTGCGTTGGTCGGGAGTGAGGGTTAGCTCGCCCGTAGTTAAGTCAACGCGATACTCCGGCGTGAGCGAATTGCCGTGAATGTTGTGCCTGGGTTTTTCCCCCGCGCTGCCACTGAGTCCTTTGGCCATCTTGGCAAGCGGGTCAGCGTAGCCTACTGCAAAGGTGGCGGCACCGCCTGCGGCAGCGGCGCCTTTGAGAAACCGGCGGCGTGAGGGGTCTTGAGCAGACTTAGCCATGGTTAGGCGCTCCTTGTTCGGCGTTAAGCGAGTCACTGGGTGTATTGGGGTCGAAAGAGGGCGGCGGTTTAACGCCACCTTGCAGGGCTTGCCGCCATGGGATAAATAGCTCAATCAGTAAGATAGCGGCGAGCCAAAGCCCAAACGTACCGACAATACCTAACAGGCCGGAAGAGCCAGCGGGGATGCCATAGTGGTGAAAGCCTGCGCTGTTACGGGCGACGTGCTGAACGTCCATCAGCACCACCCAACGGAACATCCAGCCCATATGAATAGCTACCAGACCGAGTAGCCAAGCCCAGGCAAGCAGTGCGGGTTGGCGTTGGGTCGAGCGTGAGAGTAACCACGCCACCGCTATAAAAAGTGCTATGCCAGTAATACCGCCCCACAGCGCGGTGCTACGCCAGGAAGGGCTGTGACGAACAGACTCCAGCGCTGCGGCGACCGAGCCAACGTTGGCGTTAATACCATCCAGGAACCAGCTAGCCGCGATTAAACCCGCTACGGCACAGAAGGCGAGTAGGACATACAGCATTTGCCGAACGGTGGCGTGCGAACACAGCCCGCTTACCTGGTTGAGTACCAACACCAGCCCTGCTGCCGCGATGAAGCCTGTCGCAACCAGCATGGGCGGAAGCCATACGGTGTTCCATAGCGGGCGTGCTTTCACAATGGCAAGCTCCGCGCCGGTATAAAGCATAATGCCGCTGGAAAGCAGTAGTGCGGCTAGCCCCACAATGACCACTAGCGCTCTGGGAGTGGCGCTATCGCCCAGGCTTAGCCATTTAGCCATCCATCCGCTCAGCCCAGGCGCATTGCGCTGGGCCTGGAGCGCCGGGCGCCAAGCCAGCCAGGCAAGGCCCAGTACGCTGACGAGATAGAGCGGCAGAACCACGCTGCCGATGGACATCCACGAGTGGGTGTTGGAGTAAGCATAAAAGTGCCAAAAGCGCAGCGGTTGGTGCAGGTCCGCAAGTAGTGCAACGGGCGCTACCAACGTGGTGCTGACGCAAGCGAGGAGTGCAAGGCGTGCGGTGGGCAGCCATGCTCGTTTGCCGAAAATTAACGCAGGCGCTGCTAGCCAGAGACTCGCATAAGAGATGGCGATCATGAAAAAATACTGCACCGCCCACGGGTACCAGGCGATGTCGTAGCGGGGGGCGAGTAGTTCAATGGTGGAATTCATAGCCCATCTCCTGTCCGTGGGGGTCGAGCACTTCAAGCGCCACAGGTTCCGCAACAGGACGGCTAATGAAGCGCTCATCCATGCCGAGATAGAACACTTGGGGAAGCGTGTTTTTTTCTGGCTGAAGTACCATCAGTGCATCACGGTGTTCTTGAATCATGCGGCTGATTTGGCTGTCAGGGTTGCGCATATCACCAATAATCCGCGCACCTCCAACACAGCTTTCAACACAGGCGGGCAGTAGCCCTGCCTCTAAGCGATGCGCGCAGAACGTGCACTTGTCAGCGGTTTGGGTGCGCTCGTTAATAAAGCGGGCATCGTAAGGGCAGGCGTTAACGCAATAAGCGCAGCCTACGCAGCGGTCACTATCCACCACCACAATGCCGTCCTGTTGTTGATAAGTTGCTTCCACTGGGCAAACGGGCACACAGGGAGGGTTTTCGCAGTGATTACACAGCCTGGGCAGCATAAACGTGGCCAGTTCACCGCTCTCCTGGTGCTGCACTTCGTACTGGGAGACCGTGGTGCGAAACTGACCAAGCGGGGCGGCGTTCTCAATATGGCACGACACCGTGCAAGCCTGGCAGCCGATGCACTGGCGAAGATCAATCAGCATGCCGTAGCGCTTTGTGGGATCACCTTCGCGCCGGGCAGGCTGCTGATTAATGCCTGCTTGGGCAAGGCTAGAAAAGGGTACCAGTGCAGCGCCTGCACTTAAGCGGGCCAGCTGGCCGAGTAGCGAGCGGCGTATGGCGTCCATAGCGCCTCCTTAGCGGGTAAAACGTCATTCGCAGGGGCGAATGGTCGGGGTACGCTAAGACTACGCCTTACGTTGAAGGGGAAAGTTGATTCTCGTCAATGAGTTAGTGCGCTTTTCTTAATGCTCACTTAATCTTAAAACGCTAACTGATTGTTTTCATGAAAGACGTCCTATTAAGCGTGACAAACAAAAACAGGCTGACCCAATGGGCCAGCCTGTATCGAAAGGGGGTAGATTCTGATGTAGTAGCTGTTGCTATGGCGCCTCCAGCTCTAGGGTGCGACGCAGGACATTGAGTTCATCGATGTCCAGATGCTCTAGCCTTCCGGCGAGCAGGTCGCTGATCTTTTGAACGGGTAAGCCAGCTTGGCGGGCTATTTCGCGGCTTCCCAGATCTGATACGGCGATCAGACGGGTAATAATACGCATGAGGCGCGTACGTTTTTCTAAATCCCTGACATCGAGGTCAGGGCTGCTTCGCGGAGGATCCTGCACTTCTGCGTGAGCAGTCGAGTATGCCGTACTCATGTGACTCCATGGGTCTGAAATGACAAACACACAATGCCGCCAACTCACGCGCTTTTCAATGCCTATTTAGATGAAAATTTCACGACCATGAGAAAGCCCGTAAACGCACTGGCTCTGGTAAACTATGCCCCTTCCCATTTTTCAATGAGCTGCAGCCTGTACGCGGCTCGTTCCACTGTTTTTCGCTAGAGCAGGCCATGGGCCGAGGAGTTATTGTATGTCGAACAGCGCACCCAAGGTGGGCGTGATCATGGGGTCGAAGTCGGATTGGCCGGTCATGGAGCACGCGGTGGCGATGTTGGAACGGCTGGGTGTTGCCTACGAAACCCGCGTGGTCTCGGCACACCGTACCCCGGACCTGCTGTTCGACTATGCGAAAAGCGCAGCGGAACGTGGCCTTCAGGTCATCGTGGCGGGCGCTGGTGGCGCGGCGCACCTGCCGGGCATGGTGGCCTCGCAAACGGCGCTGCCGGTGCTGGGTGTGCCGGTAGAGTCCAAGGCCTTGAAGGGGCTGGATTCGCTGCTCTCCATTGCACAAATGCCGGGTGGCATTGCCGTGGGCACGCTGGCCATCGGTAAAGCCGGGGCCACCAATGCGGGGCTGCTGGCGGCGCAAATCGTCGGCTTGCAGGACAGCGCCGTGCGTCAGGCCGTCGAGGCCTTCCGAGCAGAGCAAACGCAGCTGGTGCTGGATAACCCGGACCCCCGCCCGGATGCGCCTGCGGCCAGCGAATCGGCACAATAGGAAGCCCATCATGAGCGTGCATAGCAATCGCGTAAAACACATTGGCGTACTGGGTGCCGGGCAACTGGGCCGTATGCTGGCGTTGGCGGGCTACCCGCTGGGCAACACGTTTACCTTTCTGGACACCACCGGCAACCCTAGCGCCGGTATCGGTGAGGTGGTGGTCGACCCGGATAATCAGCATCTGGCGGCGTTCCTCGACAAGGTCGATGTGGTGACCTACGAATTCGAGCACCTGCCCGTGGCGCTGGTGCAGCAGATCGAACAGCACAAGCCGGTCTACCCCAGCAGCCGTGCCATTGCCGTGTGCCAGAACCGCGTGGAAGAGAAGGCGCTGTTCGACCGGCTGGGCATCCCGACGCCTGCCTACCGGGTGGTGGAGAGCGCCGAGCAGCTGCAGGCCGCTGCCACTGAGCTGGGCTGCCCCGTAGTGGCCAAATCCGTCACCGAAGGGTACGACGGCAAGGGCCAGGCGGTGCTGAGAGCGCCAGAGCAGGCCCAGGCCGCCTGGGAGTCGATTGGCCATTCCCGGTTGATCGTGGAAGCCTTCGTCGATTTTGTGCGCGAAGTGTCGCTGATTGCCGTGCGTGGCCGCGATGGGGAAGTGGTGTTTTACCCCATGGCAGAGAACCAGCACGTAGACGGCATTCTGCGCTATTCGGTGGCGCCGCTGCCCGACCTGGACGACAGCGTTCAGCAAACCGCCGATGGCTACATTCGTGCGCTGCTGGATGAGCTGGATTACGTGGGCGTGCTGGCGCTGGAGCTGTTCCAGACCCGCGACGGTAGCCTGCTGGCCAATGAGATGGCCCCGCGGGTGCATAACTCCGGCCACTGGACCATGGACGGCGCGGTGACCAGCCAGTTCGAAAACCATCTGCGGGCCGTACAGGGCTTGCCGCTGGGCTCGACTCAGGCGATTGGCCCCACCTGCATGGTCAACGTGATTGGGCAGGAGGGAGACAACCCCGCGCTGCTGGCGATTCCCCATACCCACCTGCATCGCTACGACAAGGCCGAGCGGGCGGGGCGCAAGCTGGCCCACGTGAACGTCGTGGCGGCCAGCCATGCCGAGCTGCTGGAAAAAGTACGCGCCTGCCAGGCACTGCTGCCGGGGGCTCCGGCGGTCGAGTGGAGCTTTGCCGACTCGCTCTGAGCCGTGCGTTCGATGGCTGTCATGCTCTCTTCAAAGCCGCCCTTCGAGGCGGCTTTTTCATGTTCGAAGGCTACTTTTGCTGCGTAAACATGCTAAAAGATAAGGCGTGATAAAACGTTTGTATTAATCAATAAGATTGGCCCATAGGCCAACGAAAACGGGGGTTCTATGTCGCCCAGCAAGCCAGCGGCGCCGACAGCAACTGCGTCAGGGTTACGCAGCGGTTACCAGCGCGATCACCATCTCACCCTGCAAAAGCTGCGCGGAGAAAAAGTGCGGATGTTGTATGACAACCTTTGGCAACCGGTGCTCAGTAGCGTTTTGGCGGGTGGGTTGCTGGTGGCGGCGATGTGGCCCGTGGTGGAAGGCTGGGTGCTGTTGGGTTGGTATGCTGCCTTGGTGGTGGTGTCGGGATTGCGTTTGGCGTTGGCTCACCGTTTCAAGCGCTTGCCGATTCAGCAGCAGCAACGGCACCGGTGGCTACGCTGGTTTGCCATGGGGGCCATTGTTTCCGGGGTGGTATGGGGCAGTACGGGAGTGCTGTTGTTCAGCCCTGAATATCCGGGGCAAATTGCGGCGCTGTCGATCGTGCTGGCCGGTATCGCGGCGGGAGGCGTCACGACGCTGTCATCGGTGTGGTGGGTGGCCACTGGCTTCGTATTGCCCATCCTGTTGCCTTTGAAATTCCAGTTCATGCTGATGGGAACACCGCTTTCCGTGTTGATCGGGCTGATGCTGGTCCTGTTTCTGCTGCTGATCCTGATCACCAGCCGCCGCTTGAGCCGCACCATCCATGACAATATCGCCCTACGCGTTACCATGGCGGCCCGTGAAGCGCAGCTCAAGGAAAGCGAAAACCGTTACCGCTCGATTTTTCAGCACTCCCCCCTGGGTGTTTTGCACTTTGATGACCAAGGGCAGATCACCGACTGCAACAACAAGCTGCTGGAGATCCTGGGCGTCGAGCGTTCTCGTCTGCTGGGCTATCGCATGCTGGACCGTTCAGCCGATCGATACGTCGCCAAGGCTGTGTCGGCAGCCCTGGAAAAAGGCACCGGCTACTACGAGGGTACCTATCGGCTGCCTAGAGCCAGTGAGGGAACGCCACTGCGGGCATTCTTCAACGGCGTACATGGTATGGGCAACCGGATGATCGGCGGCGTGGCGATCGTCGAAGACTTCACCGAGCGTAAGCGCAGTGAGGAGATCATTTATCGTCAGGCGTACTACGATGCGCTGACGGACCTGCCCAATCGGCGTCTGTTCATCGAACGCATGGAAGCGCTGTACCAGGAGGCAGGCCATGCACGGCGGGGTGGTTTGGTAATGTTCATGGACATGGACCGCTTCAAGCTGATCAACGACACCCTGGGGCATGCCGCGGGCGATGACCTGTTGGTACAGGTAGCGCGGCGTCTGGAGTCGTGCTTGCGCGACGGCGACATGGCCGCCCGGCTGAGTGGCGATGAGTTTGTGCTGCTGGCGCAATTCCCGGAGCCAGAGCCGGACAAATTGAGAGCCCTGGCCGAGCAGTATATGCAGCGAGTGCAGCAGGCGCTGTCAGGGAAATATCGGCTGGAAGGCCGTTGGGTAGAGGTGACCCCGAGTATGGGCTACACCTGCTTTGCAGCGTCTACCTGTGACCATGCCGAAGTGCTCAAGCAGGCAGACACTGCCATGTATCAGGCCAAATTGGCGGGCCGTGCTCAGCTATGCCGCTATCAGCCCTGGATGCGAGAAGCAGTGAATAAACGAGCGGCCGAGCAAACGCCTAACTGGCCAGCTGACCGCTAAGCAATAGCCACAGCGCAATCAGGGCGAAGTGCCCCGGGTACCAGGCCAGCCACAGGCGGCGGGGCATGGCCAGCGCCACGGGGGGGACTCGCTGGGCGGCGCCTGCGGCCAGCATCAGCACCAGAACACAGGTGCCGACGGTAAAGGATTTGGCCATGTCCGACGCGTTCATCTGCCCGGCGATCCACAGCACCGGAAACGCCGCCAGACCCGCCCATAGCCTTGATTTGAGAGCATCGCGGGTCTCGCTGAGGGCCTGCATGGCAAACATGAACAGCGGAATCAGTAGCAGGCCGTTGTGGCCATACTCCACCCAGAAGCCCAGCAGATACCAGACGGTGACACACACGGCGGCCCCCAGCATCAGCCAGCCCAGGCCCAGCGTCTGTGCCTGATAGTGCTGCCACCCCTGGCGTACCAAGGCACCGAGTGCCAAGCCGCTGGCCAGCGTAAAGCAGACATTCAGGATAAATGCATCCGAGGCCCTGGGCATCATCATGTAGGGCACTTGTGCCGCGATACCGATGATCAGGATACGGCGTGCGTAGCGCAGCGGGTTGCGGGTGTTGAACAGGCCGTGCCAGGCCACCATGGCAGCAAACAGCGGAAAGGCAATGCGCCCAATCGAGGAACCCGCCCAGCCCAGATCCCAGGCATCGGGCAGTACGTAGCGGGTCAGGTGGTCCACGGTCATGGTGAACAGCGCAAGCCACTGACCCCAGGCGGTCCAATGGGACGAGGGGCGCATCGTCTCGGGTAGGCCCGTGGAGGGCGTTGCGTGTGCCGCTGAGTGTTCTGCCATGTTACCTCCTTGTAAAAGCGCATTATGCTATTAAAGACCCGCATTGGCTGAGCAAGTTCGCTGGGCGGCCTCGGGCGCTCAGGGAGCGCTGAAAATCGGTTTGCCCAGTGCCCACACGTGGTCAATGGCCCAGCGCCCTTCGCTCAATACGATGAAATCGGCATCCGAGCCGGGTATCAGGCGGCCTTTTTGGGGAAGCTTCAAGGCATCGGCGGCGGTGGTGGTGGCACATTGTAGAGCGTGATCCATGCGGATCTGGTGGTCGTTGACACACTCGCCCAACACGTCGAACAGGCTGCTGAGTCTGCCGGGTTTCAGGCCCACGAAACGGCGCTGGTCATCGAACTCCGGCAGCGAAGCGTTGGCATCCGAGGAGAGGCTGAGCTGGCTCGGATCGATCCGCGCTTTCAGTGCCCGCGCTACCGCCTCGGAGGCGGGCACTTCGCCACCGGCCAGCAGCTCGGGGGTGGTGCTGGTGGTGAAGTCGATGCGCCCGCCTTCACGGGCAAAGCGCAGGCCGTCTGCGAACAGGGCGCCGGTACGGTTGATGTGGGTCGGGTAGAACTGCGTGATGGGAATGGCGCTGGTGCTGGCCACCTGACGCAGTGGTTCCAGGTGGGAGTCGGCGTCGCCGGTATGAATGAACACGATGCCGGATTTGCCTGCCAGCAGCCCGGCCGTGCGGGCGTCGGAAGCCAGTCGCGTCAGCTCCTGGGTAGTGGGCTGGGAGCCACGGTGGTCGCTGATGGCGACTTCACCCACCCCGATGAATTCCGGCACGTAGAGAATGTCGCTGGCCACCGTGCCGGTCAGTGTGACCGGAGGCAGCTGATAAGAGCCGGTGTAGGCGTAGGTGCTCAGCCCACCGGCAGCGAGTTCTCGCGCCTTGCCGATCAGGTTGGCGGGGGTGCGGGTAAGGGCATCGGTGCCCAGAGCGCCAATCAGGGTGGTCACGCCTGAAGCGCAGGCGTCTGCCAGGCTGAGTTCTGCAGTGCGGTTGCCAAACCCGCCTTCACCGCCCCCGCCAATGTAGTGCACCAGCGGGTCGACCAGCCCCGGAATCACCCGACGGCCCTCCAGGTCGATGGTCTTGATCAGCGTGCCCAGTTGGTACGCTTCGTTGGCATCCAGCACGGCCGCGATGCGCTGGTCGGCGATCAGCAGATGGCACAGCCCGCGGGGGTCTGGGGCAAAAAGCTGGGCGTTTTTGACAAGTGTCAGCATGAGCTTTCCGGAAAAGTGATGAGCAAACGGTACGCGCCGACCTGAGGTCGGCGCGTGTAGGCGGGTGGCGCGGTTCAAGCGCGGCGGCCGCCGATCTTACAAACGTACATCGTAGTTGAAGTAACGGTTCATGATTTCATCATAAGTGCCGTTCTCTTTCACCGCACGCAGGGCGTCGTTGAAGCGTTCGGCGAGGGCCTCGTCACGGGGGCGGAACGCGACGCCAACGCCCTTGCCAAAGATTTCCTCGGGTTCTTTGATGAAGTCGCTGATGCGCTGGAAATCGCTTTCGGGCGTGTCGATGTCGATGGCGGCTTCGGCAATTGGGTAGTCCATGAACGTCAGGTCCAGGCGGCCTGCCAGCAGGTCGGTGACCACATCGTCCACACCGGTATAGCGGCGAATTTCCAGCACGTCGCCGTAGAGTTCGGTGACATAGTTATCCTGCAGGGTTGCTCGCTGTACGCCGACCGTGAGCCCTTCCAGGCTGGCCCGGTCTTCGATGTCGATATCGTGGGCGTGGGTCGTGATCCAGGCGCTGGGAGTGGTGTAGTAAGCCTCGGAGAACAGCACGCGCTGGGCGCGCTCGTCGGTAATCGCCATGGACGACATGATGGCGTCGTAGTTGCGGGCCAGTAGGCCGGGAATGATGCCGTCCCAGTCTTGTTCTACCCAGGTGCAGCTCACTTCCAGGTAGTCGCATACGGCATTGCCCAGCTCGATTTCAAAGCCGGTGAGGGTGCCGTCGGCTTCCCGGTACATGAAGGGCTCGTAGGGAATATCCACACCCAGACGGATCTCGTCGTAGTCCCGGGCCATTGCGGCAGTGGATACCATGGAAAGTGAAGCACCAGCCGCCAGCACGGCAGCCACGGACAGCGTTGCATAACGCATGGTCAGTCTCCTGAAGCGATTTTTAGTAGGTATGTGGGTGTTGCTTTATGCCAAGCGCCGAAAGGGGCGGCTACAGCATGGGGTGCGCCAGGCGTGTGAGTGCCCTGCGTCGATCACGCATGGCAACATGCACGCACAGAGGCGTGATTCGGCACGGGCGTGCCAAAGAGGGGGCTATTCGTCGAACCACTCGCTCAGGTAGAAGCGGGCAATGGTGCCACGGGTACCTGGGCGTTGCGCATGGGGCGCAGAGGGGAGTAGGTGGTCTGGAGTCATGGTATTGGCGTGCTGCCATGCCTTCCCTGAGGAAGGCATGGCGAGACGGTCAATGTTTACTCTTCGCCAAAGTAGCGAGCGTAGATTTCATCGTAGGTGCCGTCTTCCTGCAGCTCGGCCAGTGCTTCGTTGAAGCGCTCGGCCAGGGCCTGGTCGCGCTGACGGAAGGCGATGCCGAAGCCGTCACCGAAGTACTCCTTGGGCTCGCTGATGCGCTCGCCTACGACCACGTACTCGGTGTCTTCGTTGTTCAGCAGGGTAGACTGGCCGATCGGATAGTCGAGGAAGACGATATCCAGGCGCTGTGCCTGCATGTCCAGCACCATGTCGTCAGCGGTGGAGTAGCGGCTGACGCTGGCAATACGGCCGTACTGGTCGGTCACGTAGTTGTCTTGCAGGGTGCCGCGCTGTACGCCGATGGTCTTGCCGGCCAGGGTCTCTTCGTTGGCGTCGCTGAGTTCCAGGCTAGCGGGGGCGAACCAGGCCGACGGCATGGTGATGTAGGGGTCGGAGAACAGCACCTGCTGACGACGCTCGTCGTTGATGGTCATCGACGACATGATGGCATCGTAGTTACGTGACATCAGGCCCGGAATGATGCCGTCCCACTCCTGCTCGATCCACTCGCAGGTCACGCCGATGCGCTCGCACAGGGCGTTGCCCAGGTCGATATCGAAGCCGGTCAGCTCGCCCTCGGGGGTGCGGTATTCCATGGGCTCGTAAGGTACGTCCACGCCGATACGCACGTGGTCGTAATCACGGGCTTGGGCAGAAGACGCAGCAGCCACGGCCAGGCCCAGCAGAGAAACGGTCAGCAGTTTTTTCATTGTAGACTCCAAAGGAAGCAGGTTCACCGGAGGTGATCCCCTTTAAGCTACCCCAGCTTGCGGTTGGCGAAAAGGGGGGTGACCTGAATTAAACCAACGCTTGTTTTACGTTGGCGTGCGTTGGATTTGTCATGTTGCTCAGGTTTGTGGCCGCAAATGTGCCAGCAGCCGTTTTTCCAGGTAACGGAAAAAATACAGAATGGCAAAAGTGAGGCACAGATAAATGGCCGCCACGAACAGGAAGGCATCGAAGGGGGCATAGAAGCGCGCATAGACGAAGCGTGCGGCCCCGGTCAGGTCCATCAGGGTGACGACGCTGGCAATGGCGCTGGCATGCAGCATGAAGATGACTTCGTTACCGTAGGCGGGCAGGGCACGGCGAAAGGCGCTGGGCAGGATGATACGGCGCATCATCAGGCTGTTGGACATGCCATAGGCCTTGGCGGCTTCGATTTCACCCCGTGAGGTGGCCTTGATGGCACCCCGGAAAATCTCTGTGGTGTAGGCTGCCGTGTTCAAGGTGAAGGCGATCAGTGCCGGGTAGAAGGCTTCGCGCAGCAGCGGCCACAGGAAGGTTTCCTGAATGCCATCGATGAACACCACCCCGTAGTAGATGATGTAGAGCTGAATGAGCAGCGGGGTGCCACGAAACACATAGGTATACACATAGACCGGCAGGCTGATCCATTTGTGCCGTGAGCTACGCATGATGGCCAGCGGGACAGCCAGGATCAGCCCGGCCACCAGCGAGAGGAACACCAGCTGTGTGGTGGTCACCAGGCCTTCCCAATAGTAGCCCAGGGTGGTGGGGGTGAAGATCAGGTTACCCGCCAGTAAATCGTTGAACCATGCAGAGATGTCCAGCATGTCACTGCCCCCCGAAGCCGATGTCGTAACGTTTTTGCAACCGTGCGAAGACCCACTCGGAGACGCTGGCAATCAACAGATAGGCCGCCGCCACCGGGATCAGGAAGACAAACGGCTCGTGGGTGGCCCGAGAGGCTTCTGCCGCCACCCGCACCATGTCCGTCAGGCCGATCACCGACACCAGAGCGGTGGTCTTGAGCAGGACCATCCAGTTGTTGGAGAGGCCGGGCAGCGCATGACGCATCATCTGGGGAAAGCGGATACGCCGAAACACCAGTGCGTTGCTCATGCCGTAGGCCTTGCCTGCCTCGATCTGGCCATTGTCGACGGCCATGAATGCCCCGCGAAAGGTTTCGCCCATGTAGGCGCCGAAGATGAAGCCGATGGTGAGGACACCGGCCGCGAAGGCGTTGAAGTTGATGTAGATATCGATGTCGTAGCGGTCATAGAGCATATCGCTGATCGCATTGACCCCGATCTGCCCGCCGAAGAACAGCAGCATCATCAGCACCAGGTCGGGCACCCCACGAATCACCGTGGTGTAGACCGTTGCGCTACGGCGCAATAGCCAGTTGCGGGACATTTTGGCGCTGGCGGTCAAGAGCCCCAGCACAATCGCCAGGATCAGCGAGAGGAGGGCCAACTGAACGGTTACGCCTGCGCCTTCCAGCAGGCGGGGGCCATAGCCTTGCAAATCAAGCATCGTGCATGCCTCGCAGGTCAGTATTTGGGCGCCAGAAACTGCTTCAGGCGCGGCGATTGCGGGTTGCCCAGCACGTCATCGGGCGTGCCGGCTTCTTCCACGAGGCCCTGGTGCAGGTAGATCACCTTGCTGGACACGTCCCGGGCAAAGCTCATCTCATGGGTCACCACTACCATGGTGCGCCCTTCGTTGGCCAAATCGCGCATGACCTTGAGCACGTCGCCCACCAGCTCAGGGTCCAGCGCCGAGGTGGGTTCGTCGAACAGCATGACTTCCGGGTCCATGGCCAGCGCCCGGGCGATGGCGCCACGCTGCTGCTGGCCACCGGACATTTGCGCCGGGTAGGCGTTGGCACGCGCGCTGAGGCCGACTCGGTCAAGCAGAGCATGGGCGTGTTCGATGGCTTCTTTCTTGGGTTTACCCAGCACGTGAATCGGCGCTTCGATGATGTTTTCCAGCAGCGTCATGTGGGCCCACAGGTTGAAGCTCTGGAAAACCATGGAGAGCTTGGCGCGCATCTGCACGACCTGTTTCCAGTCGGCGGGTTCGCGGCCATGGCGGGTGGTCTTGAAGCGGATCTGTTCGCCGTGGACGATCAGGTCGCCGTCATCGGGCTGTTCCAGCAGGTTCATGCAGCGTAAAAAGGTGCTTTTGCCAGACCCTGAAGCACCAATCAGGGTGATCACATCACCTTTCTGGGCTTCAAGAGAGAGGCCTTTGAGGACTTCTGTATCGCCGAAGCGCTTTTTGATGTTACGCACTTCAAGGGGAGTCGGCGTAGCGGCCATAACTTAGGCTCCAGTACAGGGTTGCCGCAGCAACAACGAATGAGTGTCCGTGTTTCTGTGCGGCTGGCGCGAAAAAAGGGGCGATTCTATCAGGAGTGCGCCGGAGACGCGTACTTTATCAGGCCGACCTTGGTCGTGTTGCCTGAAGAGCACTCCTGATGGCCCCTCTACGTTATTGTTATCAAACTATCTTTTCTTCAACGGGGCTTTCTGTGGCTAGTTTGCCGTCCGTTCCGGCGCCACCAGCAAGGCGGCCCGAGCACCTATCTCGACTTGTGCGTTGGGAAACACCACATGCAGCGGCGTATCTTCCACCACGAAGTCACCGGCGGCGGCATCCTTGGCCAGGCAGGTGCCGATATCGAAGCGGCTGAAGTTGGGCACGTCTTCATCGAAACAGAGCGTGAAGTCTTCGGAGTGACGCATCAGTTCATGCTGCACCCGGTAGAATGCCATGGTGCTGGCCGACTGGGAGGGGGGCGTATAGCCGCTGCCCAGCGCACTGATCAACGTGAGCATGGGAGCCAGTGCATCCATGTCGTTGTGGCCGAACGGGGCGACTTGCCCCAGCTCGAAGGTAAAGGCCTGGGCGCCATGGTAGTGCTTGCTGTAGTGAGAAAACGTCCAGCTATGCTGATGCTGGTGAAGCACCGCCTGCATGTCGGCGGCGGCCAGCCACTCCCATTGTTCAGGGTCGGTCGCCGACTCGGCGAACGGCTCGACCGCGAAGCGGGTATGCAGGCTGCCGCGGATGGCGGTATGCAGGTCGTAATGCAACCGAGGCAGGGCGTGATGGCGAGCATAGAACGTATCTACGGCTTCCATCAGTTGTCGCGCTCGTTCGGGCTCGTCGCCCTGGTCGGCCAGTTCGCGCTTGAACAAGCGATTCAGGTTGGTGGTGATGTAGCGCTGCTGGGCCTTGAGCGCGGGAATGTTGCCCAGAATCACCAGCACGGGAGCGCCCAGTTGCAGGGTGCTGGCTTCCAGGGCAGCCAACCACTCGCCCAGCAGTTCTACCGGAGCGGTCTCGTTGCCATGAATGGCGGCAGAAAAGACACAGGCCCGGGCATCGGGGCGCAGAATGTTGGGCGTTAGCTCCAGTATGCCCGGTCGGTGCAGATGGTAGCTGCCGCTGGCAAAGCGGCCTATGCGTGGCGACGGGCGTTCATCGTCAAGGGTCCAGTCGAGCCATTGGCCTAGCATGAAAGTGTCCTTGTGCATGGGCATCTACTTGTGTTGCCCTACCTTTACCACGCTCAGCTCGTGTCACAAGGGGTGGCGTCGTGCGCGTGAAAATGGTCGGTGGGAAGATGAAAGTTGTTGGTACAAAAAACGCTTATGGCAGATCGCTACAAGCGTTTTCAGGCCCAGCGCTTTTAGTGCCGAAGTGGCACAAGTGCAAGGTCGGCACATCGATGAAATCGAAGCGCGGCGTCGAAAACATTCGCTTTTATCTACGCTTAACTGCGCTATGTTTTAATGAGTTTTCACTGCCCGCCGTGTGCAACCTGTCTGATGCTTGAATGTAAGTCCAAAGGAGTGAGTAATGACGAAGGTACTGGTACTTTATTATTCCATGTATGGACATATCGATACCTTAGCAGCTGCTGTGGCGGAGGGGGCAAAGGGTGTTGATGGCGTAGAGGTCACGGTCAAACGCGTGCCCGAAACCATGCCGGAAGAGGCGTTCAAAAACGCGGGCGGCAAGCAGGATTTCACCACGCCGGAAGCCACGCCCCAAGAGCTGGCCGATTACGATGCCATTATTTTCGGCACGCCGACGCGCTTTGGCAACATGGCGGGGCAGATGCGTACCTTCCTCGACCAGACCGGCGGGCTATGGGCCAACGGCGCGCTGCGTGGCAAGGTGGCGAGCGTATTTACCTCGACCGGTACCGGCGGTGGTGATGAGATGACCATTACCTCTACCTGGACCACGCTGGCCCACCATGGCATGGTCATCGTGCCGATTGGCTACGGCATTGAAGAGCAGTTTGATATTTCGAAAGTAAGCGGTGGCACGCCCTACGGTGCCGCGACGCTGGCCGGTGGCGATGGCTCCCGCCAGCCGGATGACCGCGAGCTGAAAATCGCTCGTTTCCAGGGTAAATACGTGGCTGAAGTCGCTGCCAAACTGGCCAGCTAAAGCTAAGCGCACACAGTGTGAACGCCTGCCTCTTGAGGGCAGGCGTTCGCGCTTTTACAACTGCCGTTTCAACCACCTTTACCAACCACATCCATCAACCACATGGCCAGTGGGGCCTGACGCTAGCCGCGCAGGCGCTCGGCAATGGCCTTGCCCAGGCTTTCCGTGGTGCCCTGGCCGCCCACGTCGCGGGTGAGCACCTGCGGGTTCCCTTCACTGAGCACGGCTTCGATGGCCTCGACCATGGCGTCGGCGGCTTCCTTGTGTCCCAGATGTTCCAACATCATGGCGCCTGACCAGATTTGGCCGATGGGGTTGGCAATGCCCTTGCCCGCAATGTCGGGTGCGCTGCCATGAACCGGCTCGAACAGGCTGGGGAACTTGCCTTCCGGGTTGATATTGGCGGAAGGCGCGATGCCGATGGTGCCGGTGCAGGCGGGGCCAAGGTCGGAGAGGATGTCGCCGAACAGGTTGCTGCCCACGACCACGTCGAACCAGTCGGGGTGCAGCACGAAGTTGGCCGTGAGGATGTCGATATGGAACTTGTCGACGTTGATATCCGGGTACTGCTTGGCCATCTCGGCGACCCGCTCGTCCCAGTAGGGCATGGTGATCGAGATGCCGTTGGACTTGGTGGCCGAGGTGAGCTTCTTGCGTGGTCGCATCTGGGCCAGGTCGAAGGCGTATTTCAAGACTCGGTCGACCCCGGTGCGGCTCATCACGGTTTCCTGAATGACGATCTCCCGCTCGGTGCCTTCGAACATCTTGCCGCCTATGCTGGAGTATTCGCCTTCGGTGTTTTCACGCACCACGTAGAAGTCGATATCCCCCGGGGCGCGACCGGCCAGCGGGCTCTTGATGCCCGGCATCAGTTTGCAGGGGCGCAGGTTGATGTATTGATCGAACTGGCGGCGGAACTGCAGCAGCGAGCCCCACAGGGAAATATGGTCAGGCACTTTGTCTGGCCAGCCCACGGCGCCATAAAACAGCGCATCGAAGCCCTTGAGCTGCTCGTACCAGTCATCCGGCAGCATCTTGCCGTGCTCGAGGTAGTAGTCGCAGTTACCGAACTCAAAGGTGGTGAACTCCAGCGCGAGGTCGAAGCGCTCGGCCACCGCTTCCAGTGCGCGAATACCTTCTGGCATGACTTCGGTGCCGATGCCGTCGCCAGCGATGACTGCAATCTGATGGGCCATGGGGCCTCCTTTTTTATGGTCGTGTGAAAGGCGTACCGTTCATGCAGTGTAGCGGCTGTTGGCGATGAGATAATCAGGCTACTATTCAAGCCATTGTTGCTTTCAGGTATAGAATCCCATGGCTCCACTGGACGATCTGGCGTTTTTTCAGCAGTTGGCTCGAGCGGGCAGCCTGACGGCGACAGCCCGGGAGTTGGGTATTTCCCTCTCGGCGGTGAGTAAACGGCTGAAGCAGCTGGAGGCGCGGCTGGGGGTGTCGCTGGCGGCGCGCACGACCCGCCGCCTGACGCTGACCGCCGAAGGCGAGCGCTATCTTGCCCAGGGCAGCCTGATTCTCGATGAGCTGGACGCCCTGGAGAGTGACCTGCGCGATGCGGCCAGCCAGGGGCTGCAGGGGCGGTTGCGGGTCAATGCCACCTTTGGCTTTGGACGACGCCACATTGCGCCGCTGCTGTCACGCTTCTGCGTTCGGCATCCGGGCATCGAGAGTTGGCTGGAGCTGACCAACTTTCCTCTCAATCTCAGCGACCATGGGTTCGATGTGGGGATTCGCATTGGCGAACCGCCGGATTCACGGCTGGTGGCTCGGCGTATCCTGCCCAATCGGCGCATGCTCTGTGCGTCGCCGAGCTACCTTGCCAACATGCCCGCCCTGCGTACGCCGCAGGATCTGGCGCAGCACCGCTGCCTGTTGATCCGCGAGAACGATAGTGACTTTGCGCTGTGGCGCTTCGAGCAGCGTGCGGCAGCGCGGCGCCAACAATCGGTCAAGGTCAGTGGCCACTTGGCCAGCAACGATGGCGAAGTGGTGACGCGACTGGCGCTGGATGGCCATGGCGTCATGCTGCGCTCCTGGTGGGATGTCAACGAACACCTGGCCAGTGGCGAGCTGCAGCTTCTGCTGCCCGAGTGGCAGGGCGTACGGGCAGACTTCTATGCGGTGTTCGAGCAGCGCCGCCATACCCCGGCCCGCATCCGTGCACTAATCGATTTTCTCCAGCAGGAGATCGCGGGCCGGGTGCCTGCGCTGCCTGACGCTGAGTAGGTGCTGTGCAGGCGAGCCTGGCTTTGTCTGAAAAGTCGGCGAGCGAAGAACAGACAAGGCAAAAATCGGTGAAAAGACGGAGTTTACACGCTGTAAATGAGTACTTTGATCCGATTTTTAACGCCGTATGGTCGAGCGCAGCCAGTTTTCAGGCAGAGCCTAGCGGCCGGGACAGCGCTCGTCTTGGACTACATCGATCAGCTCGTCGGTGGGGAAGTCTAGCTCGGCGGCTTGCTGGCGCAGGCGTGCTTCCAGCTCGCTATCCAGCGTGGGTGTGCGTGCCAGAATCCACAGGTAGTCTCGGTTCGGGCCGGAGACCAGCGCCCACTGATAGTCATCATCCAGTGCCAGCACGTTGTAGCCGCCGTAGAACGGGCCAAAGAAGCTCACCTTCAGGCGGCCAACGCTCTCATCGTCGATGAAATAGGCCCGGCCTTCGGCTTCGTCCCAGCTGCCTTCTGCCAGGTTGTAGCCCCGGTTGATGACCCGCACACCGCCATCGTCGCGCAGGCTGTAGTTGGCGGTCACGCAGTCCAGGCCGCGCTCGAAGGAGTGGTCCAGGCGAGCGATTTCATACCACTCCCCGAGGTACTGATCGAGTTCGAACCCAGTGACGGCCTCGGTGCCATCGGGGATGCCCGTGCATCCGGCCAGCAGCACGCTTGAGACACAAAGCGCCGATGCCGTTGCCAGTTTCCTTGGCGACATTAGGGAATAGCGCATGACGACCTCCATGTGAACGGTTCCTTGTAAGCGGTGGGAATATCGCCATTCAATTTAACAGCGAGGCGACGCCACCGCCATGGCGGCGATGACCTGTGGTGAGTTTTATGGGTGCGCGGCGAAATAGGCTATGGTTGAACGAAACGTTTGGGTTTGACGACACCCATGCTTGTTTGCAGGCCCACCATGACAAAGGAGTGTTTATGTGGCACCAACAAGAGATTCACCTGCCCGACATGCCGAGAGGCTTCCATCTGATCACTGATGAGATTGCTCGGGCACTGCCCTGCCTCGAAGAGTGCCATCAGGGGCTGGTGCACTTACAGCTTCTGCATACCTCGGCCTCCTTGACCCTGAATGAAAACAGCGACCCGGATGTGCGCCACGATCTGAACGCCTTTCTGCGCCGCCTGGTGCCCGAAGGGCTGGATTACTTTCGACATACCCTGGAAGGGCCGGACGACATGCCTGCCCACGTGGTGTCCAGCCTGCTGGGTACCCAGCTTTGTCTGGCCGTGCGGGATGGGCGTTTGGCGCTGGGCACCTGGCAAGGCATCTGGCTGGGCGAGCATCGCGAACAGGGCGGGCCCAGAAGAATCCTGGCGACCATTACGGGCTGCTGAGCATGGCGCAGCGTTTCTTGCCGTGTATGGACTAATTTGCCATTTTTCTTGCCATTTTGGTGCAGCCGTGAAGAATGATGCACCTTCACTTTTCTCAATCAAGGTCAATTAACCATGGATGCGACACTTTCATCCCTGTTGACGGCGGTCGTGGATCGCAGCAACGGGCTGTTATGGGGCAGTGTACTGATTTACCTGCTCATCGGGGCGGGTCTCTACTTTACCGTAATGACACGGGGAATTCAGATTCGCTATTTTGGCCACATGTTCAAACTGCTGCGCACCTCGCGGCAGTCCAATGGCGGGATCTCCTCCTTTCAAGCGCTCTCGACCAGCCTGGCGGCCCGAGTGGGAACGGGGAACCTGGCCGGGGTGGCGGTCGCCATTTATTTCGGTGGCCCAGGGGCGATTTTCTGGATGTGGATGACCGCCATGGTGGGCATGGCGACCAGTTTCGTGGAGTCCACGCTGGCGCAGGCCTACAAGACCGACCACGGCGACAATACCTTCCGTGGCGGCCCGGCTCGCTATATCGAGCGCGGCCTTGGGCTGCGCTGGCTGGCGGTGCTGTTTTCGATCTGCCTGATCATTGCCTTCGGCCTGGCCTTCAATAGCGTGCAGGCCAACTCCATTGCCCAGGCCATGGAGCAGGCGTTTGCCATCCCCACCTGGGCCATGGGGCTGGTGCTGATGGCCGTCGTGGCGCCGATCATCTTTGGCGGCTTGAAGTCGATTGCCAAGGTGGCCGAGCTGGTCGTGCCGCTGATGGCCCTGCTGTATCTGATGCTGGCGCTGATCGTGGTGGCCATGAATATCGCCGACCTGCCCGCCGCGCTGCTGACCATCGTGCAGAGCGCCTTCGGCATCGAGCAGGCCGCTGGCGGGGCCATGGGCTATGCCATTTCCCAAGCCATCATCAACGGTATTCAGCGCGGCCTGTTCTCCAATGAGGCGGGCATGGGCTCTGCTCCCAACGCGGCGGCCACGGCCAGCACTCGGCCGGATCATCCGGCGGCCCAAGGGTTCATTCAGATGCTGGGGGTCTTCCTGGATACGCTGGTGATCTGTACCGCCACGGCGGCCATCATCATCATGGCGGGCCCGGAACTGCTGGCCAGCGAGGAGAGCAACGGCATCCAGCTGACCCAGATGGCGCTCTCCAGCCATGTGGGCGAGTGGGGCGGCATGTTCATTGCGGTAGCGATTCTGCTGTTTGCGTTCACGTCCGTGATTGCCAACTACTCTTACGGTGAGTCCAACATCGAATACCTGGCTGGCCGCCGGGCACCGCTGGCGGTGATGCTGTATCGTCTGGCCGTGCTGGGCATGATCATGGTGGGCTCGGTGGCCAGCCTGGGAGCCATCTGGAATTTTGCCGACCTCTCCATGGGCATGATGGCGATCATCAACCTGGTGGCCATTCTGATGCTGTCGCCCATTGCCTTTGCGCTGTTCAAGGATTACGACGCGCAGTTGAAGGCAGGCAAGGAACCGGTGTTCGACCCCAGCCAGTTCCCCAAGCTGGCCAATAAGGTGGACCCCAAGGCCTGGCCCAAAAAGCCCTGAACGCGTCATGAAAACGCCCCGCCCGTGTTGCCGCCATGGCCACGGAGCGGGGCTTTTTTAAGGTCATTGCATTCTAGCGAGACAGTGAAGCCATTCCCGGAAAAGTGCGATGAACCTTGTTGATGGCGGATTGTGGGAGGCCAATTTCATTGGGCGACTGTCTGAGCAGGCACCCCTATCAAGCTG